>FWPV01006112.1_pt1 | contig 23366 bp, 21 predicted proteins | sample 2228371 | NCBI WGS metagenome assembly FWPV01 (sample SAMEA103939776, study PRJEB20133) | metagenome | reverse complement strand
ACATATGGTCTCCATTAGTATATATCTTTCGATAGTACGGGCCGTATCCCACCTTTGAAAAGGCGGGGATTGGCCCTGATCTCATTCTAAATCGAATCATGCCTGCCACGAAATAGAATGCAGAGAGCGAGGTAGCAGAACTCAAGCGCCGATATTCCTCCAAATGGAGATCTTCTGAATCCACCATTTTCGTTTTGAAGCGAACCTACAAAGATCTCTAGTCCCTCGGGCTCGGGATGTCCTAGCTTTCTCGCGATCATAGAGCCAGCATAGGTGCTCTCGAGGGTCTGTATCGTGGCTTCCGGATTTGATGTGTATCCACTTCTGGTTTTACAGCCTTCCAGCAGCTTTGATAGTTTTTTGATATGAGAAGCGGAGAGTTCGACCTCATATCCTCTTCTCCTTATCGCTTCGAGAATCTCAAATGCCATATAAGCCCTTATGATATCTTGGCAATCCCCCAAAATCAAAAGCGAAGATCTCACGATGCCATCGCTTATCTCCCCTCCGCCGAGCTCTATACGCTTTAGAAGCGTGCCGAGAGATGATGAAAATATGCTGGATCCATACATCCCGTAGAGATCGTACTCGAAATAACTCTCGAGGGGCGTATTGGGAACGAAACAGACTATCTCGTGCGCATCTCCCAGATATTGCCACCTCCGCCTCCCGTCCTTCAGCTCCGCCCTGCAGCCTGCCAGCTCCAGGCATTTGGATGCATAATATGCACGATTGAGATCGAGATACTCAGACCTGCTTATGAATTTGATGATCTCTCTGTCTGGAGAGTCGGCATGGAGCATTTTGAGAGATGCCATAGCAAAGAAGGTATCCTGTATGCTTGGTGGAGTTCCTCTCACCGAGGAGTAACCGCTTGCGCAGTCCTCTATAACTTGTCTTTCTTTTATGTAGCTGAGCAGTGAGTCTATATCCACTATATTACCTCCTCGAGCGAAAGCCATTCGCCTAACGTGATGTCTTGCCATGATCTACAGATCGAAGACCGGACTTCGTGCTCTCCGATTCCTTCCCTTTCACTCACATAATTGGGCATGATATGTGTATTGCTGTGACTCTCTCTTGGCTTAAAGCAAGGCTTCCTGTTTCAGGGATAGATTTTGAGTATTTCTATTTAGATGCCCTTTAAGAATGTGCACATCTCTGTATATTGTATTAACTAAATTTTATCTCAAAGAGGCAGATTTTTGTAATCCGAGTATTTCCAAAAATATTAATTTAGGAGTATGGTCGCAACATTTTTAAACATAAAAACAAACTTTTTCTTATGAAATGTCAGATGTGCGGCCGAGATCTTAAAGAGGATGAGATCTACATCCGCGAGGGCGATACCCTCTGCGAGGACTGCTACATCGACTCAAGCCACAGGATACGCGTATGCGATCCATGGGGCGAGTACTCAGCGAGAACATTCCGTAAGCTACACGGCCTGGAAGGCGCTGAAGGTCTTACCGAGAGGCAGAGGCGGATATACGATATGATCACCTCTAAGATAAAGGTCACCCGAGAGGAGATCGCATCAGAGCTTGGCCTGTCCATGCAGGAGCTGGAAAACGAGATCGCCATATTGAGGCACTGCCAACTCGTAAAAGGCAGGAGAGAGGGCGATAAGGTATACATAGTTCCCTGGTCGTATGAATAACGATGAAGCGCCCTCATTTAGGACAAAATTATTCTGTTTTAGATGTGAAAAAAGTCTGTCACAAGTTCTTGGCTCCTATTTGCGTTGGTGAGAAGCGCCGAGGGGAGCATCTCAAACTTCTCAAGGGCCACTGGTCGCAAAGAGAGGATGAGCTGAGGAAGATAGATCTCTGCGAGAGGATCTCGATCGATATAGCTCTCCCCCTGCCGGCCAAGGATAGGGGATTCGCAGAGACCTGCGAAGGCGTGGATCTATTCTGGGAGATATTCGAATGCAAGAGATGCGGACGCTGCTGTCGGACACCTGGGGCCGGACTGGTCCTGGAGGATGGCGATTTCAGGAGGATCTCTGAGTTTCTCGGCTCGAAGAAGCGGCTCAGATCCCTATGCAGGAGAGGGGAGGACGGAACCTGGATACTCAAACAGCCATGCCCATTTTACGATAGCAAAGACGGCTGCAGGATATATGAAGTCCGGCCGCTGACGTGCAGGCTTTACCCTTTGCATCCACCGCTGAAGGAGATGCCCTTCAACCTGGCCGTGGATTCTTTCTGCCCTGCTGCGAGAGAGATCGCCAAGAAGACTCTGGGCTGGTGGGCCATATGCGAGAAGCATTGGGCTGAGATCATGGGTATTAGAGCAGATCGATAGAGCGCATATGCTCTATGATCTCAACAAACCCTTCACCAAACGATCTCTCGGCGACATAGCTTGCTGCGGCTTTTACAGCCGGATGTGCGTTGCCGACAGCCCCAGCAAAACCGGCTATCTCCATCATTGGTATGTCACTCGGGCTGTCGCCTATTGCTGCGATCCTGCTTGTTGATATCCCCAAGATCTCCGAGATCCTCTTGAGACCGGTGCCCTTTGTTATGCCCTTGTTCTTGATGTGAATCGCAAAACCGGTATCTACAAGCTCCACGGGGATTGCCAGAGATTCGAGGTATCTTGCAGCCGCATCGACATCGAATCCGCGAATGAGGACAAGGTCTGTGAGCCTGTACCTTGAATCGAATTTCTTTATGTTGAATCGTTCTTTAAGATGTTCATAGGCCTCATCGCATCTGCTTCTGTCAGCCAGGATCTCAATCCTGTCGTTTGATGAGATAACACCGCCGTTTTCTGCTACGAAATCCCTCAAACCGAAGAGAACAGCTGCAGCCCTGGTGAAGCAGTGTGTGTTGCCGGTGACGAGAATCACGGGCACCTCCAGCTCCCTAATCGACTTCAGCGCTAACGGGCTCAGAATCCTGTTCATATCAGTCAGGGTGCCATCTATATCCACAGCTACTGCGTCGATGGCTCTGGCCGTGGTGATGCGCCTAGAATCTTTTATTGAATCTTTGCTCTGCATACCAGCAACTTCCCCCCTCAGACAAGTCTCGTGGTCTGCTTTTGGTCCGCTTTGTTTCTCCTAACATGATGTTGTTTCTCATCCCTGCCCCTCGACACGTACATCCCTTAGCTCGACGGCCACTCCGCGTCTCGACTCCACCATCTCCCAGCCGCTCATCTTCGCTCTCCCAACTCCGAGAAGTCCGTCTCCCACCACGATGACCTCGTCCTCTGGCCTTATCTGCTCGTCCGCATCGATGACCCCTGGCGCGAGCACAGTTCCTCTCGGGATGAAATCGCCTATGCGAACTGTGTACGATCTCATCGGGAGAAGTCTGCGCGCCCCATCGAGCGCGAGCGCAACTCTACCGTCATTAACCGATGCGAGAACCCTCCCCGAATTGTCGATGAGCCTGTTGCCCTTGACCTTCGAATCGAATGCCAGCGCATCTCCGGCGCCTGGTCCGAAGAAGAAGTCAGCTTTTGCCTTAAAAGCATGAACCCTCCAGTTTTTGAGGGGCCTTGCATCTCCGCATACCTCCTCTAAAGCATCTCTGAGCCTGGCCAGATCTTCTGGCCCTGTGCCGCCTCCTGTGTATATCGCATCTATCCCTCCATTGATGAGGGTCTCGCGCAGCTCGCCCTCCAGATGCGCAACGATATGCCTGTACCTGTTCCTCTCGAGATACGATTTCAGAGAGCGAAGGAGCCAGTCCCGCTCCTCGAGATCCCATCTGCCTGTAACAGGTGTGTCGTAATGCGCCGCTGGATATACATCCTCAAGCTCTCTGGGGACTATTGCAAGCGGCGATGTCAGGATGAGCTCGTGAACGTACCTTCTCATATCTCCCATCGCCATGTGGAAGAGCCTGTGGCTCTTTGAGGTGGAGTAAGGCTTTCTCGCGGAGCAGGGGAGGAGTAGAAGAACATCGCAATCTTGCGCTTTGTAGCGAGTGAGAACCCTCTCCACAAACCTCCTGACCTCGACTCTATGGAGCGACTCGGCTGTATTTGAGTAGAGAATACTCCTTCGATATGTCGGAGATCTGCGCTCTAAATATCTCCAGTCCATGTCGACGAGCCTCAGGGCTGCTGTCATCCACGGAGCGCATCTCACCTGTCGCTCCACATACTCTCTGAGATTGCCGGATCTTATGCAAACCCTGATCCAGCTGAGCTCCTCCTGTAGCTTCAATACGTTATGCCCTGCTATATCCCCTGAGGCGCAGTGCTCGCATCTGCACGGCTTCTCAGAGAGCTCAGAGAACATTCCATCTCTGGTGTGATAGCGACCGTAATATCCATCCATCTCAACCCTGGTCGTATCAACGATGTCCACGCCTAGATATATGAGAAGGGCGAGATTGGCTGGTGTGGCGAGCGCCGGCGCATACAGCGCTGCATCCGGAGGAATTCTCTCCCTCGTCTCAATCAAAGTGGCAACGAGATCTCTCGCTGTGCCGATCGTCCCAGCGGCGCTGAGCACGTAGACATCCGCGTCTTTTATCTCTGAAGATTCGTCTATAACAAAAGCCCTCGGCGCCTCCATCTCCAAAACCAGCTCAGAAGGATAGGGAAGGACAACCAGTTTCTTCGATCCCGAAAATGATCTCGCAATCTCGATGGCATCATCGACGCTCTTGTACCTGAATATGCTCCCCACGCTCACATAATCATCGGGAGATATCAGGCATGGGGTTGACAGAGCTCTATCTAACAAGAGCCTGCCCATGCGAGCCGGACCGTCACGTCTAATGACCTCAAAGTATCTCATTCTAGAGCCTCTCGGGATTTAATACATATATGGAAGTCTGCATTCGGGTTCTCGCTGATCAGAGCTCTTAGAGAATCGAGCGCTGCCCTAATGGCATCATCATCCGCCTCCTCCAAAACCTCAGCGTTCAGCGGATACATCTCCTCCAGCTCGATTGGATAGGGCCCGAAAGGAGGCTTGAATCCCAGGATATGTGTATACTTGGAGCGCTCCTCTTTTGTCGGACGCCGGTCTGTCACAAGGACATCTCCCCGCAGATTTATCCTCGAGATGCGTTTCCTGTAGCGTACAACCTCCGGCCTTCTCGCAGATAGATTGCTCAGGTAGAAGAAAGTCGATTTCGACACCCTGTCGAGCCGCTCCAGATATTCCGCGTGCTTGGAGAGATGTTTGAATGCCTCGTACATCTTGGGATGAGATCTGCATCTCCTCTCGAGATGCTCCCAGAGCGATCCCTCGTATATGCTCTGCCTGACCGCTCTCATCTCCTGAAAAGAGATCGCGAGGTTGTGGCGCGCCAAGAGCTCCGCCCTGCGAGGATCTTCGAGAAGAGATTCCGGCGTGTGCTTCCGGCACACATCACATGAGCATGGGAGATACCTCAGATCGGAGAGTCTGTATGTTCCGTCGGGCGTGAGATACCGTCCGTCTTTCGCATAAAGAGCATATGCCGCGGAATCGAAGAGGTCGCAGCCAAGGGCAGCAGCTAACGCAAATACCATCGGATGGCCGGCCCCGAACAGGTGGACGGGAACTCCAGGGCCCAGACCCTGCTTTGATGCAACCACAACATCCACTAGCTCTTTGAACCGATAGCTTTCCATGAGAGGAACAACCCCGCCTACAGGATATACATCGAAATCCATAGCTCTCAGGTTGCGCGCTGCTGCTTCTCTCAAATCCGGATAGACACCACCCTGCACAGGGCCTGCTAGCAGCAATCCCTCTCTTTTGTTCTCCACCGCCTCTCGAAGGCGCCTCTCCGTCTCCGCCAGCTCCATCTCGGCTTGCTCTCTGGGCGCATCCGGGCCAGTGGGTATATCCAAGGGCACGGAGATATCCGAGCGGATTTCCTGCTGGAATCTCAATATATCCAGAGGCTGGATGTCTATGCTGCCGTAGACCGAGAGCTGGAAGGCCCCAGAATCGGTCATTATCGGCCCATCGTATCCCAAAAGGCCGTGGACACCCTGCTCGAGCGCTCTCTCTTTAAAGCTGGTATCCTGATGGATGATGTAGCTGTTGGTTATGAGCATATCAGCGCCGAGCTCTTTGAGTTCGTTGGGAGTGAGCAGAAGTATGTGCGGGTTCACCACCGGCATCAGAGTTGGGGTCTCGACGATGCCGTGTGGTGTGTAGAGCTTTCCTACTCTGCCGGCCAGATCTTTATGCATAATCTCAAAACAGCCCTGCATATCCGATTCGCTCTACGGATAGACATAAATAGGTTGGGACAGATCGCGATACAGATAAAAGCCAGATCTTATGGGGGAATATAAAATGAGATGGATGGCATTATTGTTACTGCTATGCCTGGTTGGAGGGGCAGCAGCTGATGCTCTTTCTGCGCCTCAGTATAGCAGAAACCAGCTGATATATCTCAACGGCCCTGATACCGGCAGCTTCCAGCAGGATGTTCAGAAATACTGGAATACATATGTTGAGAAGGTGGAAAGCAGCGGAGAGGCCTCCAAGACGATGAGCATATGGTTCAACACATTCCCGCTCAAGTTCGAGAGCCCTGTAAAGCTTGGTGAGACTACATTTGCAACAGGTATTGATAGCGCAGCTAGCGTAAACCCGACAGTCTGGACCAGCATGATGCTTGAGAGGGAGACCATATACAAGTTCGGCTTGGATAGAAGCTATTCTTACACGCCCGTCTCTTTGCCTTCTAGCTTCCAGATGGCTCCAGCAGCGAACATATCCTCACAGGAGTCTGCTGGGCTGATACTGACTCAGAGCATAATCACGCTCTTCGGAGTGTGAAGAAGCGCCCGAGGGGCGCGGCTCAAAATTTATCCGATATCTGTGTTAAGTCATCGGAAGTCACAGCAGATGCATTTCTATTGAGAAAGATCACGAGCCTAAGCTCCCCCGTTTTTAGGCATATAACGCCAAAGCATAGCGATTAGCAGTGAGCAATAGGCACTTTGCCATATGAAGAAGAAACGATATTATGTGCTTCATTTTTCTCTCTCCTTTGCCTAATGGTTGGGGAGCCTAGGCTCGAGAAGCCTCGACATTATCGGAGCTGCAGCAGCCCCATCCAGGCTCCTGTAGGCGACTTCCTCCCTTCCTCTGAAGGCGACGCTTCTGCCTGGCATTCTATAAATTACCGGGACCTGTCCGGATGAGCGCGGAGGCGAGAAATTTTTATATTCTCTTCTTCTGCCTGTCAGAAACACCTAATCCTTATTCGGACACGTCCAATTACCGCATCTTACATCTTTTTCCGTAATAAGGGCATTTTGTATTTGTGCAGACATCCCTTGAAGCATCTGTCAGCTCTATCAGGAGCATATCCAGCCTGTCTGCCAGCTCTGGAGGCACCTCCTCGGATCTCATAAGCGCCTCTACCTTATGGAGAAGGGCGTGCGCTGTTACGCTGCTCTCCATTGCTCTCCTCTTCTCCTCAATATCGGAGAGAAGCTTCACCCACTCCTCATATCTCATGATGTAACTCCAGGACTCTGGGATCTGCATCTATTCCCATGATCGATCTTCTCCCTGAGAATATATCCTCTGCGATCCAAGCACATCCGGTAGCTGCTGCAAGGGGCGGTAAAGGCGTGATGGATCTCGCTAAAAGCTCCGAGATTCGTTCAGAGATACGGCTTGCTGGATCTCCGGCCAGGAAGATCTCAGGGTTGCTCGCTCCAAGATCGCGAAGCAGAATCGACATCGCGCCGATCTCCATGGCAGCGAACAGCGCCAGCGTCTCCATTGCAAAACACTCCTTCTCGACCTCGGAGATCTCATCCAGCTTTCTTAGAATTCCGCCCGCTGAGAATGCCTCATTCGCTGTCATCCTCCCATCATCGACCGCTCTGATCGCAGCCACATCGAGGGGTCCCTGGAGCAGGCCTGGAGCGAATATCGGCGCATCTATGGCACCCACGATCCTCCCGTTGAGTATGCCAATCGTGACTGTGTTTGAGCTCGCATCTGATATCACCGCGTTCGTGATACCGTTGCGCACGACATAATATCCGAGGCCGACCTTCTCAGGGCTTGCTCCATGCGAAAACACCTTCATTCTCGGATCTATATCCGATCCCCGATGTATTCCCGGGAGAAGCACCACAGGCCAACCGGACATCTCCATGGCCTCATAAACCCTCGTTCCGCCCCCTATCTCTATGCCCGCGCCTTTGATGCTCGCCAGGCCCCTGTTCTCTACATCCTGGATCCTTGTGATCTTCGTGATCCCGTCGCCCATCGAGTAGCATAGCGCCACAAGATCGAAGTTCTCCGCAACGAACTCCTCTTTTATCCTCCGCAGGATCTCCAGAGGGCTGATAGAGCGCGCCTCCTCTCTCGGTATCGCAAAGCCCTCACCGCTCTGATTCGCAAACCTTATCGCTCTCGTTCCGTGGTCCACGCCTAAGAACATATGCCTCCAAGATCAGCGCTGTCTTTTATAGCTTCAACCTATCGATTTACGCAATATCTCGATTAAATCTCCCGCCAGCCGGATGCTATCCTCCATGCTTTCCATGCGGGTGTTAAGCCTGACGCATCTTCCAGTGTAACTGCTCCCCTCCGAGACTATGAAAACATCCACATCCCCGAGAATCGAGATCACGCCATGATCGTCTGGTTTGAATCCAAGAGCGCGCATGAACTTGGCTGCAGGTCCGCTGAAGGGTCTATCGCCCTCAAAAGGGCTTACTGCGACGAGAGTCTTGTCGGCCAGCGCATCTCTCACGCCACTCAGAGAGAGGATCGGGCTTATGCTGGTGACCGGATTGCTGGGGCCGATTAATATCGTCTCTTCCCTCCTGAGAGCATCAAGAAACCCCCTGCTCGGCCTGGCGTCATCGATTCCATCGAAACGAATGGATAGAACCTCCGGTTCGCCACCTCTTTCGACCCAGAACTCCTGGAAATGCATATCCCCCAGCGGGGTGGTTATGATCGTGGCTACGGGATCATCGCTCATCGGAAATATCTTCATCTTTATATTGAGCGCGTCCCTCATCCATTCGGTTGCCTCGCTAAGCGTGTGCCCCCTGCGTAGCATCTCTGACCTGAGGATATGAAATGCCCGGTCCCTATCGCCTATCGCGAGCATCTCCTTAAGACCAAGATTCTTTAAACACGTATGAGTGGCGAAACTGTCACCCTTTATGCCCCACCAGCGATCATCATCGATAAGCCCGGAGAGGGTATAGATGACTGTATCCAGATCTGGAGAGACCAGGTTTCCGGAGATCCATACGTCCTCGGCTGTGTTGACCACCACCGTGATCTCCTCAGGGCCCAGAAGTCTCGCGAGGCCTCGAAGCAGCTTTGGTGTCCCTGTGCCGCCACTGAGTACCAGCATACTCACTCTAGATCCAGAACTATCATTCCAGTCTTCAGGTTGCAGGCCTCCTCTGTGGTCAGAGGTGTGGCGATGACGTGATCCGATATGATGGCGCTGTTGCCGAAGGGATCCTCCAGTATAACCGTCAGGCTGAACTCTCCCCTGAGAGCTCTCTCTATCTTGGACAGGATCTCCTCGCCCTTTGCTGTTCTCTCCGGATCCTTCGCCATCCTGGCAGCATTTGTGGCGAACTCGACGATGCCCTTCACCCTTACAAGGACGCCCTCTATGTTTGTTATGTAGGCCTCTGATGCATATCCTGGCTCTACATCCACACCGATCTCGGGTATGTGTATTGTGCCGCTGGAAGACCTGAGAACCCTCGCATTCAGATCCTCTATATCTTTTACAACAAGTGAATGCCTGTAGGGCTCACGCTGGCTCAGAAGCATGGTATCGCTATGCTTGAAGCCGCATTCGCAGACGCCTGCTATTACCAATGCATCCCCGAAATATGGAAGCTCTACGGTCTCCCAGTTGAACTCCATCATCGCGCCGCACATCGGGCAGTTGGCCTTTGTCTTGATGTTCAATCTCTTCCTCCCACGACTTTTTCTCTGTCTATTCTTATGCCGCTCGGAACGATGATAACTAGATCGTCCCCAACTCCGGCTATATCTCCAGATGTATCCTCTACGATCTTCCGCAGCTCGCCTATCGCCCGGTCCAGAGATGCCTTATCCCTCTTCATTGGAGCTATATCCACGAGGATTATATTGCGAGATCGGATCTCCTGCTTTATCTCGGGCAGCACATCCAGAGAGGTAAGCTCCGCGACTCTCAGATACGCCTTGGGCCTATCCACCTCGTCATCAAACTGCCCTAGGTCCACCTCCACGTATTCATCGGAGGCCGCTTTGCCCACAAGTCTTTCAAGGAACTTCACCATCTCAAACCCTCAAAGATGTGAGTAATATTATTATATTTAGATCTGCTGGCGGTTGTTCGCAAGCTTGATCCCGATGATCGACATGAGTGTTATGTAAAGAGCCACTGCTCCGACGAAGCCTGTTGGACGGAGGCTCACCGGAAATGCGATCTGTATAGCGATCAGCAAGACTATCAACATGAGAACCATGCCGGTGCTCGTTGCTATCTCCAGCGTCTTTCTCTCCATGATGAGATGCTCTGACGATCTCAGAGATATTGTTTGCGGAGGCATCTCATCCGGTCTTGTTACTTCCTCCAGCCAATGCTGTGTTGAATAATGTTCAGAAATCCAATAGAATAGGGATAATTCATACGAATTTAAATTTCGATAAGAATTAATATCTAGTGGCCACATCGCCTTGATTTATTCAACACAGCATATGCACCCAATTCTTCATAAAGGTGTAATTTATAGCTTGTATACTATGTTCAAGCTCGGAGAGTACTACGAGGATGAGGCCCGAGAGATGGCCGAATATCTTAAAGAAGCCGGGATGAAGGTAGAAGTCAGAACCTTTACCACCAGCCATCTGCAGGTCTTCAATTACCTCGAAGGACGGCTTAGCGAGATCAGAGGAGAGATTGATGAGGGGGACTACAATCGATACGTGAAGTATCTGGAAGTGCTGCGAAAGATCCTGGCCGAGGGGGGCATCACAGAAGAGAACTTGAGAGATAGAACCATTCAGGAACTGGAGCCGCAAATTAAAGCCGATAGCAAACGATTGTGTGATCTAGTTGGGTATGATATACCTGAAGGCGAGCCAGATGGCGGAAAGGAAAAATTCCGTGAAATGATTGCGGATCTGCTTACCACTTCTCAGGTATTGTCTTTCATCGATAACGTTTTGGAACGAAATTCTATAAAGATAGGTGAGCCGGTTGGCAACCGTCTGGATGATCCCATCGTGCGCATCTTAATCGATGAGGATGAGGAAGTGGATGAGAGCGGATTGTTAAAAACGACCACGCTATTCGTAGTCGAACCTTATGCTGAGATCTACATCGATGAGCTCTCCGCTGTTTTAACAGAGGATCTGGATGAGGAGTTTGAGGAGAAATATCCAGAAGAATACATGCGCCTCATCTTCTTGGGCATACTCATCAGCGATCTTGCAGAGCCGTCGCAGGACAAGATGGATATGGAGTCGTTCTCAGAGCGGTGCCAGATGCATATAGAGGAGAAGGGGAATATAATAGAGCTAGATGCCAGCAGCGCTTCTGAAGAGCTTGCGAGATCGCTGGAAAAGAGCGGCATACTAAAGATAAAGGGCCGCAGCATCAAATGGAAGCGTTAGCACCGAATCTCTCAGGCCCAAATGCCGGTGCTTCCAGCTACAGAGATCTTATTATATGATCATCGAGGGGATGGTTGCACTTGAGGTGCATTCGGGCCGGAGAGGAAGTCAGCTGCATAGACAACTATCTGCTTTCAGACTCTCCCGATCTTCTCCTTTTGAGATTCCCGTTAGAATCACAGAGAATCTCGTGCGCCCCATCGCCATCATGGACTATACAGATGCCAATGCATCTCTTATCTACTGCAGAGAAGCCGGAGAAGCTCGCACGCATATTGATCCCCTCTAGAACCTCGGATATCAGGCGGTTCTTCAGATCCTGAGCGAGACGCAGAGCATCGTTCTCATCAATGTAATGCCCGAGGCCTCTGCACTCCGACAGGCAGAGCCTCTCACCATCCAGATAGAAAGGATATGTTCTGCAGATATCAGGACGCACGGGATATATCATGCACCTCTTAGACGATTCGTCGTAGTACATGCATCCATCGTCGGAATGCCTCAAAATCCACCCAAAAGTATGGAAGTTGCCCGCTGCATCCCAGACGCCCGTCTGAGGGGGCTCGACCACCTCAAGCCAAGACATGCCTGTGTGATCGAGTATCCTCCTGATCTCCGATGGAAATACGAGGACCTCTGCATCTGGACCTCTGCAGCAATCCCCGCAGCGGAGGCATTTGAAGCCGATCCTTCTTATTTTCTCTGCCAGCTGCTCGATGGATATCTCCAAAGCCCTTTTAAGCTCCTCGTTCATCTCCCGCATACCTCGAGAAAGTTGTCGAAGACCCTCTCTCCATACTCGGTATGGGCGACCTCTGGATGCCACTGAACACCGTAGAGCGGCCTCTCGATATGACAGACCGCCTCGACCTCGCAGATGGATGACCTTGCGAGCACCATGAAGCCAGCGGGGCAGGCAGTCACCTGATCCGCATGGGATGCCCAAACGTTGAATCTTTTCGGCAGGCCTCTAAGTATATCATCCTCATCGAGAAGCTCGATCTCGACCTTCGCGTAACCTCCGATGCTTCCGGTCTCAACCCTGCCACCAAATGTCGCGGCCATTATCTGCAGCCCGAGACATATGCCAAGAACAGGTATGCATAGACTACGCAGATATTCGCTGCATCGACCTGCTCGCTCCATCGACGGCCCGCCGCCGAGTATAAGTCCGTCGGCATCGATCTCCTCAACGGGCGTCTCGTTCGAGATAATCCTCGCATCCGCTTTATCCCTTATGCTTCTGTATATGAGATGATTGAACTGGCCGTAGTTGTTGACCACGAGTATCTTCATCTACTCCATACTTGGACGAGTGGGAGATAACCTTTTTGCCGGCGGTGCTGTGTTGAGATAGAAGATGTGGTCGATAGATATCTACTCTTACCAAAAGTTTAATTCGTATTAATTGCGCCGGCTGTTGGATTTCTGAACGGTATTCAACACAGCGTACATATCGATAAACATATATACATATGGGCATATGTATAAAACAAGTTCCTTCAGAGATACTCCATCTTGTGAAGAGCTGTTGCCCTTCGCTGCCTATATGACTGGCTGAAAGGTGTGGATGAACTCCACAAAAAGAGGGAGCGCATAAGATGAATAACTTTCACTTCAGCGGGTAGAAGTCACAGGAGGGAAACTAGACAGGAATGAATCAGAGAACTTACTGGGTGGACGTATTTACGGCTAAAACATGGCAGGAGTTCCTAAACGCAGGCGGGGAAATCGCCGGCTTCCGGGAATCCCATCGAAAAGATGCTCAAAAGGTCAAACCTGGAGACTATTTGCTGTGCTACCTTGCGGGAGTATCTCGTTTCGTCGGTGTATTAGAAGTAACATCAGAACTCTTCGAAGACGATTCTCCTATCTGGTCCGACGAAGTTTTTCCCTGCAGAGTCAAGGTTAAGCCGGTGGTCAAGCTTACTGCTGAAACCGGCGTTCCGATTCATGACCTGAAAGACAGGCTGACGATATTTCAGAATATGTCCAATCCTAACTCTTGGATCGGTCGTGTTCGTGGATCTCCTAATAGGTGGAAGAGTTCTGATGGCGCTGTGGTTGTTGAAGCTCTGATAGCTGCCGAGAGAGATCCTGTTGTCAGACCAGTCGACAAAAACAAACTCGCAAGACGTCCTAGGCCGCTGAAGGCCAGGATTGGATCTGTCACTGTGCCCGAGGGGGATGTAGAAACAACAAATACCGAAATTTTGAGGGAACCGACACTGCATGAAGAGATCCAGTACCTGTTGCTTAAGCTGGGTAGCGATATGGGACTGGATGTTTGGGTGGCGCGAAACGATCGGGGTAAGGTGGTAAAGGGGAAGCAGTTCGCCAGCATACCAAGACTGAGGGACAACCTACCAAGGCAATTTGATGATGCAACAAATCGAACGATTGAATTAATAGACGTCCTTTGGCTAAAGGGTAATGCGATAATTGCTGCTTTTGAGGTGGAGAGTACAACGTCGATTTATTCGGGTCTTCTTCGGATGTCCGATCTCATATCTATGCAGCCCAACTTGAACATTCGTCTTTATCTCGTAGCTCCTGACGAGCGTCGAGAAAAGGTTATCACCGAAGTGAACCGCCCCACGTTCTCGCGACTATCGCCGCCCATGAGCCAGGTGTGCAGATATATCTCTTTCGAGTCGCTCAAAGAATACATGTCAAAATATGCTACGGTACTCAGGTATATGAAACACGATATTCTTGAGGAAATCTCCGAATCATGCGAGGTTGAAGAGATATGATCACGCTGGAGAGTGACCCGCTCTCCATGGCTCACCAGTCCGTTCGTGGTACTCGGCGAGCTAGACCATCTCAGGCCGCCCCTTTCCAGATGCCGCGCCCCTGCAGATGACAGCTAAAAGCTGGCCGCGGCCAAACATCCTGGTTTCATGAGGGTCTTAACATGTGACCTCTGGAGCGGGAAGATAAATGCGCCATGATGATTGATCTTTCTAGGGTTCATACCAATGGCGGCATTTCTCATGATCTATAGGGAGATCTAGAATTGTTGAGACAACTTAAGGGACCCGTCCGGATAAAGGATTAAGTGTTTCTGACATGCAGGAGAGGAGAATGTCAAAATTTTTTGCATCAGCGCTTATCCGGACACGTCCAACTTCAGTATCGAAAGGGTTAATACCCAGCCTTAACAGACTACGAACGCATGGTTAATTGGCATGCTCTGCCACCTGAAGAGTGCCTAGCGACCCTGAATTCCAGAGCGGATGGTCTATCAGATGAAGAAGCCGCATCACGCCTCGAGAGGTTCGGGCCAAATGAGCTCTCCAGAGTCGAAGGACCGGGTCCGGCCAGAATATTTCTCAGGCAGTTCGAGAACTACATGGTTATAGTTTTATTAGCCGCGTCCCTGATCTCCTGGCTATCTGGAGAGAGGTCTAACGCGATCGTTGTTCTGGGAATACTCCTCTTCATAGCAGTTCTTGGATTCGTCCAGGAATACAGGGCCGAGAGAGCAATGGAGGCCCTCAAGAAGATGGTGGCTCCTGAGGCGAGCGTCTTCAGAAACGGCAAGCTGATCACAATTCCAGCGCGGGATCTGGTGCCCGGCGATGTCATATATGTCGAAGCGGGAAATCTCGTGCCGGCAGATGCCAGGCTTTTGGAGGCGACCCTCCTCGAGGTGGTGGAGTCCTCTCTGACAGGCGAGTCAACACCGGTGAGGAAGAGTCCCGATATCGTAGATAAAGACGCACCACTGGCCGACAGGTCGAACATGCTCTTCATGGGAACTATGGTGACATATGGTAACGGCAGGGCGGTTGTCACCTCAACCGGCTCGGATACAGAGCTCGGAAGGATATCAGGAATCATTCAGGAGGCGCCTGTCGATCCCCCCCTGAAGATCAGACTGCAGCAGCTCTCCAAAAGTCTCGCGGTTCTGGTTCTTATCGCAGCCGTGGTTGTATTCTCGATACAGGTTTACAGGGGCTACCCTGTGCTGGATACCCTTTTGATAGCAGCAGCGCTTGCAGTTGCGGGAATACCAGAGGCCCTGCCGTTCGTGGTGACCCTCGCCCTGGCATACGGTACGCAGAGCATGGCCAGAAGGAATGCAATAATCAGAAGGCTGCCAGCGGTCGAAACTCTCGGCTCGACGACTGTGATATGCACGGACAAGACCGGCACCCTGACAAGGGGTGAGATGACCGTCCGGGAGATATGGGCTGGAGAAAAGGTCGAGGTCACGGGAGCCGGTTACGAGCCGGAGGGAACTTTTAAGATAGATGGAAGGGCTCTTGATTCGATCTCAGGTGCTTTAAGAGAGACCATCATCACATGCGCGCTCTGCAACAACTCCGAGGTCGTATTTAACGGCGAATGGAGGGTCGTGGGGGATCCCACAGAGGGCGCGCTCCTGGTTTTGGCCAGAAAGGCCGGGCTCGATCTCAGGGAAAAGCACCCAGAGGTCGTGGAGTTTCCGTTTTCCTCTGAGACGCGGAGGATGACGACTGTAAATAGATACAACAGCGGTCTCCGGGTCTCTATGAAGGGTGCGGTTGAGATCATCCTAGAAGAGTGTGCCTTCATAATGGACTCTGATGGAATCAGGCCCATAAATGCGAGAGACCGAGAGGTGATTCTCAGGACTGCCGATGAGATGGCAGGCCGGGCGCTGCGGGTTCTCGCGACGGCATTCAAGTATCTGGAAGAGGGCGTGCTCGAGAGAGAGGTTGTGGAGAGGGATATGATCTTCACAGGCCTTGTTGGGATGATGGATCCGCCAAGAGAAGAGGTACATAAAGCTATAGAGGTTTGCAAGAAGGCCGGCATCAGACCTGTGATGATAACAGGCGATCACAAGCTCACAGCACAGGCTATAGCAAGGGAGCTGCAGATGCTCGATGGAGAGGTGATAGACGGCTCAGAGCTGAATGCCATGGCGGATGAGGAGCTCGCAGATCGCATAGAGCGCGTCTCTGTGTTCTCAAGGGCGACGGCGGAGCATAAGGTGAGGATAATAAAGGCCCTGAAGGCGCATGGCCATATAGTTGCAATGACTGGTGATGGTGTTAACGATGCGCCTGCACTCAGATCAGCGGACATCGGAGTCGCAATGGGTCGAGCTGGCACTGATGTGAGCAAAGAGGCCTCGGACATGGTGATAGCGGACGACAACTTCGCGACCATAGTTGCTGCCGTCGAGGAGGGGAGAAGGATATACGAGAACATCAGGAAGGCCTCATCGTACATGCTGGCTGTGACCTTCGCAGAGGTTTCAGTGATACTGATAGCGGTTCTAGTAGGACTTCCCGCGCCGCTCCTGGCGCTTCAGATACTCTGGATCAATGTGGTTGCAGAGGACTTTCCTGCAATCGGCCTTGCCGTGGAGCCGGCTAGAGCCGGGCTGATGAATGAAAGGCCTAGAAATCCGAGGGAGCCCATTTTGTCCAGGGAGCTTCTCACATACACCATCGGCACATCTGCTGCTATATTCACAGGAACGCTCGCGCTTTTCATTCTGAATCTTGAGGAGGGTATAGGTTATGCTAGAACAATGGCGTTCGCCTCTCTGGGCATATGTGCTATATACAACGCATACAGCAGTCGCTCGTTACATCACTCGATCTTCGAGATGTCTCCATTAGGAAACAAAAAGCTGCTCGCGGGCATCATCGCATCCCTGGCGTCTGTTATCATGGTCATATACATTCCAGCACTTCAGAGAACCTTCGAGACGCAGCCATTGATATCAGAATCATGGATACACGTTCTACTCGTCTCAGGTATAGTCATCGTCATAGCCGAGGCGCTCAAAAAATTTATGATTATACGAGAGCGGAATAATTCGAAACCCCTATAGAGGTAAAACAACTCTCCGGCCGGGCAACTTCATCATTCGGTGCAAAAGTGCCCTCCGAGCTATCTTCATTTCCATGGGTGACCTCGGCTCATGATTTCAGGTAGTCATTAGACCATGACGATATGCTGGACGAATTCATACAACGAAGTTGTCTCAAAATTTCGATGACTGCTCATCTCATGATTACCTTCAACATGCGCTGCAGATCCCATCGCGACCTACCCTAGCATCCACGATGGCTCCCCACGTCGCTTGGGACGAGGATGATATCAATACAACACGGGAAGATTAGTTGTGCATCCTCAGATTCGTACAAATGGTGGGGATTCTCAGGCGGGAGAAAGACCGATAATTTTGAGACGACTTCAACCAAAACTTTGATAAGAAACGATCGCTATCGACCCTGAAGTCTTGAATTATTAGATACGGTATCTATAGTCAGAGCTATATAGCTCCTTTTTCAATCTCTCCGCATACCTGGAGGGATTGTGTGAAAGATTATCTCACCATGGACGATCTCATACTCGAGAACAAGCGGGTGCTTGTGAGAGTTGATATTAACTCCCCCATGGACCCCACGGGAAAGATCCTGGATGATAAGAGGCTCAGGAGCCACATGGAGACTCTTAAGGCCCTTGAGGACTCGAAGGTCGTTCTAATGGCTCATCAGTCCAGACCTGGAAAGAAGGATTTCTTCACGATGGAGCCGCATGCAAGACAGCTGTCCAAGCTTCTGAGGAAAGAGGTAACATACGTCGACGATATCTTCGGGAGCAATGCCAGGGATGCGATACGCTCCCTCGAGTCGGGAGAGGTTCTGCTCCTGGAGAACACAAGGTTCTACGCGGAGGAGAGCCTCTCGAGAACACCTGCAGAGCATGCGAAGAGCCATATGGTGCAGAAGCTCGCCCCACTTTTTGATGCCTTCATAAATGATGCTTTTGCTGTATCACACAGGTCCCACCTCTCTGTAGTGGGCTTTACCGAGGTCCTGCCAAGCGCTGCAGGCATACTCATGGACAGAGAGATTCAGGCTCTTGATAAGGGTTTAAAGGCTAATGAACATCCCTGTGTCTTCGCCCTCGGCGGGGCTAAGGTTGATGATTCTATAAAGGTCACGCAGAACGTTCTCAGTCGCGGTGCGGATGCTGTTCTCGCATCTGGGCTTGTCGCGGTCGTCTTTTTGATCGCATCCGGTGTGGATGTCGGGGAGACAAACCGCAAGTTCGTGGAGAGCCAGGGATATGCAGACCAGATCGAGATCGCTAAACGCCTTCTGAACGAGCATCCGGAAAAGATAATACTTCCGAAGGATGTCGCGGTCGATAAGGACGGGGAGAGGCTTGAGGTAGCTGTGGATAGCATACCGAACTACTCGATCTCAGATATCGGCCTGGAGACCATATTGGAGTTCTCGAGGATCCTGAAGTCAGCTAAGGTGGCGGTTCTCAACGGGCCGGCCGGCATCACCGAGAAGGAGAAGTTTGTTCTGGGGACGGCTGAGATACTCAAGGCGGCGACAGATGCAGGTTATTCGATAGCCGGAGGCGGGCATACAGTGGCTGCCATAGAGAAGCTCGGCCTCGAGTCCAGGTTCTCGCATGTCAGCATGGGCGGCGGCGCGAGCATAACATATCTCTCTGGAGAGGTGATGCCCGGAATAGAGGCATTAAAGAACGCTGCAGCAAGGTACAGGAAGCTTTAACTGGATCCGTCATCCTCTCCCAGATCCCCCACATCATATACAATTGTTTTGCAGCAAGGTACAGGAAGCTTTAACTGGATCCGTCATAGGATCCAGCGATGTACGTTTTTGGGATCGATCTCAAGCATCCTCCATGGCGAGTTCGCGCCCTTAATCGGAAGGAGAGCTCGGAAGTGTTATGCTGCAGGATCTTGCGCAGCGAAGATGATATGGAGCAAAATATCTAGAGATTGTGGTTTAGAGAGCAAGCGATCCGCGGCCGGTGATGCGGGTTAATATTTCCGCTCTCAACCTCCGTGCTCGCCGGCTTTCGAGAGCCCCTTCTTCGCCTCGAAGAACGCGCGTATGAGCTCCCCGACCGACCAGGCCTGGGAGATGCATCCATTCGGCCTGTGTGGCGGATCTCCATCGTAGATCTCCGCGATCGTCCCGATACCGTATCGATCCTCCTCCAGGAGGGGCCTGAGCAGGGAGAGTGCATGTTCGCAGCTCTTTCTGCTGTACCTCTTGGTCTTTAGGTATGCGGTTACATACGGGCCGATCAGCCATGGCCATACAGTGCCCTGATGGTACGCGAGATCTCGCTCTCTAGGCGAACCCCCGTATCTCCCTATGTATTTGGGATCCGCGGGAGAAAGTGTTCTCAAACCGTAGGGGGTGAGAAGCTCGGTAGTCGCTTTATCAACGATCATACGTCTTCGATCTCGAGACACGAGCTCCTCGGCGAAAGCTACTGCTATTATCTGATTCGGTCTGACTGATTCATCCTTGGGATCTATGAGATCGTAGAGGTAGCCAGCCGGGTTCCAGAAGCGCCCAAAGGATCGCTTAACACCTCTCGCCAGTCCGCTCCACTCCCATCTCGTATCGAGATGCTCGCTGAGCATCTCAAGAGATCGAAGCGCCTCATACCACAATGCATTAATCTCAACGCATTTGCCGGCTCTCGGTGTAACGCACACCCCATCTACCCTGGCGTCCATCCAGGTCGCGCCCTCCTTTGAGGCTATGAGACAATCGGAGTCCATGTGCCCAGCGGCTGTACATCCTGTGTAATGATCCACTATCTCCATGAGTCGGGGCCACATCTCTCTGATGAACTCGGAATCGGATGTGTGTTTGTAATATTCACATACGGCTCTGATGAAGAGAAGCGAAGCATCCACCGTGTTATAGGATCCTGCCCCGAGATCGTTTGGCACGATTCCGTCTCTGATATATCGAGAGAGCGTTCTCAGAACGGCCTTGGCCTCATCGAATCTGCGTGTGCAGAGCAGTAGCCCGGGAAGGGCGATCATCGCGTCCCTGCCCCAGTCATCGAACCAGTGGTAGCCAGCGATTATGCTCATGCCGCTATCACGACGCACCACAAAGCTGTCAGCCGCGATTGCTATAGATCTGAGCTCCGCAGGTAGACTTTGAACGATAGCATCTCTTCTCGCCATCTCTGACTTCAACATATTATCAATATCAGAAGCCATGTCACATCTATCGGTCGAGGCGATTACGCACATCTCCATTGCACCATCCACATCGGCCTCAAACCATCCCGGACAGAGCAGATCCTCCCTCCAGCCCAGACCTCTCGATCTCTCAATCTCATACTCGAAGTTGTAGTACCACATCTCGTTTTCTACATACCTAGCTCGATCGGAGAGAAGATACAGATCGCATCGGGCTCGAAGGGCCGTGCCGTTGCTCATCGGCTCCTGGAAGATCTCGGGCCTGCCGGAGACTGCATGGAAGCTTCTCGATGTCACCAGGGGCAGTATCTTGACGTGAGAATCTCCGACGATTTTGTAGCGAACGATCGTGGTGTTCTCTCCATATTTCATGAAGATGCATTTTGTTACCTCCACACCGTTCGCTCTGTAAACATAAGTGGGAACGGGATCGGTGGTGAATGATACGAGATGTCTGAAGCCCTGAGGGTGCACGACCCCTGGATATTGATGATTGGCGAGCTCCACCCCATTTACTATCTCGTCCAGCGATGATAAAAGGAGCCATCTCTCCACTGGCGGTCTAAGCGTTGCGATCAGCAATCCATGATAAGCTCTTGTGTTTGCCCCGATGGATGTGGATGATGCGTACCCTCCGATGCCGTTGGATACAATCCATTCTCTCGAGATGCCGCCTTCATAGGATATCATCCGGTTCTCCTCCTAAATGCCTTGAGAAGCGCCGATCTCAGCCTCTTGCCTCTGAGCTTGGCCGCAGCAGCGAGAGATCTCGCCAGCTCCTCATCCCCCAGGCTCTGCGACGCCCATTCCGCGAAGCTTCCGAGCCTTGAGTGGTGCTCTAGCGAATTTATATCCATGGTCTCGATCAACTTCAGCATTCCCTGTGTGCTCCATGCTGTGCCGAGCCTCCTTCCATCTGCAGCGTAGAACACGAAGGGATGATCCGCCAAATCCAAAATCTTCGAGAGACGGTGATGGAAGTCTGATAGAACGCTGAAGTAGGTCACGGCAGCATCATATGGATTGCCGTAAGGGCTGAAATAGCTGTGCACCTCTCCAGGTCCGCCACCATGTGTGAATATGTAGTAGAGATGATCGCTAAGGCCAAGAAGCCTCCATATCCTGAGATACTCCGGCCCGGCCTCCATCGCTGGACCCTGGAGTCTTTTGAGGTAGGTATAGCAGGCCCACTGTAGGGCATTTCCCAGCCAGCAGCTCGTATCCCTCTCAAGATCCGCCCAGGATCTCGTGTTCTTAACGCTTATCGAACGCACCGGCTCCACGCTCTCCACGATCTCCCCAGGCGTTGAGAATTTTAGGTGCTTCCATCTCAGAATCTCGGCCGGCAGGTACCTCAGAAACTCGAATATGCCCGTCTCGGGCCAGTGATGTTCCCCGAAGGTCTCATAGTCCATGAAGATGTTTATACATCTTCCTGGTGTTGCTGCGAGCCAAGCCGCGTATTTGTCGGCTGTGAGCGGATACTCCTCCCAGTTCCTAGAGGAGAACCTGAAACCTATATCATCGGTGAGCTGATAGTTTCTGAGGAGCAGGGCGATTCTCTCGCACCCCTCCGGCCTGTATACATAATTCGGATCGGCGATGACGCCCTCTCCAAAGATCCCGCTGTAGCCCATACCCTCAGCCATAGATGCTATCTCGTCGTTGTAGATCAGCTCGGTATTCTCGAATATGGTGGGCCTCAATCCGAAGACATCCCAGATGAGCTCTCTGTGCATCTTAACCTGCTCATGGAACTCCACCTTATCGAAGAGGCTTGTCAGAGAATGATAATATGTCTGGTCCAAGAGCTCCACTTTGCCTGTGTTAACTAGATCCATAAACGAGTCCAGTACATCCGGCCTGTATCTCCGGCACTGTTCGACGAAGACGCCCGATAGACTATAGGAGACCTTGAAGGGGCGATCGCTCTCAGAATGGCTTTTTATCGATTCCAGTATGATCCTGTTGGCTGGAAGATAGCACTTCTGTGCTACCCTCTCGAATACCTGCCGGTTCTCAAAATCATCAAAGTACAGAGCATCGAGATCTTGTGACCTGCGAAACATATTTCCTGACCAGAAGAAGTCTTTTTTTAGCCTGAATGGCTGATGAACCTCAAAGCATATGGAGATATCTTTCATATTTCAAGAGTATGTGGTCTAAGGATATACCGTTATGCATACTGTTGTGTCGGTGGCTCGATTAACCAATAGCGCCTCAGAATCGCCGTAAGATGGCGTAATCACGAATCCTGAGGTCAGATGCTGTTGATCTCGGTGAGAGGTAGACGACCATTGGTTGCAAAGCTCTCAGGTGTAGAGCAGTCATACTATCTCACAGTTGATCTCAAAGACAAGTAGATGACCATTGTTGGATCAGACCTGTCCGGATAAGCGCTTAGGCCAGAAATTTTCTGCATGTCAGAAACACTTAATCCTAATTCGGACAGGCCCCTCGGAGGACAGAAAGTATTTAATAGATAATAATGATGAATTTATCGGGGTGATCGCCGTGTGCTCGGGTCCCGGATTCAGCCTTATCAATGTAGGTGATGAGGAGCGAATACTCGCGAAGGATTACACATGTCTGGAATGTGGTAGCTCGTTCAAGGGCATAGGAGTCATGCCTTCATGCCCGAACTGCAACTCTAAGAGGGTAAAACGCGTGAAAAAATAGTGACTACTCCCGCCAATGAATTGGCGGGCATCTAGGCATTAGCCACAGACTGTAGCCCCAGTCTGAGAATGTTTAAGGCTGCGTTATGATCTCGAT
>FWPV01006111.1_pt1 | contig 23367 bp, 21 predicted proteins | sample 2228371 | NCBI WGS metagenome assembly FWPV01 (sample SAMEA103939776, study PRJEB20133) | metagenome | reverse complement strand
CACTTTCTCGGGTCAGCGGAGGCTCCGATGAAAGCTACGGAGCGAGGCTCAAACATTAGTTTTAGATTTCCTGTTGCGTCAGAAGGTCTACTTTCCAAGATGGGATATCCAGTCCAGCTTATCTTGTTATTTCGAAGTTAGCCTCGAAAGGCGGGGTGGATTATAGCAAAAAATCATACTTGAGACAAACTTGCTGTGGGCTGATACCTAATTATTTCAGTTTTCCGAAAGGCTAAAAACGGATGTGAGGAAGTTGGCAATTTTCCGTTGGATTAGGGGATACCAGAGCCAAACAGTAACGTGGGTGCTGGGTAGCCACAGTATGGCGGGCTTGTCGCATGCTTGCCAAAAATCGAGCGCCGCCTGTCTAGGAATAGACTCATCCCAGAGTGCGTTGATCATCAGCAGCGGGCGTTTTCTCAAATAAGGGGCAAAGGTCAGAGGGTCAGTCTGGAAGCATCTAATGGGAGGGGAAACGTTGTCAAAACCCCTCTCCGCCACCTCGGCAAGATATTTTGGATAATGTTGGCGGATTTCGCGGCATTCCCTCTGGGTGCAACCGTGCCCCTTTGTGATAGCCTGGTTCCTGCTATTCCAGGCAATTCTTTCTGCATTGCCGCCGGCGACGATGAACACCCCTACCTTGATGCGTTTGTCTATTCCCATAGCTATAGATGAGACGAATCCCCCCAAGCTTATTCCAACTATCCCTATTCGGCTTTCATCTATCTCGGACCTTTTGCTTGCCCAATCTATAATCTGGCGTATTTCGATTACCGACATCTGATAGCCCTGAAACCACTCATCGGGAGTCAGAAGTAGAGGAAGGCGGCTTTTCATAGCCTCTGGCATGCGGCTTGTGTGAAATACCAAATATAGTATGAAACAAGCTATGCCCTTCTTCACCAGAGCTCTTGCCAGAAATCGGCAGGGGATTGTGCTACGGTCGCCCCATCCATGAATTAAAATGGCCAATGGGGCACTGTTAGTATTTCGCGGTTGAAAGTAGTCACCATAAGCCGTATTGCTCTCCAGGTATTGTGTCGGGTGCGCAGTTGGGAAATCAACGGCATAATGCAACCACTTTGAGGTGGTTTCTTTGAGTTGCAAGTTAAAACAGGGCTCGTGGCTATTGTAAGCGTACGGATTCATCTCATGTTCAGACAGGACAGCACGACTGTCCTCTCGTCGCCAAGTTGTTAATCAACAACCATTCAATATATTACAGTCGTCTAAATTGTCTGAACAAGTCTGTAGTATGTCTCTCTGTCACCAGCGGAACAAATTTTATGTGCACCCGAGAGACAGCTGACCCTGTTCTTGGTACTTATAGAAGCCGTGCTTTCTGGTTCTGCTAATAGTGCTGTTAGTCTCCCGGCTTTCCCACAGCCCATAGAGCTTTTATTGCTGCAACTACGGCAGCCGGTGCCATTAAAGTGGCTACCAAAGCCAGCATAGCATCCAGAATCTTGCCAATACCAAACACCTTCAGAGGCTCAAACACTCTGCCAACGACTATCAATGCTATAGTTGCCACCAAGAAAAGCAGTATTTCCTTAGCAGTGATATTCAGGAACCCCACTGCTAGACCTAGGATAATCAGAATGACGATAACTACGGGCATAATAGCTGCTGCTAGACCCATGGCGGAGAGGAGACCTCCTATCACCGCGATCACTAGGCCGGCGATAAATGCCCAAAATCCCACTTTTGCCAACATACTTACTCAACCTCCTTTCTTTGCTAAATTTGTCGCCCTTGACGTGGATATTTTAACATAGTATTTCTTGTTGTCAATCCCCCTCGGCTCTGATATGATTAGACACAAGAATAAGGTGGTTAAATTTAAATGAAGCCGCCTGCTTAGAGGAAGGGGGGTAAATCTATGGAGGACTATGAGAAGCTAGGTGTGTTCTATCTTGGTCGCCCCTATGACCTGAAAGCAAAAAAGCTGCAAGAGGGGCTGCTACTCTATGATTCCAAGGACTTGGTCACACATGCAGTTTGTGTCGGTATGACAGGCAGTGGAAAAACTGGTCTGTGTATTGCCCTGCTAGAAGAGGCAGCCATGGACGGTATCCCTGCTATAGCGATTGACCCCAAGGGAGACCTGCCAAACCTTCTATTGACTTTTCCAGAGTTGAGAACGGAGGACTTTGCACCTTGGATAAATGAGGATGATGCCCGAAGGAAGGGTCTATCCGCCGATGAATATACTAAGCAGCAGGCGGAGTTGTGGAAGAACGGGCTTGAGTCCTGGGGGCAGAGTGGTGAGCGAATACGTCGCCTGCGGCAATCGGCAGACTTTGCCATCTATACCCCAGGCAGTAATGCCGGGCTTCCAGTTTCAATATTGAAATCTTTTGCAGCCCCATCCGCTGCCATTATGGATGACAACGAATTGCTCGGAGACCGTATAAATACTAATGTTACCAGCCTGCTGGGTCTGTTGGGTATACAGGCTGACCCCATTAAAAGTCGGGAACACATTCTGATATCCTCGGTAATAGATTTGGCTTGGCGGGCAGGGCGTGACCTTGACCTGGCCATGTTGATCCAGCAGATTCAGAATCCCCCGCTGACGAAAATCGGCGTGCTTGACCTCGAGTCATTCTATTCTGCTAAAGACCGGTTTTCATTAGCTTTGTCCCTCAATAATCTGCTTGCCGCACCTGGCTTCAGTGCCTGGCTCGAGGGCGAGCCTTTAGATATAGACCGCATATTGTATTCACCTGGTGGCAAGCCGCGAGTCTCGATATTTTCTATTGCCCACCTGAACGATGCCGAGCGTATGTTCTTTGTGTCCTTGTTATTGAACCAGATACTGGGGTGGACGCGAACTCAGTCCGGTACTACCAGTCTCAGGGCTGTTGTCTATATGGACGAGATATTTGGCTACTTCCCACCGGTGGCAAATCCCCCGTCAAAGACCCCGTTGCTCACGCTACTTAAGCAGGCGCGAGCTTTTGGTGTCGGCATAGTGCTGGCTACGCAGAACCCTGTAGACTTAGACTACAAGGGACTGGCAAATACCGGTACCTGGTTTATAGGTAGGCTACAGACTGAACGTGACAAGATGAGGGTTCTGGAAGGTCTGGAGGGTGTTGCTGCCAGTGCTAACATGAAGTTTGATAGGCAAGCTATGGAGCAGATCTTGGCTGGACTGGGCAGCCGCATTTTTCTCATGAACAATGTACACGATGACTTCCCAGTGGTCTTTCAAAGTCGGTGGGCTATGTCGTATCTTAGAGGGCCTGTGACTCGAAACCAGATTAAATTGCTTATGGATCCTGTGAAGGCTGCTGTCGGGGTGTGGCAGCCGCCTCAGGTCACGTCAACTATCTCTGTGACTGCTACTATGCCTTCTGTGCAGCAGGTGCCGGTTGCTGCAGAAGTGGTAAAAGCGAGGCAACCCGAGCGTCCATTGTTACCGCCAGATGTGCCTCAGTATTTTGTACCTGTGCGTGGCAGTCAACCTGCAGGTCATGCCTTGGTGTATCAACCTGCAGTGCTGGGCGTTGGGCAGGTTCACTTTGCTGATGTGAAGTCTGGGGCTGACCTGACAAATGACCTCGCGTTTACTACCCAGATAACAAATGCCCCTATCCCTGTCAGTTGGGACGATGCTGTGGAATTTGCGGTCAGCGTATCTGACCTGGAGGCTTCTCCTCAGGCTTCAGCTCAGTATGCCGAACTTCCGGCAATAGCTGGAAAAGCTAAAAGCTATGATGATTGGGGCAAGGACTTTGCCAACTGGCTCTATCGTACCCAGAAGCTCGATTTATGGAAAAGCCTGAGCCTGAAGATGATATCCAATCCGGGCGAGTCAGAACGCGACTTCCGTATAAGGCTCCAACAGAAGGCTCGTGAGCAGCGTGATGCGGAAGCGGAACGGCTGCGACAAAAATATGCCACAAAAATTGCTTCCCTGCAGGAGCAAATCCGCCGTGCCCAGCAGGCTGTGGAGAGAGAGGCAGAGCAGGCAAAACAGCAGAAAATGCAGACGGCGATCTCAGCTGGGGCAACGCTTTTGAGTGCATTCGTGGGCAGAAGGGCGGTCAGCTATTCCACCTTAGGCAGGGCGACAACGGCTATGCGTGGTGCTGGACGGATTGCTAAGGAGGCTCAAGATGTCGGGCGAGCTAAAGAAACGGTGGCTGCCTTGGAGCAAAGGCTTCAGCAGCTTGAAGCTGATTTCCGTGCTGAGACAGATGCCTTAGCCGTCAAAATAGACCCGCTTAATGAGACTTTGGAACAGGTCTCCATAAAGCCGGCTAAAAAAGATATCTCAGTACGTCTCACTGCACTGGTTTGGCTACCTAACTGGCAAAGTCCAGATGGTCGTTTGATACAAGCGTGGTGACTTCGTGGATAGGCACCTATTCGTAGGAGGCTTGCTTCTCACGTATCGCCTGCCTATGATGAGGGCTTAATTGTCATCTTCTTGCTATGGTCATAAGTGGGTTTACAGCCGGTGGTTTTCAATCAGGTTTCTGAGGCGGGAAGCGGTGGTCTTACAAGCAGCACTGGTTTTAAGCAACCTTCGATAACTCTAGAGGTAACACTGCCATAAGCCCATCGGGTAATCCCCGAGTAACCGTGTGTCGTTAGGGCTATAAGGCTAACTGCTTTATCTTCAGCATATTGGATTATGGTTTCGGCTGGTTTGCCCTTCAGCAAGACTGAAACGACCTTTATACCCTTAGACCGTAAGGAGTTTTTCTTTCTAGTCATATAGCGTTTAGCTTCTTTCTCCAACTTCGCAGTGTATTCCTGCTCGTATTTTTCACGCTCTCTGTAAGCAGCTAGCTGAGGGAGTCTTACTGGCTCGATGACCCTAGCTAGAATTACCTCACTGTCCATGCTTTTTGCTAGGCTTTCAACATAGGGAATGATGGCTTCAGAGAAGTGCGAGCCATCGAGGGTTGCTAGGATTTTACGTATCTCTTTGTCAGCCGATTGTTTTTGCGCACTCGACCTCACCAGCAGTACCGGCATGTGTGACCTTTGTACCACCTTCGTTGCGATGCTACCCAGAGGCCAATGGCTGACGCCGCTACGGCCGTGAGTCGATATGATAATCAGGCCTGCATCGTGCTTGTCAGCAAAGTTAAGGATCTCAGCGGCGGGCTCACCATGGATCACTTGGGAGCTTGCCCTTATCCCGGAAGCACGGAGTTCCTCAGCCTTTTTCTCTATATATGCTTCGAATGGAAGCTCCGGGCAAGTGCCTGGCAGATATACAGTTATGAGAATTACCTCGCTGTTCAGCTTTCTCGCCAGTTCCTCTACATAGGGGAGAATCTGCTCAGCAATTTCAGAACCATCCAGTGGGACGAGGATTTTTTCGTACATATTCTTTGACTCCCATTCTATCTAGTCCTTGTGACGAAACCTTGAACAATGCAGCTCCATATTATATTAAGCCATAAATGAGACCGCTGGCAAACTTTGAATGCTAAAGCCTGTTCATTTCTTGGCGTTCTTTCGCTAATGATTCGCAACTGCAACTGCTATTGAAGCAATCTCGTGGTCAGTCCTCCTCCCGGTGTTACTTGGTCGCCGACGTTTCAGGCAACGGTGGTGCGGTGGTATGGAAATTGAAATTTAGGATTTGGACAAAAAGTCCAGTCATTAAGCGCAGAAGTTCTAGGTTGTCCCAGCGCCGACCCTCGAAAGGAATGCCAAAGATGATATAATAGAGTTTGAAGGTTTGTACCGATGGCTGAGTATATAATTGCTCACGATGTGGGCACGAGTGGTAACAAGGCGGTTCTTGTGGATGCCGAGGGGCGTGTCCGTGGAAAGTGCTTTGAGCATTACAAGACTTATTATCCCAATCCGGGCTGGGCTGAGCAGGAGCCTGTTGATTGGTGGAGGGCGGTATCGCGCACCACTCGGCTTCTTCTTGAGCAGACTGCCGTGTCGCCAAGCGATATATTATGTATTACTTATGCCACGCAGATGCTGGGTATCATTCCCATGGACCCCAAGGGAGAAGTGCTAAGGCGTGCCATACTCTGGCTTGATAGCAGAGCTGGGGAGGAAGCGGAACGATTGATGAAGAAGTTCGTCAACGCTCGGATTTTCGCTTTGTTCGCTGGTACCACCCTGTGTGGCAAGGACGGTTTGCCCAAGTTGCTGTGGCTCAAAGGAAAGGAGCCAGAGGTTTATAATAAGATGTGCTGCTTTCTCGACGTGGCTGGCTATCTTTTCTACCGCAGTACTGGCAACATGGCTATGGAGTGGACTGGGGCTTCTGTCTTTGGGATTGACCTGAAGAAGAAAACCTGGCTCAGTAGTCTTTTTCGTTATGTGGGGCTTGACCCTGGGAAATTTCCTCCCTTGGTGCGCTCTATTGATAGGGTTGGGGAAGTAACACGTGAGGCGGCTAGTGACTGCGGGTTACTGCAAGGCACACCGGTAATAGCTGGTGCTGGAGATGCGCCGTGTGCTGCTGTTGGTTCGGGGGCTGTCAGCGAAGGCGAGGGTCATGTCTATCTGGGAATATCCGGTTGGGTGGGTGTGGTCACCAGGCGCACACCAAAGGGTAAGTGCGGAGCAGCAACCATTCATTCAGCGGACCCGAATAAGACGCTCCTGTTTGCTGAGACGGAAGCTGCTGGTGGCTGTATCCAGTGGATTGCTGACGAGTTTTACAAGGCTGAGAAAAGAGACCCTAATATTCCTAATGTCTATGCGCTCATGGACGATGAGGTGACCAAGGTCCCGCCGGGATCCAACTACTTGCTATTCACCCCTTGGATTTATGGAGAGAGAGCTCCTATAGATGATTGCTATGTTCGGGCAACTTTTCTAAATTTAAGCGCTGAGCATACGCGGGAAGATTTGCTGCGTGCGGTGTATGAAGGCGTGGCCTATAACATAAGGTGGATAGTGGACATTGTGGAGAGGGAATTCAAATTTTCCTTGCCGCATCTTAGGGTCGTAGGTGGTGGGGCTAAGGGAAAACCTTGGATGCAGGTTCTAGCGGATGTAACGCAGAGAAGGATCGAAGCTGTTTGTGACCCTCAAGAAGCAGGAGCCATAGGGGCAGCGATGGTTGCTGCAGTTGGTCTAGGCATATATCCGGACTTCGAATCGTTGAGAAATGTGGTCAAGTTAGATAAGGTCTTTGAGCCGCAGCCGGAGAATTCCGAGATTTATGACTCTCTATTTCATTCATATCAGGAAGTCTACCGTAGCCTACGGAGTTTCTATAGGAAGCTAAACAAGGGGAGGTTTGATAAGGCAGAGATATCTGCCAGGGACGTCTTGGTAAGCCCTGACTAGTGTGGACTTAAGTTGATGATTCCACGTGGTAGCCACGGGCGTCCCGAGAGAGTTTATATCTATATTCCAAGGGAGATTATTGTGGCATATCCAAGATTATAGGGGGGTGTCTAGATGGATAGAGATGAGATTTTGAGTTTACCTATAGCGCTACCAGACGGTGTGGATTACGATGATTATATAATTGCAACGTACTTGGTCTCCTATCCCGCGGCGATTCCTGTCCCCGTGATAGCACCTATGCTGGCTGTGGAGCAAAGTACGGGTACCTGGGTGGCGGTGCCAGGTGAAACTGAGGAGGTTAGACGCCAGCATATCGCCAAGGTGATTGGGGTTTATGAGATGCCCGATTATGAATCTACAGTGCCCCCCAATCTGCAGGATCGGAAGTGGTTTGTTCAGGTAGCCTATCCTGAAGTAAACATTGGCGAACAGATACCTATGCTTCTTACTACAGTGGTCGGTAACATTTCCATGGGGGGTGACATCAAATTGTTGGACATCCGTTTCCCGGAGAAATATGTTGCTGGCTTCAAGGGACCGAAATTTGGCATTGAAGGCGTGAGGAAAATTTTAGGAGTACCAAAACGGCCTCTCCTGAACAACATGATCAAGCCTTGTACAGGTTATACGCTGGAAGTTGGGGCTGAATTGTTTCGAAAAGCAGCGGCGGGCGGTTGCGATATTGTAAAAGATGACGAGCTGATAGCTGATGCTTCTTTTAACTCGGCACTTGGGCGGGTCAAACGCTATATGGAGATTGAAAGACAGGTCTTTGAGGAGACAGGTGAGCATACGCTTTACACTGTGAACATAAGTGATAAAATCCCCAAGGTCTTTGAAAATGCCAAGCGTGCCGTGGAGTTAGGCTGCAATGCGTTGATGATAAATTACCTAGCTGTAGGTTTTCCGGTTCTGCAAGCAATAGCTGAAGACCCCAGCATCAATGTGCCTATACTAGGACATATGGATGTTGCGGGTGCCTTATATATGTCACCGTATCATGGTATCAGTTCCCATCTTGTCCTAGGCAAGCTGCCACGTCTTGCTGGTGCTGACATTGTGGTCATTCCAGCTCCCTATGGAAAGGCGCCAGTGATAGACTATAAGTTCAAGAATGCTGCCAGAAATTTATCTTTCCCGCTTTACCACCTGAAACCAGCATTCCCCATGGCATCTGGTGGAATTACTCCCTCCATGGTACCGCAGGTAATGGCAGCTTTGGGCAATGATATAGTTATAGGTTCCGGAGGTGGCATTCATGCGCATCCTCAGGGTCCAATTGCTGGTGGGAAGGCATTCCGACAGGCAATTGATGCCACCATGCAGGGTATTCCTTTGGCAGAGTACGCTAAAGACCATGAGGAACTGGCAATCGCGCTCAAGGAATGGGTAGACCCTTTCAGTAAAGGCATTAGAGTCTAGGGAGGAGGGTAAAAATGTCTAGGGTTACCGTCTTGGGTGGATGTGGGGCGGTTGGAAGCATAGCCACGCAAGCGTTGGCTTCGAGCGGCGTGTTCTCTGAAGTAGCGGTCGCCGATATTAATGTTGGGGCAGCAAAGAAGTTAATTGGGAAGCTCAAGGGAAGAAGTAAGCTTTCCGCTGTTGAACTGGATGCTGAAAGCCCGCAGAGCATAAAGAAGGCAATTGCTGGCTCGTCCGTTGTCCTGAACTGTGTCGGACCGTTCTACAAATATGGTCCGATGATACTTAGAACAGTGATAAGTGCGAAGGTCAATTATGTTGACGTTTGTGATGATTTTGATGCTACTGAGGAGCTTCTTGATATGGATAAAGACGCCAAGAAAGCCGGTGTCTCGGCGCTCATCGGTATGGGAAGCTCTCCCGGTGTAGCCAACGTTTTGGTCAGGTTTTGCGCTGATTCCTTGCTTGACCAGGTCGAGTCAGTAGATATATACCATGCCCACGGTGGTGAGAGGGTGGAGGGACCAGCTGTGGTTAAACATAGGATACACTCAATGAAGATGGACATCCCTATGTTTCTCGACGGCAAGTTTACTACAGTTAATCTGTTTGAGGACAGCGGAAAAGCGCTGGAGGAAGAGGCCGAGTTTCAGGATGTGGGCACATACCGGGTGTATGCCTATCCGCATCCTGAGACTATAACCCTGCCCAGGTACCTGAAGGGGGTGAAAAGGGTAACGAATCTCGGGCTTGTGCTGCCACCAGCTTACGCCGAGCTAATAAAGGGGATAGTGAGGCTGGGTATTACAGAGGAGGAGCCGCTCGAGGTCCAGGGTCATAAGGTCATCCCTCTGGAGTTTGCTGTCGCCTACATACTTTCCCAGAGGGAAAGGCTGATGAGGGAGGCTAAGATTAATCAGCCGATGGGCTGTCTCAAGATCGTGGTCAAAGGTTATAAGGATGGAGGCAAGAATACATACATTTTCTCGATGTCTTCCCGGGGGCAGGGTATGGGTGAGGGGACAGGCATACCTGCAGCTATAGGGACTATAATTATGGCAACGGGGAAGATTAAAGAAAAAGGCGTTTTGCCACCTGAAGCCTGCGTGAATCCCATAGACATGCTGGAGTTAGCCAAAACCACGGTGAAAACCGCCGCTGGCAGAGGCTTCCCTATAACCGTTGAGCATATAGACAAGGAAGGTAAATCGCAGAAGCTGAATTTATTCGCTTAGAGGTCACTTCCTTGTCATTCCGATTCCCTCCGTAATGGGGGAGGGTGTGGGTGAAATCTAGGACAAGTTTAGCCTATGGATGTTCGTTTGGCTATACGCAGACGTATCAGTGTGCGTCATTACGAATCACAGCCCGTTCCGGAACAATTGTTGCTAGCGGTGTTGCACTCCGGTGAAAACTCTGTGGCGCTGGACGATAGCATCAATGTACGATTTCACCTCATAAGACAGGGCAAACTGGTGGCGGAGAAGATGACCTTTTTCACCGGTCGGCGTTGGCTTTTTGGTTCGGCACCACACTTCATCATCGCTACTTCGGAAGAGAAGCCGTTGTTTATGGTGAATATGGGCTTCCGTATGGAGCAGATGATACTTTTTGCCACCGAGCAAGGACTTGGCACTTGCTGGATCGGTGGTATGTTTACCGAGAACAGAATTGGAGTCCTGCTGGGGCTGCAGAAAAATGAGCGTGTCATAGCATTGACCCCCATCGGCTATCCCGACACCTCATTTTACGGTCGGCTGATGCATGATATCGTCGAACTGGGGGCAGTGAACTTTGGACGCAGGAAGCCTCTGGGTCAAATAGTCTTCGGCTCGTGTTGGGGGTCGCCGTTCGATGCTAAAGACGCTGAACTGCTTGAGGCTCTGGAATGCGTCCGTTTGGCACCTTCTTGGGCTAACAGCCAACCTTGGCGGTTTTTGACTAATGCAAATCATGTGATAGCTGTTGCTGATGCCAGAAGCCGGTATAGCAGCATTCGCGATGGCAAGCATTACTATCGTCTAGACGTGGGAATCGCTATGGCCCATTTCTTCTTGGCAACAAGAGAAATGGGGTGGAGGGGCAGGTGGCAGGTAACCGGGTTCGATGCAGCGCAAGTAGCAAAGGAACGCGGTATTCCTCAGGGATATGAAGTGCTGGGGATATATTGGAGGTAGCTGTCCCTCCGTGTATCTGGGGTGCCTATGGTTTTGTGAGAACATCTACCGGTTGTAGAAATAGGTTTTCTTTTTCTCCTCGGCTATGGCAAGCCACATCTCTTGCCAGTTGCGTGGCGGTGGAACGATTTCCTCCTGTTTTTTGGTGACAAGAGATAATGCACCGGTAGCACATTCCATGATGCACAAGCCGCAGCCTATGCACAAGGTAGTGTTGACCACAGCCTTCTCATCCTTCCTGTTCATGGAGATGGCATTGACCGGACAGGCAGCTACGCAGGACTCACAGCCATTACATAGCTCGATATCTACCACTGAGTAATAGTCTGATTTAGCTACCGCTGAGGGCATATTGAACTGGGTCAAGGCACGCAGAAGGCCGCAGCAGCAGGGACAACACTGGCACATGCCCACCATGTTCTCCATAACATTCATTCCCAAGTGAACAAGACCGGCGTTTTCGGCTCTTTTTAGCACTTTCAGAGCCTCCTGGAGAGTCGCCTTACGGCCTATGCCTTTGTCAATGCCGAACTCAGCCCAAGGTCCCAAATACAAGCAGATTGAATCCAGAGGGCGGGCACAGCCACGACCGACCAGTTTCTGTTCTTTGCGGCAGATGCAGTCAGTAATAGCTATATTTTGTGCCTGGCTGAGCATCTCCGAAGCCCTTTCGTAAGGGATGATTTCCGTACCTGAGATGCTGTGCTCAGCGGGTAGCACTCTCATCCAGGGTGTCTTGGCACCTGCGATATCCTTTACTAGATGAGGGTAGAGGTCTTCGAAGGCGTGGGCAAGTTGTTCGTCTATGTTCTGCACCTGAAATTCGTAGATGCCGGGAACAAAAGCTATCAAAGAGTAGCGAGGCTGGTTGTCCTTCTTGCGCTCAAAGATGAGGCCCTTGTCAGCCATCTTAGCCAGGATCTTCGCCAGCTCGTCCCTGGCTATGCCAGTCTTTTCACAAAGTTTGTCAACAGTCTGTGGGCGTGGTGTCAGATGAAGGGCGACCTCAGCTTCTTCTTTGGTGAATAGTTTTTTCAGCATTTCGATCTCGATGCCGCCAGCACTGCTGGGGAAACCAGCAGGGTGCTTTGCTAGGTGCTGACTTAATTGCTGATACATGTGGTGCATCTCATTTCTCCCGTCGCAGAAATGTTATTTTTGGTTGTGGCGAAGTTTCAAACTTCGTCAAATGCTGACCTTCGTAGATTGTTTATGAACATGGTCTGTCCGCTTATATATTAGCACGGTTTCGGATTATCGTCGACCGGCAGCACCGGTCAAACTTTCAGAATGTGAAAACTAGTGACTTTGTTATCTCATTAAGGCTTCTTGCTAGGGCTTCTCTGTCAGCGTGCCTTACATTTAGGACCCTTGGCGAGATCTTGCTTGCCTTTGATTGGAGATATCTACATGTCTGTATTAGCGGCTGGGCGATAAGCTTGTTGCCTCCCAGAAATATGTGGTCTAAAACAAAGCCATCAAACCTTTCATCAATCCTATTGCCCACCCTTCTTAGAAAGTCCCTCTTCTGTTCTTCAGTTCTTCTGGCGAATCTCTTCTGGCTTCTACCCCCCTTCTTATGTCCCTTATGTATATGTCCCGTGCCCGTTTTCCATGCCACGAGGCTTTCGGCATCAAAGACACCTATAGCGTAGGAGCCCCAGGTTACCAGGACGACACCTGTGACATAGCGCCTTTCCAATATGTCTCGTAAGCCAGAGGTATCCAGCTTGTCTATCGAAATCCTGCTTTCTGTGATGGGGAATGGCGGCACGACCAAATATTTGCCGCAAGCAGCGCTCCAAAATATGGCTACTCCGGTTTCATATCTTCTGACACCATTTAAGACCGTTTTGCTCTTTATTGCCAACTTAATTTCATCGGTATTGACGCTGTATTGGGTTTGAAATGTCAACTTTTCTACAAAATCAGGGAAATCAGCATGTGTAGCATATACGGTTACAAAATCGCCGGATTGAGCCTCAAGGCAAGAAACAAATCGGTATAGCCCACTCTTGGTCAAAACACGGCTTTGCATTGGATTATACAGGAGCAAGCTCAATAAAGTGCCGCACGGACTCGTCTGCGTAAAATGACCCCTGCTAAGAGTCCAAAAACTAGACCACCGAGGTGACCTTCCCAGGCTACACCCGGTGCAAATGACATCACCACGAACCCCCCGATTACAGCTACCCAAAGGGACATGGCAACCGGTATGGGAAAAACATAGACCCGTAATCTGGGCATCAGCACGGCAAGTGCGCCACCCAAGGCGAAGACAGCACCTGAAGCCCCGACAACTATGCTCATGAATTTGCCCAGAACCAGGGCAAAAAGCATGAAAAAGATATTGCCCACAATACCGCCAAGGAAATAAATAATCAGAAAGGCACGAGTCCCCGCCAACCTGAGTAGAAAGGAGCCAAAGAAGTAGAGCGTCACCATATTGGCCAAGAGATGCCATATACCCACGTGTACAAAAAGGTTAGTTACTATTGTCCACGGTTTCTCTATCAGTGAGGCTGGTCGCAACCCAAGAATTGTCATAAGATTATGACCTAACATATCGGCTACAATGGTCACTATGAATATCAAAAAACAGATTATTATTATGACCAGGACAGGTATCATATCGCTTTGGTAGCTTTTATAGTTCATTACTTTGTGCTCCGTCTTATGAAATCTTCGTTGCCCTTATTTGACTAGTCTTTCGCCCCATAGCACAGTTTAGACTCATGGCGTCGAGCGAGTTTCCTAGACTAACGAGTAGAGTAATTTGCGGTTTTTCGTCTCCTTGCGCACGCTGCCCTCTGCTTCGAGGTAGTCCAGGTGAGCGATGGTTTCCCCTACAGCGAAGAACTTCTGTACCGGTGGGAATTCCTGCCAAGAGCTGCAGTCTATATCCCAGGATATATGCGGAGCCACTTCCCATGCCGTTTTTTCCCCGTCTTCCAGGGCAGCCAGCGTCTCGTCCAGCCTGCGACGATGGTGTTCCTGTAACTCTGCAATCCTTTTCCGGTGGTCGTTCCACAGGTTACGATGTCCGGGCAACACCAAGCTCACGGGCAAAAAGTAGACCTTCTCCAAGTTTGTAAGATATAGCTTTAGTGAATTCTCCAGTTGTATCCAGTGCGTTATGTTGGGAGTGATGTCGAAGAGGATGTGGTCACCACAGACTAAGACCTTTTTGTCAGCCTCGTATAGACACGTGTGACCTGGGGAATGCCCTGGGGTTTCGATGCATCTAAACGAATAATCTCCCACTTCTATAACATCACCTTCTCCTACAATCACGAAATCTACTTGGCGCCTTGAGCTGTATCGGTAACCCGGGTGGTTCGCCCATACCTTCCTGAGCTCGTCTTCAGGGAACCCGTGGGAATGGAGGAAGGTGAAGATCTTTTGCCAGTAGTCCTGAGATGGTTGAGAACTGATAAATGGAGCCTCTGGACTGTTGAAATATACTTTCGACGTATCAGTAGCCAGTTCCCCTACCAGCCCTGAGTGGTCGGCATGCAGATGGGTGATGAAAAAATCTGTCTTTTTGAGGTCGATATCCAGCTGTCGCAATGCAGATACCATGGGACGCAGGCATTCCTCACGGTTCATACCTGTGTCGATTATCAGAAAACGCTCGTCTCCTCTCACCACGTATGAGTTTAATGCTTTCAGTGGGCTATTAGGCAGAGGAATCTCGATCCTAAACAGTCCCGGTAAAATCTCTTCAACCATTAGAAACAGCCTCCAGCAGCAAAACGTCTGGGCTATTGTATCACCTTTTGTCTTTTTTGTCTTTGCCAATGCCCAATTTGACATGCAGGGACAGCGTATTTACAATCTCCTTTACGTAACTATGGATAGGTTGTTAAGAAACTAGAGTTGGAGGTGTCAAATGCCAGACTGGATGGAAGTAGCGCAGGCTCTGAACCGACTAATACGACCGTTGACCTTTCCAGTTGCTGTAAGACTGGTGAAGAGCGCTGATGATTTTCCTGACAAAACCAAACGTCCTCTGAAGGATATTGGTTTCAAGACCAATATCTGCGTTGGGCTGACACTTGCTCGCAAATATGGCTGGACCGTCGGTATGATGGCTGAGGACAATGCCTGTCCTATTGCTGCGTATACCTACGGGTGGAGGGAGTCAGAGGCTGACAGCAAAGATGCCTTGGCTAACTTCTTGAAAATAGTGAACTATGCAGCCAATGACGAGGCGGCAAAAGTTGCTATCGAAGCCGCAGCTCAGTTCAAGCTTACCCAGGGACAGTATGCGGGGGTTGTCTTTTCGCCACTGGAGAGAACTAAAGTCGAACCTGACCTGGTCATCGTTTTCTGCAATCCTGCCCAAGCGATGCGGCTGGTACATGGAGCTACCCAGGATAGTGGCATAAGCGTACATTCCGTTTTCAGCGGTCGGGGTGGAACATGTATCGAGGGAGTCCTGCAAACTTTCAAGACCAAGGAGCCAAAAGTGGTGCTTCCCGGAAATGGTGACAGGGTTTGGGCTATGGTGCAAGACGATGAGCTGGCTTTCACTATCCCGGTCAACATGCTTGACCTGGTTATCAGGGGTCTTGAAGCCACCCATCAAACAGGCATTCGATATCCGATACCGATAGATATAAGACACGAGCCGCTCTTCCCGAAACAGCTTAGGCAGGTCAGATAGTAGCCTATACCGTATTTGGCAGCTGGTTTTACAATGGGTGTATAGCGTTTACCTCTACATGCGCCTTATCAAGCTCTGATTTGATTTGTTCACACTGGTGCCAGAGGAAGCGCAGTGCGATGCCACAATCGCTGGAGAACTCTCTTGGTACCGGTATAAGCCTGACCGTGTAGCCCTCTTTCGCCAGTAGCTTTTCGGCACGCATCGCCGATGAAGTGGTGTAAAACAAGACTACGCCGTATTTCGTCATGATCTAACCGCTTTCCTTATCGCCTGAATTGCCCTTTTTATGTCATCCGCTGTGGTGAACACGCCAGGTGCCAGGCGCACTGTTCCTTCAGGAAATGTGCCAATTGTCTTGTGTGCTGCAGGGGCACAATGCAACCCAACGCGGGTCAGAATTCCATACTGTTTATCGAGCTGCAGACCAATTTCTGATACATGTCTGCCCTCGGCGGTGAAGGATACAATGGCTACTGTATTTTCTGGGTCACGCGTTCCGTGAACTTTGATGCCTGATATATCACAAAGAGCATCGATGAGAACTCGGGTGAGCTCCCTCTCCTGTGCTCGTATTGTCTCAATGCCTCTGTCCACAATCCATTTTACGCCGGCGTGTAAACCAGCAACACCGACGATGTTTGGAGTGCCGCTCTCAAATTTGTCAGGTAGATGCTCTGGCTGTTCTTCCAGCTCAGATTGGCTTCCTGTGCCGCCCTGTGCCAGAGGTTCAATTTGTGAAGTGTCGACATGGTCGCCTATAACAAGTCCTCCAATTCCCGGAGGTCCCTGTAGTCCCTTATGACCTGTAAAGGCAAGAAAGTCTATTCCAAGCTTCTTAGTGTCTATAGGAAGAACCCCGACGGTCTGCGCGGCATCCACCAGCAACAGTGCACCGACGCTGTGGGCTACTGAGGCTACTTTAGCAATAGGCAATATTGTGCCTGCTACATTGCTGGCGTGAATTATGACCACAAGCCGAGTATTGGGGAGTACTGCCGAAGCAATATCGTTTACCTCGAGGCTGCCATCGGAAGCGCAGGGAACGACATCAAGAATAACCCCACGCTTTTCAAGGCTTCGTAGCGGTCGCATTACTGCGTTATGCTCCATGGAGCTGGTGACCACATGGTCACCGGGTTTAAGCATACCTTTCAACACTAGATTTATAGAATGGGTTCCGTTGCTAGTGAAAATGACCCGTGTCGGGTCGCTGACATTGAAGAAGTGCGCAATGGCTTCTCGTGCATCGTACATCACACGGGCTGCCTTGATAGATAGCCGATACCAGGAACGACAGGGGGTGCCCCCGGCGTACTCCAGAACATTTACCATTGCTTTGAGGACTTGAGGTGGCTTGGGCCACGATGTCGCTGCGTTGTCCAGATAAATCATTTTTGCAGTATTAGACGATAGCTGCCGTCAGGCTGTTCTTCTACGGTCACGTTCCAGCCCAAATTTCTGGCTAAGCGTGATACATTTTCACGCGCAGTACCCGAATCCACCAGGATCTGTATAGTGCCTTCGCCGGTCTTTTGCAGAGCTTCCTGGGCAAGCATTGCTGGCTGTGGGCACGATAATCCGCGTGCATCTACTGTCATTATGTCGTGCATCATATACCCCCTATTGTTCTCGCTTCTCTCATTGTTAGCCCGATTATGATACATACCACCAGTCCAATTATAACGGTAATCGGACCGAACGGAGCCGGACCTGCTGAAGAACTTGCCATACTGAAGTTGTGGGAAAATCCAGCACCTACTATCATCCCTGAAACAAACATGGCAGCGTCGCCATCGCCCTCTCCTGAAAGGAACAATTGCCTGCCAGGACAACCACCGGCAAGGGTGAAGGCTAGACCGGCTAATACCATGCCACCGAAATTCCAAAGTGCATGTGTATGTGCTACCGGCTGATTGTGAAAGCCAGGGTGAAATTGTCCCAACGCCAGGTTGGTGAAGAAGGCAGCCACGATGAAAGCAAGGACACCATAAAGAAGGTGATTTTCATGTAGCAGGATGGAATCCCGTATAGCCCCTACGGTACAGAAGCGGCTGCGCTGAGCCAAAAAGCCGATAAGAAGCCCAACAGTAAGAGAGATAGCCCAAAAAGCATGCTGACTGCCCGGGCCTTTCTCGGAGAAGAATATCGGGCCGCTAGGATTACCATTGGCATCTCGTCCGAATTGTGGTGCAATTAGCAGAAGAACAAGTAGGGTTACCATTATGGCGGGCATTATCCATCCAACGGCTTTCGGTGCCTGGTGGCTACGCCCCAGGCTAAATCCCAGTTTAAGAAAACCGATGCCCATTCCGATGCCTGCTACAAGTCCTAAAATGCCCAAGATGGCATTCCAATCGCCGGCACTTAATCTCAGATAAGCGCGCCACGGGCAGCCTAAAAAGACTAGGGCGCCAAATACGGCGAACATGCCCAGCAGAAACCGCACCAACGGTGCCGACCCAGTGCGTGGTCTAAACTCCCGTGAGGCGAGGGATGACACGAGTGCTCCTAGAACGAAGCCTATTATCTCCGGTCGAATGTACTGTACCATGCTGGCACGGTGAAGTGCCAGGGCACCGGCAATATCACGGTTGAAGCAGACAACACAGATTCCCATATTGCCAGGGTTGCCAAGTTTGACCAGCACGGGTGCCAGAACGCCAACGACAACTCCGGTAATAACTGGACCCCAGCGGGAGGTGAAAAATCGTTTAAGCGAAGACATTAAAGCTCCTTTCGTTATAGTTTCCCGCTACGTGGATGAAACCATAACAAGGAGCTGGTGAGGAGTTAGTGGGATGGCAATATCGGGGCGACGTTATGGATTCTCCACGGAGCAGGTGTTGTCGAACGATGCATTACATGCATCAGACCCATGGATCAGACGCGGCGATTAAGCACTCTCATACCGTCACCCCCTTTCTTTTTTCTCTGAGCCGAAATAGCTACCCGCTATTATACATAGTGATACTTCGATAATCAACTGGGTGTAAGGTGTGTGAGGAATTGAAAGAAGGCACTGCAAGCTCTGGCAAAGAGCCAACATAGACTTGATGCTTAATGAATATTGCGCCCTCAAAAAGTCGGCTTGGAACGCGGTGGATCGAGAGAATCTTGTGGAACTGGTGATGAGAGATATTGTCAAAGACCTATGGTCTTTGGCAATTTGTCAGCGCTCACTTAGCTAGCTTTTTCACCCATTCAACTATCTTGGGTAGTATCTCAGCGGTTCGTCCTTGAATTAGGTAGTCTGAGATTCCTTCGTGTGTCAGTGGGGTGGGCTCGGCGTTGATCTCGATTATCGTTGTAGCAGCCTCGCTTGTAACAAAGTAGAGGCCCGAACCCGCTTTTCGTTCTACCTCTGTCTTGCGTTGCCGGGCTATCCGCGGTAACTGGGCAAAGGGATAGACAACTGCTGAGGTTCCGCAGATCAACATGAGGTCACATTTCCAGGCTTCTTGAAGACTTTCATGTGCAACATCAGTTGGTATCGGCTCATTGAAGTGAACAACATCGCCTTTTATTGGAGATTTGCATTTGTGGCACCGAGGTAACTGTCCCTCAAGTAGCAAGCCTTTCAGGTCGTATTCCTCACGTCTGAACCTTAAGCCACAGGAGGGGCACCTAAGCTTAAAAAAGCTGCCGTGATATTCTAAAACCCTTCGACTTCCTGCTTTCTCGTGCAGACCATCTACATTCTGGGTAAGCACCGATTTCAGAATGCCCATCTTCTCGAGTTCGGCGAGGGCATAGTGACCTGGGTTTGGCTTGGCGCTCTCCAGGTTGCCAAGCAGAGATTGCCTGCTCAGTATCTCCTCCCAATATTCCTTAGGGTCTCTGAGGAACTTGTGATATGTTTGGTAAGCCCTCTTTTCCGCTTCAGGGTCTTTAGTCCAGATGCCGGAAGGTCCGCGGAAATCAGGTATACCCGATTCAGTTGATATACCAGCACCAGTCAAAGCAATAGCGTAACTGCTTTTCAATAGGTCTCTGGCAGCTTGTTGGATTAGGCTTTCCGTACTTTGAGACATGTTGTTATCACCTCGCTACCGGGCTTTCAACGTTTGCATATGCGGTGGTGTGCTGCTGATTTTGAGTACAAGCGAGTTCATAGCAGTCTTGTCGTTTCTCTTGTGGTGACAGTCTCTATCCATTTGAAATCCAAACTAATTTTCCCACAGCAGGCTTGTCATGTCTACAGCGGCATGCGACAAAACTTGCCTAGTAGTACAGTTCCACCTTGACATCGATTGACGTGAACGAAGCTTTTTTGACAAAGCTGTAAGAATTATGTTAGCTTGATTAAAACTTCTTGCTACCTTGACCTTGTAATGAGCGCAAGGCGGTCTTTATCCTTTCATTTACTTGCTTAGCGGTTCATTATAGCTGTGCAATTAACTTCTGGGTCAGGGAGTGGCAAACAGAAAGGAGGTGGACAGCAATGGCTGTGAGAACACGGCAAGATGCCGCAAGGGTCCTAGCTGACACCAGTGGAGACAGGTGCTTCTTTTGTCATGATGGTTGCATCGTCAAAAATCTATATCAGCTGGCTGAGTGCTTGGGTCACATGGGCGAGGATTCTTACTGTCATCATGTGACAGGGGTGAAAAATGATTTCACCAACTGGGTACATGATGTCTTGGGCGACGATAAGCTGGCTAACGATTTAAGCCGTTGTACCAGCCGTGCTGAAGCGGCAAGGACGGTTAGAGACAGGGTGGTCTGGTTACAAAAGAAGTTGAAATAGGGGGCAGTTTGACAGGGGGGCAAGGAATAGGTTTAAATATTGTGAATTAGGTTGTTATGAAGGCTGCATATTACGCAGGACTCCAGACCTTGGCGCTGGCGCTAATATTTATGCCTGAGCCTGTTACCACGGTTGTGGGCGTTGGGCTGCTGAACTATGCTAGGTTGGCAAACCGGCGGCAGCCTAATCGTAAGCACCGTCTGATAAGTACCTTTGAAGACCATTACAATTACAAGATGAATCTAATAAATGGAACGGTTATTAATTATCAATTGTCACCTAGAAGATACGGCCAGCTTCCCAAGTCCTACCCAAATATGGCAAAATTGCTTGATAATCATTACGTTCTAAGGACCCTGCGAGAAAGGGCACAGCGACATTTTCCGACAAACTCTACGACATTTTCAAGGCTGGAGCCTGCGGGACTGATGAAGGCGCCCAGACGAGAAGGACTCGTCAGATGCTTTCCACCTAAACCCCCTTCGACTTACAGATAAGACAGTACTACCACTTCCCATCGCCAGTTCGCCTGTTGTATAATTACAGCCATTGCCCAATGTGGCACCAGCAAAATGTGGGGATAGGACAAAAGACCTGTCTGAAACGGATAGACTCATGGGATCTGAATCCAGTTCTATTGACCTAGAAAGACTTTTTCAGCCTCGCTCCATTGCCATAGTCGGTGCCTCTCAGGATGAGTCAAAGTCAGGTGGGATGTTTGTTTCTGGCCTGTTGAAGGATGGCTACAGGGGGACAATCTATCCCATAAACCGCAAGGAATCTGAAATCATGTCGCTCAAAAGCTACCCCAGGATCCTTGATGTCCCTGGAGAAGTAGACTTGGCAGTGATGGCTATACCTGCTCAGGGTGTGCTGGAGGTAATGGCTGAATGTGCCCAGAAGGGCGTCAAATTTGCTGTTGTCCATAGTGTTGGCTTTGGCGAACTTGGTGGTGAGGGCAAGGTGTTAGAGCAACAAATGCTGGAAGCTGCTCACCGCGGTGGTGTAAGAGTCGTGGGTCCTAATTGCATGGGGATATTCTCGCCACGAGCCAGTGTAAATACCATAGTACCTTATGCCAGATTACCAATGGAGCCAGGTGGTGTGGCTTTCGTTGGACAGAGCGGCTGGGTGTGCGAAAATATGACCCGTCTTGGCAGCGAGAGGGGAATTCGCTTCAGCGGCATTATGAGCATCGGCAATCAGAGTGACCTTAGTGTTGAGGACTTCCTTGAGTATTTCGGCAATGACCCTGAGACCAAAGTTTTTGCTGCCTACATCGAGGGTCTAAAACAACCCAAGCGTTTCTTCAAGCTCGCTGAACAGGTCTCAACGAAAAAACCGGTCATTGTCTGGAAAGGCGGCAGCTCTGAGGTTGGAGCCAAGGCAGCTGCTTCTCACACTGGCTCTTTAGCGGGTAACTTTACACTGTTTGAAGCAGCTTGCCGACAGAAGGGCATAATTTCTGCTCACAGCTTGGAGGAGCTGATGGACATTGTTGTAGCCTTCAGTTGCCCATATCTGCCGGACGGAAACGAGGTAGGTCTACTGATAGAGTCTGGTGGTGGAGCTGTGGCTAGTGCTGATGCCGGTTCTAGTGCGGGGCTCAAAATTTCACCTCTGCCAGAAGATGTTCAGCAGAAGCTTCGTGAGTTTCTCAAGGACAAGATACCACCTTCACCCAGCCTGAAAAATCCGGTTGACCTAGTGTGGGCACCATTTAACGAGGCAAGCGCTATCTACGCTACATGTCTGGAGATCATGGCTCAGGCAGTGGATATTTGTTTGACCATTTGCTACGTTTTTGTCCATGACGAGTGGTTTCTGTCGCGGCTGGAAGATATCCGTGACCGGACAAAAAAGCCGATAATCGTCGTTCCTGGCAATTCTATTGACCAACGGCATGGCATGCAAATAGCGACCAGGCGTGGGATACCTGCCTACGCTATGCCAGATAATGCTATTAAAGCTATAGCAGCCTTGACTTGGCGCGCAAAATATCTCAAGAGCATCAGGCAGGGCTAGGACCTTTCTTATTGCTGTTGCCTAATCCTAAGTTCAATTGCAGACCTAGGATCAAATCCAAGACGGCAGATGACTGCTGCCCGAGCCCGAGCTGCGTTAGGCTTTATTCCGCGAGTAAACAGTCCATAACTTGGAGTATTGCATTTCTTATGGCTGGTGCTCCGCCCCAAAATATAGATCTAGGGGTCTTCACGGATGCCGGAGTGTGGTATCATTAGATTGTGAGACCAGCGCGGTAGCCCTCTTCTACAGCCTCCCTTATGCCACGTGGTTGGACGCAGTCGCCCACACAGATGACTTGTGAGACCTTGTTTTCAACTAAAGGCAGAAGCTCAGTGTTAGGCTTGGCACCTGCCGCCAGCACCACGGTATCTGCTAAGATGGTATTCCTTTCGCCTGACCTTTCTCTGATGACGACACCCTTTTCGGTGATACCCTCGTACTCAACGCCGGTGAGTATGGAAACACCCCTGTATCGCAGCCTGTCTATTAGGGGGTTCCTGACAAATTGATTTACCTTGGTGGCAAGTTCCATTCCCCGCCTCATGATAGTGACCTTCTTACCTTGTTCTGCCAGGTACAACGCTGTCTCGCACCCCACTAGTTCACCACCTATGATGACCACCCGCTCTCCGACCTCAACACCGGCGAGAACCTCGGTCGCATGGGCAACTCGTTCACTTTCGATTCCCGGTATCCGTGGCACCAAAGGGACTATGCCTGTGGCCAACACTATGGCATCTGGCTTTAATTTATTCAGTAGTTCCGGGGTGAATCTCTGTTGCAACCGCAGGTCAACGCCTGATTTATCTACCTGACGTGCCAGATACTGCCGAAACACCTCAATTGTGTCTTTGAACGGTGGTTTTGCAGCAAAAAGCAGCTGCCCACCCAGTTCATTGCCACCTTCGAACAAAATCACCTTGTGCCCCCTTAGCGCGGCTACTCTGGCAGCTTCCATACCGCCAGGACCACCACCAACTATGGCTATTTTCTTCTTACGTTTCGCCTCAGGTATTTTACAAAGC
>FWPV01006109.1_pt1 | contig 23375 bp, 18 predicted proteins | sample 2228371 | NCBI WGS metagenome assembly FWPV01 (sample SAMEA103939776, study PRJEB20133) | metagenome | reverse complement strand
CGGAACCACCGAAGTGGATGATTTCACCGCGACTCTCGGAGACCGCGAGGTGACCCTCCACAACGTAGCCGTAGTCCTGCAGGGAGTGAGCAAGGACACCATCCTCGTCACCGCGCCCAGGGACACCCCTGCGGTGGTTAAGGTCGATCCGCTGCGCTACTCGAGCGGTACGGCCACTTTGATAGAGCTCGCGCAGATCTTCGCCGCTCGCCCACATCAGAAGACCTTCGTCTTCTTGTCCACCGAGGACGGCGGCGCTGGCGGGGCGGGCCTCGCCCGCTTTCTGGATACCAGCGACCTGTCGACTGACATCAGCGTCATTCTCTCTTTCGCCGAGCTGGGTCGCGAAAGGACGCAAGCGTTGGAAGCCGGGGTCACTTCACCCCGCAGTGCGACGCCCGGTTGGTACGTGCAGCTGACCAGATCGGTCCTGGCCAAGTCCGGGCTCGGCCTGCGCATGCCCGGACTTTTCACCCAGGCGGCCCAGCACGCCTTGTCACTCTCAAGTGGCGAGCAGGTCGCCGGTCTCAATAGAGGCATACCCTCGCTCCATCTCTCAGACCAAGGCTCAGGGAGCCCGTCGGGGATCGGGCTCGACAACCAGGGCACCGCGCTTGAACGCCTTTTACTCTCCTTGGACACAGGCGCGGAGACACCAGCTGATCCCGGGACCGCGCTCCTCCTGCAATCCGGACGCTACGTGACCAGCCGAGCCATCACCTTCGTAGCCACGCTGATGTTGCTGCCCAGCTTTCTGGTCCTCGTCGTCTGGGCGTCCTACGCCCGCATGAGGGCTCAGGGAGCCTTGCGGCACTGGCAGAACCTGCTTTCCTTCGCCATTCCCTTCGGGTTGGTCCTCGTGCTCGCCTTGCTACTTTCCTATGCCGGACTGATCCCCCGCTACAGTCTCCAGGTTCCCACCCTCCCCGGACCCTCCACCGACCCCAGGGTGGGACCAGCGCTGTTGCTCTTGCTTCTGGGAGGAGCCCTGTTCTTGGTTTTCCGCCGTCTTCTCGGCTATTTCCGCCCGCGCGAGCCAAGAGCGGTCAACGAGATGACCAGACTGTGTGCTGGTTTCTTGAGTCTGCTTCTGGGTCTTGTACTCCTGCTTGCTCAGTCTCCCTTCTTGCTCCTTCCCTACCTGAGCGTGGCCTGGCTGTGGCCGCTGGCCACTTGTTTTGCGGAGCCGGTTTATTCCTCGGCAGTCTGGCGCCATCGCTTCACCTCCAACGCCCCCATCCTTCTCTTGGGCGGAGTGACACCGTTTCTCTTCTACGCCTATCTGGCAAGCGGTGTGGACGTAGGCTGGTGGCGTGCTTGGTGGTTCCTGCTCGTGCAGGTGGTTTCCGGTGCTTACGGGTGGCAAGGACCCTTGGGCTTCGTTTTCTTGCTGGCCGCCTTCCTGATCCTGCTCGGAGTCAAGCGCATGCGCGTGATACCACTCGAGACCTTGGAGACTACCGACGAGCTCAGTCTGCTTGAGCTTCCGCCCCCCAGGTCACGGCGTCGCAAACGACGCCCGGTAGCCAACCCACCGCTCTCCCCTTGGCGACCCGATCAGAAGTAGCGCTTCCTCCAGAACACCAACGCGAAGGCGAGTGAGATGACGAAGGAGATCACCATGACCAGGCTGAAGGCATGGACGTAATTCTGGAAGGGAAGAGCAACATTCATGCCGTAGAACGACGCCACGATGACCGGGATGGAGAGGATGATGGTAAGCGACGTTAGCAGCTTCATCACCTGGTTCAGGTTGTTGGAGATGACCGAGGTGAAGGCGTCCATGGTCCCGGTCAGGATGTCCGTGTAGATCTTGGCCATCTCGGAGGCCTGTTTGTTCTCCACTATGACGTCCTCCAGGAGATCCTCGTCCTCGGCGTACATCTTCACCAGTTTGCCGCGCAGCAGCTTCTGCAGGACCGCTTCGTTGGAACGCAGGGAGGTGGTGAAGTAGACCAGCGCTTTCTGGATATTGAGCAAGTCAAAGATCTCCGCGTTCCTGACAGAGGCGCGGAGCTCTTTCTCCAGTTTGTCGGTCTCCCGGTCGATCCGGTAGAGATATCGGAGATAGAAGGCCGATACCAGCTTCAGCACCTGGAAGAGAAAGCGGGTTTTCTTGAAAGTGTAGAAGCCCCGCACATTACCGCGCTCGAACTCGCCCAGGATAGGATTGACTCGCAGGCAGACGGTGACGAAGTAGTCGGGATGGATGATCATGCCCAGTGGGATGGTGGCATAGCTTCTTTCTTCGTCCTCCACCACCAGGACCGGGATGTCTATCACCACGTAGGTCAGCCCGTCTTCGGTCTCTACCCGGGACTTCTCCTCCTCGTCCAGGGGACCCTTGAGCAGATCGAGGGGGATAGCCAGTGCCTCGCTTACTCGTCGCAGCTCTTCCTCGGTCGGACTGACCAAGTCGATCCAGGAGCCCGGTTCGAACTCCTCCAATCGCTCGAGACCCTCTTCGGTGGTCTTGAGAATGGCAAGCATGGCTCACCCCCTTCACAAGACAGGCGGACGCACCGCGTTTCATACTGCGTGATCCCTCGTATCGAGCGGACAACGGAACCCGAGGCCCCCGGACCGGGGACTTGGTGCATTCTCTCACGAACCGCGCAACTGCGCTATCGTGAGGACGTCCGGGCTGGGAGCAGCCCGACTTAGCTGGCGGGCCGTAGCGACGGAAGGAGGCGCAAGATGGCCTTGAACGAGCCCGTGTACGAGAACATGATCCAAGAACGCGACGTCATGGTAGCCATGCGAGACGGCGTCCATCTGGCTGTGGATGTCTATCGGCCCAAGACGCCAGGGCGATACCCTGTGCTGTACACCTGCGCCGTGCATAACAAAGATCTCCAGCGGCCCGAGATCGCCGAAGCCTTACCCCCACAACCCGCCTATGCGTCGCTCTGGTACGGGGTGGTAGAGGGGGGAGACACCAAACGGCTGGTCGCCAACGGTTATGCCCACGTGATCGCGGAGCTCCGCGGGGTGGGCAAGTCCGAAGGAGACTACGACCCCGAGAACGAGACCGATCACTATGACATGATCGAGTGGATCACCAACCAGCCCTGGTGTGACGGTAATGTCGGGATGATCGGCATCTCCGCCTTCGGCGGCGAACAGTTCCGCGCTGCCGTGCAGGGACATCCCGCCCTCAAAGCCATTTATCCCTATGATTCCATGGGCGCCTACAGCGGCATGTGGAGCATCCGGGAGTTCCACCCAGGCGGAGTCATCCACATGATGCCCTATCTCTTGAGTCTTTTCTCGTGCGTGCACGAGCCCTGCGGTCGTCCCGGCCCGCTACCTCCCGAACAGGAGGAGAAGTGGGAATGGGCCATGAACAACCCCGACTACCGCATGTACGCGCATCTTTGGAACATCCTCACCCAGAAAGGCCAGCGTAACCGGATGGTGTTCGACACCCTGATCGATCCCTACGATCACCCCCAGCTCCTAGCCAAGAGTGAGGAGAACTTCGCTAAGGTCCGCATCCCGTTTGTTTGCGGTTCCGGCGCCTACGCCTACACCTACAAGATGCATTGGCAGGGGGCTCAACACTGGTTCATGAACGCCAAGAACTCTCCCAAGAAACGGCTGGTTTTCAATGGGCCCGCTCACATGGAAAGACCGTTCCACCAGATGCACGACGACATCTTGCGCTGGTACGACCACTGGCTCAAAGGAATAGACAACGGGGTGGAAGACGACCCGCCGGTCAAGGTATGGGTCATGGGGGAGAACAAGTGGCGAACCTACGAGGACTGGCCGGTCCCAGGCACCCAATGGACCAAGTTCTACCTCGATAGCTGGGAGCGTCTGACCACAGAAGAGTCCCTCCCGTTAGAGCAGACGCAGAGCTACAATCCTGACCCAGACGTATTTACGCAGATGCCTCTCACCAAGACCATGAAGGTGGAGCGTCTGCGCTACATGACCGACCCCCTGCCGGACGACCTCCTGATAGTGGGGCCTTGTTCCCTCACTCTGTATGCGGCCTTGGACCAGGAAGACACCAACTGGATCGTCGCTCTGTCCGACGTGGGGCCTGACGTGTCCGTGCGGACCCAGCGCGAGGGCGAGCGCTTCGTTCCCTCTGACCTGCCTGAGCGCGAGCTCACCCGCGGGTGGCTCAAGGCATCGCATCGCGCCCTCGACCCTGTACGGAGCAAGCCGTGGGCGCCCTTCCATAAGCTCACCCGCGATGCCCAACAGCCGGTGGTGCCGGGAGAGATCAACGAATATCAGATAGAGATCCTCTCCACTGCCAACCTGTTCTTGCGGGGGCACCGTATCTGTCTGGACATCATGAGCCTGGACGTGCCCACGGGAACAGCAGGTCTTAGCAACGTGGAGTTCATCGGGAACCATGTATGCAGCAGCAAGACGGTCACGCACAGGGTATACCACAATGCCCGCTATCCCTCCCATCTGCTGTTGCCGGTGATTCCTCTGTAGTGAAGCGTCGCCCCGACAGCTCGAACCCACAAGCAGTCGCCCGCGACCTGCGTAGACGACTGCGCGGAGACGTGGAATTCGATGACATCACCCGGTACCTCTATGCCACCGATGCCGGGCTAAACCAGATAGTGCCCCTGGGGGTGGTCTCCCCGCGGGACACTGAAGACGTAGTCCGCCTGGTGGAGTACTGCGCCTCTCACGGCTTGTCTTTGGTACCGCGTGGCGCGGGATCGGGGCTGGCGGGGGGAGCCGTCGGCCCTGGGCTCCAGGTCGACTTCAGCCGTTACATGAACCGCGTCCTAGAGGTCGGGGCCGACGGCTCCTGGGCCAGGGTGCAACCTGGGGTGGTGATGGCTGCTTTGAACCAGGAGCTCCGACCCCGGGGGATTTTCTTTGCGCCCGACCCCTCGAGCGAGAACTACTGCACCCTGGGCGGTATGATCGGGACCAATTCTTCGGGCGCCCGCACCGTAGCCTACGGAGGGACAATCGACCATGTGCTGGCGCTTGAGGTCGTCCTGGCCGATGGCAGGGTGCTGCGCGCGGAACCCACTTCGCTGGAGGATGCCGTGTCTGCCTCGGAGTCTTCTGGGTCTCTGGCGGGCACCGCCTTTCCCTCCTTCCTCGCCCAGCTCGCCGCTCACCGCGAGACCATCGCCGACGCTGTGCCGCGGGTGGTGAAAAACTGCTCCGGATACCGGTTGGAGGCGCTACTGGAGGACGGTCCAGCCGGACCGATAGTTCATCTCGAGAGGCTGTTCGTGGGAGCGGAGGGCACACTGGGCCTGGTGACTGAAGCCACCCTCAACCTCGTGCCTCTGCCGGCCTCCCGTGGCCTCGCCATGATCTATTTCCCCTCTGTCTTTGCCTGCGGAGAGGCCATACCCAGCATTCTCGAATTGCGCCCCAGCGCCGCGGAGATCATGGACGCGCGCTTCCTGGCCCTAGTGCGTCGTCATGACGCCCGGGTGGATGCCATGCTGCCGCGCAGCACCGACACCGCTCTCCTGGTCGAGTTCGAGGGACGAGACGAAGAAGAGGTCGCCGCTCGTTTCGACGAGTTGGAGCAATGCCTGAAGGATGGTCCCGCCTTAGCCGTGGTACGAGCCAAGAACACCACCGAGCAGGGCCACCTGTGGACGGTGCGCAAATCAGCCGTGGCCCTCGTCCTGCGGATGCCCGGGCCCCGACGCGCTCTGCCCTTCGTCGAGGACGTCACCGTGCACCCTACCGAGGTAGCCGGATACGTGGACTTCCTGCAAAAGCTTTTCGAACGCACCGGAGTGGAAGCCGTCATGTACGGCCATGTCGGCGACGGGAACATCCACACTCGTCCCTTGCTCGATCCCAAGGATCCGAGTGACCTGCGTCTGCTGCAGACCATCTTCGATGAGGTCTTCGCCTACGTGCGCGGCGTCCACGGCACCATGTCGGGCGAACACGGAGACGGTCTACTCAGAACTCCTTATGTCAAGGACCTATACGGGCCCACCGTCTACAGGCTGTTCGAACTGGTGAAGCAGACCTTCGACCCCCAGGGTCTTCTCAACCCGGGCAAGAAGATCGCTCAGGAAGAGACCGGTCAGGACTTGACCAAGCATCTGCGCTACGGTGCGACCTACCGCACCGTGCCCCAGACTCCGCTCCTCCACTTTGCTCCCGGAGGGTACGAGCGGGAGGTGGAGAAGTGCCACGGCTGTGCGCATTGCAAGAGCCTGGTGGCCACCACCATGTGTCCCACCTACAAGGCCACCCGTCGTGAGCACGCCTCTCCTCGGGCGAAGGCCAACCTGCTGCGGGCCGTGATCACAGGCGCACTTGACCCTAAGACCATTCCTGGAACCGCCGCCTTCAAAGCAGTGACCGACCTCTGCCTCGTGTGCGGAATGTGCGCCGTGGAATGCCCTTCCCACGTCAATATCCCCAAACTGATGCTTGAAGCCAAGACCAGGTACCGCACCTTCCACCGGGCCACTCTCACAGACCAGGTGCTGGGCCGTCCGGAGAGAACCTACCGCCTGGTCCAGAGGCTGGCTCCGCTCACTAATCGGGCTCTCCGCAATCCGGCCCTACGCCGGGCAGGGGAGGCTCTGCTCGGTATCGACCATCGCCGCTCGCTGCCGGCTTTCGCCCGCCCTACCTTCGCAGAGTCGGTCAGCAGTCTGGCCGAGAAGCCCTCCCAAGGCCCGGTCGGTGGTGTTCTTATCGGCCGCGAAGCCCTCAGGGGCGCCTCCCTTCCCCTGCCTGCTGCGGCCTACTTCTATGACCTCTACGCCAACTACAACGATCCCCGCTTGGCCGCCCTCCTGGTCCAGCTGCTACGGGTCCACGGTGTTAACGTGGTCATCCCACCCCAGGTCTCCGCAGGCATTCCGGAGATGCTCTACGGCTTTGCCGAGGATGCTTCCGGCCTCATCCGCCAGAACCTGAGGGCTCTCCTTCCCGCCGTAAGAGGAGGCGCGGTGCTGGTGACCGCCGAACCTACAGCCAGCTTCGCCTTCAAGGTCCACTACCCGGACTACGCGCCCAGCCAAGAGTGCTCATTGGTGGCCGAGGCCGCTCGCGACTTGGGTGAGTTCCTCTGGCAGTACCGGCAAGCCCACCCCGGGTCTTCGCCCCCTCTGCGAGCGCCCGCGGCCGGACCGGAGGCCCGGCCGCTCCGCGTGGCCTACCATCAACCTTGCCACCTCAAAGCCCAGGAAATCGGCAACCCAGGCCGTGATCTCTTGGCCCAAGTCCCTGGCCTGGAGGTGATCGACCTTGCCGCCGGCTGCTGCGGCATGGCCGGGACTTTCGGCCTGAAGGCCGAAAACTACGACTTCTCCCTCCAGGTGGGCGAACCCCTGTTTAGACGCCTCCGGGAGGAAGCGCCCGACCTGGTGGCAAGCGAATGCAGCACCTGTCGACTACAGATCACCCAAGCCACAGGCCTGCCCACGGTACATCCGCTTGAGCTGCTGGCTGCAGGCTGCGGACTGTAGCCTTTCTCAACGGTCCGCGAAAAGCACCCCTGCCTTGGCCCAGTTCTCGCGGGGATAGTCCTCGATGATCACGTCCACTTGGTCTTCAGTGACCCCGGTGAACTTGACCACCACGTTGGTGAGTTCCTTGGCGAGACGACGCTTCTGCTCCACGCTCCGGCCTTCAAGCATCTTCACGATCACTAGTGGCATGCGCCCCTCCTTGCCAGAGGACTATGCTGGACACTCGTAGCCGCTGATTCTAGCGGAGAATCGGGACTGCCGATTCTCGCCAACCCCGGCAGCGGCCGGCCGTCCGCCTAGCCGCGTGCCGCTCAGCTTGACGGTGGTGACGCTGACGGACTATATTTGGTTGTCCGCTTTGGGCTTTTGCTGATTCTTGTTCCTTCCTCTTGGGTTCTCATGTAAGCGGTCGTGAGATGCCATGGACAAGAGTTTGCATGAGCTGAAGACGGGGTCAGGACTGGACACCCGGTCGCCTGTAGACCGGGCCGATGGCTTTTTCCTTCTTCAGGCCGACCTCCGCGTAGCTCCTGCCAAGACCCCGAGCATCGCCGATGTCCTGATCCTTAAGGACTGCGACCTCTTCTTGGTCACCCGCCCCAACGGCGACGTACCCCTGGATCCGCTCCAGGCCACTGGTCTCTACTACCACGATTGCCGCTTCCTGGACGGGTACGAGTTGAGAGCAGCGGGGCAACCGCTTGAGACCCTAGTGTCCACAGCTGGGAAGGGCTACCAGTCACTGGTGGAGCTGACCAACCCCGAGCTGGTCTCCGCTGAGGGGAAAGTGCTGGTGCCGCTTGAAAGCGTGGGCATCAAGTGGATACGCACTCTCGACTGCGACGACTTGGCGCTGCACGACTCCCTGCTCATCCGCAACCTGGGTCGGCTGCCGGTCACCCTGCCCTTGTCTTTGCGCTTCCATGCTGGTTTCCAGGATGTTTTCCAAGTGCGGGGGCTGGAGCAGGCACCACTCGGACAGCTGCTGCCCCCTCGTTTCGCAGGGAGAGAGCTCTGCTTCGCTTACCGGGGGACGGACGGTCTATTGCGCCGCACGCTCATCACCTTCCAGGAGGCTCCGCAGACCTGGAAACCCGTTCCCGGACTCAGCCCTGAGCTCAGCTCCGCTATCGCGGCCGAGTTTCTGGTGACCCTGGCTCCACGCGCCGAACACGTCATCTCGCTTGTGGTGAGCCTGGAGGAGAGCCCGAACGGAGAGACCGGTGGGAGCGACCAAGGCCGGCCTCCGCGGACACATCGCATCGTGTCCCTCCAAGCCCACGAGGCCCTTTCCGCTCGGCACAGTCAGGCGGAGGCGGCTTGGAGGGAGAACCAGACCCAGGTGCGCTGTGACAGCATATTGCTCACGGCCATCATCGAAAGGTCTTTCCGCGATTTGTACTTGCTGCGGTCCACGACCACGGGTCAACATTTCTACGCAGCAGGGGTGCCTTGGTTCAGCACCCTTTTCGGGCGCGACAGTCTGATCACAGCGCTCCAGACTCTGGCCTTCGACCCCGACATCGCTCGTCAGACCCTGCGCCTGCTCGCGAGCCACCAGGGCCGCGCGAACGTCCCAGAGCGAGAGGAGCAGCCTGGGAAGATCCTGCACGAGCTTCGGGTGGGTGAGCTCGCCCGGGTCCACAGGATCCCGCACTCACCCTATTATGGGTCGATCGACGCCACGCCCCTATTCTTGATACTGGCCGCGGAGTACTTCGCCTGGACAGGGGACGCCGCCACCATAAGCGCTTTGGAGCCCTACCTGCAGGGGGCCTTGAATTGGTTGGAGACGAACCAAGACCAGCGAGGCTACCTTTCCTACGGTTCCCCAGCCCCAGGAGGACTGGTGAACCAAGGCTGGAAGGATTCCGATAACGGGGTACCGCACGCCGACGGAAGTCCCGCCGAGCCGCCCATCGCCATGGTGGAAGTGCAAGCCTATGCCTATGCCGCCCGTGTGCGGCTGGCCGCTATGTACCGGGAATTGGGAGACACCGACCGGGCGCGTCGGCTGGAGGAAGCTGCCGCCGAACTGCGCGACCGGTTCAACCGCGATTTCTGGATGGAGAACCGGGGTTGTTATGCTTTGGCGTTGGCTCATGACCGCCAGGCAGAGGGGAGGGGCGTAGAATCGGCCCAGGTTCGCGTGTGCTCTTCCAATGCCGGACATGCCTTGTGGGCAGGCATTGCCACGGCCGAACAGGCCCGCCGCGTCCGCAAGCGCCTCCTAAAGCCCGACATGTTCACGGGCTGGGGCATACGCACTCTGTCCGCCAACGAGGTCGCCTACAGCCCTGTCGGCTATCACGTGGGGACCGTATGGCCGCACGACAACTCCTTGATAGCGGCGGGCTTCTGTCGCTACGGCTATGGCAAGGCAGCGCTGCGTCTTTTCCACGGACTGACTCGGGCGGCCATGCATTTTGAGCTGTACCGACTCCCAGAGTTGTTCGCCGGCTTCTCCCGGGACGAGTATGAGGTACCGGTCCACTACCCCCTAGCCAGCAAGCCCCAGGCCTGGGCTGCAGGCGCAGTGCCCTACATGCTGGCGGAACTCCTTGGCCTGCGTCCCGAGGCTTCCCGGCAGCGTCTCAACGTGGTCTCGCCCGTGCTGCCCGACTTCCTGGATTGGCTGGAGTTGGAAGGCCTTCGCGTGGGCTCTGGGCGTGTCGACCTGCGCTTTGAACGCTCCCAAGCGGGGGTGGCCGTCCAGGTGCGCCGCAAGGACAGGCCACTCGAAGTGATCGTGAAGTTGTAAACCGCGACAGGTGACAGGAGGCACCACGATGAGAATCGCGCAAGTCGCCCCTCTCTATGAGAGCGTCCCGCCCAAGCTGTACGGCGGCACCGAACGCGTGGTCTCATACCTGACCGAAGAGCTGGTCCGCCGTGGGCACGACGTCACCCTTTATGCCAGTGGGGATTCCGACACAAGCGCTCGCCTCGTGCCTTGTTCGACGGCGGGACTTCGTCTGGACCCCAATGTCAAAGATCCCTTGGCGCTCCACGTGGCCATGCTGGAACGAGTGGCCCGCGACGCCCTGGAGTACGACCTGATCCATTACCATACCGACTATCTCAGCTTCCCCCTGTCACGACGCCACGGCACCCCGCACGTCACCACCCTGCATGGACGACTGGACCTCCCCGAGCTGGTCCCTATCTACCGGGAATTCAGCGATGTGCCGTTGGTCTCCATCTCGCACGCGCAGCGCAAACCCTTGCCTTGGGCCAATTGGAAGGCCACCATCTACCATGGGCTGCCTAAGGATTGCGCCTGCCTGTCAGAGTCGCCGGGTGAATACCTGGTTTTTCTGGGTCGATTGTCGCCTGAAAAGCGCCCCGATCGAGCCATCGAGATCGCCCGACTCGCCGGTATGCCCTTGAAGGTCATGGGCAAGATAGACGCGGCCGACCGGGCCTACTACCGTTCGGTCATCCGGCCGCTCTTGCGCAAGGCCGACGTGGAATTCGTGGGTGAGGGGGGAGACGCCGAGAAGTTTCCCATCTTGGCCGGCGCCCTGGCTCTGCTTTTCCCCATCGACTGGCCGGAACCCTTCGGACTGGTGCAGATCGAGGCCATGGCAGTAGGGACGCCTGTGATCGCCTTCCCGCACGGGTCGGTGCCCGAGGTCATCGACCACGAGGTGACCGGCTTCATCGTTCACAGCGTGGAGGAAGCCGCTCGGATGGTCGATCGCTGCGCGGCCCTTGACCGGGCTCAGATCCGCCGAGTGTTCGAGGAGCGCTTCTCTGTCGAGCGGATGGTCGACGAGTACGAGCAACTGTATGAGACGCTGGTAGGCGCGCGCGAATTCCGCCGCGAGGTCAAGGTCTACTCACGGTACACGGGCCGTTGGGCTGCAGCCCCCGATGCTGAGACCGTGCAAGCGAGCGAGCCAGCGACGAAGCGGTAGGTCCGTGCTTGAGCACGGTTCCTGTCTTCTGGGCGCCTTGACGCCGGGGCAGGAGCACCCGTAGTCACAGAGAGCGCAGGTGATGTGACAGCCGGCGATATAATGGGTTAAGGCTGCGGGGTGAGGCAGTCGCACGGTCGGCCCCTTCGCCGAGGATGACTTCGCCGGGTCCGGCCTTGAATATCGCTGAGTAAGCAACCGCGTGGTACTGAGCGACCAGGAGGCCGGACCATGGCAGACACCTGCCGTATCTGCGTTCTGCTTTCTAGGCCCGAGGAAGCCGCCGCTCTGGTCCTCGAGCTGGGCAAGCACTACCAAGTAGCGACGGAGCTGTGGCCCGGGGGTGACGCCGCCAGTCCGGCTCTCGATGCCGTGATCTGTGACACGGCCGTGGCGGCGGAAGTGGGAGCAGCTGTCCTCGCCATCAAACAGGCCGATGCAGCTTTCTTGCCGGCGCTGATAGTGTTGGAGCCCGGCGAGCCGGAACAGGCTTGGCTGGCTAAGGGTTTTGACTACTTTCTGCGCCGGCCGCTCGACTACGCTCTAGCCTGCACTCTGCTCCATGCTCTACTCTCCGTGCGGGCCCGCTCCCGGGACTGGGCCCAGGCCGAAGAGGCCCGATTCCGCACTCTGTTCAACGCTACCGGCACCGCCACCATCGTGGTAGAAGCCGATCAGACCATCTCCATGGCCAACCAGGAGTGTCTGCGGGTGACCGGCTACGCGCCGGAGGAGCTCATCGGGACCAAGTGGACCCGCTACGTGGCACCCGAGTCTTTGGCCCTGATGGTCGCCTATCACGAAGCCCGCCGCCAGGACAACGGGAGACTTCTCGGTGGCGCCCTTCCCCCCAGTCAGTACGAGACCCGCCTGGTCAACAAGACCGGCGAGGTCCGCGAGGTGATGTTGCACGTGCGCGCCACCCCGACCGGAGGTCAGAGCGTGGTTTCCATGCTCGACGTGACCGACTATCGACGGGCTATGGCTGAGCTTCAAGAGCGGGAGCGTCTGTTCCATAGCCTCTTCAATGAGCACGCCGCCGTAAAGCTCCTCATCGACCCCGACACCCTCTTGGTGGTGGATGCCAATCGCGCTGCGGTCGAGTTTTATGGCTGGCCCCGCGAGGAACTCATCGGTAGGAGCATGGACGACATCAACGTCTCCCCACCCGACCGGGTCTGGGAGGCCCGCCAAGGCATGCTGGCCGGAAGCCGCAGAGGTTTCGAGCTGCATCATCGCACGGCGGATGGGAGTGAGCACGCGGTGGAGGTCTTCGGCAGCCCTATCGAGGTGGGAGGCAAGAAGCTGCTCTACGCCATCGTGCACGACATCTCCGAACGTAAGAAGGCGGAGGCTGAGAAGCTGGAGCTGGAGCGCCAGCTTTCGCAAACCCTGAAGATAGAGGCTGTAGGGCGGCTGGCCGGCGGCATCGCCCACGACCTGAACAACCTGCTGACCACCATCATGGGCTCTTGCCAGCTCATCCTGGCCGACGAGGCCGCCTGCAGTCCCCGGGCACGGGAGGACCTGCAGACCGTCTTGGAGGCCGCCAACCGGGCTGCGTCTCTTACCAGTCAGATTCTGGCCTTCGCCCGGCAGCGTCCCCTCAGACTAGAGGTAGTCTCCCTGAACGAAACAATCCGTCGTCTCGACCCGCTTCTGAGACGGACGTTGGGCGAGGACATCGAGATCCTCTTCGCAGCCGATTGCGAGCCTGGCCTCATCGAGGCGGATGTGAGTCAAGTGGAGCAGGTGATTCTGAACCTGGCCGTGAACGCGCGAGATGCCATGCCCAAAGGCGGGCGCTTGGTCCTCGGCACCACGTCAGTCCGGCTCACCGAGGCCTACTGCCGGTCACATCCCGAGGCGACTCCCGGAGATTACATTGTGCTGACGGTCTCCGATACCGGCATCGGGATGGACGAGTACATCCGTTCCCGCATCTTTGAGCCCTTCTTCACCACCAAGCCACCCGGACAGGGGACGGGGCTGGGACTCTCTACCGTGTACGGGATCGTGAAGCAGAGCGGCGGACATATCACCGTCTATAGCGAACCCGGGCAAGGCACGACTTTCAAGATCTACCTGCCCGAGGCCAGGGCGGGGGACGCAGAGAGCGCGGGGGAGACTGAAGGGGCCAAGCCTTCCGCCCACCCGAGCTTGCCCGAGAGGCGGCTCGAAACATGCACGGGTGCAGCTCCGCATCCCCATTTGGTCGCGGGATCCCCCAAGACCGTGTGGGTGGTGGAAGACGAGCCGGCCCTGCGAACCCTCATCGTTCGGGTGCTGACCGCTGCTCAGTACGAGGTGTGGGCCGCGGCCAGCGCCGACGAGGCGCTGGCCGCGGCGTCCACTACCGCTCGTCCCCCCGACCTTCTGCTCACTGATGTTGTCCTGCCAGGAGGTCTTCGTGGGGACGAGCTGGCTGCCCGCCTAGAGTTCCTGTGGCCGCACCTCGAGGTGATCTACATGTCGGGCTATGCCCGCGAGCATCTTACCCGAGGTGGGGGGCGCCTTATCCCCGGCATCACCTATCTGGAGAAGCCCTTCACGCCAGACACCCTGGTAGCGGCCGTCTCCCGTGCTTTGGCACCAGGCGACTGAGGGCGGCGCCACGCGACTGACTGAACCTCACTTCACACAGGAGACCAAGCTGGTCGCGGCCCACCCCGTACCCGCGTGGAGATCCCATCTCGCGCCAAGCTTCCGGCTGGCCCGGTCGGACCAGCTGCACACCTCTACTTCAGCCTTCCGAAAAGACGCCGTCTTACCGCTGCCCGCTTCAGCCACTGGATGCCCTCGGTGGGCACCAACTCCTTCGGGCAGGCCTCCACACAGTTCATGATGGTGTGGCAACGGTACACACCCCGCTCGTTGTCCCAGCGGGGTAGACGGTCCTTGCGAGCCTCATCTCGGGAGTCGACCTCAAAGCGGTAGGCTTTGAGCAAGGCGGCCGGCCCCAAGTAGTTCTCCTCCCCCCAGACCGAGGGGCAGCTCGAGTAGCAGCAGCCGCACAGGATGCAGTCGATAGGCATATCCAGCTTCTTGCGATCCTTGGGCGACTGCAACAGCTCTTTCTCGGGATCAGGCGACTTCCGGATCAGCCAAGGCATGATGTACTCATACTTGGCGAAGAACTCAGTCATGTCGCAGACCAGGTCTTTGACCAGGGGCAGATGGGGCATGGGAGCCACTGTCACCACCGGGTCGGGGGAGCCGGCACTGTCCAGATGCTTGACGTTGGTCTGACAGGCCAGGCGGTAGGCCCCATCGATGTACATGGCGCAACTACCGCACACCGACGCCCGACAACAGTAGCGGAAGGCAAGACTGCCGTCGTACTTCTCCTGGATGTAAAAGAGACCTTCGAGAACGGTGAGGTTGCCCTCGTACGTGATCTTGTAGTCTTCCCAATGGGCTTCGGGGTTCTTCTTGTCTTGGGGGTCTTGCCGCTTGACCCTGAAGGTGATCTCTGCCATCAGTACTTCCGCTCCTCGGGCTCGAAGTAGCCGAGAGTCACAGGCTTGTAGTCGAGCCGGGGACCGGCCTCTCCCGGCCGATAGTAAGCAAGCGTGTGCTTCAGCCAGTTGGCGTCATCTCGTTCCGTGTAGTCCGTCCGGTAGTGCGCCCCCCGAGACTCGGTCCGGTTGAGCGCCCCCACAGCCATGCACAAGGCGACGTCGATCATGCCCTCTAGATCCAAAGTGCGGATAAGGTCCAGGTTGAAGACGCTCCCTGTGTAGCGCAGGCCCACTTGGGCCGACCGCTCTTTGATCGAAAGAAGCTTGTCCAGCCCGGCCTTCATACCGGCCTCGTCCCGGAACACCCCGAAATGCTCTTTGGTCACCAGGGCCATCTCGGTGCGAAGGGCATACGCGTTCTCGGTGGCCTCAGCCCGCGCTAGGGTCTCGACCTTGTCCTCCATGGCCTGAACGGCGGCAAAAGCGGTCCTCGCGTTCGGCGGTCGCTTGTCAGCACGGCCTTCCAGGTAGCGGACCACGTCCGCCCCCGCCCGCCGGCCGAAGACGATGGTTTCGAGCAAAGAGTTGCCACCCAGTCGATTGGCCCCGTGCACGCTCACACAAGCGCACTCACCCGCCGCGTACAGGCCGGGCATGACTGTGGCCCCGTCGACGTTGGTGTCGATGCCCCCCATGGTGTAGTGCTGACTGGGCACCACCGGGATAGGTTCCTCGATGGGGTCCACTCCTTCGAAATGGATGGCTAAGTCACGGATGCCGGGCAGACGTTCCAGGATCTTCTCCGCGCCCAGATGCCGCAGGTCCAGATAGACGTAGGGCTGACCATTGATGCCCCGCCCCTCATTGATCTCGGTCTGACCCGCCCTGGCCACTATGTCGCGGGGAGCAAGCTCCATGAACTTGGGCGCGTACTTTTCCATGTACCTCTCGCCCAAGCCATTGATCAGGTAGCCGCCCTCGCCCCGTGCTGCCTCGGTCATGAGGATGTTGGTGGAGTAGAGACCGGTCGGGTGGAACTGGATGAATTCCATATCCTTGAGCGGTACCCCAGCGTGGTAAGCCATGGCCATCCCGCCGCCGGTGTTGATGAGAGCGTTGGTGGAATTGGCGTAGATACGCCCAGCGCCGCCCGTGGCGATGATCACCGCGCCCCCGGTGAAGGCTTCAAAGCCCCCCCGGATCATGTCGTAGGCGACCACTCCCTGGCAGACACCTTCGTGCACGATGAGCTTGCAGACATACTGCTCCACATAGAGTTTCACCTGGTGCTTGTAGGCCTGCTCCACCAGCGTGTGCAGCAGGTAGTGGCCGGTCTTGTCGGCCCCGTAGCAGCACCGCGGGAAGCCGGCCCCCCCGAAGGGTCTCTGGGTGATGCGCCCGTCTTCGTAGCGGCTGAAAGGACAGCCCCAATGGTCCATCTCGTAGATGACCTCGATGGCATCCTTGGTCATCTGCACGATGGCGTCCTGGTCGCCCAAGTAGTCCCCGCCCTTGGTAGTGTCGAAGGCATGCTTCTCCCAGCTGTCGTCGCGCCCCTCAGGGTGATTGCCCAAAGCGGCGTTGATGCCCCCCTGCGCGGCTCCGGAATGACTGCGGCCAGGATGTACCTGCGAGAGTATGGCTACGTCCAGCCCGGCTCGCTTGGCCTCGATGGCGGCCCGCAGCCCGGCCAGACCTCCGCCGACGACTATCACATCATGGTGGATCATTTCTCTCTCCCCTCTAGCTGATCCAGGGCCAGAGGGCCCATATTCCATAGATCAGAGCAGCAAGTCCTACCACCCACAGCACCACCGTGAGGGCCAGGGCCCGCTTGCGTGAGGTGAACCAGTAGTCCATCAGGACCATGCGCAGACCGTTCAGCGCGTGGAAGGTGCCCGCAGCCAGCAAGATCACGTCCACAGCGATGAACCCGGCGTGGGCCAGGCGATCACCAATGGTGTCGTAACTGATGTCCCCTATCCCCACGATGTGAGTGAAGATCAGATGGATGGCCAGGCAGACTATGAGAAGAACAGCGGTGATGCGCTGGAAAAGCCAGGCCCACATCCCTCCACGGTGACTGGTGACCGACTCGGCTTTCATCACATCACCCCCTTACCGGTGACGATGTAGGCGAAGGCCACGTAGGCGAAGATCGCAAAAACGAGCACTACCACCGCCATGCAGATCCAGTACACCAACTTGTGTGATCTGACCCCGATGCCAAGGTCCATCAATATGACCCTCACCCCGTTCAGGGCGTGGTAGAGCACAGCCACCACGAGCGCCAGGTCGAGCAGCACGAGCACGGGATGCTCGAAGGTCTTCATCAAGTCATTGAGGGTCTTTCCCGCCTCCGACCACTGAGCGGTGGAGATGACCAAGATATGGGCACCCAAGTAGAAGACGAGGATGAGTCCACTTATCCGGAACAGCAACCAGGCCCACATACCGGTTGCCTTCCAGAGACCAGCCCCGATGTTGGCGGTCTCCCGAGGCTTCTTACTCAACAGGCCACCTTCCTCTCGTACTTCTTCCGGCCTTCCAAGTACAGATCACCACCATACATGTCGTTGATCACTACTACCGGAAAGTCCACCACCTCCAGCTCGCGGATCGCCTCGGGCCCCAAGTCCTCGTAAGCTACCACGCGGGAGGCGACGATCCGCTGAGCGAGCAGAGCTCCCGCACCGCCCGTGGCCCCAAAATAGACCGCCTTGTTGCGCTTGAGGGCCTCCTTTACAGCCTCGCTGCGCGAGCCTTTGCCGATCATGCCTTTCAGCCCCAGGTCGAGCAGCCGGGGAGAATAAGCGTCCATCCTCCCGGAAGTGGTAGGCCCGGCCGAGCCGATGACCTGACCCGGCCTGGGCGGCGTGGGGCCGACAAAGTAGATCACCTGTCCGCGCAGTTCGATGGGCAGGGGCTCTCCTTTCTCGATGAGCTCCACTAGTCGCTTGTGAGCCGCGTCCCGGGCGGTGTAGATGAGGCCGCAGAGAAGCACCCGGTCGCCGGCATGCAGGCTCTCCACCACTTCATCGCTCAGAGGGGTAGAAAGGCGCCGATCGCTCACAGCACCACCTCCTTGTGCCGGGCTGAATGACACTGGATATTCACCGCCACAGGCATGCTGGCGATATGAGCCGGCAGTTCTTCGATGAAGACGTCGATGACGGTCACAGTCCCCCCCAGACCCGCCGGTCCGATACCCAGGGCGTTGCAGCGCCGCTCGATCTCGTCCTCCAGTTCCGCCAGCCGAGGATCAGGGTTCGTCGAGCCCACCTCGCGCAAGAGGGCGTGCTTGGCCAGATAGGCAGCCTTCTCGAAAGTACCCCCTAGTCCCACCCCGACAATCACAGGGGGGCAAGGATTGGGGCCCGCCTTGCTGACCGTCTGCACGATGAAGTCTATGGCCCCTTCTCGACCCTGTGAGGGCTTCAGCATCCCCACAGCGCTCATGTTCTCGGCTCCGCCGCCCTTGGGCACGACTATCACCCGCACCTTGTCCCCAGGCACGATGCGCGTATGCAACATGGCCGGAGTGTTGTCACCGGTGTTCTTGCGAACCCCTATGGGATCAGCGACCGCTGATTTTCGCAAGTAGCCCTGGGCGTATCCCCGCCGCACACCCTCATCGACCGCCTGCTCCAGACTACCACCGACGAGGTGTACGTCTTGCCCGATCTCCAGGAACACCACGGCCAGCCCCGTATCCTGGCAAAGGGGGATGCCGGTACGTCTGGCCAACTCCGCATTGTCAAGAAGTTGGGCGAGAACGTCCCGACCCGTCTCGGATTCTTCCCGTTCAATGGCTTTACGGAAGAAGGCCACTAGGTCGTCGCCCAGTTCCGTGCAGGCCTTTACGGACAACTCGGCCACCGCCTCGGTGATCCGAGCGACGTCCACTTCTCTCACGGCAGCCATCTGCGCTCCTTAGACCCTGTCTAGCCCAGCACACGCAACTTTACACGCTCAAATGATATTTGTATACCGTTTTTGCCGAGCTGCCTCCAGGCTAGACGCTCGAACGCACCCGGCCTTATACCTGCACGCACACCCCGGGAAGCGCCTCACTCCCGAGCCCGCACGCCGCTCTTGTGCCCGCACGCCGCTCCTGTGCCAGCACCCCGCTCCTGTGCCAGCACCCCGCTCTTGTGATTGTCGGCTAAACTATGGGGCCATGCGTGTTCTTTCCGGCATACAGCCATCAGGTCGCCCTCATCTGGGCAACTACTTCGGTGCTCTGCGCCAGTACGTTTCGCTCCAGGAAGGCAACGACTGCTTCTATTTCATCGCTAGCTACCATGCTCTCACCGCGGTCCAGGACGCCAAGTTGTTGCGTGAATACACCCTGGGGGTGGCGGTCGATTTTCTAGCTCTTGGGCTCGACCCCGCCAAAGCCGCCCTCTTCGCCCAGCAGGACGTCCCGGAGGTCACCGAGCTAGCCTGGATCCTCTCGTGCGTCACCCCCATGGGATTGCTGGAGCGCGCCGTGAGCTACAAAGATAAAGTGGCTCAGGGTCTCAGCCCCAATCACGGGTTGTTCGCCTACCCGGTGTTGCAGGCCGCCGACATCCTCATCTATCTTTCGGACCTGGTACCGGTCGGCCAAGACCAGAAGCAGCATCTTGAGATCACCCGCGACATCGCCAACAAGTTCAATCAGCAGTTCGGGGAGATCTTCGTCCTGCCCGAGCCCTATATCCTGGATACCTCGGCCGTGGTGCCAGGCATCGATGGGCGGAAGATGTCAAAGAGTTACGGCAACGAGATCGGGATTTTTGAGGAAGGCGGCCCGCTCAAGAAGAAGGTCATGTCCATTGTCACCGACTCCACCCCTGTCTCTGAGCCCAAAGACCCCTATACCTCCACGCCCTTCCTCCTGCTGCGACTGCTCGCCACTCAGGAGGAGACGGCCGAGTGGGAGGCACGTTACAAGGCTGGCGGTATGGGGTACGGAGAGGTGAAGAAACGGCTGCTTGAGTTGATCGAGGAGCATTTCGCGCCTTTCCGGGCGCGGCGCCGCGAATTGGAAGCCGACCTGGATTACGTCAAAGATGTGCTTCGGGAGGGCGGGCGCCGCGCCCGCACGGTGGCGCAGGACGTCATGGAGCGAGTGCGCGAAGCCACGGGGCTACCCACGAGTTACATTCCCGGGCGCTGAATCCTGCCGCTTCGAGCTCGGCAGCTGTGCAGAGCGAACCAAGGAGGTCTTGATGAGCACAACTGCCAAACCGGCGCCAGACGAGAACTGGGCAGGCGACCTGCTCGCCATGGTCCAATTCGCAGAAGGCGGTATTGTCAGCAAGACGGTGGTCGAGAGACCCAAGGTCGACATCTCCCTCTATGCGATGAGCACTGGACAGACGATGTCCGGGCACGCCGCCACCCGACCGGCCACCATCCACGTGCTTGACGGGGAGGGCGACATCCAGATCGGGGAGACCGTCTACAAGGCGAAACGCGGTTCGTTCTTTTACCTTCCCGCCAAGCAGTATCACGCTCTCACTTCCACCGACAATCTGGTGTTCTTGCTGTACCTGTTCAACTGAGTGCGCGCCGGGCGTGACCGAAGGGCGCTCCCGCGAAGCGGGCTGGCGGGCGGTCAGAGAGTCGTGGTCGTAGTCTCCGCGGGCAACGATACGCGTAGGGTGCCCTCAAACCACTCCGGCGAGTAGAGCAGCACCGGCTCCTGGCCGGCTTCCCCTTTGAAGGTGAGCAAGAGGTCGAGCGAAGCGTCCTTCAGCAGGCTCCGCGCAGCCGGACCGGACCTGGTGGGCTCGAGGGCATGCACCCGCCCGCCGAGCAGCAGAGTGAAGTCGTGGGGATCCACCCGGAGGGGCGGTACCCCCTTGTTGAGAATGCGGACGAAGGCTTGGTAGAAAGACTCGTTATCGGCGGGAGCCGCCGGCGTTTCCGGGCTCAACCGTTGCACCGGGTCTGCGGGCTGGAAAGTCGGTTGGAGCGCCCGCACGGTGATGACCGCCTCTCCCAACTCGATGTCTTGACCGACCAAGCCCTCCACTTCGCCCGAGGAAAGACCGCCCGGCGAAGAGCCTCCTGGGCCCGCCCAGGAACCCGCTCCGCCCGTGCTAGTCGCTAGAGTCGAGTAATCGCTTGAGCCTTGTTGGTCCTCGCCCGCAGAACAGGCGAGGATTCCGAGGACAACCACCGCAAGAAGCATGCCACAAAGCCCGCCTGCCAGGAGTCGGCGCGCCCCCGCCGACCGCGGGAGCCGCCCGTGCCGCTCACTGCGGATCGGGGAAAGCGCAGACCTGGCGCTTGACCGCCACGATCTCATGTCTTGGACCCCATGTTCCTGGACCTCACACCCTTTCAGTCCGTGCCCTCCGAGTTCATGCCTCCGCCGCATCCGGGTCAGCGGGGTCTTCATCATGGACGCTGAGTCTCTGCAGAACCTCCGGATTCACCACATGGGGGATACGCTCACCGCGAATGGCAGCCACGGCGTTGCGCGCAGCCAGCTCCGCCATGCGGCTCCTGGTTTCGATGGTGGCGCTACCTAAGTGAGGAAGCAACACCACGTTCGAAAGTTCATCCAGCCCCGCCGCCAATTGTGGTTCCCACTCGTAGACATCTAAGCCAGCACCTCCCAGGTGTCCTTCCTGCAGGGATCTGACCAGGGCAGCTTCGTCGACCACCGGTCCTCGGGCTGTGTTCACCAGGAAAGCCCCCGGCTTCATCAGGGCCAGTTCACGCTCGCCGATCAGATGCCAGGTCTTCTCGGTCAGCGGCACATGTAGGCTGACGATGTCAGAACGCGCAAGCAGGTCGTCCAGGGTGGCGCAATACTCCCAGTCCGCACCGAGCGGAATCTCTTGAGACGAAAGCGGGCCCCTCTGTCTCACGTAGAGCACCTTCATGTTCCAACCCAAGGCCCTGCGAGCCACCGCCTGCCCGATGCGACCCATGCCCACGACCCCCAGGGCTGCGCCCGCCACCAGGCGCCCCAACAGCATGAAGGGGCTCCAGTGGCGGAACCGGCCTTCGCGCACGAAGCGGTCGCCCTCCACTACTCTACGCGCCACCGCCAGTATGAGCGCCCAGGCGAGGTCCGCAGTCGCATCGGTCAAGACATCAGGAGTGTTGGTGACGATGATGCCCCGGGCGGTGGCTGCCGGGACGTCGATGTTGTCATAGCCCACCGCCATGTTGGAGATGACGCGCAGGCGTGGCCCAGCCGCCTCCATGACCTCGGCATCGATGGTCTCGGTGAGCAGGCAGAGGATAGCGTCCACTCCCGCCACCAGCTTGAGCAAGCTTCCTCTTTCGAGAGCTTCATCGGCCTCTCCGCCTACGACTTCGAAGGCCTCGCGGAGCAACTCGGGGCCAGGGGGAGGGATGCGACGGGTGAGAAGTAGACGAGGCTTGTTCGTGTCCATGACTAGTGGCTGCTCGCATTCATGGCTACTCAGTATATCCTTTGCCCATGAGCGGGATAGTACGGGTGGGTACTTGTTCCTGGACCGACCCCACGATGGTGCGGGCCTGGTATCCACCCGCGCTACGGAGCGCGGCCGATCGCTTGCGCTTCTACGCTGCGCATTTCGACACGGTAGAGGTGGATTCCACTTTCTACGCTCTTCCCAACCCGTTCACCGCGCGCCTGTGGGCGGAGCGTACACCGCCCGACTTCGTCTTTCACGTCAAAGCCTTCGGGCTCCTCACTAAACACGGCATCCGACCCCAGCAGCTTCCCGGCTTCCTGCGCAGTGAGTACGAATTCGAACTGGATGCCTACGGCCGCATCCTTCATCCGGCGGCGGAGCTTCGCGAGAGGGCCTTCGCTTTGTTCAGGGAAGGCCTGGAGCCGCTCCGGGAGAGCAGCAAGCTGGGTCTCATCCTCATGCAGTTCCCACCCTATTTCGTGGCCAACGAGGCTAACCGGCAGTACCTTCTGGAAAGCGTCAATCGGTTGGCGCCCGACCGCGCAGCAGTGGAATTCAGGCACGTGTCTTGGCTCGCTCCCCCCGTGCTCGCTCAGACCCTGGATCTACTACGCTCGTTGGGGGCGTGTCTTGTCTGTGTCGATGCGCCCCGCGTCAGCAGCCCTAACGCCCTGCCTCCTTTGGTCGCTGTGACCGCGGAGACCGCCTACGTGCGGTTCCACGGCCGCAACGCCGCCACCTGGAACGCTCGGGTCGGCTCCGCTGCAGAACGCTTCCGCTATCTTTACGCCGAAGAGGAGTTGGCTGAGTGGGTGGAGCCGGTCCGCTACCTGCAGGAACAGGCCGGTACTGTCTACCTCATGTTCAACAACTGCTACGCCGACTATGCTCCGCGCAACGCTCAGCAGATGCTGAGTCTGCTGACGAGACCGTCAGCGAGTGACCAGCCCTCCGGAGAAAGGCCCTCCGTTGACCGGCCCGAGGTGTAGACATGCCTCGCGCCGAGGAGTAGCGGCTGCAACCATCCGCAGGACGACACCCGCGGAGCGCCGCTGACCGGTGACCAGCGGCGGGATGGAACTTCCAGCGGCCGAGACCGGCCGAGCCGCGGCGCGAGGGGGGCGGCGGGGGCGCCCG
>FWPV01006021.1_pt1 | contig 23376 bp, 14 predicted proteins | sample 2228371 | NCBI WGS metagenome assembly FWPV01 (sample SAMEA103939776, study PRJEB20133) | metagenome | reverse complement strand
CGCAGGGCTGGCCGACGACAGCGGCAAGTTGCGGCTGACGGTGATCGGCCCCGAAGCCGACCGCCGCCGGGTGCTCGACGACTTGAAAGGCCCCTTGACCGATATTGCGGGCCAATGCCTGGTGCAGGACTATCCGCCCGATCATTGGGCCGTGGCTGGGGCCGGCTTCTACACGGCCGGCAAGCCGACGATCTACGTCCAGGCCCCTGACGGCAAAGTACTGCATCGGCAAGACGACTATGCCGACGGGGCGGAAGGCTTTCGACAGGCCTTCGAGCGCTTGCGCAAGCCCGACCCGAACTACCGGCCCGACAAAGACCGCGACCTGAGACGGCCCGCAGGTGGCTTACTCTCCCGGCTGATCGATGTCCTGTCGCACCCCTTCCGCGTGATTCTCTCGTGGCTTCTGGCCGCGGGCGTGGTGTTCGTTTTGATCGCGCTGGTGATGAAAGGCTGGATGATCTACCTCTTGGGCCTGTTGGCAAGCCTCGTGCCCGGACCGCCGAAGACGGCCGGCTCCAACAAACGGCAGCCCGCCAAGCGCCGGCGGGCTCGACCGTCGACTGCCGGTGCGCGGGCGAGGAGATGATCCGCATGTCCACGATCGTCGCCTTGGCCGATGCGGTCGTCTCGGAGCTGAACGGCGAAGGATGGAGTCTCCCGTTCGCCGCCCGGCGGCTCTATCGGCCACGGTTCGAGCCGGCGGACCTGAAGACGCTCCAGGTGAGCGTCGTGCCTCGGAGCCTGGTCATCGAGGCCGCAAGCCGCGCGGACGACAGCCGCCAGTACCAGATCGACATAGCGGTCCAGCAGAAGCTCGATGCCGACCCGTCCGAAGAGATCGACCCGCTTCTGGGGCTGGTCGAAGAGATCGCCCGGCACTTCCGGTTGCGGCGGCCGGCGGCGATGCCCACCGCCGTGTGCGTCAAGGTGGAAAACGATCCGGTCTACGCAGTGGAACATCTCGACGAGCTGCGATGCTTCACCAGCATCATCACGCTCTCGTTCCGCATGGTGGGGTGAGCGATGGTGGGAATGAAGGCGAGAACCCGCAGCCAGATGCACAAGGTCGCCCGGAAGGCCAAGCGGGCCAGCATCGAAAACCTCGGCCATGCCGGCGGGGCGATCCGCCTGGCGGCGGTGCGGAGCGTCCGCAAGCGCAAAGGGCCGTCGCCGGCCGGCCAACCGCCGCACACGCACACCCGGCGGTTGCCCCGGGCGATCAAGTACGCCGTCGAGAAATCTCGGCAGGCGGTCGTGATCGGGCCGGATGTCGAGTCGTTCGGCACGGCCGGCAAAGCCCACGAGCATGGTGGGCATTATCGGCGCGAGCGCTACCCGAAGCGCCCCTTCATGGGCCCGGCGCTGGAGAAGACCAAAGACCGCCTGCCGAAGCTCTGGGCCGGTTCAGTGCGGTAAGCAACGAGCCGCGGACGCCAGTCCGCGAGCAAGAAGCGGAGGAAGTGAGAGCATGGCAACCAATTGGAAACTGGGCCGCGAGTGCACGCTGTCGATCGGCACCAACCAGTTGAAACTGGCCAAGGAGGTGACCGTTGAGCTTGGCGGCAGCGAAGTGGACATAACGACACGCGACAGCCAGGGCATCAAGCGGAGCGTGGTGGCACTCAAAGAGCTGACGATCTCGGGCACAGCCGTGTACTCGCCGGACGATCCGGCGGTTCAGGCCCTGATCACCGCCTACACAGGCGGCACGCCGCTGGAGGTGACGGTCTCCGACCCGACCCTGAGCTATACGGAGAAGTGGGCGGTCACCAGCCTGTCGCAGGGACAGCCGCTGGAGGACGTGGCGACCTTGGACTTTACGCTGAAACCGACGAAAGAGGCGACGATAACTACACCATGAAAACCTTTCAGGACAGCGCCGGACGAACGTGGACGATCGCCGTGACCGTGGATGGGGTCAAGCGGGTCCGCGACCTTTTGAAAGAAGACCTGCTCGACATCGAACGGGTCTTTCCGCGACTGTTGCTCGATCCCATCCTGCTATGTGACGTGGTCTACTGCATCTGCAAGCCGCAGGCGGATGCCGAGAAGGTTTCCGACGTGGACTTTGCCCGTGCGATGGCCGGCGAGAGAATCGCCCAGGCCAAGGCGGCCCTGGTCGAGGAGCTCGTGGATTTTTTCCCCGAGCCGAGCCGGCGGGAGACGCTCCGGCTGGCGATCGGGAAGTACGGCGAACTGGCCGAACGGACGAAGGAATTGATCAAAGCGCGGCTCAGCAGCCCGGCGCTGGCGCAGGAGATCGAGGCGGCCCTGAGCGCCGTTGGCGACTCGTTTACGAGCTTGCAGGAATCGTCGGCGTCGCCCCGGGACCACTGACGCTGCGGGAGTTGTGCTGGATGGTCGAGGGTCGGCAGCGGGACCAGTGGAACCACACGGCGCAGGTACTGGCGATGCTCTACAACGCGTTCCGCGCTTCGAAGACGAGACCGCTCAGTCCGGCCGATTTCCACCCCCTGGTCAAGAAACCCGCGGTAACGACGACGCTCAAGCAGTTGAGCGAACTGGGGTTCCTGAAACCGTCCAAGGATTGAGCCGATGGCAAGCCCTTCTGGAATCCGAGCCGGCCAAGCCTTCGTCGAGCTCTTCGCCGACGACAGCCGCCTGGTCCGCGGGCTGAAGGCCGCATCGAAGCGGCTTGCGGCCTGGGGCCGGAGCGTCACGGCGGCCGGCCGACGGATGCTCTCCGTCGGCATGGGGGCCGCAGGCGGGCTCTTCGGGGCCTCCGGCGTGTTCGCCTCGATGGGCGATACGCTCGCGAAGGCCGGCCGGCGGACCGGCATCGGTGTGGAGCGGCTCTCGGAGCTAGCCTACGCGGCCGAGCAATCCGGCGCCGACCTGGCGACACTCGAAGCCGGCGTTCGCCGGATGCAGAAGGCGATTGCTGAGGCGGCGGGCGGTTCCGAGTCGGCCCAGGAGGCCCTGGCCAATCTCGGCCTATCGGTCCAGCAACTGGCGGGGCTTTCGCCGGATCAGCAATTCATGCTCATCGCTGACCGGCTGTCGAGGATCGCCGATCCCACGCTGCGCGCTGCGGCGGCGATGGAACTGTTCGGCCGCTCGGGCACACAACTGTTGCCGATGATCGCCGATGGCGCCGCAGGTATGGAGGCGCTCTCGCGCCGGGCGCGAGAGCTGGGCCTGGTCATGTCCACCGAGGACGCCCAGGCCGCAGTGGTGTTCGGCGATCTGGTGTCCGACCTCTGGAAGACGGTCAAGATGGGGGTCTTCGTCATCGGCGCGGCCCTGGCGCCAATTCTCAGCGATCTGGCCGAGCGCGTGATGGGGGTGATCAAGAGTGTTTCCGACTGGATCAAGCAGAACAAGGATGTCGTGGTCACGGTCTTCAAGGTGGCCGCGGCGGTAGTGGCCGGCGGGGCGGCTTTGATCGCCTTGGGCGGCATCCTCTCCGCCCTGGGGTTCGCCTTCGGCACGCTGGCCGGCATCGTCGCCGGCGTGGGCACGGCATTGGGCGTGATCGGCACGATCCTCGGCGCGATCCTTTCGCCGGTAGGATTGGTCATCACAGCTCTGGCGTCGCTGGGCGGGTATCTGCTCTACGTATCGGGTGCCGGCCAGCAGGCTTTGTCGTGGCTGGGCCGGCAATTCGCCGCCCTGCAGGATACGGCGCTTGCGGCCTGGAAAGGCATCTCCGATGCGCTGGCCGCCGGCGACATCGGCCTGGCCGCCCGGATTCTGTGGCTCACGCTCAAGGTGGAGTGGCAGAAGGGCGTCGTGTGGCTTACGGACAAGTGGATCGGCTTCAAAGAGGCCTTCATGGCCGTGGCCACCGAGGCGGTCTACGGCACGGCGAAGATCCTGACCTCCGCTTGGGCCGGCCTTCAGGCCGCCTGGGTCGAGACCGTGGCCTTCATGTCCAAAGCGTGGACCACGTTCACCCATCACCTGGTCACCGGTTGGCGCACCGCCCAGAACTGGATCGCCAAGAAGTTCGTGCAATTGATGGCGATGTTCGATTCTTCGGTCGACGCCGAAGGGGCCATGCGGATTCTGGACGAGGACTTCGCGCGGGAACAGCGCGGGCGGGATCAAGCCACCCAGCAGCAACTCCGCGACATCGAGGCCACCCGGCAGGCCAAACGCCAGGCGATCGACGAGGAAGAGCGCGGCACGCTCGAAGCCCTCGAAGAGGAACGCCAACGCCGGCACGTCGCGCGCCGGCGGCAGTACGACGCGGACCTCAAGGCGGCCGAGGACGCGGTTGGCGAGGCCAAGCGCCAGTGGCAAGAGGTCCTCGACGAGGCCGCCCGCAAACGGGCGGAAATCAAGGAGACCGCCGCACCGGAGGGAATCAAGGGCATCGGCGACCTGGAAGGTTTCGACTTCGGGGGTCTTGCCCAGCGGTCCATCAGCGTGGTCGGGACCTTCAACCCCTTGGCCGCGGGCGGCCTGGGCACCGGCGGCCCCCTGGAGCGTGCCGCCCGGGCGGGCGAAGAGACGGCCAAGAACACCCGCAAGCTCGTCCAGCAGGCCCAACACGGCGGATTGGTCTTCGGCTGATCGGAGGTTTCGCCGCGGATGCCAGTCACCGTCCACGAGAAATGGGAAAGCCGCGAGACGACCGAGGGCGAAAGCCCATCGGTTGACCTTATCTATATTGTCCGCGGCACCGATAGCGACCTGGCCGCCAAAACGGCCCTGGCGGCGGCTTCGCCGGTGCTCTACGACGGCCTGGTCCGCCAGAGCCTGCACATCGAGCGCGTCGCCGAGGACATCTGGGAAGGCTCGGTCCGCTACGGCGAGCTCCAGCCGCCTGAGACCGGCGATTCCACGTACCAGTTCGACACCGGGGGCGGCACCCAGCACATCACCCAGAGCCTCCAGACGGTGGGCCGCTACGCACCGCCGGGAAAGACCGCGCCCGACTTCCAGGGGGCCATCGGCGTTACCCATGACAACGTCGAGGGCGTGGACATCACGGTGCCGGTCTACAACTTTTCGGAGACGCACTACATCGCATCAAGCTTAGTGACCGGTGCCTACAAGGCCACCCTCTTCTTTCTGACCGGCAAGGTGAATGCCGGTCCCTTTCGGGGCTTCGCGCCCGGCGAGGTGCTGTTCCTGGGTGCATCCGGTTCCCAGCGCGGTACGGAGGATTGGGAGATCACGTACCGCTTCGCAGCCAGCCCCAACGTCACCGGCCTAGTGATCGGCAACATCACAGGCATTAACAAACGCGGCTGGGAATACCTCTGGGTTCGCTACGCGGACGCCGAAGATACGGCGTCCGGGACGCTTGTAAAAAGGCCGATCGCCGCCTACGTCGAGCAGGTGTACCCATACGGAGATTTTTCGGGTCTGGGCATCGGGACCTGAGGGAGGCTGCCGCCGTGGGAAACCCCTTCAAAAAGGTCCGATCCGGCCAAAAGCTGGAAATCCCGGCCGAGGCCTTCAACACGTTCATTGACGCGGCGCTGGACTACAAGGCCCGCCAGCAAAGCCGCGGTGGGCAGTCGGAACCCCGGTTGCCCAACAGCGGCATCGTCAAGGTCCGCAACGCCAGCGGCGCGGACCGAGAACGATTCGATGTCCTGGGTCTGGCCGCCCCGATCATCGACCCGTCGGCCAATCTCCAGGCGTTCAAGAACGAGCCCACGTTGATTGGGGTCAAGCCGGAGGACCCCACGCATCGCGGCAAGTTCGCCATCCTGCTGGAGCCGGTCAAGGCGGGAGAAATCGCCCACTATGCCTGCGTTAGCGGCGTGACCCCGGCCAGGGTCTACGTCGAGAAGGAGTGGCACGACCGGGCAGACATCATGCGCGGCGACGCGTCCTGTCTGAAGTGCGGGGAACGAGGCGCGGCCACGATCCTATGGAAGCAACCGGGCAAGGGCGTCAAGTGGGCCCTGGTCAAGATCGGCCTGGGCTACGACGAAGATTTCTGGGCCCGGATCACCGCCTGCGAGCCGGTCGGACCGAACAAGTGGCGATACCAGTTCGTCGAGGTGATCCACGACGACGAGAAGTACGAGTACGGCTCCTGGGTGCCCAAGCCCGACGGCCGCACGGGCTATGCCTACAACTCGGTCGAAGACCCCAACGACGGCGAGGGGCTCGAAGGCAACGGGGTCGACTTGGACTACCTCGAGGAGTGCTGCCGCCGGGCAGGCGAGCAATGCTGCGATGGCGCATGGCCGTCGTCTTCCAGCGGGAGCAAGGGTACGTCGTGCTGCCGGCTGCTGCCTGCCGGCCCCGGGGCCATCGTGCGGATGAAGGAAATCCGCTTCGGCACCGACCCTGAGGCCCGGATCGAGTACTGGTTCCAGTACGAGAACGAGTACGACTGCTGCCTGCCCAGCAGCAGTTCGAGTTCGTCGAGCAGTTCCAGCAGCTCGTCATCGTCGAGTAGTTCCTCGTCGAGCAGCTCATCTTCCTCCAGCAGTTCCTATTCGAGCAGCAGCTCTTCGTCCTCATCGAGCAGCGGTTCTTCATCCTCCAGCAGCAGTTCTTCATCGTCGGGTAGTTCGTCCAGAAGCTCATCATCCTCCAGCAGTTCGTTCGGGTCGAGCTCTGGAAGCTCCAGCAGCGGCTCCAGCGGCAGCAGCTCGTCCGGATCATCCGGCAGTTCCGGCGACTGCCAATGCGTCACGGTCATTACGGGCGTCTCCGTGGGCGAAAATGGCTGCCTGGTCGTGACCGCCCGGGAAATCTGCATGCCGGTGGATTGTCCCCTGGGCGATGAATACAGCTACACGGTCTGCCCGCCGTCTTCGAGCAGCTCGTCCAGCGGCAGCTCCAGTTCGTCTTCGTCAAGCGGTTCTTCTGGATCGTCGTCCAGCAGTGGTTCGTCCGGCAGTTCGTCGGGCTCCTCATCCGGCTCGTCATCCGGCAGCAGTTCCTCCAGCGGTAGCTCGTCTGGTCCGTCGTCCTCCTCTGGCGGCTCCTCCAGCAGTTCATCGAGCAGCGGCTCGTCGAGTTCGAGCAGCTCGTCGGGGAGCAGATCGTCATCGTCGTCCAGCGGTTCGTCCAGTTCCTCGGGCGGCGGCTCTCCGAGCTCCAGCAGCTCATCCTCCAGCCGCAGTTCGTCTTCCAGCGGCGAGATCTCGTCGTCATCGGGCAGGTCTTCCAGCAGTGGCCTGTCATCCAGCGGCTCCTCCGGCAGTTCGTCAAGCAGCTCGGCGAGTGGCAGCTCGTCAAGCTCGTCGTCAAGCGGTGTACCGTCGAGCAGCGGCCCTTCGTCGAGTGCCTTCGGCAGTTCTTCCAGTTCGAGCAGCGGTTCCAGTAGTAGCGGGCAGAGCAGCTCATCGTCGTCCGGGCCCGACAGCAGTTCTTCCGGCGGAGGTCCGTCCTCGTCGAGCAGTTCGGGTACAAGTGCCTCCGGCTCAAGCGGGTCGTCGAGCAGCCCCGGCGCATCTTCGTCAAGCGACTCAGGCTCCTCGTCAAGTGGTTCGTCTCCACCGCCGCCACCGCCGCCCCCGCCGAGCAGTTCGTCCAGTGGTAGCGCGGCCAGTTCGTCAGGTCTGTCGAGCAGTTCGTCCGGTTCGTCAGGCGATTCAAGCAGTAGTTCCTCTGGCGTCGGAACGCCCGGTTCGTCGTCCGGCAGCAGCCCCACGAGCAGTAGTGGCGAGGAGTCCAGCAGTTGGTGGTGAGCATGGCAGTGCGGCTGATTCGATACGGCGGCGCGGTCAAACGCTGGATCGCGGCCGGCCGGCCGGTGCGGAGCGACGACCGCGTGCGGGAGATCTTCGAGCGGCTCTGCCGGCCGTGCGAACGCTTCGACGCCAAGCGGCAGACCTGCCGGTTGTGCGGGTGCCATGTGCGGCCAGGCGGCTCGGCCTTGGCGAACAAGATCAAGATGGCGACCGAGTGCTGCCCCTTGAGGCCGCCCAAGTGGATCGAGGAGGTTCCGCAAAGATGACGCTCTTCATTCTCGGCTATCCCGGCTCGATGGGCGGGGCGAATACCGAATGCTGGCACACGGTGAAGCTATGGCGCCAGGCCAGCTGGGACGTGCACCTGATTCCCACCTGGGGGCGCGACGAGCGGTGGCGCGGGCGGTTGGATGCAATCGGGGCCGTGACCCACCACTTGCCAGCGGCAGAGCTGGAAGAGGTGCCTGGGCTGGCCGGTGCGGTCGTGGTGGCTATGTGCAACGGGAATCTCTGGGGCGTCTACGGCCGGCTCCGCAAACTGGGCTGCCGTGTGGTGTGGGTCAACTGCATGACGTTCATGTTTCCCGACGAGCGGCGGGCCGCCCAGGAGCACGGCCCGGCCGATGCCTACGTGTTCCAAAGCCAGTTCCAGCGCTCGATGCTCGAACCAGAGCTTGCAAGAATCGGCTACCGGCCTGAGCAAGGCCACCTGATTCGCGGGGCGTTCGACCTGGGCGAGTTTCCGTTCTGCCCGCGGCAGCATCGACCGAACACGGAGTTCGTCATCGGCCGGCTGGCCCGGCCGGACCTCGACAAGTGGTCCAGTAATACGTGGCCCATCTACGCGGCGATTCCCTATGCCCATCGCAAGGCCCTGGTGATGGGCTGGACCGAGCGGCTGGCCGGGAAGCTCGGCAAGCCGCCGTCCTGGGCGACATGCCTCAAACCCCAGGAAATTCCCACGCAAGAGTTCCTGGGCCGCTGCCACGCCATGCTGTGCATCAACGGCGGTGCCCGGGAGAATTGGCCCCGCGTGGGCCTCGAGGCGATGGCCGCCGGCGTGCCCATCGTCACTCAGAACCAGTGGGGCTGGCGGGAGATGGTCCGTCACGGCGTGACCGGCTTCTTGTGCAATGGCGACCAGGAGTTGGCCTACTACACGGCCCACCTGGCCTACGACGAGCGGCGGCGGCTCACTATGGCCGAGGCCGCCCGGGCACACGTCGAGCGCCTGGCTGACCCGGAAACCATCCTGGCCGGCTGGCAGCGGCTTTTCGATTCCCTGGGCACTGCATGGAGCAAGGCTGCATGATCGGCATCGCCATTGCTGCGGTTGGAATCAAGCCCGAGATCGTACGTCGCTGCTACCAGTCGCTGGCCGACGCCCGGATCACTGTGCCGTATCGCGTCCATGTGCAAACGGCCTGCGAAGGCCAATTCAGCCGCTCGGCCGCCCGCAATCAGGCCATCCTGGCCCTGCTGCCCTACTGTGACAAGATCATCTGCCTTGACGTGGACTGCCTGGTTCCGCCGGGCCTTGTCGAACACGCGGCCGAGAACATCCGCGATGGGCAAGCCGTGTGGACTCTGGTGCGCAGGATACCCGCCTTCGACGGCCGATACCGCTGGGACGAGTGGAAAGCCACCAACCCTTGGCCTTGGGGCACCGGGGCCTTCGTGGGCATGACCACCGCCGATTGGCTTCTAGTGGGCGGCTGGGATGAGCGGATCACCACCTGGGGCAGCGAAGACGATGTGCTGGCCCTTCGCCGCAAGGAACACCGCATCGAGACGCTCAAAGTGACCGATTGGCCGCTGGTGCACGTGGACCACGAGTATCGCGGACGGAACCTCCAGCACGCGAAAGAGAATCGGCAGATCGGCGCCGCCCCGCCGCCGCGAAACTACCTGGCCGGCCGGCTGCCGCTAGCCAAGGCCCAACACACCCTTTTCCTTTGGCCCACGGCACGCTGTCAGGGCGCCTGCCCACGGTGCAGCCAGCGTTCACTCATGCAGTTCGCACCAGACTACGAGATGACGCTGGAAGAGATCGACGCGCTCATCGACGCCGTGCGCCAGTCGAGTTACCCGGCTTTCCAGAAGGTCATCCTGGCTGGCGGCGAGACCCTCCTCTGGTCGCATCTGGCCGAAGGCCTGCGGCGGCTGGCCGAGGCCAAGTTGGGTCCGATTCAGCTTTTCACCAACGGCCTGGCGCTTGATCGGGCGGACTTGGCTGCTCCGTATGTCCGCGAGTTCCGCGTCTCGGCTTATACCTGGAACGGCCAGGCGGTCCAGGCGTTCCGAGCCCGTTATGGATCAAAGGTCCGCGTGGTGGATTCCCGCAAGCATTGGGCCTTGCCTATGGGGCCGCGCGGCGAAGAAACCCTGCCGGCTGACTGCGTGGGGCCCGGATACTCGGTGTATGACTGGCACGTCTATACCTGCTGCAACTCGCCGGCCATTCCGATGGCCCTGGGGACGCCGATCCACGAGACGCCGCGATGCCGGCTCCAGCCGGGGTTCATCGAAGCGCTGCTGCCCCTGCGACAAAAGATGGACCGGTACTGCCGGGCCTGCATCGGCAACCGGAAGGTGCAACCGTGGCTTGGTTAGTATCCGCCCCCAGGCCCCAAGTCCCATGCCCCAAGCCCCGATGAAGATCGCCTGCTTGTGCGCGACGTTCAACCGGCCGGCCCAGCTGGCCGAGGCGGTCGAGTCGTTCTTGCGTCAGACCTACCCGGCCGAGCTGCGAGAGCTCGTCATCCTCGACGACGCCGGGCAGTACGACCCGGCGGCCTGCGACCATTTGCCCGGGGTGAAGCTCGTCACCACCCGGCACCGCTTCCGCACACTGGGTGAGAAGCGGAACGCCTCAGCGGCTCTGGTGTCACCCGATGTGGACGCCTACGCCGTGTGGGACGATGACGACATTTATCTGCCCTGGCACCTGGAGACGATGGCGCAGGTCTTCGCGGCCGGTATCTCCTGGTCGCGGCCCGCGGAGGTCTGGATCGACCGCCGCACGCACTTGCAGCGTAAGACGACCGGCGGGCTGTTCCACGGATCGTGGGGCTTCACCCGCGAAGCATTTCTGGCCGTAGGGGGCTATCCCGCCATGCAATCCGGTCAGGACCAGGCCCTTGCCGGGCGACTGAAGAAGGCCGGCTTCAAACCAGTATCACCGAGTGAGCTGGTTACCCCATCCGGACTGACCGAGCTTGCCACCACTCCCAGTGCAAAGCCAGTACAACCACGCTCCCAAGCTTCCTCTTCCCATCAAGCCCCAGTTTCCCCCGTGGCCAGCGATACAGCGCCTTCCCCTGACGGCGGTGACGTTTCTTGCCTTTCCCTTCCTTCCTACATCTACCGCTGGCACACCTACCCCGGCGCCCGGCACATCTCGGCCCTCGGCAAGGACGGCTACGAGCGGCGAGGCGAGGAGACCATCGCCCCCATCTCCTGCGTCACGCCGCGGTGGTCGGCCTGCTGGGACGGACTGGCGCTGAGGGCAACGCCGCCCCAGGCAACGGCGTCGTAAGTACAGCCCTCGAGGCGGCCGCTCGCAGGATTCCCCAGGCGTTCTGCTCGCGTCGGCCGAAGCATCTGGGCCACTGTCGTCCGTCCATCTCCCGCTACCCCGCCGACTCGATCGACTCCAAAGCGTAGGGGGCAATCCGCACAACCCCGTGACAGATGCCCGTCAAAATGTCAGCTCTGGTTGGGTATCATCCCCCACTGCCGACCGGCCGGCACGAGGGATGTGAGCCGGTAGGCGAAAAAATCTTGGAGGGGGTACTTGACAACACACACACACACAGACTTAGACTAGACGGCGCAATCCCGGAATACGGGAATATTCGCTGGCGGTGTTGGCGCCCGCGCTGAACCGTACTGCGGCCACTCGGGTGCCCAGGGCGGAGGAATTTCCGCGCCAGCCATATGGCCAAAAAGTGTGGGGAAGGGGACGATGGGCAGCAGCGTACCCGACCTGACGGCACAACGCAGCCGCCACGGCCCGCACCGGGCCGGGGAAGCGGCCCAGGAGGGAGCGTCTCGCGGTGGAGGGGCACATCAGGAGGGCATATCGAGGGTCCCGACATTGCGGGCAGGGGTAGAGGCCTTCCAGCGGCGCTGGCCCGGGGCGAGAAGTCCGAGCCACCAGTCGCCCATTTTTCTGATGGCTGCGGGGTGGCGTACCGGATCAACTCTTCTGCAGAGGATGCTCTCCGGCGATTGTCTGATCTGGGGTGAGCCCTTCGGTCAAGGAGGTCTTCTGGATTCGGTGCCCGACCTGTTTCGAAGGATCACCGGTTTCTGGCCGGAGGAATCCTTTTTCTTTCGCGGACAAGGGCGAGTCGAGCGGACGTGCGGGCCGATCGAGAACCTATATCCGTCGCCGGAAGACCTGGTGCGGGCTTATGTGGGTTTCTTCGAGAGGCTGTTTGCCCAACCGGCCGCGGAGGCGGGATTTGCCCGCTGGGGGATGAAGACGGTGCGGCTGTCGGCCGATCACGCCTTTTTCTTCCGCTGGCTCTTTCCCCCGGCGAAGTTGGTCTTCCTCACGCGCAACCCCTATCACGCCTTTCGCTCGTATTGGACGATCAGCCAGAGGCGCGGCGTGCGTTGGTTTCACCGCTGGCCGGATCGTCCTGTGACGCCCGAACATTTTGCCCGGAACTGGGCGGAACTCACCGCGGGTTTCCTGGAGCACGCGGAGGAACTTGGGGCGCACTTTGTGCGTTACGAGGATTTGATTGGCGGCGCAGTTGCGCTCGGGGAATTAGAGGAGTACCTGGGGGTCCAACTGTCACGGGATGCCCTGGCCAGCAACCCCGGCGGGTGGCCGATTCCCGATGAAGAACTGGCCGCCCCGTATTACGAGGCGATCGCCCAATGGGTGGAACCATTGGCGGAAAGGTTGGGATACGCCAAGCCAACGGCGGGCAGTCCTCAAGGCTTTCGCCAAGAGGTGCCGAAGGAGGCATCAGCCGACCAAACTGAGCGAGCTTTCCAAGAGGCGCTTGGCGCCCATCAGCGGGGCGATCTGGAGACTGCTGAACGGACCTATCGGCGGATATTGGATCATGAGCCGAATCACGCCGGGGCCTGGCATTTTCTGGGGGTCATCAGTCTTGTGCGGCGAGACTATCCGGCTGCGCGGCAGCAACTGGAACGGTCGCTGACCCTTTGCGACAGCAAGGCGGTTTACTGGAACAACTACGGGGCCTTGCTCAAGGAAGTGGGAGAGTATCGGCAGGCGGAAGCGGCGTTTCATCGGGCCCTGCAAAGGAATCAAGACTATGCCGACGCCTGGGCCAATCTGGGCCATGTGCAGTACCTTCTGCATCTCGCGCCCCAGCTTGTCGAACGCTCCTTGCGAAGCGCCCTGGCTTTGAACCCGCACCATGCGGACGCGACTTTCTGGCTCGGCGACTTCTATCAGGCCTGTGGGCGTGCCGCCGAGGCGGTGGCGCAGTATCGTCGCGGATTGGAGCTTGCCCCGGAGTACCCCGGCGGCCACAAGCGGCTGGCGGAGACGCTGGCGGCAGCCAACCAGTTCGAGGCGGCAAAGGATGCGTTCCAGGAGGCGATTGCCCGCCGGCCCGAGGATGTACAGCTTCATCTGGCCCTAGGCGCGGTCCATGCCAAGCTGGAAGAGGTCGAGGCAGCCAAGGAGACCTACCGCAGGGCCGCCTTGCTGTGTCCGGAGCGGGCGATCTGGAGGTGGAAGTACCTGGGGGTGTGCCCGACGGTCTTTGATTGCGAAGAGGATATCGAGCAGTACTGGCAGGGGCTTCAGGAAGGCTTGCTCGAAGCCCTCGAAGAGAAGGTTTCTTTGGATTGGCGGGTGCTCCCTTTCGATGGTTACACCCCTTCGTTCAACCTGCCGCATCTGGGGCGCTGTTGCCGGGAGATCAAGGAGCTGTTCTCGGCGCGGTTCGAGCCGGCATTCCCTCAGCGGGCTTTGCAGCCGGGCGGGGGTCGTAAGATCCGCGTCGGTTTCCTGGTCACCGCCGGGCACGAAGGGGGTTTCTTGCGCGGCATGTCGAAGATCGTCGCCGGGCTGGACCACCGCTTTGAAGTGGCGATCTTCTGCGCGGAGGGGGCAGTGGGCCGGTTTCGAGCCGCAATCGCCCGCGACGATGTCCGCTACGTGAGTTTTCCCCGGCGGTTCGATCAGGCGGTGGAGGCCGTCCGGGAGACACGGTGTCACATCATTTACCACTGGAAGGTCGGCCCCGATCCCTGGAGCTATTTCCTGCCCATGGCCCGGCTGGCCCCGGTTCAATGCGTCTCCTGCGGTTCTCACGGCACCAGCGGCGTGCGGGCCGTGGATTACTACATCTCTTCCCCTTGGATGGAATGCCCGGAAGAAGCGGTGGATTCGGCCCAGCATTATACCGAGAGGCTGATTCTGCTGGAGACGTTCCCCATGTTCCAGTCGCGGCAACCGATGCCGCAAGACGTCGGCCGGGGCCACTTCGGGTTGCCGGGAGAGGGGGCCTTTTACTTCTGCCCCCACCGGCTGCCGAAATATTGCCCGCAGTTCGATTTCTTTCTCCGCGACATCCTGGAGGCAGACCCGCGGGGGTTTGTCGTGCTGCTGGCAGGCCCCGACGGGCGGCTGGCGGAGAAGCTCCGCCGCCGCATGGAGGGGAACTTGGGGGTCGTGTTTCGGCGGGTTTATTTCCGGTCGGCGATGCCCGTGGCGGAATACTATCGTTTGCTGCGGTTGGCCACTGTGGTGCTCGATACGCCTGTATACGCCAGCTGCCTGACGGCCTACGACGCCTTTTCGATGGGTGTCCCGGTGCTCACGCAGCCGGGGCCGTTGGCCGTGCAGTGCTATGCCGCGGGCCTGTACCGGCGGATGGGAATGGAGGATGAATTGGTGGTATGGGACGGAGACGAGTACGTGGCCAAGGCGGTCAGGATCGGCACCGAGCCGGAGTACCGCGAGCACCTGGTACGGTGGATCGGCCAGCGGGCCGAGGCGGTGTTCGACGACCAGCGGGTGATCGGCCAGTACGAGCGTTTCTTCGAAAGTGCGATGGAGAGAACTCCGGCGGCAGGTGCCGCGATGGCCGCCGCAACGTGACGGCCCGGCGGTGGCCCGTCGGAACGTTAGCTGGGAGCGGATGATCGAGTTGCTTTTTAGGAAGGGCAGAGACTATGCGGACACTTGGAAGCATCCGCACGGTAGCCGGAAGGCGCCGCTGCGTCTCGGGGAGTGCGAAGGGTCGCACGAAGCGGCTCAGTCTGGAGTTGCTGGAAAAGCGAATTCCCGTCAGCTCGTCGGTGTTGGGCGTGGTCGGGCTGGCTCTCTTGGGAGATTTGTTCGACGACACGGGCCGGGCGGCCCTTTACAGCGAAGACACGGATGGGGCGACGAGCGGCCCTCGCAAACGAGCCTCACCGGCTGAGGCGTTCTCCTGGGATTCGCACGAGCGGCGAAGCTTGCTCTCCGTCTTTCGTTCCAAATCGCTGGACACGAGTGCCGACGGGCGGTCCTATTTCGAGGGCCGGCAAGGGAGCGGTCCGGCCAGGGCGGTTGACGATGCGCAAAGTCTCTTTGTCTCGGCTGGCTCTGCCGAAGTGGGCCGTCCCTTGCAATTCGGATTGGGTGAAGGGTTTTCGGTCCAGATGGCGGGCCTGGGCCTTGGTGGCTCTGCGGGGCTAGGCGGGGGTTTTCGTGTCCCGGCGGCCGCCGCCTGGGGCAGCTCTTGGTTTGTGCCATCTCTTCGGGCAGATGGGGTGGGTGGTGGAGAAACCGGGAGCGCATCCAGCACTTCGAGCGGCAGTCCGCTTGCCCGGCATGCCGCGAAGCCGATAGCGCCCTCCGCACGCCCGCTTGTGACCTTGTCCGACGACGGGCCTACCCCGGCAGCTTCCCTGTCGTCGGCAGCGACTCCCGAGCGAGCTTCTTCCCCTGCGGCCGGAGCGTCACCGGCAACCGGCGGCGTACCCGCTGGTCCCCCAGCGATTGCCGCCCCGGGTGCAATAGGGCCGACGATTGGTGATCGAACCGGCGCCGACGTTGCACTACACCGCAGTAACGGTCGACCTCTTGGGGGTATGTCCTCGATTACGCTCTCGGACGAACCCTCCGTTGGCGATGGCCTGCTTCTCCAGCCAGGAGGCATCGAGTTGTCTCCTGACGCTTCGGCCGATTTCCTTCAAACGTCACCTGACCCGGTTCGCACCATTGGCAGTGAGACGGCCGGCGGTATTTCGCCTGCGGGCGGCTGGTTCCCCATGTACCCACACCGGCAATCGGAGCTTCTCGGAAACGCACTCAACGGTGCCCATCACACCGAAGGGAAGCGGCTGGTCGTCTCCTTGGATACCGGCCCGCGGCACGGTTCGTTGACCCTCGAGGAGGACGGGAGTTTCGCTTATCGTCCCGAGAAGGGGTTCCTGGGGTTCGACGAGTTCACGTGCGCGGTGAGCACTCTGGACGGGCGGGCGTCGCAGATCGCCACGGTTGTCATTCCCGTCTTGCCCGAGTTCGATCCCGGGGCAAGTCCGGCAGTAGGCGCACTTGCCCCCACGGGCTCGCGGGCGGCTGTTTTCGATGCGTATTCGGCCGCAAAGACGGTGGACGGGGGAGAAATCCTGCGGGCGTGTCAATGGGAGGTTGATCCAACGTCGATGTTTGTGCCTTCGCTGCAAGGGGACTTCGTGGGATCGTTTTCCTGGGATTTCCCCATCGGCTGCTTGCCTGCGGTGACAGGGGATGCCGGCGAGGGAACCGGTGTGATCACCGTCAGTTGCGAGGTGGCCTCGGCGGAGGACGCGCAAGGCAACTGCTACTACAGCGAATTGGTCTACTGCTCTTATTCGTTCCACTCGCTCGGCAGCCGGTATTTCGGAGAACGAATCACGCGGATCGACGCCTTTGCGGTGGACGGTGTCGTGTCGTACTGTTACACGTCACGCGCACTGGACACAAGCAGCGTGCCGTCCGCGGTTGCCGGCACTGTGGACATCGCCGAAGCCCGCTTCAGTGGTCGCGTGGATACGGTGAGCATCGACTCCACGATCGTCGCTTATCAGGCCGCCGGCTCGGCCGATGCGGCCCGCGCGCTCGAGATTCACAACCAGGTCTTGGAGACGGATTCGGTAGGCAGTAGCCCTCGCAGCGAGACTCAGGACGGTCAGATGCTCCAGGGGGGCGAGGAGACATCCGAACGCTTGGCCACGTTCGTGATCACGCGCTTCGATTATTCCTTCCTGCCGGAGCAGGACGAGTGGATCTGCGAAGGCACGCGGCAGGAGAGCGGCAGTGAGATCCTTACGGCGGACTACCAATTGACGAGTACGCCCTCGCTGCCAGTCGAAGGACCGGTTGTCGAGGCGTCGTCACCCGCCACCGGCCTGACGACGGCGGAGGATGCGACATGGGCTTCATGGCCTGAGGCTGACAAAGTCGTCCGTGAAACCGGTCAGACCACGCAGGTCCACCAGTACACGGCATTTTCGGTACTCCGCGGCGGCGTATGGGATTCCGTCAGGACTGGGACGCGGAGCACGCAGGCCACCACCGAGGAGGCCATCCGTACCGCAGCCGACGGGACCGACTCTTGGGGGACCGACACGGTCTCCCAAACGCAAACCACCGAAACGGAAGCGTATCAAATGGTTTTCTTGTCGGGGGTGTTGGCCGGCGGCGCGATGACGCTGTCGGGCGAAACGACCAGTACCAAGAACAGTAGCCACAGCGGTACCTATACGATCAGCACATTCGAGAGTTCCGGCGGCATTCAGCTGGAGCGGAGCGGCCAGGGAGCATGGAGTGAATCGTCTCAGTACAGCTACCAGGACTCGTACGAATATACGAAGACCTTTGACATCGGCGACCCCGAGGACCCCGAGGACGACGTGTGGGTGCTCAGCAGCGGCTATTCCCAGACGCAGGTCTTGGAGTCCACTGAGTTCGGGGACATTGCCTCCGGCACTTACGTCAAGACGATTCTCAACGGCCCCGGGCCTGAGGACGACGAGGTCATCGAGGGTTGCTGGGATGAGGGGGTGGTGGAGCTGTATTGGTCCCACCGGACCGTGGAGTCCACGGTGGATGCTTCCGGCCAGTGGGTCAATGGCGGCACGGAAGAATTTAGCGAGTCGGGCTACCGCTACGTCAATACGACGACGGATGACATGGAATACTCACGCTCGATCACCGGAGGGACGGTGAGCGGCATCATCGGAATGTACGAGGGCAAGTTCAAACTGTACGACTTTGCCGGTACTCGCACGCTGACCGAAATCGAGGGCCAATCGGTTTGGGTTCTGACGGCGGGCACGGGCAAGGAAATCGAAGCCGAATCGAGCGGGCGGTCCTATGACGGCGCGGGGACCTACACGATCAGCGGCAGTAGCGGCAGCGGGGCCGACTATCAGAGCTGGAGCATCGACGGCTCGATCGTGGAATTCGGGCGGATCGGGGGCGGCCATGCGGTGATCACCGACTACGAACCCGCAGACCGCATGTGGCAGGTAACCGATGTAACTCCGGTGCTATACAATACGGAATGGATTTACTACAGCGACACGTCTAGCGGCCAGTACACGCAGGGGCCCATGTCGGGCCAGATTACCCAGCGCGACGGCCTCTACTGGTACCGGTGGGACGCTTTTGTCTGGGAGGATCCCAACCAGCCGGGCATCCTGGCAGGCACGGCCATCGAGCGGGCTCTTCTGAGGCTGGATAACGCCAGCAGCGCTTCCGGCCAGATCGAGGATTTCTATGCCGGATTCGGAGATAGTGGCTGCGGTTATGGTCAAGTGACCTTCCAGCGGGAAGACAGCGATCAAAGCAGCTTCCGCCAAGAGACCGGAATATCGTTCACCTTGGTACAGGAGACCACGGGCTGCGGATGTGGCTGCGGGTGCGGCTCCGGTGCCGCCCATTTCTGGCGACACGAATCGGGATGGCTGGACGAGTCCGCCTCAAGGGAGATGACCACGCGCCGCTGGACCGACACTCCCCAACAGGCGTCCTCGGGCTGCGAGCCGGGCGTCACCGAGCGGACCATTGAATTCGACGAGACCGACGGGTGGTCCACTTCGCGCAGGGAGCGATGGGCCGTCGTACCAGAGGAGTCGACCCTGGACCATGAGGATTATTACCTGGATCGGGTGGAGGTCTGGCAACTCGCCGACGGCAGCGGCATCGAGCGGTTCTGGAATGACTACTCTGCCCGCGAAACGACCTCCGGAACCGAAAACATCACTTACGACGGTCAGCAGATGGAAGGATCCTCCAATCGGACGCTGGATCGCTCCTTCGCGCGAACACTCACGATCGAGGAAGAATTCGATCCGGTCAACAGCCGCTGGGACTACACCTACAGCGGGACGGGCTGTGAATCGATCGATGACAGCTCCACGGGATGTGGCACCTACACCCCTGAAGCATCCTGCGGCTGTGGTTGTGGCTGCGGTTGTGGAGGAGGCTCTCCGGCGTACGATGGAACGATCAACTATTCTCGTGCCGAGGAATTTGAAACGAGTCGCAATCTCGTTTACTTCAAACCTGCAAGCCACGAGAGTGTTGCCCCGAGAACGATCTACGACGGTCCCACCAGTTTGTCGAGCGGCTGTGGGTGTGGCGGCGGGATTCCCGATCCGGGCACGTGGGACAGCTCCGACTGGGTCGTTTCCGGCACCGGTTCAGGAACGATCCAAAAAAGCTGGCACGTCGATCACCAGCAGCAAAGCGACTGGAGCGGCGCGCCTATAGGAGGCACCACGCTTTCCGGAACAGAGACCGAAAGCAGTGATGACACGTGGCTCTACAGCTTGACCCTCAGCGAAGCCAAACCGCAGGGTACGTCTTCGACCGCCTGGCAATTCACTAGCGTCTCCGGGGAAGGTGGTGGTCTGTTCCATGCCGATCACACCATCGAAGGATCGGGTAACTACCAGTTCGATGTCAGGCAAGGGTTGGCCACGCTTCAGGGCGTGAAGAACTACAGCGAGTCTCTTGTTGAAACAAATAACCATTCGATCGGCTTCATCATCACCGCAAACGGCCAAATCGCCTTCGACATGGCCGGCCACGGAAACCAGACTCTCACCAAGGACTTCGACTACGACGGTCAGACGGGCGCCACTTCGTATGCCGGCGGCTACGGCACGATCACCCTCGATGAGTCGGGCGACGTTCATCTGGAGCAAACGCGCAGCGTTGATTGGCATTACGATGGGGTCGATTACGATGCCGATGCCGAGACAACGAAAACTACCAGCGGCTCTCATGTACATAACTACCAGGACGATTACAGCTACAGCGGGTGCGGCTACTCGTATAGCGAGCATGCCTCCTGGTCGGAGAACAGTTCTTGGGAAAACCAGTTGACGAAACGTCACGCATTCTCCGACTCGGCCTGGTCCACCCTCTGGACGGACCGCTTTACCTCCTACGAACAGTCGGGGTGCGGGGGTGGCGGCGGTTCGAAGGCCACCAGTTACTCAAGCTCCGGTTGCGGCTGCGGGTGTGGAGAAGGCAGTTCGGAAAGCGACAACTATTCCTGGACCGGAAGCTGGTCGGAGTCCTACGATTCGGCTACCGATGATTATTCCCTCAGCGGTGGAATCGACAACCATGTAACCGGCGCTGCCAGTGGTTGCGGTTGCGGAAGTTCTTATGACGAGTGGGTTGACTACATCGGCTTCCGCTGGCCGACCTATACCTCACCCTATGCCTTCGATTATGTCTATCCCACGCAGACAGGCAAGCTCAACGGCGGCCTGGGAGAAGGTTGCGGGTGCGGCTGCGGCGGCGGCCTGTATGGTTTCGAGACCTACGTTCCCATCGGTCGTACCAGTGATACTTCGGCCAATAGCACCATCGGTCGGCTACCCACCGGCGGGCTCACCGCACCCTCGCCGCTGGCTGCCGCCGCCGATCTCAGCCCGCAGTTGGGCCCGTTCCGCACGCTCCCGGAGGCTCCCGCTGCGGCGCGAGCGGTGGGGCTGACCAGCTACCGGGAGCCCAACGCCATCCACGGCAACGGCTCCCCCGAGTTGCCCCAGAACGCGGTGTTCGCCGAGTGGGGAGCCTGGCGCGACCGCGGTCGGCTGAATCAAGATCTGGAGGACGCCATCGAGGAACTGGCCAATTTGACGACGCCGCCACCCGGCGGCCCGCGGCCCGACAAGACGGAGATGCCCGGGGTGGTGGTCCTGGATCTGTACGACACGGATCAAAGCGGCGATCAGTCGGTGACGGTGAGTGTGCCGAGCGGGGCCGGCTCGGGCCACGCCCTGCGGGCACCGGAGGGGCCCGACGCCCTGGTGGCGGCCTCGCTGGAGGGCGGCAGCCTGACGATCTCGGTCCCACAAGACTCTACCGCCGCCGGCCTGACGGCCGTCACGGTCGTGGGCAAGGATGCCGAGGGGCTGCCGGTCGCCTGGACGGTGTTGGTCCATGTAGTGGCCGTGGAGGGTTACACGGTCGAGGAGCAGGCCTGGGGCGAAACGACCTGGGACGCCCCGGAGGATTCCGGCGAGGATTGGGCCTTGCTCTGGCAGTGCAACGACTACCGCTGGCTGCCGCAAACGACGTTCGACGGCCTCGTGACCGCCGCCGATTGGTCCTTCGCCTCGGTAACAGTTGATTCGAGCCGCGAGCGTTGGGCCTACGGCACTCCCAGCGCCACGGGCGAAATAGTGGTAAACCCCGTTGTCACCTTCGGCGGCCAGAACATCTACTTCGAAACGCTCAACACGGCCGCTGTCGGCCTCCACCGCCAGACAACGCTCGACGAGGCGGGCAATCCCCAGGTGGTGTACAGCGCCGACCAACCTCGAGTGGCGGTCACGTATGTAAGCCTCGTGGAGTGGGATCCGGTTTCCTGGTCCCGGGAAATCGAGGTGGCTGACTACAATGCCACTACGGGCGTGGCCAAGCTCACCACCGGCGAGGACGGTTATCTGGTCTATCCCGACTACGCCCAGCATCCGGTCGTTCCGCAGCCGATCGACCACCACACGGTGCGAGTGAAAGTCGAGCTGGGCGCTCCGGTGCCTGAAGGCATGGTCGGCACGGTCCACCTGGTCTGGTTCGATCCGGATAACACCGTAGCGAACGTTCCGTCTGCTCCACCGGCCAATACCGGTCACGGGATCCGCGACAACGCCGCTTCGCTCGTAGCGGCCGGCGGCGGGCTTCCGGGTTTCAGCCTCGATTTCACCACCGAAGGCCCCTCACCCAACAGCCACTGGATGAAGAAGGCGTACCTGGCCATTGAAGATGCCCGGTATGGCGACAACTTCATCGTGGCCGTGCATCCCCACGCGGGGATTGCCGAGACGTTCGAGTTCCGCGACGACGGGTCGGGCAACCTGGTGCTCATGCACCCGAACAACACGGGCCTGTGGACGCCGCTACCGGACGACAATGATCCCAGCGACGACCCGGCCGATGGCGTCCAGGATCACCGTACCTCGGTGCTGACCATCATCCCCTCGGTGGACATCGACACCGACAGCGACAACACCGGCACGATCGACCGCAGCGACTGGGAAGAACAGATCGAGAATGTACCGGACTATCCGGGGGAGCTGCTCGTTGTGAACAGTGATGATGACAACGAAAACGGCATTCAAGACTATCTAGAGAACGACGATTACAGCTACCCGGAGGGTGGCGAGTGGGCCCCCTTTGCGGACGACGATCTATTCCAGGTGGTCCTTGATCGCGGCTTCGAGGATCTGTCTGGGATGGATGGTTTTGCGTTCGAGCTCAAAGTTACTGCAGGTATTGGTCTGAGCTATTGGCTCGACCAGACAAAGACACCAATCGTCGACGATCCTGTGTTTGGCCCAGACGAGGTGGTCACGATCGTAGAAGCGGGCCAGGAAAAAGTCGTTTACCGCTGGTTCGTGTCCAGCGGCTTGCTGATGTGCCCGGCGAGTATCTATGTTGAGGGGGTTACTGGAAGTGCCTTGACCGACACATTGATGTGGAGTGTGGCGAAGCCGAATCCTCCGGAAATCCCCGGCGGCAACCCAATATACACTGTAATCGACGTCGACAGTGTGCGGTGTTCCACCTTCGGTGTGGTGCTGACACCGTACACACCCCAAACACACCACATTGCGCCCATGCCTATCCCAATGAACAAGTGGAAACAAAACGGTGTAGGCATCAGACGAAACGGGGACCATGACAACGGTGGACCTTCCCGGGATTGGTTTATTACCGAGGCGGTTTCTGAGGAAAACGACCTGGTTCGGATTGATGTAGATGTTTATCCTGCTTCCGGCGTCACCTACTTTCTCAAGTGCAATTCACCCGATGTCAGGTTTTGGAGTACGCGCACCAAAGGTGGTTCTCCCTTGGACGCTACGGGGGACGGCTTGGTGCTTACGACTGATGAGACCCTCTGGGTGGAATGGACCAGCTACAGTGACAGCACTGCTACCGTGATTGCCGAGGTTTGGCTCGACGATGCCACCGGCGAGGAGTATCGCGCTTGGACGGAGTATATGACACTCAGGCCGTTCGAGAGCCTGACCGCCGCCTTCGTTGGGGAGCATCAGACGGCTGGCGACCCAGCAGCGTCGCCCGGCCTGAACAACCTGGTAATCGAGCTCCTTCTGGACGGTTACGACGTGCACGTATGGGACGATGGCCACGATTGGTGGGGGGCAGATGAGGGAGACGAATGGGGACGTGGCCCATCGCACGACGAGATTGTGCACGCTGTCAACCACCGCGGGGTAACTCAGG
>FWPV01006108.1_pt1 | contig 23377 bp, 23 predicted proteins | sample 2228371 | NCBI WGS metagenome assembly FWPV01 (sample SAMEA103939776, study PRJEB20133) | metagenome | reverse complement strand
GGCTGGCGCGGCGCACCCTCACCTCATACGATCTCGAGAACCGACGTTGCGGTGTGGGTTTACGGAGGTTTGCCCAGCGCGCAGATCGCCCGAGGCTGAAGCCGTCGGTCTGAGACGACAAAGCCAGGTGGACCCGGCTGAGGTGGCCGCCTGCGCCTTCGTCACCCCTTGGGGCTTTGTTTTTTTTTCAGCCCGATTCCGTTCACGGTCGGGCGGCCTGCTTAGGCCCCCCAGGACACCTCGTAGCACCCAGCGCGAGGGATTGGCGTGCGCGAAAGGGCCAAAGTCAAGCGGGTGAGCCTCGACAACGAGACCCACCGGGGCGACATGCCTGGGCTCGTGCCCAAAGCCCAGGCTGGCTTGCGGTTGCTGCAGAAATGTGGTAGCATGTACCCAGAAGCGAATAAGGGATGAAGCTCCCTGTCGGTCCGATGTGGACCGGCCTGTCGAGAGACTGATAGCCTCTACCGGATTGTCCGCCCTGGTAGGGGCTTTTGGTTTGTAGGCGGCATGTCACAACATGGATAGTGGCCAATGTCCGGTCTTGAACGATTTGCCTACCCCGTCACGAGCCTGGAGGATCTGGCGCCCCCGGTCCGATCGGCTCTTGCTGCGCAATTGATGCCCGGCGAGACGCTGCAGCAGATCATTTTCGCCCCCCGGCAAGACCAGTATGCGGCGCGTGGCTGGTTGGGAAAGTGGCTGAGCCTCCGCTTCTTCTGGCAGCGCACGCCGGACTGGGTTCTCGCTCTGACCGGGGAGCGTCTCCTGGTGGCCACCATCTCGGAAGCGGCCGGGACGCCATCCGTGAGTGTCGCGCCGCTGGCGGACTTGCTGTGGCTGGAACTGGGGACGATCTTGCTCTACTCCTGGTTTGCCTGGTCGTGGGCCGACGGGGGACAGCCGCGGCAGCAGCGGGTCTACTTCAATACGGTGCGGGATGATCTGTTCTGGCGGATGGTGAACACAATCCGCCGGACGATCGTTGCCCGCTCCGGCCTGCCGCATTCTGCGGGAGAGCGCCGCCTGGAGGTCTTTGCAGGCCTGCCCTACAAGTTCCGGAACCTCGTCCCTCACAGACTGATGTTGCCCGGCGAACGGGTGCAGGCGATGGCCTATCAGCCGGCGATCTGGAGCAAGGTTGGGCCTGTTCGATTACCAGCGGGCGCCAGCGACGGTGGTCGTCCTGAGTCCGGAGCACCTGCTGGTGGCGCACGATGATGTCACCAACCTGCGCGTGGCCTATGGCCTCATCGCCCGCTACTGCCCCCGCAGCCGGCTCCGCCGCGCCATGCTGGAGAGGATCCAGGATGATTTGTGGCTGACCATAACCGTGGGTGTCCGGGATACCGAGGAGATGCTGCGCTACCGCTTCGCACCCGAGGCCGAACCGGCGCTGCAGGACCTGATAGGCGCCATGTTCAGCGCAGAAACGGCCTCGGCGGGCCAGGACCTGAGTTGATGGGGATGGACAAGCGGATTCCGGAACTCCTGAGAGCCTTTGGCGAGTCGGGCTGCCCCCTGTGCCGACGCTCAGCGCAGCACGCGGCGCGCTACCTGCGCAATCTCTTGTCGGAGTATGTAGATGATCTGCCGACCCGGCGCAGCCTGCGCCGCAGCCTGGGGCTGTGCGCCGAGCACGCCTGGGCACTGCAGGGCGTGGCCCTGTCGTTGAAGGGGAGCGGCAGCCTGGCCACTGCGGTACTCTACGAAGATGTGACGCGCCATGTCCTGGCGGCTCTGTCTGAGTATCTGACCCAAGGGGCGGCGCCCCCGCCCAGATCGGGTATCCGTCGCGTCAGGCATTGGCTGGAACGACGTGGCCGGTGGGGGCGCTGCCTGGCCGCGCGACTGCCTTCCGATGAGGCCACGCCTGGCGGGGACTTGTTGGCGGGCCTGACGCCCAGAGAACCGTGTCCCGCCTGCGCGCACGTCGAAGCCCAGGTCAGCGGCGATATCAGCGTCCTGCTGCGGACATTGACAGACGCCGATTTTCGGGCGGCCTATGGGGCGTCGGATGGCTTGTGCTTGCCTCATCTGCGTCAGGCGCTCTCCCTCGCCGGGAATACAGGCGCGGCGCAGATCCTGGCCGAGGTAGCGGCGGACAGACTCCGGCTGCTGCATTTTGACCTGGAAGAGCATTGGCGCAAGAGTGATTGGTCCTACCGGGAGCAGGCGCGACATCCGTGGGAACAGGCTGCCCGGGTCCGCGCCATCGCATTCTTCGGCGGCGAAGCCTCGGAGCAGGACACCGAGGCCGCTCTGGCGCAGCGGCGCTGGGCTCGCGCCGAGTACCACAGGCACCTGAGAGGTCAGGCGGGTGCGACCCGGCCGCCCGCCGGAGAGATATTTGGGCGCCCGGGCCTTGACCTTGAAAGCCCGACGTTCGACCCTGGGGAGCCCAGAACTCGCGAGGCGGCAACTGGCTTGGACCCTGAGGGGACGGCGGATCCGTGCGATGAGTGCGAAGCACAGCGGCCGGACTGACCTGCTCAATGCAGCCCAACGCAACTCGCTGACCATCGGGCTGCGAGGTCTTGAGATGCACCTGCGCCGGGCCGATGCCTGGCTGCAAGTCGGTGAGGAGAGCGGGATCCTCTACCGGCGCCGCTTGGGGCTGTCGCCGGAGCAACGTGCGGTCATGCGCGAACAAATCGCGTCCGCCCTGGCGCAAATCGCAACGCTGGCCGATCGGTTTGGGCTGAGCGCCGATGATGAGGATCTGGGAGCGGCGATTGCTGCCCAGATGAGCGCCGACTGGGCCAACCTGTGCGATGTCCGGTCGGACAAGTTGTGTCGCTACGGCGAGGTGCACCCCGACCTGGCTCACCTGCTCGATGCGGACATCAGCGCGCTGGCCGAGCGAGTCGCGATCCTGGCCAACGCGGGCCGGGGCAGGGGGGAACCGTGACGATCTTCTGTCCCCATTGCTGGGCGGAAGTGGCTCCCGGCACGCGGGTCTGCCCGCACTGTCACACGGAACTGGCTGAAGGCGCCGGTGACTATGTCGCGAAACTGATCGCGGCGCTGGAGCACCCGGAGCCGCTGACCCGCCGGCGAGCGGCCTATGTGCTGGGGCTTCTGCGTGATCCCGGCGCGGTCGAGGCGCTGGCAGCACTGCTCGCGGGCCCGGCCGATCCGTATGTCAAGGGCGAGGCGGCCCAGGCGCTGCGCGCCATCGGCGGGGAGAAGGCGCACTCCGTCCTGCGGAGAGTCGCCCAGGATGCGACGCAATCGGTGATGGTCCGGCGGATCGCGGCCGCGGCCACGAACGAGGGCTATCTCGCTGCGGAGGAGACGGACAACTGATGGCTCAACAGGACACGCTCTATTTCGAGCTGCGCGATGCGTTGCAGGCCGGCGGCTGCCCGCTGTGCCGATTGGGGTCGCGGGCGGCCACGCGGTACATTGACACACTGAACTACGAAGGCGTCAACGATCCTGGCCTGCGGCGCGCACTGCAGCAGGCGCACGGGCTGTGCCACCGCCACGCCTGGCAGTGGACCCGGACGCGCGGCAGTCCCCTGGGCGTCGCCATTGTCTATCAGAACCTGATCAAGGATCTGATGGGGGCCCTGGACAGCCCGGAACCGCTGGTGCAGGGCGCGCCGGGCGGCCGGCACGGCAGGGCCAAACGCGTGCCGCGCCTGGCGGCGAAGGGCGTGTGCCCGGCCTGTCGCGCCGAGGAGGAATCGGTCGAGCGCTATGGCCTGACGCTGCTGGCCCACCTGGAACAGCCAGACCTGGCCCAGGTTTATCTCGATGCGGGTGGCCTGTGCCTGCCGCATCTGACCGCGGTGCTGGCGTCTGCTGATGTTGGGCAGGCGCGCATCCTGCAGAAGTGGCAGCTAGCCATCTACCGCACGCTGCATGGGCAGTTGGCGGAGTTCATCCGCAAGCATGACCACCGCTTTCGCGGCGAGCCCTTTGGCGAGGAGGCGGATTCCTGGACGCGGGCCGTGGCCGCGCTCGCCGGTGAATCGGTCTCGGGGTCATGACCGTCTGCCGGTAGAACGGCAGCCAGAAGAGAGCACGATGGAAGAAGCAGAACTGAATCTACTCGACGAGATCAACGCCCGGATACCGGCGTCCGACTTCCAGGCCGAGTACTTTCCCGGCGGCATGGTCCGCATCACGATGTCCATCACCGCCGAGATGGCGGGCCAGATCAAGGCCCTGGCGGAGCAGAGGGGCTGGCCGGAGGCCGACGCGTATGTGGCCATGCTGGCAACCGGGATCGGTGCGCTGAAAGAAGCGCGGGCGCGCGAATTGCTGGCAGAGGAGGGCGAGGCGGCCCAGGACGAGCTCGACCTGCTGGTGCGGCAGATGCGCCAGATGGAAACTCAGTACGCGGTGCTGAAGTTTCGCGCCTGGAACTTCTTGCAGGCCTACCAGGCTTCGGCGATGAGTCAGGGAGCGCTGGTGAACCGCGCCGATGGCCTCTCCGTGGTGGTGGATCGCCTGCGCGCCGAAAATGAGAGCCTGCGGATGGAACTGGAGCGCCTGAAGGGCGCGGTGGCAGCAGCCAACGCCGCCGCCAGCCAGGGAAATCCCACAACCGGGAAACCCGAGCCGCCGGCCGCGCGCGGCGTTGGAGGCATCCTCAGGCGGCTGTTCCCGATGTCGTAAGGGTTGCCGCCCCGGACTGATGGGCGGCAACCCGCCTGGGCCGGATGATTTGGGCTTGTGCCCGCCACGCCGCTGGCTGCTCAAGGCGCGGCCGGTTCCAGGTAGAAAACCTCTTCGGTGTCGTCGTAGGCCAGCAGTTCGGCATATCGGCCCCAGTCCACGGCAATGTCCACCTGCTCCGCCGCCACGTCGGGCGGGAACTCCAGTTCGAGGGCCGTATGGATAACCTCTCGATCGAGGCGTTGTTCGTGGGCTGCCCTCAGGAGGGCGAGCAGCCAGCGGAACAACGGCACCCGGCGCAGACGTGCGGCGAAGATCGCCTTGCGCCCCAGGATGCTGGCCTCGGCAAAGGTCTCGCCCAGCGGCGTCAGCGTGAAGTCGCCTTGCGCCACCGTGGCGAACCCCAGCAGTTCTGCCGCTTCAATCATGCGCAGCAGATGGTCGGTGTCCGTGCCCAGTTCGGCAGCCAGCCGGTAGATATCCGCCCGAGTGCCAGGCATCTCCGCCACATGCTCCAGCAGACCTGCCAGATCGCTGATGCTGGCGGTTGGCAGCGCCCGGGTGCGCCCTGGTTCGCCGGGTGCGGTGCCCAACTCCACGCTCTCCGACTCGGTCTGCCCAGCCAGCAGGCCATACACTCGATCCACCGTTGCCAGGAACGGCGAGCTCTGGCGGGGGCGCGGATGTGGCATCTCGACCTGTATCTCGCCGATGACGCGGCCCGGCGCCTTATCCATCACCACGATGCGGTCGGCCATGAAGACGGCCTCTTCGATGCTGTGTGTCACCATCAGGATGGCCTGGGTGGGGATGCTGCCGCCGGTCCATAGCTCCAGCAGTTCCCCTCGCAACGACTCGGCGCTGAGCACATCCAGCGCCGAGAACGGCTCATCCAGGCACAGCAGTTCCGGCTCCACCGCCATGGCGCGGGCGAACCCCACCTTCTGGCGCATGCCGCCTGAGAGCTCCCGGGGATAGGCCGCCTCGAACCCGTCCAGCCCGACGCGGTCGAGCAAGTCCACTGCGCGCGGGCCGCGCAGGCTGGGCGGCAGCCCACGTGCCTTCAGCGCCACCTCCACGTTCTCTTGAACGGTCAGCCAGGGGAAGAGGGCGAACGTCTGAAAGACGATGGTGGCATGGGGATTCACCCCCTTCAGCGGCTGGCCGCGGTAGAGGACACGGCCCGAGGAGGGAGGCTGTAGCCCGGCGATGATGCGCAGCAGGGTGCTCTTGCCGCAGCCGGACGGGCCCAACAAGGCGACAAACTCCCCTTCTTTGAGCGTCAGGTTGACCTTCTCAACGGCGGTGAAGCGGCGCTCCGCGCGGCCATACGCCTGGCTGACCCCCTGTAACTCTAGCAGCGTCGAGTTCCCTGCGTTCATGCTCACTCCATGCGGTAGCGATCTTCCGCCAGCCGGTAAAGCCGGCGCCAAAGCAGGCGGTTGATCAGCACGACCGTCAGCACCATGCTGACTGTTGCCGCCAGCAACAGCGGGTAGTCTCCCTCCGCCGTAGCGCGTGCGATCAGCGCGCCAACCCCCACCGTGTAGATGTCCTTCCCGCCGAATTGCACGTGCTCGGCCACAATGCTGGCGTTCCAGGCGCCGCCACTGGCTGTGATGGCACCGGTGACGACGAAGGGAAACAGCGCGGGCAGGATCAGCGTCCGCCAGCGTTCCCACGTGCTGAGGCCGAGCAGCGCGGCTGTGTACTTGAGATCCTGAGGAATCGCAGACGCCCCGGCAATGACGTTGAACAGCAGGTACCACTGCGTGCCCATCAACATGAGCAGCACCGCGGCCAAGCTCAGCCCGCCGGTCGCCCCGACAACGGCCAGGACCAGCACAGGGAAGAGAGCAGTGGCTGGCACTGAGGCGGCAACCTGGACCACCGGCTGCAGCCAGCGCGCCAGGCGCTGGTTCGTACCGATGGCGACCCCCACAGGAATTGTCCATGCCAGGGCGATGGCCAACGCCGCAACCACTCGCAGCAGTGTCGCCGCCAACCCGGCTGCGATCGCCCCCCATTGCGCCAGCGGCACCTGCACCAGCATCTCGCTTGCCCGATAGGCGCCGTACATCAGCAGCAGGACAGCGAGGATCGCCGGCACGCGCGCCAGCCAGGGCCGTCCGGCCGGTGCCGCTGGTTCGATTTCCGGAGGCGGAAAGCGGCGGATCATCCAGGCATCAAGGTGCTCGTTGACGGGTTGCCAGACGCGCTCGACCAGGCTCTCCACCAGATGCGACCGGCGCAGCGCGTTGTAGAACCAGGATGTAGGGGGCTGATCGCTCTCGATCATTTCAACCTTGAAGCGCTCCGACCAGGCGATCAGCGGACGCCAGACGAACTGATCAAGGGCGACGATGACCAGCACCAGCGCCGCGAGTCCCATGAAGATGGCCTGCAGATTGCCCTGGCTTGCAGCCTCGCTCAGGTAGGCGCCCAGGCCCCTCAGGCGGAAATCCCGCTCGCCGACATTGAAGATCTCGGCGGCCATCAGGAAGAACCAGCCGCCCGCCCAGCTCATCATGCTGTTCCAGATCAGGCTGCCGGCGCTGAACGGCAGTTCGAGTGTCTTGAGCCGCAGCCATCGGTTGAACCGGAAGATGCTGCTGGCCTCGCGCAGTTCGGTCGGTATGGTTGTGAGCGACTGATACCAGGCGAAAGTCATGTTCCAGACCTGGCTGGTGAAGATCAGCACGATGGATGCCAGTTCAGCCGCGATCCGATCGGGCAGCACCGCGCTGAAACTGAGCAGCACGACCGGCAAAAACGACAGGATCGGCACGCTCTGCAACACATCCAGCAACGGCATCATGATCCGCTCGGCGCGCCGATTGTATGCGGCGATGTACCCGTAGACCAGGGTGAACGCCAACGACAGGACGTAGGCGGCGGCCATGCGCGCGGTGGACAACAGCGCATAGTACGGCAGAGCACTGGGCGCCAGGGAGATCTCTGGCCCGGCCACCTCAACGGGCGCGCGCAGCGCCAGCCGGGCACCGGCATAGATCAGAACGCCCACCGAGGTCAGGATGACGACGTCCGCCAGACCAAAGCGGCGTTCCCGCAGCTGCCCTTGCTGGAAGACGCGGGCAGTGTCGGTCATGATTTGCTCTCCTCCGGCCCTGACTCTGGCCCGGCTGCGGCCACATCTGCTTCTGCCGCGGCTCACCAGACCGGCTCCCGGCACTGGTGGGCGACTTGCGCGCAGGGGCGCAACCATTGTATGCGGATCGGTCCCCCTGTCAAAGTCGCCGCCGCGCGTGGCCCGGATCAGGGGGCGCAATATGACCTGGCTCATGGTGACATGGCCCGGCCGGGTGTAATGTGCAGTAGCCGAAACATAGGGCAGCCTGCATACTTGGCATGACGCACTGTGCGCCGGATGCCGTGCGGCGCCAAGCGTGGGCCCGGAAGCACCGCCTGCAGTGCCTGCCAGGCGGGCGGCACCGGCTGGCCGGGCACACGGTTGGGGAAGCGGGAGAGCCTGCACATCGGAGGATGACTTGACCATGCGACTGGATGAAGCCGGGCGGCTGGCGTTCCCGGCAGAGGTGGCGGCGCAGTTCGGGCTGAAGCCGGGCGCACCGATCGAAATCGAGGAGGAGGGCGGCTGCCTGCGCCTGCGCCGGCCCGTGACACATCTGGCGCGGCTCTATGTCGAGCCGACGGTGCGCTGTAACCTGGCCTGTCGGACCTGTATCCGCAATATCTGGAACGAGGCTGCCGGCGATATGAGCGAGGCCACCTTTGCCGCCGTGCTGGCTGGCCTGTCTGCCTTTGACCCGCCACCGACTGTCTTCTTCGGGGGGTTCGGCGAACCGCTGGCCCATGAAGGCATCCTCGACATGGTGGCGGCAGTGAAAGCGCTTGGCTGCCCGGTTGAGTTGATCACGAACGGCGTCTTGCTGACCGAGACCGTCTCGCGCCGATTGATCGCTCTCGGTCTGGACCGACTGTGGGTTTCGCTGGACGGCGCCCAGCCCGAGAGTTATGCCGATGTGCGCCTGGGCGCCAGCCTGCCGACGGTGTTGGCCAACCTCGAGTACTTCAATGAGAACCGCCCGCCGGGGCACCCGCGCCGGCCGGCGCTGGGCATCGCCTTCGTAGCGATGCGCCGAAACATCGCCGACCTGCCGCGCCTGTTCACCCTGGGCGGCCACCTGGGCGCCGCCCATTACCTGGTGACCAACCTCTTGCCGCATACGCCCGAAATGCGCGGCGAGATCCTCTACAGCCGGGCGCTGAACGACATCACCTATCTCCCATCGCTTTGGACGCCACACGCCGACCTGCCCAAGATGGACGTGGACGAGGGGACAGCGCCAGCGCTGTACCACGTCATGCGCGGCCACCGCAACATCAGCCTGGTGGGTCATAACCTGGGCGACGCCAACAACCGCTGTCCCTTCGTGGATGATGGCGCTGCAGCGATCCGGTGGGATGGCGGCTTCAGCCCCTGCCTGCCCCTGCTTCACGACCACACGAGTTACCTGAACGACCGAGAGCGCCGCAGTTACCCCTATATTGTCGGCAACATAGCCGACCAGGGCCTGGCTGACCTGTGGTATGCGCCGGAGCACATGGCCTTCCGCCAGCGCGTGCGCGCCTTCAGTTTCTCGCCGTGCACCTTCTGCGGTGGCTGCGACTACAGTCTGGCCAATGAGGAGGACTGCGTCGGCAACTCGTTCCCAACCTGCGGTGGGTGCCTGTGGGCTCAGGGGATCATCCGGTGCCCGTGACCGCCGCAGGCGAGACCTTAATGTGACGCCGCAGGGAGGAGGGCCCGCCACCCGTGGGATGGTCGCCTGGCCGGAAAGGACGCGAGGGGCCTTGGAGGCCTCCTGATCGGCGCAGTGCGCGCCCGTCCTTGACACCCGGTCGCGCCGGGGTAGAATGGGACACAGATTGAACTGTCGGGCCGCGCCGATGCGGGCCCACAAGTGGGGGAAGACAATGGCCGACGAACTGACCGCGGTTGCCTTGGAGAAGGCACAGGAGGTGCTGGGGCGGGAATGCAGCCCCATCGGGCTCATGGCTTCCCCCGAAGGCTATCCCCACGTCTGGGCCCGTGACAGCGTGATCACGTCACTCGGCGCGCTCCTCTCGCCCGGCCATGAGACCTGCCTGCGCGTGTCGCTGACCACATTGGGCGGTCAGCAATCGGAACTGGGCGCGATCCCGAACAACGTCAGCGTGGCCACCGGTCGCCTGGATCACACCAATGCCGGATCGGTGGACTCCAACCTGTGGTTCATCCTCGGTCATGCCTTCCACCTTCGCGCCTTCGGGGACGTGGCTTTCCTCCGCTCCCAGTGGCCGGTGCTGGAGAAGGCGTTGCTCTGGCTCCGTTATCAGGACTCGAACGGCTGCGGCCTTCTGGAAGTGCACGAGGCGGCCGACTGGGCCGATTTACTGGCGAATCGCTACAACATCTTGTACGACAACGTCCTCTGGTGCGCTGCCCTGCGGGCCATGGCTGAGATGGCCAGCGCACTCGGCCATGACGGCTCGCCGTATGCTGCGCTGGCCGATGATGTGTGCCACAAGATCCGCATTGTGCTGTGGGTGGGCCCCGAGAACGCTCGCGAGTGGGGGCCGACCTGCCCGGGCCATACCGAGTGGAAGCACACGCTCGGCCAGGTGGACCCGGTCTTGGTCAAACGGCCCTTCTTCCTGCCCTACGTTGCCTTCCGCGAGTGCGGCGACTACTGTGATGTCTTCGGCAACCTGCTGGCTATCCTGTTCGGGGTTGCCAACCCGGCCCAGGAGCGGCGCATCCTGGACTACCTGTACCAGGTTGGCATCGCCGAGCCCTATCCGGTGCGGGTGCTCCACCCCGCGATCCACCCCGGCGACAGGGACTGGCGCGAGTACTACCGCAACAACAACCTCAATCTGCCGGAGCAATACCACAATGGCGGCATCTGGCCTTTCGTCGGCGGCTTCTACGTGGCGGCGCTGGTGAAGGCCGGCCGGCTGGACGAGGCGCGCCGGCAGTTGATCAGGCTGGCGGAAGTCAATCGCCTGGGCGTGGAAAGCGAGTGGGAGTTCAATGAGTGGTGCCATGGTCGCACCGGCCGGCCCATGGGCTACCCGCACCAGGCCTGGTCGGCCGGCATGTACGTCTTCGCCTATTGCTGTGTGGCCGAGGAACGGGTGCCGCTTCTCACATGACTGACCATCAGGCTGGCCCGGAGCCAGCAGACACAAGGCAGTGGCCGGTGCTCACCGCTCACGCGAACCTGTGGCTTGAAGCCAACGGCAGGGTGGTGCTGAGCCGGTGGCGGGCCCAATTGCTGGAGACGATCGAGTCCACCGGCTCGATCCGGGCCGCTGCGGTGCAGATGAAGATCACCTATCACCTGGCGTGGCATCGTCTCGATGAGATGGAGACGGCGCTTGGCGTGCGCCTGGTTGAGCGTCAGCGGGGCGGGCCCAAAGGCGGCCATGCGCGGCTGACGGCGGCCGGCCGGGACTTCGTGGAACGCTTCAACTGCTTTGCGGCGGAGATAGATGCCGTCATGGCGCGCCTGTTCGAGGGATCCTTCGGCAAACAATCCTGAGGGATGCCGAGCGCACTTGTGGGCGGCGATTTGCACGCTATGCCCGGATGATGTAGAATAAGAACGTAATCTGCATTGCAGTTCAGCGGCTTCGAGTCACGAGGGTAGTGTGAGGCAAGGCCCGTTTGCGTTCGGGAGTGGCCAGACGAAGCGCCGAAAGCTGACTGTGAGAATCTTTCGGGGGTGTTTTCGGACGAAAGGCCGTTATATCCAGCGGATATAACGGCCTTTTGCATGGACGGCTCGCCGGACGGCGACTGATCAACATTACACAAGGAGGTGCACATGCAACTGGGTGGATATGCCAATCGGGTGGCCTGGATTGACCTGACCACAGGGCAGGTCGAGTACAAGCCGATCGCGGACGAGGATGCGCGCAAGTATATCGGCGCGCGCGGCCTGGGGGTGAAGTACGTGTACGACAACGGGCCGACGGTTGATGCGCTGTCGCCGGACAACATCCTGTGCTTCATGAACGGACCGTTGACCGGCACAGATGTCAACCTGAGCGGGCGCATGGCGATCGTGACGAAGTCACCGCTAACAGGTACAGTTACCGACTCGCACCACGGTGGCTGGTCCGCTGCCCGCCTCAAGTGGGCCGGGTTCGATGGCCTGGTGTTCAAGGGCAAGGCGGAGAAGCCGGTCTATGCCTACGTCGAGAACGGGCAGGTGACACTCCATGACGCCAGCGATCTGTGGGGCAAGACGGTGCATGAGACGGTCAAGATCTTGCAGGAGCGCCACGGAGGCCCCAAGGACTTGAGCGTGATCACGATCGGTCCGGCTGGCGAGAACCTGGTCCGGTTCGCCAACTGGATGAACGAGAACGACCGGGCCTCCGGACGCGGCGGGACCGGCTGCGTGGGCGGCAGCAAGAAATTGAAGGCCATTGTGATCCGGGGCGAGCACGGGAATCGGCCGCGCCCGGCCGATCGCGAAGCCTTCAAGGAGGCGCAGAAACTGGCCCTCTCGCAACTCATGGATGAGCGGGTGGTGACCGCACCGCGCAAGGGTGGCCTCTCGGTCTACGGCACCAACGTGCTGATGAACATTGACAACAACATCGGCGCGCTGCCTACCCGCAATGCCCAGTTCGCCAGCTTCCGCGAGAAGGCTGAGCGCATCAGCGGGGAATACGTCAAAGAGCATATCCTGGTGAACGATCCCACCTGCCACGCCTGCCCGGTAGCCTGCAAGAAAGAGGTGGAGGTCAAGGAAGGGCCGTTCCAGATCCACATGGAGAGCGTTGAGTACGAGTCGGCCTGGTCGCTCGGCGCCATGTGCGACAACGACGACGTCGGTGCCATCGCCTACATGATTGATCGGGCAAACGATTATGGCTTCGACGCCATCGAGATCGGCGTGGTCCTGGCGATGTACATGGAGTACACGCAGCGCGGCTATGCAGACGGCGATGGGCTGGCCTGGGGCGACACGCATGGCATGGTGGAGATGATGCGCAAGATCGCCTATCGCGAAGGGGTGGGCGATATTCTGGCCGAAGGCACCGGCAAGGCGGCCAAGAAGCTGGGCCATCCCGAACTGGCGATGGCGGTCAAGGATCAGGGCATTCCGGCCTATGACCCGCGCGGCATCAAGGGCATGGGCATCGGCTATGCGACGTCGAACCGGGGTGCCTGCCACCTGCGCGGCTACACACCGGCGGCCGAGGTTGTCGGCAACGTGCTGGGCCCGGCCGACAAGGTGGACCCGCTGGCATGGGAGGGCAAGGGCAAACTGGCGATGATCTTCCAGAATGTCCATGCCGTGACCGACTGCCTGGATGTCTGCAAGTTTGCCACCTTTGCCGAGTCGCTGGACGCGTTTGCAGCCCAGTTCGCGGCGATCACCGGCGCACCTTGCACGGCGGATGATCTGCTGAAGGTCGGCGAGCGCGTCTACAACCTGGAGCGGCACATCAACAACCTGTGCGGCTTCACCGGCGCGGACGATACGCTGCCCAGGCGCTTCCTGGAGGAGCCGTCGCAAGAGCAGGGCTCCAAGGGGCACGTCTGCGAGCTGGATAAGATGCTGGCCGAGTACTACGAGGCGCGCGGCTGGGTGGACGGCGTCGTGCCGGAGGCCAAGCTGAAGGAGCTGGAGATCATCTAGCGCGATCCTGAGGCGGCATATGCCCGGCGCAGTTACTGCCGTCGGGCTCTGGACAGGCGACGAGAAGGGAACTGACTCGTCGCCTGTCCTCGTTTCTGAGGGTTAGCCTACGCCCGGATCTCCTGCCGCTGGAAGAGCAGGTAAGCCAGCGCGAAGAGCACGATCGTGGCTGCGATCAGCCCGGTGAGCTGCGGCCAGATGATGATCAGGCTCTGGCCCACGGGCAGGGGCGAGCCGAGCAACGCGCCCTGCAACTAGATCAGCAGGATGAAGCCCACCGAGCGCAGGGTAGGCTGGAGCAGCGCCAGCATGGCTTCGCTGTAAAGGGTGTTCGGCGAGATTCGGCTCAGCGCTCGTTCCAGTTCAGCCTGGGCGATGATTTCCTCCGGCAGCCCGTACTGCACCGGCGCGAGCACCTGGGCCAGCAGGCTGGCCAGGATGCCCCAGAACACGGCGAAGAAGAGCCAGACCGCGATGGCGGCCAGCGCTGCCGATGCTGGCTGCCGGAACACCACCGAGAAGACCATCCCGACCGCCAGCCAGATCCCGCCGTAGAAGATGGTCGCCACCAGGAACAGCAGGCTGCGCGCGACCTCGGCTCCGCTCGGGGGTACTCCCAGCCCCACCAGCCCCAGGCCGATGATCAGCAGCCAGATGGCCGTCAGCACCAGCGCCAGGGTGAAGAAGCCCCCCAGGAACTTGCCCAGCAACAGCGCGTCGCGGTAGATCGGCTGTGCCAGCACGCGCGACAGGGTGCGGCGGTTGAATTCGCCGTTGATCGAATCGAACGCCAGCGCGATGGCGATCAGCGGCACCAGGAAGCCCAAGAAGCCGACGAACGCGGGCAGTGGGTCCCGGCCCACGGTGAAGAGCTTGAGCAGCACGAATGGATCCTGCCCGATCGTCTCGCGCAGGTTCTGCATGGGGCCGTAGACCGTGCCTGCCGCAGTAAGCACGATCAGGGCCTCCAGGATGAGCATGCGCACGCTGGTCAGGTGGTCGGCCATTTCCTTGGCGACTACCGCCGAGAGGCCAACCCAGGGGGAGCCTTCCCGCCGCGGGCGGCCGGGGGTCAGTTCAGTTTGACGTTGCATGGCTCACCTCCTGGAAGTAGCGGGCGTAGATGTCGTCCAGGCTGGGCGTTTCAACGGCTAGCGATAGCAAGCGGGCGCCGGCTCGGACCACCGCCTCCGCAGCCTCCGCTCGCAGGTCGCTTGAGGCGCGCAACTCGAAGCGGCCCGGCTCCACCTGCGCCACCTCTACGGCTCCCGGGACAGCCCGCAGCGCGGCCAGGATTGCCTCAGCGGAGCCGTGCGCTTGCACGTCAACCCGGTAGGCGCCATCCAGCACCCTCTGCGCCAACTCGCTGACCGAGCCTTCGAGCACCTTGCGCCCCCGATGGAACAGCCCCACGCGGTCGCAGACCGCCTGCACCTGGTGCAACAGATGCGAGGAGAGCACAACGGTGATGCCGTCCCGGCTGAGCCCGCTGATGATCTGCAGGAACTCGCGGGCCGCCTCAGGGTCGAGGCCCTGTGTCGGCTCATCCATGATGATGAGCAGGGGTTGCTTGATAAGCACGTCGGCCACGCCCAGGCGCTGCCGCATGCCGCGCGAGAACTGCCCCACGCGCTTATGGGCCACGTCGCTCAGCCCCACCCGCTCCAGGGCTGCCCGGATCCGGCGCTCTGCCTCGGGGCGAGGTATGCCGTTGAGCTTGGCGATGTAGGCGAGATTCTCGACTGCGCTCAGTTCATCGTAGAAGCCTACCTCGTCGGGCATGTAGCCGGCGCGCGATTTCACGCTTAATGGCTGGCGCACCGGGTCGAAGCCCACCACCCGCACCGTGCCGGCAGTCGGCTCGGTCAGGCCCAGCAGCATCAGGATCGTCGTGGTCTTCCCTGAGCCATTCGGGCCCAACAGTCCATACACCTCCCCGCGGCGCACGGCCAGATCCAGCCCGTCCACCGCCGTGAAGGCGCCGTAGCGTTTGGTCAGGCCGTGTGCTTCGATCATCAGATCGTCCATGGTCCGCCCCTCCTGCCGCCGCTAGCGGCGGCCGAAGCGCGCCACTACCAGCACCACTGCCAGGATTGCCACCGCGATCAGGGCTACGCCGGCCACTCCCCACAAGGTCGAGGTTGTTACGGTGATGCGGAAATCCGCCGTCGAGTTGGAGCCTCCATCCGGCCGGGCGCGCAGCGTCACCATGTAGTCACCGGCCAGAGCCTTGTCGGCAGGGCGCAGTCTGGCGGTGACCTCCACCTCCCGGCCTGCCGGGATTTCGTCCACCTTCTTGGGGTCGAAGTTCACCGTCCAGCCCGATGGTTCGGATGAACTCAGTTCCACCGCCCGGGCGGGTGCCGTGCCCGTGTTGCGGAGGATGAGCTTCAGCGCTGTCTCCTGGCCGACAGTGGCCTTGCCGGACAGGCGGCCGTCAGCCGTTGTGATGGACAGCGTGGGCTGGCCGGTTACCTCGGCGGTCACGTTCAGGCTGGCGCTCACGTTTCCGCCCTCTGCTCGAATCGCAATCGGGTACGTGCCGGCGGTGGGCTCGATGAATGCCTTGGCCTCGACGCTGACGCTCTTGGAGCGGTTCGCCTCCACGGGCAGGTTGCTGACGTCCTGGCCGCTGTACCGGAAGGTGACCTGGAAACCGGCCGGCGCGTTGGCTGACAGGTTCACGGACAGGTCCTCATCGCCGTCGTTCTTGAGCGTGACGTTCCAGCGGAAGGTGGTCGTCGGCGTCCCTCGCATAGTCAGCAGGTCGCTTGTCTCCATGGAGAGCCGGGCCGGCACCTTCTCCCGGACCGTCAGTTCGATGGGGAGCAAGGCCTCGGCCTGTTCGCCCCGGGCGGCCACCAGGAAACGATAGGTCCCGGCCTTGATGCCCGCCGGCGGCTCAAAGCGCAGATCCACCGATGCCTCGGCTGAGGGGTCAACGAAGACAGAATGCACGATCCGCCCGCTGCCGCGGAAGGTGACCGTCCACCCCTCTGCTACCTCGCGCGTCTCCAGGCGCACGATCTGCGCCGGGTAGGTGCTATGCAGCTTGAGGGACAGAGTTACGGTCTCCCCCAGGCCAATCGTCTGGCTGGGATACGCGGTCGAGAGGGTCAGAACCGGGGCGCTGTCCGCAGGCGTCGGTGTCTGAGCCAGGACGGCTACAGGCGTGCTGCCGATCAGCGCCACCAGCAGCGACAAAACAACAAGGGCACGGAAACCTCGCATAGCATTTCCTCCTTCGCTTGGCGTGAGATTCCGGACGGGAATTATCGGCCTTCCCTGTTAACCTTGAGTTAATGGAGTATTAGAGAAATGTAAGAAACTGTGCCGGAAGAGCGCCGTCCCCCGGGTGTTCCCCTCGGCCCGAGTGCCTTGCGGGCGATTTTATAAAAAGTCTCTGCAAACTATTGACAAACTATCGTGGATGGTGTATAATGGCGGTATGTTCGAGTCAAAAGGGCAGCATGAGCGAGCAAAAGAGGAGGGTCAAATGCGTGTCATCATCACTGGCGGCAGCGGACTTCTGGGGCGCGCCCTTGCGCGCAATCTGGTGGCAGATGGTTATGAGGTCATCGTGCTGAGCCGGGGTCCTCAACGCGTAGCCGGTCTGCCGGATGGCGTGCGAGTCCAGGGCTGGGACGGTCGCACGGCAGAGGGTTGGGGCCATCTGGCGGAGGGAGCCCACGCGATCATCAACCTGGCGGGCGAGAGCATCGCCGGTGGCCGGTGGACGGCTGAGCGCAAGCGGGCTATCGTGCAAAGCCGGACGGATGCCGGCGGTGCAGTGGTCCAGGCCGTTCGGACGGCGGCGATCAAGCCGCAGGTCGTGATCCAGGCTTCCGGCGTGGGCTATTACGGCCCGCACGGCGACGAAGTGCTGACGGAGGCCGCGGGCCCGGGCAGCGACTTCGGCGCGCAGGTGTGTATTCAGTGGGAAGCAGCCACCGCGCCGGTGGAGGCCCTGGGCGTGCGGCGGGCGGTCATTCGCACAGGCGTCGTCCTCAGCCCCGACGCGCTGGCGCTGCAGCGGCTGATGTTGCCCTACCGCTTCTTTGTCGGTGGGCCGCTCGGCAGCGGCCGCCAGTGGTTCTCATGGATCCACGTCGCCGACTACGTGGCTGGGGTCCGTTTCCTGATGGATCGCACGGATGCGAGCGGCGCGTTCAACCTGTCCGCACCGGCGCCTTTGCGGAATGCTGAGTTCGGTGCGGTGCTGGGGCGGGTGATGGGCCGTCCCTCCTGGTTCCCGGTTCCGGCGCTGGCCATGCGCCTGCTCTTCGGGGAAATGGCGACCGTCCTGCTGGATGGGCAGCGGGTGATTCCCCAGCGCCTCCTCGATCTGGGCTTCCGGTTCCGGTTTGGCGAGGCCGAGCAGGCGCTTAGGGATCTGCTGCGATGAGGTACGAGCACCGATTTCGAGTCGCGGCGCCGGTCGCCGCCGTGGCCGAGTTTCACAGCCGCGCGGCCAGCATGGCGGCTATCACGCCGCCGCCCCTCATTGTCCGCGTGCACCGCGCGCCGGCAAGGCTGGGCGAAGGGGATGAGATGGAGTTCACCATGTGGGCCGGCCCACTGCCGTTGCGCTGGGTGGCGCGCATCGAGGATGTCTCGCCGGAGGGCTTCACCGACCGGCAGTTGCGCGGCCCGTTTCGGGAGTGGCGGCATCATCACGCCTTTGTGCAGCGGGCGGACGATGTCACGGAGGTGGTAGACCGCGTGGACGCCTCCCTCAGGAGGCATGTCCTTTGGGGGCCGGTTGGCTTGGCCATGTGGATCGGCCTGCCGGTCCTCTTTGTCTACCGCGGCTGGAAGACCAGGCGCCTCCTGGAGCGGCAGGGGGCGACGCGATGAGCGAACCGCGTGTTGTTGTTGTCGGGGCCGGGATGGGCGGTTTGACGGCCGCGGCCATGCTGGCCAGGGCAGGCCTGGATGTCACTGTGCTTGAGGCGCACGTCTACGGCGGCGGCTGCGCCGGTACGTTCTATCACCAGGGGTACCGCTTCGATGCCGGCGCAACGCTCGCGGCGGGTTTCGGCGCTGACGGGGTCATGCAGGGCATCGGCGAGTTGCTGGGCATCCAGTGGCCGGTTGTCCCGGCCGATGTGGCTATGATGGTCCATTTGCCCGACGGCAGCACGGTGACGCGCTGGTCGGACGGCGAACGCTGGCAGGCCGAGCGGGTCTCCGTCTTCGGTGCGGCATCCGAGCCGTTCTGGCGCTGGCAAGAGCGCACGGCGGACCTGATGTGGGATGTTGCTCAGTGGGGCCTGCCCTGGCCGCCAGCCTCCGGGCGGGATTGGACGCGGTTGCTGCGCGTTGGCGGCAGGTTGGCCGAAACGGTTCCCGCGCGGCTGCCGGGCCTGGCGCGGGATGCTGTGCAGCCCGTGGCCGCCCGGCTGGGAAATGCGGCAGGTCGGCTGCGCAGTTACGTGGACGGACAACTGCTGATCTCGGCCCAGGCAACGTCAGAACGCGCCAACGCGCTCTATGGGGCTGCTGCGCTCGACATGCCCCGCCGCGGCGTGGCGCATGTGAAGGGCGGGATGGGGAGTCTCGCCGCGGCAGTGGCGGATGCCGTGCGGCGCCATGGCGGGCGGGTGCTTTATCGCCAGCGCGTGACGCGCGTAGAGACCTCAAGCCGTCAGCCGGTTCGCGTGGTCACGAAAGCAGGCGGCGAGTTCCCGGCAGAGGCGGTGCTTTTCAACCTGCCGCCGTGGGACGCTGCCGCGCTGCTCCAGCCGGGGGTGCCTCCGGCTCGCTCACCGCAAGGTCCGCCCCCGGACGGCTGGGGCGCCTTCGTGGTCTATGTCGGCCTGGATGGCGCAGGGATCCCGGACACCGCGCCGCTCCATAGCCAGGTGCTCGCAGCCCAGCCTTATGGGGAGGGCAACAGCGTCTTTCTGTCCCTGAGCCTGCCCGATGACCTGCAGCGTGCCCCCGTCGGCCATCGAACCCTGACCCTCAGCACGCACACGCGGCTTGAGCCCTGGTGGCGCCTCTTCCGGGAAGACCGCCAGGCCTATGAGGACCGCAAGCAGGAGTACACCGCGCGCGTCCTGCAGGTGGCTGCCGTGGCGTTGCCCGGCCTGCACGGGGCTGCAAGGCTGGTGATGCCCGGGACGCCGGTGAGCTTCCAGCGCTTCACTGGCCGCAGCCTGGGCTGGGTGGGCGGTTACCCGCAGACTGGCCTGCTTCGGAACCGCAGCCCGCGCCTGGGCCGTGGACTCTGGCTGGTCGGTGACAGCATCTTTCCGGGCCAGTCGGTGCTCGCCACGGCGCTGGGCGGGTTGCGCGTGGCGGGGGCCGTGCTGCATGACGAAATCCGTGTATCCCGCGGCCGATCCGTGCATCAAACCAGGGGTGACGGTCGTCACATCCTGGCCGACTTAGTGGCCGAGGCGGCGGACTGAGGGCAATAGACCACGAGAACCATGGGGGAAGAATGACCCGGGGACGCTTGATCAACATCTTTGTGATCGTCTTAATTGACATGCTCGGCTTCGGCCTGATCCTGCCGCTACTGCCGTTCTACGCGGAGCGGTTCGGAGCCACGCCCTTCGTGGTGGGGCTCCTGGTTGCCGCCTACGCCGCGGCGCAGTTGGTCGGCGCGCCGATCCTCGGCCGGCTGTCCGACAGGTACGGCCGCCGGCCGGTGCTCCTCGTAAGCCTGCTGGGTACCTTTGTGGGCCTTCTGTTGCTCGCGGTGGCGGAGCCGTTGGGCAGGGGGATCGCCGGGAGCGTCCTGAGCCGCGTCGTGGCAGCAGACGGGCTCATCCTCGAAAACGCGGCGGTCCTGGGCGTGCTGTTTGCGAGCCGGCTTCTGGACGGGATCACCGGCGGCAACATCAGCGTCGCGCAGGCGTATATCACCGACGTGACCGATGTCAAGGATCGGGCGAAGGGGCTGGGGCTGATCGGAGCTGCCTTTGGCCTGGGCTTCATCCTCGGCCCCGCAGCGGGCGGCTTTTTGAGCCGCTGGGGCTATGCCGTGCCTGCCTTTGCCGCTGCCGGCCTGGCACTCGCGAATATCATCTCGGTCTTCGTGGCCCTCCCCGAATCGCTGACGCCGGATAGGCGCGCTCAGCTGGCTATGCAGGCCCGGCCGAAGTTCTCGGCGCAGGCGCTCGTCAGGGCGCTGACCCGCCCCCGTGTGGGCCCACTGCTTCATATCCGGCTCTTCTTCGGCCTGGCCTCAGCCACCTTCCAAACCGTCTTTGCCCTGTGGGGGCAGTATCGCCTGGGGCTTGATGCGCAGGCTACGGGCTACGTCCTGGCGTATGTCGGTCTGCTCGTCGTATTGGTGCAGGGTGTCTTGATCGGACGTCTGACGGCCCGCTTCACCGAGCCGCGGCTGATCCTGTCGGCCTCGATCCTGATGGCGGCATCCCTGGCGGCCTGGGCTGCCGTGCCGAACCTGATCCTCTTGTTGATCGTGCTCATACCCCTGTCCGTGGCTACCGGCGTCCTCAACACGGTCATCAGCAGCGCCCTGTCCAAGGCCGTCTACCCGGAGGAGGTGGGGGGCACCCTGGGCCTGGCGGCGTCGCTGGAAAGCCTGTCCCGCGTGCTGGCGCCGTCGGCGGCGGGGTTTCTCCTGGGGTCGCTGGGTGTGTGGGCGCCCGGCGTTGTGGCGGCCGTGATCATGGCATGGGTGGTCAGCTTTGCCTGGCGCCGGCTGATCGCCCGGCCAGATCCTCCGCTGCCCACTCGCGGCGTGCGCGTGGCGGAAGTGCAGCCCTGAGGCAGGGGCCTCACGTCGCATCGGGCAAGGCGGACGCGTGGCACGGCTATCGCCGCAGAAATGGACTCGGAAATGAGCCGCTTGACTCCAGGCAAACTGCACATACGATTCTCGGGCGGGAGTGGTCCGGACCGATGGACCCTGCCGCGCCGATATACCTTGACGCACTCCGACGCGACGGGGGACCTCTTCCTGACGATCGGCCCGGAGTACGATCAGCGCCAGATCTCGAACCTCTACACGCGTCTGATGCGGGACGAGGTGCTTGCTGAATGGCGGCAGGACCGGGGAGGTCCGGAGCTGCACGTCTACTGCCACGTGAGCGGCGGCCTGGTGTTCGGGTCGGCCCAAATGCGGGACGCGATCTTCCGCCGGGAGTTGCCGCTGGTTCTCGAGGCGCTGCGTTACGGCGACCGGGCGCTCTATGCGACCTGGCCGGCGCTGGACGCGGCGCCCGTCTGGGTACATTTCAGGTCGGCGGACAGGCGCTACAACCGCACGGAGAGATGGGGCGTGCCGGCCGACTATCGCATCGAGGTGAGTCATGCGCCGCGCTAAGTGGGTTCTGGTTGGTTTGCTCGCCGTGCTGTTGTTGGTCGTGGCCGGGTTCACTGCCTGGGCCTACACTCCGCTGGGGCCGATGCCCGAGGCAGTCGCGGCGCTGCGGTCGGATGCGCAGGTCGAGGTCGAGACGGGGTCGTGGTTGGCGTTCCGCCCGGCGGATGCTGAGCCTGCGACAGGGCTGATCTTCTATCCGGGCGGTCGGGTGGACCCGCGCTCCTACGCTCCCATGGCGCGAGAGATCGCGCGGCAGGGGTACCTCGTTGTGATTGTGCCGATGCCGTTCAACCTGGCCGTCTTCGGCTCCGGTCGGGCGAGCAATGTCGTGAAGGCCTACCCTGAGATCCGCCACTGGGCGCTGGGCGGCCACTCTTTGGGCGGAGCCATGGCTGCCAGTTACATTCGTCGGCATCCGGACGAGATGGCGGGGCTGGTGTTGCTGGCCTCCTACCCGGCTGACAACGACAGCCTGGCCGGGCGGGACCTGGAGGTGGTATCCATCTACGGTACAGAAGATGGCCTGGCGACGGCAGCCGAGGTGCAGGCGTCTGCGGCGCTCCTTCCGGGGCATACGCAGTGGATAGCCATCGAAGGGGGCAATCACGCCGGGTTTGGCTGGTATGGCCCGCAAGGAGGCGATGGCGCAGGGACGATAAGCCGGGCAGCACAGCAGGCACAGGTCGTATCGGCTGTTGTCGGGCTGCTGTCTCGGCTGGATGCGTCGGCGCCGTAAGGCCCGCGGTCCTGCGGGGCAGTCGGATTTCGAGGAGGTGCAGCATGACGGCACGGGCAGCCCTCGTTTGGGGGGCTTCGGGGGGTATTGGCCGGGCGCTGGTGGCCGGGCTCGTAGGGGACGGATGGCAGGTGGCGGCGATCAGCCGGCGCGCGAGCGTCTTGGATTCACTGACCGCATGGAATTTCGAGGCGGATGTGTCGGACGCCTTCGCCGTGCAGCGCGCTGCGATGGCAGCCGGCCAGGAGTTAGGCGAGGCCGCGCTCTTCGTTTACGCGGCCGGCGATATCACGTCACAGCCGGTGAGCAAGATGACGGCGGAGACCTGGTCCCGCATCATCAACGCCAATCTGACCGGCGCTTACCACGCGACGCACGCCAGCCTGCCTTACCTGCTGCCGGATGCGCCGCTGATCTTCATCGGGGCGGTCAGCGAGCGGCTGCGGTTGCCAGGCCTGAGCGCCTATGCGGCGGCCAAAGCCGGCCTGGAGGCATTCGCGGAGGTGCTACGCAAGGAAGAGCGGGGCCGACGGATCATTCTCGTCCGGCCGAGCGCGGTGCGCACAGCCCTCTGGGAGAAGGTGCCGTTCAGGATGCCGGGAAATGCCCTTGAGCCGGAGGCGCTGGCCAGAGCGGTACTGGAGGCCTACCGCACGGGCTATCAGGGCGTTCTGGACCTGTAGCGCCGCTGGGACGAGGAAGCCTTCTGTGCCGAGGGTATGGGACTTCGGCGCGTGGATTCAGGGAAACAGGGCATATCAACATGATTCAGGATTTCCAACGGACGCTCGTCAATCGCCTGCTGCTGTGGGCCGGGTTCAGCGTGGCCGCCGGCCTGGGCCTGCTGTGGAGTAGCGACCCGTTCTGGCGCGGCCTGGGCCTGCAGGCGGTTGCCTGGGGGGTGATCAACGCGGCCATCGGCCTGATCGGCCGCCATACCGCCCGGCGGCGGGGGCAGAGGGCGGCCCCCGATTTGCAGGAAGAGGCGCGCGCGGCCACGAGCCTGCGCCGCCTGCTCTGGGT
>FWPV01006105.1_pt1 | contig 23389 bp, 24 predicted proteins | sample 2228371 | NCBI WGS metagenome assembly FWPV01 (sample SAMEA103939776, study PRJEB20133) | metagenome | reverse complement strand
AGTTCCCTCGCTTTGCTCGGAACGGAGTCTCAGCCACTCTCCATCCGGATGGAATTCCTCCCGGCGCCTGCGTTTGCGCCGGGAATGGTGCCCTCAAACTCTCTTTTGTGAAGGGGGGATGAGGCTGATGTTACGGTTGCTCTCGGGCAAGCCCGGGGCGTGCCGGGCTTAATTGCCTAAAGTATTGATAAATCGGAGAATAAATGTTTTTGAATATGGGTATCTGTGCACAATTATGCACATATCAAGAGACATCATCGCTCTCCCTCAGATGGAATATAATTAAGTTCTACTTTTTTACTCGCTCCTCGGGCCAGAGTTTCTTTGCCAGCCAGGCGATGTTTTCCCCTAAGATCCTGAAGGTCCTGACACCCTCCCCGTCATTGAGAATCTCGCCCGGTCTCATTCCCAGACCGAAGTTCCAGTAGGTTGAACCAGGAACGATCATCTCTTTGATAAGGAAGAAGTAGTTGATTTCAGCGAATACGACATTGCCACCACCGCGCCGGACCGCAATAACCGCAGCACCAATCTTTCGGCGCAAAGGGTTGTTGTTCCTTCCGGCGACATAACCCGCCCGGTCAATTAAAGCCTTTGCTTCGGCGGTCATTGAGCTGAAGTAAACCGGGGAGCCAATCAGGATGATGTCCGCTTCAAACATCTTGTCAATCAACGGGTTCATATCGTCATCCCAGCCGTGACAGCGCCGGTCGCGCGTCTCAGCACACTTATTGCACGCCTTGCAGCCATGGAGATTCCGACCGCCCACCTGCACCAGTTCGGTCTCAATCCCAGCGGTCTTGAGTTCTTCCAAAACTATGTTCAATGCCAGATAGGTGTTGCCTTTTGGTCTTGGACTACAATTAAACCCTACCGCCTTAATCATCATCTATCCATTATTATTTTCTCTTCCTGGATTGAGAAGGGGCGAGTCGTTCAATTATCAACCGGTCAATTTTGGGCGGTCTTTCGGAGTAGGTGAAGCATTTTGCCAATAAGGCTGATACCTTTTCCGCCTGGGTATTTTCTGAGGCAAAGACCTCAACTAAGAGTTCGCCTTTTTTAACGAAGTCGCCCACCTTTTTAATAAAGACAAACCCGGCGCCAGGGTCAATTTTGCCATTGATGGTCTTTCTGCCTAAGCCAATTTCTAAACCGAGTAGTCCGACTTTAAGCGCATCAATTGAGCGAATGTAGCCGGTTTGTTCTGAGCGCGTCTCTTTTTTGTAGGGAGCAAAAGGGAGTAAGGAGTAGTCGTCAATAACTCTTGGGTTGCCACCCTGGGCGATAACCATTTCGCGGAGTTTCTCCAGCGCTTTGCCGGTGGTCAATGCCCGAAGGAGTTGGCGGCGCGCCTGAGCGCGCGTCTGTGCCCTACCGCCAAGGAGAAGCATCTCCTCACCCAGGTTAATGGTAATCTCTCTTAGGTCCGGTTCCCAGTTCCCTTTTAGCGCCTCAATCGCCTCCTTTACCTCCAAGGCATTACCCACGGTTTTACCTAATGGTTGGGACATATTGGTGATAACCGCCACAACTTTTTTCTTGAAGGCGGTGCCCAGAGAGAGCATTGTTTTTGCCAGCTGGCGGGTCTGGGAGAGGCGAGGCATAAAGGCGCCGGTGCCGGTTTTCACATCTAAGACCAGGGCATCAATCCCTTCCGCAAGTTTTTTGGACATAATGCTGGCAGCAATCAATGGTATTGATTCAACCGTGGCAGTAACATCGCGCAGGGCATACAGTTTTTGGTCGGCTGGACACAGTTCTTCGGTCTGACCGATAATCCCAACGCCAACCTTTTTTAAGACCTGGTAGAACTCAGTGAGTTTTAAGTTGGTTTTAAAACCAGGGATTGATGCTAATTTGTCTAAGGTGCCGCCGGTATGACCGAGGCTTCTGCCCGAGACCATTGGAACAATTACGCCGCAGGCGCTAACCAGCGGCGCCAGGATAAGAGAAACCTTATCGCCAACTCCACCGGTGGAGTGTTTATCTACCTTTGGTCCGGGTAAATTGCTCAAATCCAACACTTGCCCGGAGTTGAGCATCGCTTCGGTTAGCGCGGTGGTTTCCTCTTTGTTCATCCCCCGGAGATAAACCGCCATCAGCCAGGCGGACATCTGGTAGGCGGGGATTTCACCGCGGGTATAGTTTTGAATCAGCCACTTAATCTCGGCTGGAGTTAACTTCTGCCCGTCTCTTTTACGCCGGAGCAGTCCGAGGAAATCCAATATTGAGTGCGGTTTAAATTAGCCGAAACGGCGACCGGTGAACTTACCACCCTTTACCAACCCCTCGTAGTGGCGCATCAGTAAGTGGGCTTCAATCTGCTGGAGAGTGTCAAGGGCAACACCAACGATGATGAGAAGGGTGGTGCCACCGAAGTAAAATGGGACGCGGAAGGCGGTCATTAATATCCAGGGCAAAAGTGCGATTACCACCAGAAATAATGCGCCGGGAAGGGTGATTAAGGAAAGGCTCCGGTCAATATAGGCGGCGGTCTTTTCGCCCGGGCGAATACCGGGAATGAAACCGCCATAGCGTTGCATATTTTCGGCGAGGTCGCGGGGGTTGAATACGATTGAGGTGTAGAAGTAAGTAAAGAAGATGATGAGTCCGGCAAAAAGGAGGTTATAAAGCCAGCCACCCGGCGAGAGGAAGCGCTGAATTGATTCTAAGAAGGGCAGTTTTAAAAAGGTGGCAAAGGTTGAAGGGAAGACGATTAAACTCTGGGCAAAGATTATCGGGATTACGCCCGCGGTAATCACCCGTAAGGGGATATGGGTGCTCTGTCCGCCATACATCCGCCGGCCGACAATCCGCTTGGGATATTGCACCGGGATTTTCCGCACCGCCATCGTCATTAACACCACTGCGGCGTAGACCACAAACACCATCCCGGCGACGATGATTAACCAGAGCCAGGAACTGATTCTTGCCTGTTGAAATGTTAGACCCAGGTCTCTGGGGGTGCTATCAAGACAGCCAATCAGAATTATGAAGGAGATCCCGTTGCCAATCCCTCGGTCGGTAATCTGTTCGCCCAGCCACATTACAAAGATTGTGCCCGCAGTAAGGGTGAAGATAGTCATTAACCGAAAGAAGAAGCCGGGTTGGAGCACAATTGAACCAAACTGGGTTGGTGGCTGGGACTCCAGGTAAACTGCAATACTGGCGGACTGAATCACCGCCAAGAGCACCGTAGCATAACGGGTGTATTGATTGAGTTTTTTGCGCCCCTCTTCGTCGCGTTGCAACTTCTCTAAGAAGGGAAAGACCGAGCCAAGTAACTGGAATACAATTGAGGCGGAGATATAGGGCATAACACCAAGGGCAAAGACCGAGGCACGGGAGAGGGCGCCGCCAACAAATATGTCATATAGACCAAAGATAGTTCCCCGCATTTGGGTAAGAAGCCAACCCAACGCTTGAGAGTTGATGCCTGGCACGGGGATATGGGTTCCCAAGCGGTAGACTACCACCATCGCCAGGGTAAAAATAATCTTTTTCCGCAGGTCCGGGATTTTGAAGATATTAGGAACGCTACCGGTCATAAGTTAGTTTTGGGAATTGGCGCCATTATCACTCGGTCAAGGTGACTGCTTTGCCACCAGCCTTTTCTATTTTCTCCCGAGCGGAGCGGGAAAAGGCGTGGGCGGTTACAGTTACCGCCCGGTTAATTTCACCTCGTCCTAAAATCTTAACTGGCATGCCACGCCGGACCAGTCCGGCTTCAAGGAGCGTTTCAGCCGTTATTTCTTCTTGGGGTAATTTTGCTAAATCGTCTAAGTTCACGACACTGAACTCTACCCGGGTTGGGTTATTAAAACCCCGTTTGGGAATCCGGCGGTAAAAGGGCATCTGTCCGCCTTCAAACCGGGCATCAAATTCTGGGGCTGAATGTTGTCCTGCCCCCTTGTGCCCGCGGCAAGAGGTTTTGCCATGACCGGAGCCCGGTCCGCAGCCAACACGCTTTTTCTTTTTTACCGCTCCGCGGGGTGGGCGTAACTCATTGATTCTCACAACTCCTCCACATCTATTAGATGTTTAATCTTAAAAATCATTCCCCGGATAACCGGGGTATCTTGATGCACCCGTTCGGCACCGCGTCGGCGTAACCCCAGCGCCCGGGCAACGAGTTTATGTTCCTCTTTCTCGTCAATAAGACTTCTAACCAGCCGGACTTTCAATCGCTTCATTCTTTCGCTCCACGAGATAACTTATCGGCTTATTCCGAGCAGATGCGACCTCTTCCAGGGTTCGCAACTTTTGGAGGGCTAAGATTGTTGCTTTGGCCGCGTTGTAATGAGTGCGGGAGCCAAAGGCTTTACTTAACACATCTCTTAACCCGACCGCCTCTAAGACCGCCCGCACCTGGGGACAGGCGATGAGACCGGTGCCGGGTGCAGCTGGTTTCAGAAACACTTTGGTAGCACCAAACTTGCCCCAGGTCTCATGGGGGATGGTGTGCCCCTTAAAAGAGATTTTCACCATCTCCTTTTTCGCTCGGGCGGTGGCCTTGCGCACCGCTACCGCTACTTCCAGAGCTTTACCATGACCAACGCCCACCTGACCTTTACCATCACCAACCACAACCGCGGCCGAAATCCGCATCCGTTTGCCGCCCTTCATTACCTTGGAGATGCGCTTAATATTTATGACCCGTTCAATCAGTTCTAATGTCGGCGGAACCGCTTCACCATTACTAATAATATAACTATCCTTCAAAACTCTAAACCTCCTTGTCGTGCCCCTTCGGCTAACGCCTTCACCCGTCCGTGATAACGATAGCCGGCACGGTCAAATACTACCTTCTTAATACCCAGACGCTGAGCCTTTTCAGCGATTAACTTTCCCACTTCAAAAGAGATTTCCGTGGGTTTCATCTTTTTCCCTTTCATCTGGGGCGAAAGAGTGGAAACCCCGGTTAAAACCCTACTGGCACTGTCGTCAATAATCTGGGCATAGATATGGCGATTACTTCGGTAAACACAAAGTCGCGGTCTTTCCGAAGTGCCAAAAATCCGATGCCTGATGCTCAAATGCCTTCTTAGCCGTCGATCGGTAATCATAACAAAAAATTCTATTCAGAATATTTTACCTGTCAAGAAAGGCAACCGACCCGAAATAGTTACTGGTTAAAGTTAAAATTTTCTCCTAAGAGGGTGGCGATGACCTTACCCCGCATCATCCTACCTAAAAATGGGGTGTTCTTAGATTGGGAGAGGATTTTGTCTTCGGTGAATCGCCACTTCACCTCGGTATCGATAACTACTAAATTTGCCTCGCGTTCCGGGATGATTGCCGGTGGTTCAATTCCCAAGATTTGAGCGGGTGTGACGGTCATTCGGGCGATATATTCCGGTAGACTCAATGCTCGTTTTAAAACCAGCATTTCCAATCCCAGGCTGAAGGCGGTTTCAAATCCGATGATTCCTGGTGCGGCCGATTGGAAATCTTTTTCTTTGTCTTCAGCGGTGTGGGGGGCATGGTCGGTAGCGATAGCATCAATTGTTCCGTTTGCCAAAGCTTTAACAATCGCCCGACGGTCGGCTTCGCTTCGAAGCGGAGGGTTGACCCGGTAGTTAGCATCAAAGCTCTTTATCGCTTCGTTCGTCAGGGTAAAATAATGAGGGCAGGTATCGGCGGTTACTTTAATACCCCGCTTTTTTGCCCATTGTAAAACATCAACGGCTAGCCGGGAGGAGACATGGGAGATGTGGATTCGGGAGGAGGTAAATTCAGCAAGCAGGACATCACGGGCAACCGCGATTGCTTCGGCGACCGCTGGTGAAGGTAGCAATCCGAGGGAAGTGGCCAGAGCACCTTCATCGGCAACTCCGGAGAGTTCGGGCACTTCACAATGGGATATTACTAAAAGGTTGAATGTTTTGGCATATTCCAATATTCTCCGGAACAAGAGGGAGTCACTAACCCAGTTGCCATCATCAGAAACCGCCCGAGCACCAGCAATTGCCATACCCCCCATTTCCGTTATTTCTTTACCTTGTCTCCCTTTAGTGCAACAGCCAACAGGAATAATTCGTGCGCCCTGAGCCAAGGCGGCGGCTTGAAGTTCAAAACGAACAAGCGCTTCCGAGTCTATCGGTGGATTGGTATTGGGCATTGGACAGATTTGGGTGAAACCTGAGGCAAAGGCAGCATAACAACCGGAGGTGATTGTTTCTTTAATCTCCTCACCGGGTTCCCGGAGGTGGCAGTGAAGGTCAATAAAACCCGGGGCAAGAAATTTGTCCCGGCAATCAACCTTCTGGGCGGCCGGTGCCTTGATTCTTGCTCGCACCAGTTTTATTCTCCCGTCTTCAACCAAGACATCTAAATTCTTTATTGAGCCCCGAATCGGGTCAATCACCTTGCCGCCGGCAAAGAGGATTTTACTCATCTTTCTCCTTAAGGAGTCCCCGACCGGCGGCGAGGAGATACAATACCGCCATTCGGACCGCGACACCATTTTTAACTTGATTCATTATTAATGTTTGAGGTAAATTTTTGACCTCGTAGTCCATCTCCACGCCCCAGTTTACTGGTCCAGGATGGATGATTACCACCTCTGGTCGCAGGCGACCGAGCCTTTCTCGGGTAAGACCGTAGAACTGCCGGTACTCCCGGAGGCTGGGAATCATATTGGCGCTCATTCGTTCTATCTGGAGCCGCAGCATATTGATGACGTCAACTTCATATAGAATTTCGTCAAGTTGATGAAAAACTTTACAACCCAACTTCTCAATTTCGCTGGGGATTAAGGTCGGTGGACCACAGAGCGCGACCTCAGCACCTAATTTTGTTAAACAGAGGATGTTAGAACGGGCGACGCGGGAGTGGGCAATATCGCCAACAATTAGCACCTTTTTCCCTTTCAAGCCACCAAAATGTTCTCTCAGGGTAAAACAGTCAAGCAGGGCCTGAGTTGGGTGTTCGTGACCGCCATCACCGGCGTTCACGACAAAACAGTTGACCCGCTGGGCTAAGAAGTGGGGAACCCCGGGTTGAAAATGGCGCACTACGATACCATCTACCCGCATCGCTTCAATATTTTGAACGGTGTCTAAAATACTCTCTCCTTTTTTCTCGGAAGAGGTGGCGACGGCAAAGTTCAAACACTGGGCAGAAAGCCTGGTAGCTGCCAGGGTAAAGGAGGTTACGGTCCGGGTTGAAGGTTCAAAAAAGAGATTAACAATGGTCTTTCCCCGTAAGGCGGGGACAATTGGAATCGCTCGGTCCAGCACCTCTCGGAAATGTTGCGCCTGGTCCAGGATAGTAATGATATCCGATTCTCTCAGTTCGGCGATACCCAAGAGATGTTTTAATTGCACTTGTTAGCCTTTTCTGGTTAGAATCACTTCGTCTCTGCCATCAACTTCCCTAAGATAAATGTCCACTAAGTCATCGCGCCGGGTTTTGACAACCTTACCAATAAAGTCGGGCTGAATTGGTAACTCCCGATGCCCGCGGTCAATAAGGACTAATAGTTGAACCCGCTTGGGTCGACCAAAGTCCAGAAGTTCGCTAAGCGCCGCCCGCACCGTTCTACCGGTAAAGATGACATCATCCACCAAAATAACGGTTTTCTCATTTAAGTCAAACTCAATGTTTGAGCCTCTCACTATTGGAGTTTCTGCGACTAATTGCAGGTCATCACGATAGAGGGTGATATCAATTGCGCCCACCGGTAGGTTTCCTAATTTTGTCGCAATCCGCTGTGCCAAAGGGACACCACGGCGTTGAATTCCGACGAATACCAAATTTTCCCCACCCGGATTTCTTTCCGCAACCTCATTCCGCAACCGGGCTAATATCTTCTCAATATCTTCCGCGGAAAGTAGCCGGCGCTTCATTTCAGTAGTAGCGCCAGAGGGATGAGCACGCAGTAGCCGATTACTAATAAAAGTGGCGCCAAGGTAATTGAGCCTGAGGCCAGGCTAATAAATCCCAAAGCAATCGTCCCGACACCAACACCTAAAAGAATGTAGTTTTTTTTCTTCAAAGTGAGTTCCGGACCAAGCGGTTGGCTTATCTCCCGGATTGGAGGAGCCGGTTTAATTTTCTTCCCTTTTATTTGACTTTTCTTCATTTTACTCTGATATTATCCTAACTTTAACCCCGAAGTCAAGAAACCGCAAATCATAGACTTTTCTTACCATTGGTTTAACCTGGTGATAACCTGGAGATTCTTGACTCAACTCCACTAACAGTTAACATTAAATTATAAAAATTTCCAGCGTAGCTCAATGGGTAGAGCATCCGGCTGTTAACCGGAGGGTCGCAGGTTCGAGCCCTGCCGCTGGAGTAAGAAAAGGGGCTGTCAAATGACAGCCCCTTTCGTTTTTAGAAGACGCTACTGAAGTAGAATTGCCTTTGCCGAAACCGACCGGCCGTCAATGGTTAGGCGATAGAAGTAGGTGCCACTCGCGACCTGCTTACCTTGGGTATCACGCCGGTCCCAGCTTACTGAGTAGTCACCGGGTTGGAAGGTTTGGTCAATTAGTGTTCTAACTAAAGAGCCGGCGGTATTGTAAACACCGAGAGTAACCGGTCCAGGCTGCCGAACGAAGAATCTCAGGGATGTCTCACCTTTTATTGGATTAACCACTTTGAAAGTAGCATCATCTCTGGTCACTATTTTATCCTCTGCAATCCCGCTAATCGGGATTGTCCCTTCTTCCAGAGTGGTGAGATATGTTGGTGTTGCGCAATCAGAGCCGTAGGCAACCCAAATGGAGTTACCAACTACATTTGCCATCTGCCAGCCACGAGCAACATTTGTCTGCGTTTCGGTAGACCAGCTGTTTGATGGGATGTGATACTTATATACAGTTCGATCTGCTGAAACCGTACCATCAATTGACCCACCCAGCACATAGATAATTGTATCTTGATAGGCAACCATCGTGTGATATATTCTGGGACCGGGCAGATTTGCCTTCTGAGTCCAAGAGTTGGCAGTCGGGTCATATTCCCAGCAGTCCAGAAGCGGATTGCCGGAGGCATCGGAACCGCCAGATACATATAGTTTTCCGCCAGCACCTACCGCCGCTGCCCAGCCACGACCGATTGGAAGCGTCGCCTTGGTGGACCAGATATTATTCTCCGGGTCGTATTCATAAGTAGTCCCAACATTGTATTCGCTCCCGGTAACATATAGTTTGTTATTAACCACTCCGCCACAACACGCCCAGGCACCGGCACCGGGCATATTCGCCTTAGCGGTAACCGTTTTAGTGTCGATATAAAACTCCTCACAGGTATTGAGAGTGTTGTGGGATGAATCCCTGCCACCGGCAACATATATCTTATTACCAATCAGTCCACCAGCACCGGCGCGCCGGGGCGATAAGAGAGTCGGCAAGCCGGAAGTAATCCAAATCTCATTTTGAACATCATAAGCGGTAATCGTGCGCACCGAGCTATTAGCAATTTGGTCTCTACCACCACAAAAATATATTGTATCCCTTACCACACCCGTACCAGGGCTCCAGTATCTACCGGGAGATGGTGCCGATGTGCGGTTATTCCAGATTAGGTCACCGAGTAACATTTTTGGGGAAGGCGGTGGGTTATCTTCCGATTGATAGAAAACTTGCCCCTTTTTGGCATTACTCTGATTGGCATCACTTATAGTCGTCTCGGAACTTATGGCAAATACCATTGTAAAGAGGCAGACCAAAGTGAGCAGGGTGACATTGTTTTTCATATTTGCTCCTTATGTTAAAGATTTCCTACTTCGGAGTATGCTCAGGAAAATAAAATCTGAGGGCTCCTTTATTTGTCACAAAATTATGATAATAAATTTATCTCCTAATGTCAAACTTTGGGAATTAAATCCCGGTAAACAAATTTGACAGTATAGATGAGGCGGTTTACAATATCGTCCTTTTAATGCTATGCGTTTATGAAGACAAAACCGCAGGTGATTTTGGTCCCTTGGTTGATTTGAGACCGATTTTTGAGTTGCGGTGCGGGATGAGGAGTTTTTTTGAGAAGATAAGACGCTTATACCCAAAAGAGCGAGTGGTTTTATGGGTGCGGGACGAGGTGGTTGAGGTAGTGGCTGAACTCTATCCTGAATGTTTAGTAAATGTTCCAATTGAGGAGCCGGCGCTTTTTATATCGGGAAGTGCTATTCTTTTTGAGCGGGTGCCGGTAAAAGGGGATGAGGGTGTGTTGGTGTGTGATGGGAGAGTGGCCGGGTTTAGGTGGAAGGGTGGGTTTAGGGTTAGTAGATTTGAGGAGTTCGTTGAGGAAAAAGAGGCGATAATAGCGAAAAGATTTAAAGGTAAACGGGCAGAAGAGGTTAGAGGGAAGGTCGTTGAGTTTCCTTGGGAGTTAATTGATGCTAATTTTTCTGAGCTCAAGCGGGAACTGAAAGTAGAGGTAAAGGAAAGGGGGAGAGTCAAGGTCGGGCGGGGTGCCCGGTTGGATAAAGGCGCATATGTTGCAACCGAATGCGGTCCGGTATTTCTTGATAGGGAGAGTGAAATTCGTCCGGGTAGTTTCGTCGAGGGTCCTTGTTATATCGGCAAAGGGACAATTATTGATGGCGCATTGGTCAGGCCCGGATGTAGTTTTGGACCCCAATGTCGGATTGGCGGCGAGGTTGAGGCGAGCATTTTTCAGGGGTATGCTAATAAGCGCCATGAGGGGTTTATTGGGCATAGTTTTATTGGTGAATGGGTTAACCTGGGCGCATTAACTACCGGTTCCGATTTGAAGAACAATTATCAGCCAGTCCGGGTGAGTTTTCAAGGGAAATGGTTTGAGACCGGGGTGTTAAAGTTGGGTTGCTTTGTCGGCGACCATGTGAAGACCGCGATTGGGACATTGTTGCCAACCGGCGCGGTTTTGGGAACTTTTGCCAATTGGTTTGAGTCCGGTTTTACTCCAAAAGAGTTGGCGCGATTCTCCTGGGGTAAGGATGGGAGGTGGCGGGAAAAGGAGATGTTAGAATGTGCCCGAAGGGTAATGGCACGCCGGGGTGTCGAGATGAGCCCAGCCTACGAGCGGTTACTTTTGAGACTTTATCAAAAAGGAAATGGCTGAAAGGGAAGGAGCGGTAGCCTCTTGGGATTTACAAACTATCTTTTTAATTTTACTACACAGTGAGTTTTTCTTTTGGCATTGACATTGGTGGCAGTAACATAAAAATTGGGTTGGTCGAGGATAAAGGGAAGGTTGTTGCCCGGCGTCGCTTAAAGACCGATTTAGCGGCGAGTCCGAATGAAGTGCTTACCCGAATCGCTGACTTTGTGGATACCCTTGGTCAGGAACGAAAGGTAGATTCAATTGGCGTTGGCGTGGCTGGACTGATAGACCATAAAGAGGGGGTGGTATTATTTTCACCCAATCTGCCATTGTGGCGGAAGGTGCCGGTAAAGGAGACCCTTTCCCGGTTGACCGGTTTAGAGGTCTTTTGTGCCAACGATGCGAATGCGGCTGTTTTAGGGGAGTGGCTTTATGGGGTTGCCCGGGGTTATAAAAATGTCCTCGGTATTACTTTAGGGACGGGGGTTGGGAGTGGTATTATTGTGAATAACCAACTTTTGCTTGGGGGAAACAATTTCGCCGGGGAGTTAGGGCATAGCACAATTTCCCTTAAAGGTTTTACTTGTTCTTGTGGAAATCGGGGGTGTTTAGAATGTTATGTCGGCGCCGAGGCGATTGCCAACCGGGCCCGGTCTCGGCTGCGAAAAGAACAGAGGGGGGTTGTTGTTAACAAAAATCAACTTGCCCTTTTTGCCAACACCGGTGGCAGATTGAGTAAGATCTTTGAACTTGTCGGTTACGACCTCCGCAAGGTTACGCCTAAGGAGATAGGTTTTGCGGCAAGGAAAGGGGATAGTTTAGCGCTTGCAGTAATTAAGGAGACCGGGGAACTTTTAGGTAGGGGAATCTACAATGCGATTATGCTGTTTGACCCGGAGGTGGTTGTTTTGGGTGGGGGTGTGAGTAAGTTGGGACGACCTTTATTAAAAGCGGTAAAAGAAAGTGTATTTAGTCGACTTTATGGCGGAGAACGAAAATTAAAGTTCTTTCTTTCTCGTTTGGGAAGTGATGCGGGGGTCTTAGGTGCCAGTCAACTCAGTGGGTGGCTGGCTAAATTTCTATAGGAGAAAAAGCGAGTTTGTAAGAAATAATAGTCTAAATTTTTCCCCATAAAAACTCCCATATTGTCATCGGGGCAACCCGTTTTTCCATAATAAAACTGCCTTCTAAGATAAAGGGGCGAAATTCCTGGGCATAATAGAGTCGGCGCTGATTTACATCTTTACTATAAAGTCGCATGCCCTGCTGCAAAATTCTCTTCAAAGTGGCATCGTAAGAACCTTCCAAGGTTTTAAAACCCATCCGTAATAGGGTTACCAACATCGCCACATGACGCGGATAGGCGACGACCGAATAGCCCCGATTTTTTTTACACAGCGCCAGGGTTAAATCCACCATAAAGGGGGAGTAGTTGCGACCCCGAAAGCGCGGTCTTAAGTAAGCTCGGGTTAATTCCCAGCGATGCATATCCCGGCCTTCGGAATCAAGCCAGCGGGGGTCAATTCGAACATAACCCATCCACTCTTCAGCACCATACTCTTTGCTACCGAGATAGACTTCAAGAATGTTTTCCACCGCTACCGGGTCGTAATAACGGCGGATGCAGAACCAGTGGTCTTCTACAACTATTTCTGGTTTTGGGGGAGCAGTCTTTGCTTCCGGTCGTGAGCGGATGAAACTTTCCACCCGCTCATAGGTCTCACAGGGAATTTGGGCAACGATTTCTTTAATCCAATTTTTATAGTCTCTCGGGCTAACCATTCTTTTCTTTTAGTTCCTTTAACCTCTTTTCCAGTTCGCTCTCATTTTCTATTAAAACTTTCCGGGGTTTACTCCCGGCATGGGGTCCAACGATTCCGGCACGTTCTAACTGGTCAATAATCCTTCCCGCCCGCGCCCATCCCACATCCAGCCGGCGCTGAAGCATGGAAACTGAAGCCTCCCGATGAAGGACGACCAAGCGCGCCGCCTCGGCAAATAGCTCGTCATAAAAACTCTCACCACCTTCATCCTCCAAGGGGGCTTCGGGTCGTTCACTTTCCTCACTCAGCAACTGATAATAGTTTTGGGAAAGGAGTTTGTCAACAATCTCATTGGGGAGGATTTCACAGAGTTGAGTCAATTTTCTCCCCCTTGCCGAGTGTTTTGGGTTATATAGAACTTCGGTTAATTCTCGGGAAACGATTTCTTCGGCTTTGGTTTTGGCATCATCAATTAGGTCTTTTAAGAGTTCGGTAATATACCGAGTTGCCCAGAGGTCAACGACCCTTTTTGCTGCCTTTTCTGAGACATAGCAGCCATGAAGACGGATTGGCTCACCCTTACCAGGTGGCAAAAAGAGCATATCACCCCGACCGAGAAGCGATTCGGCGCCGTTGGCGTCAAGGATTGTTCTTGAATCCACCTTAGTGGCTACCTGAAAGGCAATCCGACAGGGGAAGTTCGCCTTTATTAATCCGGTAATCACATCAACCGAAGGGCGCTGAGTAGCCAGAATTAAATGAATACCCACCGCCCGAGACATCTGGGCTAAGCGGATAATTCTTGCTTCAATCTCAGCAGGGGCTCGTTGCATCAGGTCGGCGAGTTCATCAATCACGACGACAATATAAGGCTTTTTTCGTTTTCCTACCTCCTCACACTGGGCGTTGAATGAAACGATGTCGCGGACCCCCAGTTCAGCAAACTCATTGTAGCGGGACTCCATAATGTTAACAATCCGGGTAAGTTGATTTACCACCCTTTCCGGATTGGTGGTGGTTGATGAGAGGAGATGGGGAATAGGATTGTAAACCGGCAACTCCAGTTGTTTGGGGTCAATGGTAAGAAAGCGCACTTCATCAGGGGTAGCGCGATAGATAATTGAGACGATGATTGAGTTGATACACACCGATTTGCCGGAGCCGGTCGTCCCGGCGATGAGGATATGAGGCATCTGGCGGAGGTCAGCACAATATGGTTCACCGGTAATAGTTGTTCCTAAGGCAAAACCCAGGGGCGAATCAAGTTTAACAAACTCATCACTGGTTATCACCTCCTTAAGAAATACCGTTCGGCGGTTTTTATTGGGAATTTCTACGCCGACGGCACTTTTCCCCGGAATCGGAGCAAGAATCCGAACCCGCTCGGCGGAAAGGGCAAGGGCGATGTCATCGGCAAGGCTTTCAATGCCGCTACAGCGGACGCCCGGGGCGGGTTCAAGTTCAAACCTGGTAATCATTGGACCAGAGAGTATCGCGGTGAGTTTACCTTCAATTCCAAACTCCTTTAATTTATTTAGGAGCAGTTCGCCTTCCTGTTGTGCCTCTTTCGGGTCCTTAAAAATATTTTTTTGTTCGGTTGGCTGGTCAAGCGAGTTCAAAAAGGATTGCTGAAATTCGGCGGTGTCTATTTCCACCCTAATTTTTCTTCGGGGGCTGGATATTAAAGGTGTTTCTTCCTGTTGTACCGAGATGGGTAGGGAAGGGGTTTTTTCTTGTTCGGTTGAGGTAGAAATCTTCTCCTTGGTTTCGGGAATTTCAACCCGCATTACTGGTCTATTGGGTTGGGGGAGGGTTAATTTCCTTTTCAGTCCTTGAAGGGCGGTATTCAGGAACCTTCTCAGTTGGATGGTAAGGTGGAAAAGTGGGGGAAGCCTCAAGCCAAGAAGTAAAAATGTGAGCACCAGACCCACCGAAAGGAAAATAAATGTCCCGGCGGTGCCAATTAATTCTACCAGCCATTTTACGATACTATATCCTATTAAGCCCGTAACCGTCTCCGGCGCATGAAAAATGGCTGAAAATAAAGTAAGGGATAGACCGATGAGAAGAATGAACGCCGATGGAAGGATATCATTAACCTTTGCTTTTCGAAACCAGAAGACAAAACCCCAGTAAAAACCAAGCCCTAAAATTGCTAATATTCCTAACCCGAAGATGTGGGTGAAAAGAGAACTTAAGAAAAAGCCAAACCCGCCACCGAAGTTTTCGTCTGGTGGGCGTTGACCGGCGTAAAAGGAAAGTAAACTGGCGCCCAAAAAGACGGTAAAAATCAACAGGACGAATGAAAGGAAACGGCGCCAATTTTTTGCCTTTTTCCAAACAAGGAAAATTGCGGTGGCACTGAGAATGGGTATGAAAAAGCTCATTATTCCAAAAAGGTAGTTGAGGGCAGAGGCGAGGAGGTGGCCGAAGGACCCACAATAGTTGGCACGGGTTGGTCTTAAATAAAAAGAGAATAAACTAATAGCAACAAAAAGGAGTAAAGCGGTGGCTATAATCCCCAGAAAAACTTTCCAGGCTTTTTGGCGACTCTTTCTTTTAATACCCATATTGACTAAATACTTATTTTTTGTCCAATCAGGAGATGAGCGGTAGTTATGATTAGCGGATAAAGGAAAAACCGAAACAAAGGTATCCCTAAGGTTAATATTACCAGGACGCCTAAAAGCCCATACCGCTCTAATTTCGCATAATTCATACTAACCGCTGATGGTAAAAGATAATAAATCAGTCTTGAGCCGTCAAGGGGCGGAATGGGAATGAGATTAAAAAAGCCGAGAGTTAAATTATAAAGAACAAAGCTGGCGGCAAGGCGCCAAAAGAAACCGGCGATGCCATAGAAAGAGAGCAGTCTGGCTACTAATCCAGCAGTTATTGCCAGGAAGAAATTGGCTAAAGGGCCGGCCAAAGAAGCGATCGCCAGGTCACGCAAGGGGTTTTTAAAGTTGTGGGGATTAATCGGCACCGGTCGGGCCCAACCGAATCGGGTCCAAGGTAAAAAGAGTAGCAATGTGCCAATTGGGTCAAGGTGTTTGAGTGGGTTAAGGGTAAGTCGTCCTTCATTACGGGCGGTTGGGTCACCTAAGAGGAACGCGATATAACCATGGCTAAACTCGTGAATTGTGAGTCCAAAGAGTATTGCGGGCACCGAAATTAATAGGGCACTAAAATCCATAATACCCTCTTTGGTAGGTTAAAGTAGGGTTAAGGGAAAACATACTGGCTTTTACCTTCGGGCTTTTTTATCTTTATTATACCGAGCGAGCAGCCGTTTTGCCAAACTCAATTCTTCGGAGTATGTTTTGACCTTGCCGTCAAGTTTGGCATTCAGTAGTTGCTTTAGCACTTTCCCGATTAAAGGTCCGGGTTTAACTCCCAATGCGGTTAAATCACGAGGTCGCACCTGAGGCTGAATATTGGAGAGCTCATTTAAATACCACCGAATCTTTTTCTGGAGTATCCCTCTTTTCCGAGCGCAAAGGATTTTTAAGGCCGGAGTCGGGATTCGGTTTAAAATTTGGTAAATTTTGCTTGGGGTCTTTGTTTCTTTAAGGCGGATTTGGAGTTCGGGAAAGTTGATAAGCGCCTCCCGTGCCTTTCGTTCTGCTCGGGTCAGGGGCCAAGAAGTTGTCACCGGGAGCCAAGAGAGTAGAGCGATATACAGCTCTTCCGAGCTGAGATGGGCTTGGGCAACTTTTTTTAAGTCGGGGAGGAATTCCCGAGGCGGGTGCCAGTTCCAAGTTGATTCAAAGACCCTTTCTTTCACGATTGCCTCAAGGATTTTCAACACCGACGCTTCCCTGACGATGCAGCGCAGTTCATAAAGGAGCCGTTCCGGAGTTAAAAGCGCTGGGTATTTTTTCTTAATCGCTGTCCGCATGAGATAGAGGGTGCCGGACTCAATCTCGTAGCCTAAACGGATGGCAAATCGGATACAACGGAAAATCCTCGTCGGGTCATCAATAAAACTTTCGGGATAGATTATGCGGATAAGGTGGAGCTGTAAGTCTCTTTGACCATTAGTAGGGTCGATTAATTTTTGGGTCTGATTGGGCATCAGTTCTAATGCGATCGCATTGATAGTAAAATCGCGACGATAGAGGTCATGCTCAATTGACGCTGGTTTTACCTCGGGCAAAATGCCGGGTTGGCGGTATTTTTCCTGCCGGGTATGACCGATATCTATTTTCTTACCATTTAATAGTTCAATTGTGCCGGTGAGAAAACGAGGGTGAAATACAAACCTGCCTCCCAATCTTTGGACCGACTTCTTAAGGAGCGACTGGAGTTTGGTTGCTACTCTTCCTGGCCGCAGGTCAACCGCCAGGTCCCAGTCCGGGCTGGTGCGACCGAGAAGCAAGTCTCGAACTGGACCGCCAACAAGAAATGCCCTTCCCTTTAACCGATGAGCGATGTTGACCACCGCTTTTATTTCCTCGGGCAGGGGGGTTATTTCTCCGGGGTAATTTGGTTTGTTGGGTTTTTCTGCCAATTAAAAGCCAAAGGTTTTACTGGCGTCTTCCTTATGCCCGTGAACTTTTATCTTCCCAAACCGCATCTCATATTTTTTAATATTCTCGGTCAACGCTTCGTGGAGAAGAAGCGTGTGTTGGGGTGTCATCACGATTCGGGCGAATACTTTTGCCTTGGGTAAACCGGGGAGTAACCGAGCAAAGTCAATAATAAATTCTGAGCCGGAATGGGCGATGAGGACAAAATTAGAGTAGATACCCTCTGACTCCTTTTCACCAATTTCCACCTGAATTGGTTGACCACCTACGGTAGGTCCAACTGGTGGCATTTGAGAATCGCGTTTTTCTTCCATTATGCTCCTTTTGTAAAATTTTAAACTACTAATGGTTACTGTCAAGAAACGGTCGCTAAGTTTTGGGGGTAGAAATTTAAATTAGCCGGAGAAACCGTCGTTTTCCCACTTTGAGAACGAGCGGGGCGGGACCGGGTTTGATAATTATTTCCGGGTCAAAAAGCCGTTTGCCATCAAGATAGACCGCCCCGGCGCCCATTTTTCGGCGGGCTTCACTCTTGGAGGGGAGAATTCCGGAACGGACGATGATTTCAATGATATTCATTCCCTCAAGCGGCAGGCGAAATTCGGGGATAGTAGTTGGTGGCTTTTTCTCCCTGAAGACGCGGTCAAACTCGGTTCGAGCGGCTCGCGCCAAATTTGGGGAGTGATACATTGCGACAATAGTTTCTGCCAGTTCGGCTTTGAGGTTACGGGGGTTTTCGCCGGATTTTAGCCGGTTTTCAATTTCGGTCAGCTCGGCTGCTTCCTTATCAGTGGCGAGGTGGAAATAGTCTAAAATCAGTTCATCGGGAATGGACATCAGTTTCCCAAACATCTCTTGAGGTGGTTCATTTATTCCGATATAGTTCCCGTAAGATTTAGACATCTTTAGTTTGCCATCAGTGCCGACGAGCAGGGGCAGGGTCATAATAACCTGGGGCTTCTGCCCAAAGCGAGCTTGTAATTCTCTGGCGGCGAGCAGATTCCAGTATTGGTCAGCACCGCCCAGTTCAATATCTGCTTTTACCATCACCGAATCGTATCCTTGAAACAGCGGATAAAGGACTTCGTGGAGAAAAATGGGCATCCCTCCCTCAAGTCTTTTCTTGAAGTCCTCCCGTTCAATCACTCGGGCGAGGGTGTATTGGGCGGCAATATTCACAATCTCGGTGGCATTAAGTTTTTCCAACCATTCGGAGTTGTAACGGAATTCGCACCGCTCGGGGAGGAGAATTTTAAAAATCTGCTCTTTATAATTGGCGATATTTTGCTGAATCTCCTCCGGGGTGAGTTGGTGTCTGGTTTTTAACCTGCCGGTCGGGTCGCCAATCCTGCCGGTAAAATCGCCGACGATTAATACGGCGGTATGTCCTAATTCCTGAAATTGGCGGAGTTTACGGAGGACAACGGCGAAGCCGAGATGGATGTCAGGGGCCGAGGCATCAATCCCTAATTTGACTCTTAAAGGGGTCTGGGTTTCGCCTGATTTTTTTAAAAGTTCAAGTAGTTCTGCTTCGGTTTCTAAGCGGTCAATACCCTTTTTAAGAATTTCCAAGATAGTTTCTCTTTGATGCCGGAAAGTTTGTTGCGGTTGGGTCACTCGGAGCTAAAACCGGTAGTTACCAAAATCTTCGGGGTTGTTGAGTTTTGAGCGGAGTTCGTCAAGGCGGGCTTCGTCTTCTTCGGAAAGGTACTGACCGGCGGTGTCCATTAGCCCTTCATCAACATATATTGGCGCGCCCACCCGCAAGGCTAATCCCACCGAATCAGAAGGGCGGGCGTCAAAGGCGACAATCCCTTCATTGGTTTCTACCACCAGCTCGGCAAAAAAGGTATTATCTTCTAATTTAGTAATGAGGGTCCACCGGACTCGACCGTTGAGCCCGGTTATCAGATTCCGCATTAAATCAATAGTTAAGGGACGGGCATATTGACTTTTTTGAAGGGCATAGGCGATAGTGGAAGCCTCGGCGATACCGATAGAAATCGGTAACACCCGATTACCTCCCACCTCCCGGAGAAGCATTACCGGGGCGTTGGTAGAGTTGTCCACCAGAACCGCTTCAACTTTGACTTCAATCATAAGAAATAACGAGGGCTTTTTACGACGCCGACTTTTCTACTACCCACAATTTAACGGTAGTAGTAATGTCGTGCCCTAATTTTATTAATATGTCATACACCCCGGGTGCTTTAATTGGTTCTTCTAAGCTGATTGTATGCTTGTCGACATTGTGTCCCGCTTCCTTTAACAACTCAGCGATATCGGCGTTAGTGATAGCGCCGAAGGCACCTTCTGCCCCCATTTTCAGTGAGGCTTTAATAGTGACTAACCCGAGTCGCTCCGCCATATCCTTCAATCGGCGAATGACTTTCGTTTCCCGGTGGACGATTGCTTTTTTAATATTCTCAAGCTGACGGAGGTTGGTTTCGTTGGCTACTAATGCCAGTTTCCGGGGAAGGAGGTAGTTGCGGGCGAATCCATCTCGGACTTCAACAACCTCACCGCGGTTACCGAGCCGGTCAATATCGGTAAGGAGGATGACCTTCATAAACTTTAAGTTAGCAGCGCCAAATTCCTCGCCCGCTTTATCGCCTTTGCCAATCGGCGCTGGTGCCGGGCGCACAGTCCGGAGACACGAGAGGAAACAATCCGACCTCGTTCAGTAAGGTATTCCTTTAGCCGCGGGTCTTTGTAATCAATATAATTAATGCCCTCTTCACAAAAGGGGCAGTTTTGAGAATGACTACTTAAATTCCTGCGCATCATAAATAAAGAATATTAGGTTTTAAGTTGAAGTCAAGTTTATTATTTGTTGCTTTTAGGTGTTTGGGGAAAGGGGCGGTGTTGTTAAAATTCTTGACAGCAATGGGTTTTAAGATATTTTAATCAAAAAGGAGGCAATAAATGGAAAAGAGTGAAAAGTTTGTTTTGGCTTTTCTGCTTTTTTGGGTGCTGGCTTTTCCCCTTCCACTGTCTGCCCAGTGGTTAGAAAAGACGGTCTATTTACCGGACTCATTCGGCGGGTTAATTTCTCTCCAGGCGATTGGCTACAATCCTACCAATAATAAAATTTATGTCGGCGCCAATGATGGTAACAGCGTAGTAGTTATTGACGGCTCAACTAATGAAAAGATTGCCCGGATTGAGGTTGGTTCAAGTGTTTTGGCGATATGTTACAATTCTACCGACAATAAGATTTATTGTGCCAATCAAAATGACAATACGGTTACCGTGATTGATGGGGCAACAAATGAGGTTTTGGCGACGGTTGAGGTCGGTTCTGCACCGAGGGCTTTAGCCTACAACTCTGTGAACAACAAAATCTTCTGTGCCAATGCTTCCAGTAATAGCGTTACGGTAATTGACGGTGCCACCAACTATGCAATCTTTACAATCCCGGTTGGGCAGTATCCTTCTGCCTTAGTTTACAATCCGACTAACAACAAGGTCTACACCGCCAATAATATGGATAACAGTGTCACGGTGATTGATGGGGCAAGTTATGAGGTGCTGGCTACTATTTCTGCTGGCCAGAGCCCAAACTCTTTAGGTTACAACCCGACCGATAATAAGGTCTATTGTGTAAATGCCGGACCGATGGGGGGAAATGGTAGTGCTACAATAATAGATGGTGAGACCGATGAGGTGATTACCACGGTTCAACTTGGACCGGCTTCCCGGAGTTTTGCCTACAACCCGACCAACAACAGGGTTTACTGCGCCAATAACGGAGGCAACAGCGTTACCGTAATAAATGGGGCAACCAATCAGGTGATAACAACTGTTTCAGTAGGAAATGCACCTTGGGCTCTGGTTTATAATCCCAACGATAACAAGGTTTACTGCGCTAATAACGGAGGCAACAGCGTTACCGTAATTAACGGTGCGACCAATCAAGTGATTACCACGGTTCCTGCCAGCCCATCCCCTTATGGTTTGACCTATAATTCAACCGACAACAAGGTTTATTCGCTCAATCAGGGTAGCGACAATGTTACCATAATTGACGGCGGTAGTGATAGTGTAATTACTACTTTGGGGGTGGGTGGATGTTATCCTACTGTTCTACTCTACAATCCGACCAATAACAAGATTTACTCAGCCAATGACAATAAATTCAGCGACAATGTTACCATAATTGATGGCACAACTAACCAGGTTCTCACCCATCTCCCGGTTGGCAGCGCGCCTAAAGACCTAATTTATAATTCCACCGACAATAAGGTATATTGCGCCAATCTGGGCAGTGACAATGTTACCGTGATTGATGGGGAAAATGATACGGTGCTGACGGTTGTTTCAGTCGGCGACTCTGCTTATGCGCTCACCTACAACTCCACTAACAATAAAATCTACTGTGCCAATGCCAATAGTGACAATGTTACGATAATTGCCGGTGAAACCGACAGTATCTTGGCGACGATTCCGGTCGGTGACCGTCCCTGCGCTTTGGAATACAACCCAACTAATAACAAACTCTATTGTGCCAATTATTACAGCAATGATGTCACGGTAATAGCGGGTGATGGTGACACGGTCCTCGCGACGATTAAGGTTCAAGCACGCCCGTGCGCTTTGGTCTACAACCCCACCAACAACAAAATCTACTGTGCTAATGATTTCATGGGTAATGTTATCATAATTGATGGCGAGACCGATAGTGTTTTGGCAACGGTTCGGGTTGAAACTACCCCTTGCGATTTAGTATATAACCAGACCGATAACAAGGTTTACTGTGCCAATAGAGGTAGTGATAATGTCTCGGTTCTGGACGGAGAGACCAATCAAATCGTTGCGACTATTAAAGTAGGTTATTCCCCGCGTGTTTTAATTTACAATCCGGTTACCAACAAGATTTACTGTGCCAATTACTGGAGTCACACGGTTACCGTGATTGACGGGGCGACCAATGGGGTAGTAGGAACAATTCCGGTAGGAAAGCACCCCGGGTCTTTGTGTTGTAATCTTACCGATAACCGAGTTTATGTTGGCAATTATGCGTCTTCAAGCATCTCGGTTATTCAGGATGTTATTACCAATCTTGAGGAGAATGGCGATTCCCGACTCTTTGAAGGTGGTATAGTGGTATTCCCCAATCCAGCAAGAGAAGCGGTTAATTTAAGAGTGCCGATTAATGAGAAGGAAATCCGTTTTTATGATGTTAGCGGAAAACTGATTAGAGCGGTTTCTGTTCCTTCGGGAATGGTTAAAAGTGAGATGCGAGATGTGAAACTCTCATTAAGAGGATTGACTCCCGGGGTGTATTTTCTCCAGCTTGGCAAAAAGACCGCCCGGTTGGTGGTGAAAATGGGGGAAGTCAAAAGAAATAAATCCTAAACTCGCCTTCGGGGTTGAGATAATTTTCTCAACCGCTACCTTGACCCTGCTCTATCTCCTTACCACCAGTTTTGCCCTCTCCGTGCCCGCCTTTAAGAAATACGCACCCGCCGGAACCTCCTTTAAAGAGACGGTCAACTCTTTTTTGCCATCAACAGGCAAAACCTTAAGCAGATTCCCGCCACATCATAAAGCCGAACTTCATTTATAAAAACAGGCACGCCCACCTTCACCACCCCTTTGCCGGAGCTATCTCCCTCCCCCCATATCAGCTGCCGGGTCTAAATGAGATTGCTTCGGTTTCTAACGAAACCTCGCAATGACACCTTTTTTGTCATTGCGAGCCCCGAAGGGGCGTGGCAATCTCACTGGCACCTTCTTCTGTCATTCCGAGCCTCTGAAGGAGGCGAAGGAATCTCACTGGCAGGAGGGCAGAATGAGATTGCTTCGTCGCTTTGCTCCTCGCAATGACGAGAAAAGGAAAAACCTCGCAATGACGGTTCTTGCCTTTTGTCATTCCGAGCCGAATCCGATTCGGCGAAGGAATCTCCTTAACCTTTAATTTATCTCTATCTTGTTATTACCACCTTTTGCAATGTCCTTGAATTTTCTTTCACAAAATAGACACCCGGGGTTAGGTGTCGGACATCATTTGCACCGGGCTTGAGTTCCAGCACCCTTCTGCCGGTGATGTCCAGA
>FWPV01006104.1_pt1 | contig 23389 bp, 18 predicted proteins | sample 2228371 | NCBI WGS metagenome assembly FWPV01 (sample SAMEA103939776, study PRJEB20133) | metagenome | reverse complement strand
AAATAGGCTTAGCGTGGGATTTGCGCTTGTCGTTTTTATCCATAAAATCCGTGGGTGTCTCTGTGCCTGGGATACCGCCGAGAACGCAGGGAGCGCAAAGAATGGGTAATTTTTCGGTGTTTTCGGCGGCCTCTGTGATAAAGAAACAGCCGCCTCGGGGTAAGTTATGAGATTCAACGCCTTGGGAGGGGTTTATGGACTATGAGGTGATTATCGTAGGTGGTGGGATCGCCGGCTTGACGGCGGCGGCTTATCTGGCAAAGGCAGGCCACAAGACATTGCTCTGCGAGAAAGAAAGCCACTGTGGCGGCCTTGTGCGCAGCTTTGAGCGCAATGGATTTATCTTCGACGGTGGCATCCGCGCCATCGAGAATTCCGGCATCGTTATGCCGATGCTCAGACAGCTCGGCGTGGAGGTTGACTTCGTCAAAAGCCCGGTGTGCATTGGGATCGAGGATCGGGTGATCAAGTTCACCTCCGTCAAGGACATCGAAGCCTATCAGACATTGCTTACCGACTTGTTCCCGGAAAGCCGCGCCGAGATTGCCGCAATCATCGCCCGTATCCGGGTAATTATGAATTACCTGGATGTTCTCTATGGGATCGACAATCCGGCGTTTTTGGATATGAAGCAGGATCGCGATTATCTGCTCAAAGTGATCCTTCCCTGGATGCCGAAGTACGCTCTCACCATCGGTAAGATCGCCGCTTTGAGTATGCCGGTGGCCGATTACCTGCGCCGTTTTACTCAGAACCAAAGCCTGCTGGATATGATCGCCCAGCACTTCTTCCGCGACACACCGGCGTTTTTTGCGCTCAGCTATTTTAAGCTGTACCTCGATTACAACTATCCCCGCGGCGGAACGGGCAAATTGCCCGAAAAGCTGGTGCAGTTCATCGAACAACACGGCGGTAACATCAGCACGAACACGGCGATTGTTACCGTTGACGCAGAAAAGCGGCGCGTGACCGATGCGCGTGGCCGGACGTATAGCTACCGCCGGTTGATTTGGGCCGCCGACCTGAAAAAACTCTATCGGAGCATCAACCCGGCGGCGCTGCAAAACGCGGCCCTCAAGCGCGCCGTCATGGAACGCCGGGCCGCCCTTGAGGATAAGTCGGGTGGCGATTCGGTCTACACGCTATACCTGGCGCTGGCCCTGGACAAAAGCTACTTTGCCGACCGGGCCGGCGCGCACTTTTTTTACACCCCCATCCGTGATGGACAATCGAAAGCCGGGCCGTGGCCGATTGGACAGAGCCGTGAAGCCATCGAAGCATGGCTGAGACGATTTTTCACTTTGACGACTTACGAAATCTCGTGTCCGGTGATGCGCGACGAGACTCTGGCGCCCCCCGGAAAAACGGGCCTGATCGTCAGCGTGTTATTCGATTACAAGTTAACGAAGCACATCCAGGCCATGGGATGGTACGAAGACTTCAAGGGGCTTAGCGCAGCGTGCATCCTCGACACATTGGAAGCGTCGGCATTTCCGGGCATCAAAGCCGCCGTGCTGGATCAATTCTCCGCCACCCCGCTTTCGCTGGCCAGGATCACCGGTAATACCGAAGGTGCCATCACCGGCTGGGCCTTTACCAATGCCACCATCCCGGTAGAACACCGGCTGCCCAAAATTGCCAGGGCCATCTATACCCCCCTCCCCGGCATCCTGCAGGCCGGTCAGTGGGCTTTCAGCCCATCCGGTTTGCCTACCTCCATCCTCTTGGGCAAACTCGCGGCGGATAGAACCGTGAAGGAGCTGCGGAAGGGACGATGAGGCAAGGCATGGACGCCCTGAAAATCAGCGGAAAGCTCACCCCATGCGTTGAATACCCTGCTCTTTTAGGAGATAAAAAGATGCGTTCAAACATCGCTCCAGAAGCCAGAAAATTGCTGCAATTCCTGTACGAAATTCAGGGACACTACATCCTCGCCGGACAACACAATTTTATTGCCGGTGGCTCGAAGTATACAGAGATCGTCAAAGCGCTGACCGGAAAATATCCCATCGTGTGGGGTTCCGACTTTAGCTTCTGTTATCAAGGGGATGAACCGCACCAATTCCAGCATTGCGGGCCGTTGAATTTATCCGCTCCGGGCGAAATCCCCTCTCTTGAGACGTCGGTTCATTTTACGGACCTTACACCATCCGCCGCGCGGGAGCAACTCGTGCAGAATGCCATTGCCAAGCATCGTGAGGGCTTCATCATCACCTTGATGTGGCACGCTTGCCCACCGGGGTTGGGCGATTGTTGTGATGGGAAACAGATCTGGACGATGGAAAACCGCCCCTCGCCGCAGGCGTGGGAGGCCTTGACGACGGAGGGAACGCCGTTGAATCACGCCTGGAAACAGCATGCCGATGTCATCGCCGGCTATTTGCGGCAGCTCAAAGAGGCCAACGTGCCGGTGTTATGGCGTCCCTACCACGAGATGAACGGTGTGTGGTTCTGGTGGTGCAATCACCGCGGCGAGAACGGCTTCAAGAAGTTGTGGATTATGATGTACGAGTATTATATCAAGGAGCACCGGTTGGATAACTTGCTGTGGGTATGGGATGCCAACGCTCCCCGTGACATTCCCGGTGATGAAGCCTTCGCGTATGAAGCATTCTGGCCGGGGGACGAATACGTAGACGTTCTGGCGGCGGATGTCTATCGTGATGACTGGAAGCAATCCCATCATGATGACTTGCTGAAGCTGGCGAACGGCAAACCCATTGCGATAGGAGAAGCCGCACCACCGCCGAGCATTGAAGTGCTGAAACGGCAAAATCGCTGGGTTTGGTTTATGCCGTGGGGCAACCTGGTCCTGTGGGGCAAAGGTCCCGAAAGGATCAAGGAACTCATGGGATATGAAAAAGTCCTGACGCGCGATGATGTGACCGTTGAAGCAAACGGCGATTATAAGATCAACCGCTAGACCTTCCCCCAGAATCCGTCAAATCCGTGTACAATCTTGAGCCGTTCATTACAGAATCATCTTGACCGATACAGAATCTACGGAAATCGGTGTCCAACGGCCTTGCGATGACCGTACGGAAAAGTTCTGGTATAAGACTCGATCACAGGAGATATGTCCATGCAAACTTTAGAAGCTATAGCACAACGTCGCAGTATTCGGAAATTCAAGGATATACCCGTCACCGATGAGCAAATCCGCGCGCTTCTGCACGCTGCCACGCTCGCCCCTTCGGGCAAGAACCGTCAGCCGTGGCGCTTTGTTGTCGTGCGGGGGGAAAAACGCGCCGCGATGAGTGCCGCGATGCGTAAGGGTATGGAGAAGCTCAAAGCGTTCGGTGTTGACCTGGGCAGCAGCCCGTGGACGGTGCAGGTTATGGAACATGCACCGGTTACCATCTTTGTCTTCAACGCCAACCTGACAATGGAACAGGGGGAAGAATCCATGTCGGCGCAGGAGCTGGTCTTCAATTCCGTGGATGTGCAATCCATCGGCGCGGCGATTCAGAACATGCTGTTGACCGCCACGGATATGGGGCTGGGAAGCCTGTGGATCTGCGATGTTTTCTACGCTTACCCGGAGCTGTGTGAGTGGCTTGGTGAGACTCATCAGATGATCGCTGCCGTTGCCGTGGGCTATCCGGCCGAAGAGCCGCCGGCGCGCCCGCGCAAGGCAGTGGATGAAGTGACGCGGTGGTTGTGAAAAGCCACGCGCGACGTTTTCTCCTTCCATTGACGAAAATACCGTTTCACCGCCGAGGACGCGGAGCGCGCAGAGATTCCGGAGGCAAAATGCCGCCGAATTGCCCCCAAGTCTGCCAATCCATCCATCTCAGCGGTCTCTGCGACCTCGGCAGTGCAAGGTTTCTGACCTGCTGAGCAATTACCATCACTGATGGGAAATGTAGTTCATGTGGTCTACTGAGGGATCAAAATCGGGGGGAGCGTGCGGAAGAAGGGGACAAACAGCCAGCGGTAGATAGTCAAGATGTCCCTCGTAAACAGACGTAAAGGAGAACGCAGGAAATTCCTGCGCAGGTTGGCCCAAGCGGCGGGATTCGTCCACTGTTTGCTCACCATCACCCCGATGGCATTCTCGATCATTGTCACGATCAAAACGGCGACGATGATCCCCAATAAAAATCCCATCACATAATCCAGGAAGCCGATCTTCGGCAAGCGCGTGACCGGGAACGAAACGGAGATCACGACATAGCCCAGAATAAGAAAAAGGAGGAACAGCACGATAAATACCGTGCCTTCGGTTGCCGTGGTATCGGGGCCGGTGACAGCCTGAATGCGGTACGCCCCTTCTTTGTAAAGGAGCGCACTGAACATCGTGGCCGCCCACGTGATGGCCAGCATGAATAAGGCCCGTGCCATACGTTGATAGGTCAGGAAAGCAACCACACCTATAGCCACAAAAATAAGGAGCAAGTCGATCGGTCCCATAGGTTTTCCTCATAAAATAGCTTGTGCCTCGTTAGTCAATGTCCCGTCTTCGTTCTCGTGAAGTTCTAGGGGGTGATACTTTCTACGACGGGCGTCGTCTCCAAACTTTCGAGGGCGACTTCTTTTCCGCAGGCCAAACATGTAGCAACATCCTTGCGCGCGATGACCAACAGGCCGCCACAGGCAGGGCATGGCGCCGGTAAGGGGCGTTTCCAGGAGGTGAATTCACATGTCGGCCAGGCGGAGCAGCCGTAGAAAATGCGCCGTTTCCTTGTGCGTTTCTCGACAATATCGCCATCGCCGCAGCGAGGACATTTGACGCCGATTTTCTCCAACCACGGCTCGGTGTGGCGACAGCGGGGGAAGTTCGAGCAGGCGATAAACTTGCCATAGCGTCCATATCGCACCCGCAACTGTCCCTCCCCACATTCAGGGCAGGGACGCCCTACATACTCGATCTCCTCCATCACAGGAATGGCCTCTTCGGCTTTTGTCAGCGCTTGCTTGAAAGGCCCGTAGAATTCGTGCACCAGCGCAACCCAATTTTGTGTGCCCTCGGCCACGTCGTCCAAGTCCGATTCCATGCGGGCGGTAAAGTCTACGTTGATCAAATCGGGGAAACTCTCCACCAGCATATCGTTGACCACAAAACCGGTTTTCGTGGGGAAAAAACGCCGCGCTTCACGCCGCACATAGCCCCGTTGTTCGATGGTGGAGAGGATCGTGGCATACGTCGAAGGACGCCCAATGCCGTGTTCTTCCAGGGCTTTGATGAGTGTGGCATCCGAATAGCGCGGAGGCGGTTGGGTGAAATGTTGCTCCGGCCATAGGCGGATGAGATCCAATATTTCATCTACGGTCAGTTGAGGAATCTGCTGGGCTTTTTCCGACTCCTCATTATCGGCATTGGCCTCTTCGTAGACCACCAAGAAGCCGGGGAAACGCAGGGTTCTACCCGAGGCGCGGAACAGATAGGGCTTGTCGTCTACCGTTCCGGCCAGAATTTCAACACTGAGGGTATCGTAGACGGCCGCTTCCATTTGGCTGGCGACGAAACGCCGCCAAATCAAATCATACAACTTGAATTGATCGGTACTTAAGTGGGGTTTCAAGTTGTCCGGCAGGCGTAAGACACCGGTGGGGCGAATGGCTTCGTGGGCCTCCTGGGCGCCTTTGACGCGCGTTTTGTAGACCGGAGGCTCGGCGGGCAAAAACTCGGCGCCGTAATGCGCGGTGATGAAACGCCGTGCCTCATCCTGTGCCGTCTGCGCGACGTTGGTGCTATCGGTGCGCATGTAGGTGATCAAGCCTACCAGTTCGCCGTCGCCCACGTCGAGGCCTTCATAGAGTTGTTGGGCGATTTGCATGGTCTTGCGTGCAGTATAGCCGAGTTTGCGGGAGGCTTCTTGCTGCAAGGTGCTGGTGGTATAGGGCGCGGGCGGCTTGCGCACTCGACGCCCTTCCTTGATCTTGGAAACGGTGTAGAGGGCTTTCTCCAGGGCTTCGAGCAGCGGCTTGACCTCGTCTTCACTGTGCAGCGCCACCTCTTCACCGCGAATGCGCACCAGCCGCGCTTTGAAGGAGCGAGGTTTCTCACGGCCCGTGGGAGCGTGCGGCGTCAGTTCTGCGTCCAGCGTCCAATACTCTTCCGGTATGAAGCTCTCGATCTCGCGTTCGCGCTCTATAATCATGCGCAAAGCCACCGACTGCACGCGCCCCGCCGAAAGCCGGCTCCGCACTTTGCGCCAGAGCAACGGACTGAGATTGTAACCCACCAGCCGGTCCAGAATCCGGCGAGCCTGCTGCGCATTGACCAAATCCATATTGAGGTCACGCGGATGCGTAAAGGCCTCATCCACAGCTTGTTGGGTGATTTCGTGAAAGACGACCCGATGTGTCCGCTCCGCGCGCAACTTCAGGACCTCGCTCAAGTGCCAGGCAATCGCCTCACCTTCGCGGTCGGGGTCGGTCGCCAGGTAGACGTCCGCCGCTTCCTTCACCAGTTCGGTCAATTCTTTGACGACCTTGCGTTTTTCATCGGGGACACGGTATTTGGGCGTAAAGTCATGGTCCACATCCACCGAGAGCTGGGAGCGCAGCAGGTCCCGGACATGCCCTACGGAGGCTTTGACGATATAGCCCTTGCCCAGGAAGCGGCCAACCGTGCGGGCTTTCGTCGGTGATTCTACAATCACCAGTTTGGCGGTGGGTTTGGACGGTTGCGGGGGGGTTGGCGGTTGTAGATTGTCATGCAGGGTCGTCCGTCCCATCGAGAACATTTTTGTTCCACATACCGGGCATATCCCTTGCATAGCCGGTTGCGCTTTAGCCGTGAAGACGGCTAACGGCTGTTCCATCTCTCGCTTTGTTTTGCATTTCACGCAGTAGGCTTCGATTTTCAGTTGTTCGGTCATCCCTCATTCCATCCGCATAAAGTGCGTTTCGATCTTACGTGGGACTTACACAGGTGGCCTGACCTTACAGGTAGTGCGTGCGCCCCTGCGCGCGCAAGTGATCCAGGGCTTCCTTGACCCGCTCGGCCTGCTCCCGTCGGGTGATCAACACGGCATCCGCCGTATCCACCACGATCAAATCCTGTACGCCGATGGTCACGATCAGGCGTCCTCCCTGGGCAAGCACCATGGTATCCGCGCTGTCGATGGCGACGACATCGCCGAGCAGGACGTTGCCGGCGGCATCCTTTGGTTGCAAAGCCATCACGGCCGGCCAGGCGCCGATGTCCGACCAGTCCAAATCTACCGGTATGACGGCGACGCGATCGGCTTTCTCCATAACCCCATAATCAATCATCTCTTTGGGCAGGGCCGGCCATAAACGGCCCAGGGTGGCAGGGTACTCCGACGTCCCCCAGGCGTGCGTCAGGCTATCCAGTGTCGTGCTCAGTGTCGGCATCCAGCGGTGGATTTCTTCCAAGATACGGGCGGCGCGCCAGATGAACATGCCGCTGTTCCAGGAGTATACGCCCTCCTTGAGGAACATGGCAGCCGTTGACGCATCGGGTTTTTCGGTAAAGCATTCGACGTGGTAACAATCGAATCCGTTGATCTGGCCCAGGGCCGCGCCACGGCGGATGTAGCCGTAGCCGGTCGCGGGGAAGGTGGGCGCAATGCCCAAGGTGACCAGATAGTCCTGTTCGGCAATATGCTGCGCCGCACGCAATACGGCGCGGAAGGTGTCCGCGCGGCGGATAAGATGATCGGCGGTGACCACGGCCATCACCGCCGTGGGGTCGCGCTGCTGCAGCACCATAGCCGCCAGCCCGATACAGGGCGCCGTTCCGCGTCCCAGGGGTTCCACGATGAAATTTTCATCCGGCAGTTCGGGATATTGCGCGGCTAACAAGGGCGCCTGCTCCGCCGCCGTCACCACAAAAATATGGTCTGCCGGCAACAAGGGTAACAGACGGTCCACGGATAGCTGAAACATCGTGCGTTCGCCGAACAATTTTAACATTTGCTTGGGACGTTCGCTGCGGCTCAAGGGCCACAAGCGCGTTCCACTGCCGCCGGCCATGATCACGGCGTACAACGATTCGGTCATGCTGTCTCCTTTGCGGTGTCGTCTACAAGGTATTCTTCGGCTGCTTCACGCGCCAGGACATACTGCAAGGGGGCGACCTGACGCGCCATTCCTTTCAATTCCATCATGACGAGGGTGCTGCTGATGACCTCGACCGGCAGCTCGGTCGCGCGCGCCAACTCGTCGAGGTGGTGTGGTTCGGCTGAAAGATGGCGGATAACGGCGGCTTCGGTCTCGTTCGCCGGTAGGATGGTGCGGGCCGTCTGTTTTTCCGCCAATTGATCCAGATGCAGCGTTTCCAGGATGTCGCGCACCTCGGTAACGACGCTCGCGCCGTCACGTAACAGGCGATTGCAGCCGGCCGAGGCCGGACTGAGGATGCTGCCGGGCACGGCAAAAACTTCACGCCCCTGGTCGAGGGCAAAATCTGCCGTGATGAGCGCCCCGCTTTGCAAATCGGCCTCCACCACGACCACACCGAGGCTCAGGCCACTGATGATGCGGTTGCGGGCCGGGAAGTTTGCGGATTCCGGTTGGGTGCCAAGGGGATAATCGCTGACCAATGCTCCGTTTTCGGCAATGGCCTCCGCCAGTTTACGATGTTCGGCCGGGTAGATGCAATCCACGCCGGACCCTAAAACGGCGATGGTGCGTCCTCCGGCGTCTAAGGCCGCTTTGTGGGCTATGCTGTCAATGCCGCGTGCCAGGCCACTGACTACCGTCACCCGATTGTGGGCCAGGTCGGTCGCCAGGGCGCGGGCTACCTCGCGGCCATAGACGGTGGCCTTGCGGGTGCCCACGACTGCTACGGCCCACTCATCGGCCGAGGTGATCTCGCCGCGCACGAAGAGCACCGGCGGCGCTTCGGGGATTTGACGCAGCAACGTGGGATAAGTGTCGCTGTCCCAGGTCAACACGTGGACGCCGGCCCGCTCCACATGGCGCAATACCTCATCGAGGTCCACTTGCCGGCGTATCTTCAAGAAATTCTCCAGCGAGCGACGTTCCAGTTTCATCTCACGCAGCACTTGTTCGGATGACTCCCAGGCAGAGCGGATGTCGCCGAACATATCGAGTAACATGCGCAGACGTACCGGCCCGATACCCCGCACCAGATTAAAACCCAACCAATATCGCAGGTCGCTCATGCGCTTTGTTCACTCACCCGCCGGGCATGAGAAGGGATGAAGCACCAAGGAGGCGTGTCTGTTTGTCCCTGATTCCTTGCCGCTTATTCGCCATCCAGCAAGCCGGGAAGCAGGTGCACCAGCACCCGCCCGGCTTCTATATCCAGGTTGAGCACGACATCGGCAATCACCGGCAACAAAATCTCGCCCCGAACGCCATGCACGACAAAGACGTCGTTGGCGCCCGGCACGGTGAAGACATCAACGATTTGTCCCAATGCCTCACCGCTGTCGGTCTCGACTTGCATGCCGATGACCTGGAAATGGTAATATTCGTCTTTGTCCAGCGGTACCGCATCGGCCAGGGCTATGTTCACCAAAGCACCTTGCAGTGCCGCCGCGGCATCCCGTGTCGTGCACCCTTGTAAGGTCAGCAACATCGCCCCCTGGTGAAAGCGTACTCCCAACAGGGCATAGGGCTGATAACTTTCACCGAGGTACAGGGTTTTTACGGCAGCGATATGTTCTGGATAATCGGTTAGAATCTGTGCACGGAGTTCACCGCGCACACCGTGGGGACGCAAGATACGCCCAATAGCTAAATAACGAGGCTCAGGTTGTTTTTCAGACATCCCTGAGCCCCTCAATCGACACCCCGACGGCCGTAACGGCCATAGCTATACGATCTCCAGCGTGACCTTCTTGCCCAATTTTGCGCCTAACACGCGCGCCAGTGAACGCATAGCGTTAATGGTTCGTCCTTCGCGGCCGATCATTCTCCCCATATCTTCGGGAGATACCCGCAACTCCAGCACGATTGAATTCTCCCCCTCAATTTCTGAGAGGTTGATGGACCCCGGTTTATCCGCCAGAGCCTTCGCGATGTATTCTACCAAATCCTTGACTGCAGACATTGTTACGCCTCCTTGGGTAAGTGAAAGACCTGTAAGAAAGAAATAGGATATAACAAGGCATTTGAGACCGAGGCGGAGTCCTGCAGCTCAGGTAATCAGGCGTTGCTGAACTCCTCGGTCGCAGGTTCTTTTTGGGCTACCGGCTTGGCTTGGGGCGTCACGCTTTGCGCGCCGGCCTGAGCTTCTTCCGGCAAAGCTGCCACAGATTCGCCGGCTTTCATACGTTCAAAACGTTCGATTGTCCCCACCTTTTTCAAGAGACGTACAACCGAATCGCTTGGCTGGGCTCCCACCGAAAGCCAATGAAGGACACGTTCTTCTTTAACCTGAATCGTCTCCGGTTCGGTGCGCGGGTTATAGAATCCGACCGTCTCGACAGATTTTCCATCCCGCGGGGCTGTTGATTCCGCAACGACGATGCGGTAACTTGGCTGTTTTTTGCCACCAACACGACGCAATCTAATTCTTAGCATATTCCTCCCATCTTCCTAAACAAGAAAAATGATTCATCCACAGAAAAAACGCAGGTCCATGGGCAGCCCTTTCAGCCTTGAAAAAAGCGCGGTAGCCCATGTCCCTTTGTATCTCCTAACCGTTTCATCATCTTCTGCATTTGACGATGTTGGTTCAGGAGCTGATTGATTTGTTGTACATCCGTTCCACTTCCGGCGGCAATACGCCGCTTGCGGCTGGCATTGAGAATGCGCGGATTCCGCCGCTCCTCCGGGGTCATCGAAAGGATGATGGCTTCGATGTACTTAAGGTTTTTCTCCGCTTCGAGTTTTTCCAGATCAACGCCTTTGAGGGCCTTGCCTAGCCCCGGAATCATCCCCAGCAGCTCGTTGAGGGGGCCCATCTTGCGCACCTGGCGCAATTGATTCAGGAAGTCTTCCAGGTCGAACTCGCCCTTGCGTAGTTTTTTCTCCATCTCAACGGCCTGGGCTTCGTCGAAAGCCGCTTCGGCACGTTCGATGAGCGAAAGCACATCCCCCATGCCCAGGATGCGACTGGCCAACCGCTCCGGTTGAAAGACTTCCAGGGCGCTGACCTTTTCGCCGGTACCGAGCAATTTGATCGGCACACCGGTTACTTCGCGCATGCTGATGGCCGCGCCGCCGCGCGCATCCCCATCTACTTTGGTGAGGATGAGGCCCGTTAAGCCAACGCGCCCGTGAAATCCCTGGGCGATGTTGACGGCTTCCTGCCCGGTCATAGCATCGGCCACCAAGAGAATCTCGACCGGATGCACACGGTCACGAATGGCCACCAGTTCGGTCATCATCGTTTCATCAATCTGCAAACGACCGGCCGTATCCAGTAAGACGATGTCGGCGCCGCGATTGCGCGCCATCTCCAGGCTGCGCACGCAAATATCGGGCGGTTTGGCCGTACGGTCGCTGTAGACGGGAACGTTGATCTGGCGCCCCAGGACTTCCAACTGGGCGATGGCTGCCGGCCGATAGGTATCCGCCGCAACCATTAACGGAAAGTGCCCTTTGGAACGCAGGTGCAAGGCGAGCTTGGCCACCATCGTTGTCTTGCCGGAACCTTGCAGCCCGACGAGCATGATGACATACGGCGCGCGGCCTTTCAATTCCAGGCGACCAGGCTCACCCAGGGTCACGATCAGTTCCTGGTGCACAATTTTGATCACTTGTTGCGCAGGATTCAGGGCGCGAGAGACCTCTTCTCCCACCGCTTTGTCCCGCACCCGATCAATGAAGTCCTTGACGACCTTATAGTTGACGTCTGCTTCTAAAAGTGCCAGCCGGATTTCTCGCAGGACAGCCTTGACGTCTTCCTCGCGCAAAACCCCGCGCTTTCCCAAGCGGTCGAAAATACCCTGTAGCTTTGCGCTTAAAGACTCAAACATAATCATCCAGCCTCATCTTATCAGGTACATTCTAACGGATATTGTGAATTCGTCAAGCATTATTGATTTGGTGATTACCCACCTGTTGCACTATACGTGCGATTCATTCACCGTAGAGGTCACAAAGCACGCAGAGAAAGCTGCTTGTTGGACAACCGCCGCATTTTCATGCTTTATGCTGCCCGTGGGGGTATTGGGGAGGGCGGTAAGAGCCAGGCAGCTTGCGTAAGTCCTGGGTCCACATCGGCGCCTCTTCCCCTGATTTTCGCCCTCGTCAAGGTATAGTATAATCCCAGGTAACGATTGGGCCGAGATAATGGGGTGGCTTCACAACGGCTTGATGCGCATGCAGATTTCAAACAGGATGGAAGGGATGTTCTGGTTTGCAGCCTGAAATAAGACCTCATATCTGGTTAAATCCGCTCAAAAGAGCCGGGCCGATCGTCATCATTGGAGAAGAGCAGGGAAGTAGTCTGCCATTTCAGAGGAGGTTTTGCCAACTATCATGCTTGAACACTTGAAAGAGCTATGGACCTACCGTGACCTGATTTACAATCTGGTGATCCGCGATCTCAAGGTGCGGTACAAGAACTCATTGCTGGGCGTCCTGTGGTCATGGTTGAACCCCTTGCTGATGATGCTGATCTTTACCTTTGTATTCGGCTATATGTGGCGCAACAGAGCCATTCCACATCCGCACATCCTTTTCTTGAGCGCCCTTTTGCCGTGGAACTTCTTTGTCGGATCGGTCATGGGAGGCATTCCAAGCATCATCAACAACGCCCATTTGGTGAAAAAGGTGTACTTCCCACGGGAAGTGCTCCCCTTATCGGTGGTGTTTTCCAACCTGATCAACTTTTTGATTTCGCTGCCGGTGTTGCTGCTGATGATCGTCATTTCCGGCATGCCGCTGAGCGGCTGGATTTTGTTTCTGCCGGTCCCGATTTTGATCGAGCTGATTTTTGCGATAGGGATCGTGCTGTTCCTTTCGTCGCTGGAGGTATTTTACCGCGACACCCACATGATTATGGACGTAGGGATGCAGGGTTGGTTCTTTCTCACGCCGATTGTGTATACCTTCCGCGACTTGCCGGAGAAAGCCACCCTGTTCGGCGTTACGTTCAATCCCCAGCTCTGGCTGTTCCGGCTCAATCCGATGGCCTCGATTATCAATACTTACCAGGATATCCTCTATCACGGCTTGCCGACCAAGTTCGATTTCCTGGCGCGCACGGCAGTGACGGCATTGGTCATATTGATCTTTGGATATTGGTTCTTTCTCCGACATAGCAAACAGTTCGGGGAAATCGCTTAGCGCGCTTTACGCCTTTGGATTCATGAAAGTACACTTTGCGCCTGTGGCTAAGCAAGGCACAAAGTATGCCTCTAGATGAGGAGGATACGATGCGAGACTTATTCGAGTTATGGGAAACGCCTAAAGCAAAAGAAAAATATATGATCGCCGGTTGGCATCAATGGGCCGATGCCGGCTCCATTTCATCGGGATTGCCACGGTATCTCATCGAAAAAACCAACGCGCGCCGTATCGGCGAACTGAATTCGGAGGATTTCTACCTGTTCCAAATCCCCGGCACCCATGATTTCCTGCGGCCCCAGGTCAAACTTGAAGAAGGCTACCGACTGTCCATGTCAACCCACACCAACGAATTCTTCTATGCGGGCAACGACGAAAAAGGGTTGGTGATTTTTGTGGGCGAGGAACCCCAGCTCCACGCGGAAAAATACGCCGACGCTTTTTTCGATATGGTCGAAATGCTCAAGGTGAAAAGAGTGGCCGCAGTTGGCGGTGTCTATGGCGCCGTGCCGTATGACAAAGACCGCGAAATCTCATGTGTGTACAGCCTCAGGGAAATGAAGGAGGAACTCGGTCGTTATGCCCTCCACTTCTCCAATTACGAGGGCGGCACAACGATCTGCACCTACCTGGCAGATAGGGCCGAACAACGGGGCATCGAATTTCTGGCCTTCTACGGCTTTGTCCCCGCCTATGATTTGTCCCAGATCTCCACGTCGGTCCAGGGATTCAGCATCGAGAACGACTACAAAGCCTGGTATGATTTGTGCCGCCGCTTCAACTATATGTTCAACCTCACCCTGGATCTGACGGACCTTGAGGCAGAGAGTGAACGGCTGTTGATGTCCATCGAGGCCGAAATCGAGCGTCTGGAAGAACAATCGCCCGGCTTGAATATCCGTGAATACATCGCAACACTCGCCGAAGATTTCACCGAAAAACGTTTCATCCCGCTCGGCGATATGTGGACCCGTGGCCTGCGCGACCTGTTCGACGACAACGGCGCTAATTCGTAAGAGCAGCGTTTGACAATCCCCTCACTTGTGGTACACTCCTGGCTTGCGGAGATGGGGGCTGGAAGTTGCCAATGGATACAGCCCTACCTTCAACTGACGGGGCTGTAGCTCAGCTGGGAGAGCACTACAATCGCACTGTAGGGGTCAGGGGTTCGAATCCCCTCAGCTCCATAGAGGGTTGTCTCTCTGTTTTGTAGAAGTTCATAAGGATTTGGGCCTGTAGCGCAGTTGGGAGCGCACTTGAATGGCATTCAAGGGGTCGAGGGTTCGAGTCCCTCCAGGTCCATAGGTTTCTATTTGTTGGTGTACCGCGTCATCGAGGTACACCAACGTTTTTTGTAACGGCTCAGCAGGTCAAAAATCTTGCACCGCCGGGGTTGCAGAGACCGCTGAGATAGATGGATTAGCAGATTTTGGAACAATTCGGCAGCATTTCGCCTCTGAAGTCTCTGCGCGCTCCGCGTCCTCTGCGGTGACATGGACACCCCCTGAAAAGTTACGACATTTGCGGAATTATGTACTGCTCAAGATGATTCTGCCATGAACGGCTCAAGCATTGTACACGGATTTGACGGATTCTATGGATGATCTCACTGCACAAACCACAAAGGGCACAAAGGATTGTAAGATTTGGATTAACAAAAGTGCCGTTTCTGCGTTGAATCATTAGCATTTCCAGCCTTACCTGGCGTCCTTAGTGTCCTTTGTGGTGAGAAGGACTTTTTTCAGGAGCGTCATGGATTTTTTAAGGGAAAAAATCCGTGCTTTCCGTGTTCATCCGTGTACCAAAATTGTAGCATGCTTCTGACTACTGCAACATTTTCGGAATTATAAGGTGCGGCGGCTGTATAAAGCGGGTCTTTTCGTTTTGCCAATATTGCATAATTACCTATACTTTACTGCATAGCTCGTCATCCAATTTGGAGGTGATTGCGTATGAAAGGACTTCCTGGAGACCTCTACGGACGCCTACAAGCCGCGCTGCTGCGCTGCGGCCCTTTCGACAGCGACCGCGAGCTGCGCCCCCTTTTTGTGGACGCGCGCCTGAGCGCCTGGCGCGACCTGCTCCCCGAAGCGGACAACCGCGTAAAACGCGTGCAGGCCGTCATCAACCAGTTAAGCCAGCGCGAGAACCTGGCCGGGGAGAATGCCCTGGTCTTGCTCCTGTGCGTCATCGCCGAAAACACCCCGCCCGGCGACGCTTGCCGGGGACAAATGACGGCGCTGGCCCAAGAGGTTGCGGCGGCGTTGCGTGCAGATGCGTCGTCCGGTGACACACCAAAAGCACAGCCGCCTGCGGGTACAAGGATTTTCAATCAGCAGGGCCAGCACGTCGTGACGCAGATCAATGTTGCCGGGGACTATTACGCTGTGCCGAAGGAGCGTGATCGCGATGAGTGAGCCATCATACAGCGAACAGATCGCAGCTTTACGCAAGAGCATTGAAGATCTGCAAGCAAACACTGCGTTGGACATTGCTATCCGCGAAGCGGCGCTGGCTCCTTTGCGGGATCGTTTGGCGGCATTGGAAGCGCAGGCTCGCACTACGTTCGACCAGCGCAACCAGATGGTGCAGAAGCAGATCAATGTGGCGCGCGATCACATTACAACCGGCGAGCATACTGTCGTTGTCACCGGTAACGGAACCAAGATTATCTTCGGCGAGTCGCCAGCAGAACCCATTTGCCCCGATCCTACCGACGCCCTCGCCTGCTACCTCAAGCACGTCATTGACGAAAACAGCCGCCTCCAACTGCAAGGCATCCGCTCGGCCTCCGGCCTGGTGAGCATCGCCCTGGAGGAAGTCTACATCACGCTCACGGCGACGGTGCGCAAGACCGTGCGCGACGAAGAAGCCTGGATTGCGGAGATGGCGAAGCTCGCGCCCGGCGAGGCGAAACGGTGGCGCGGTCAGGAGACCGGCCACAGCAGAGAGAGTGTGCAGCAGGTGAAAGTGCAGGTGCAGGAAGCGTTGGCGATGCACCCGCGTCTCGTTGTCCTGGGCGACCCCGGCTGCGGCAAGACGACGCTGCTGCGCTATCTGGCGCTCACGTATGCGCGAGATTTCCCCCCCTTAATCCCCCCCACAGGAGGGGAGACGGCTTCTTCTCCCCCAATGGGGGGGACTGAGGGGGGGCTGGTCAAGCAGCGCCTCGGCCTGGACGAACGCCGCCTGCCGATTCTCCTGCCCCTGCGCGACTTCGCCCGCTACCTGGAAAAGGAATGTCCCGAAACCGGGACGGACGGCCCCAAGCTGCTGCTGAATTACCTGCGGACGTATTTCGCCAACCAGCAAATCGCGTTGCCGCCCGACTTCTTCGAGACGCGCCTGAAAGCTGGGCAGTGCGCCGTCTTGTTCGATGGCGTGGACGAAGTCGCCAAAATGGAAACGCGGCAGCGCATCGCCCGCATCCTGGAGAAGTTTACGCTGGCCTACCCGCAGAACCGCTATGTGGTCACCAGCCGCATCGTGGGCTACACGGGCGGGGCGCGCCTGGGCGCGGACTACGCCACGACCACTGTGCGTGACTTCACCGACGAGGACATCGAACGCTTCGCCCACCACTGGAACCGCGCCGTGGAAATCGTGCTCGCGGGGGGTGAGACGGCCCCCGCGCTGCGCAAGGGCAAGGCCGAAGCGGAGAAGCTGATCAAAGCGATCAAGAGCAATCCCCGCGTGCGCGAGTTGGCGGTGAACCCGCTGCTCCTGACGGTGATCGCGCTGGTGCAGCGCTACCGGGCGCAGTTGCCCGACCGGCGCGTGGAACTGTACGAAGAAGCCATCGAGGTGCTGCTGGTGCAGTGGGACGCGGTGAAGGGGCTGCCTGCCACCGAAGTGCTACAAGGGCTGGAACTGGACGCGGGTGACCGCCGCAGCCTGCTGGAACCCATCGCGCTGTGGCTGATGGAACAGCACGCGCGGGAGATCGAGCTGGATGCCCTGCGCCGCCAACTGGCACAGCCCTTCCAGACGATGCTCAAGGATTTGCGGTTGACCGAGAAGGCCGTGAATGGCTTCATCGCCCTCATCAACGCGCGCAGCGGCCTGCTCACGGAGCGCGGGCAGGGCATCTACGCCTTTAGCCACTTAACGTTCCAGGAACACCTGGCGGCGCGGGCCATCGCCGACCGGGAGGACAATGTGGCCTACACCCTGGCGCGCCTGGGGGATTCCTGGTGGCGCGAGGTGGTGCTGCTGGAAGCGGGCTACCTGAGCACGCAGGGCAAGCGCCGGACCACGGAATTGATCCGCGCCATTATGGAACACAAACCAGAACCCGAACCCTACCACAACCTGGTGCTGGCGGCGGAGGCCGTGCGCGACGTGGGCCAGGCGCGCACCGAGGGCGACCTGGCGGGCGAAATCCAGGGACGCTTGCGAAAAGCCTTTGAGACCCCGTTGAAGAAGGGCGCCGACCTGAAAACGCTGGTGCAGCGCCGCGCGGCGGCGGCGGAAGCCCTGGGCAGGATCGAGAGCGGCGGCTACGGCGCGCAGCCCGCCTTCTGGACGCTGCCCTACGGTGAGCCGGTGTGGATAGAGATTCCGGCGGGCGAGTTCTGGATGGGGAGCGAAAAGGGTTATAATAATGAAAAACCCATCCATAAAGTTTATCTTGACCGCTATGGGATCGCCAAAACGCCCATCACGAACGCGCAATATCGTTTGTTTGTGGAAGCCACTGGACAAAGCGCGCCGCGTCATTGGAACGATGGCAACATCCCACGCGGCCTGGAAAGCCATCCGGTGGTCCATGTGACGTGGCACGAGGCGATAGCCTATTGTCAATGGCTGACAGAAAAGATACAAGAGGCAGGGGGCAAGATACGTGTATGGCGCGAAGGAAGTGTTGAAGAAGAGTTTCTCCTTCCTGCAGCTTGCGTCGTGCGTCTTCCCAGTGAAGCGGAATGGGAGAAGGCGGCACGGGGTGCAGTAGATGAACGTGAGTATCCGTGGGGAGATGCCTGGAAGGAAGGCCATTGCAATTCGCGTGAGTTGGGCGTGGAGGGGACGACACCGGTAGGCATCTTCCCGGAGGGCGCGTCGCCGTATGGATGTTTGGACATGGTGGGCAACGTGTGGGAGTGGACGCGGAGTCTGTGGGGCAAAGATTGGGAGAAGCCAGATTTCAAGTATCCTTACCGGGATGAAAAGGAGCGAGAGGACTTGGAAGCAGGGGATGGAGTCCTCCGGGTGTTGCGTGGGGGCTCCTTCGACCACAATCGAATCTACGCCCGCTGCGCCTCCCGCTACGGGTACTACCCGTACCACGGGTACGACAGCATCGGGTTTCGGGTGGTGGTCTCCCTATCGCGCGAAGCGCCCTCTTTGTCATTTGGCCCTTTGGCCTTTGTATCTTTGGGATGATCTGGATGAGTACGGATGCCGGACAAACGTCAAGCCGTCGCCAGCCGAAGGGCCCATCCGCGCGAAGCGCGCCGCGTTTTATCGATTTTTTGCTCATTCGCTTTCTCGCTGATGCACGATGACCGATTTATACGACCAAGTCTGCGATTGGCATAACCTGCGCGAGGCGCACCGCAAGGCGTCACGCGGCAAGCGCGGCAAATCGCCCGCCGCGAGTTTCGAGATTCGCCTGGCCGATAACCTGCTGGACCTGGAGCAGGAACTGCGCACGTTCACCTACCAGCCGGGGGCATACCACTCATTCTACATCCACGAACCCAAGCGCCGCCTCATCTCCGCCGCGCCGTTTCGGGATAGGGTCGTGCATCACGCCTTGTGTAACGTGATCGAACCCATCTTCGAGCGCAGCTTCATCTTCGACTCTTACGCCAACCGCGTGGGCAAGGGCACGCACCGCGCCATCGACCGCGCGCAGCAGTTCGCCCAACGCTTCCCGTATGTCTTACAGTGCGACCTCAAGCAATTCTTTCCGAGCATCGACCATCAAATCTTGCGCGACATCCTGGCGCGGAAAGTGCCCGATGACGGCGTGCTGTGGCTGGTGGATCGCATCCTGGAGAGCGGCGTGGGGGTGTTGAGCGAGGAATATGATATGGTCTATTTCCCCGGCGATGATCTCTTCGCCGTCAACCGTCCCCGGGGCTTGCCCATCGGCAACCTCACCAGCCAGTTCTGGGCCAACTGCCTGCTCAACCCATTCGACCACTTCGTCAAACGGGAGCTGCGCTGTCAAGCTTATGATCGCTACATGGACGACCTGCTGCTGTTCGACCAGGATAAGGCGAGGTTGTGGGACTGGCGCGACGCTATTGTCGAGCGACTGGCCACGTTCCGTCTTACCATCCATCCCGGCGCGCAGCCGCGCCCGGTCACGGAGGGAATTCCCTTTTTGGGCTTTGTGGTGTATCCTACCCATCGACGCGTCAAAAGCCGCAAGGTAGTGGCCTACTGGCAGCGCTGGCGGGCGCTCCTGGCGGAATACAGCGACGGTGAGGTCACGCAGGAAGCCGTCGCCGCCTCGCTGCTGGGGTGGATCAACCACGCGCGCTACGGCGACACCTGGGGCTTGCGCAAGGCCGTGGCGCGGCAGGCCCGGTTCTAAAGAGCCGGGTTAAAAGAGCGAAGCCCCTTTCAGGGGCTATTATCCAGCCCGCAGGGCTTTGCCCTTTGAGCGAGGGGGTTCAGCCCCTCGCTCGCGTCCGTCAAGAGGTACAAAAATTATGTCTGATGCAGCGCCGATTTTTCCAAAAACCTACGATCTGATCACGTGGCTGATTCCGCACACGCTCAACTTTCCGCGCAGCCACCGCTTCGTCGTGACCAAGCGCCTGCAGGACGCCCTGCTCGATTTCCAGGAGCACATCATCGAAGCCAACCGGGTGCGCGGCAACGCGCGGGTGGCGCTGCTGCGGCAGGCCGACGCCGACCTGGACAAAGTGCGCCTCTACCTGCGGCTGGCGGATCGTTGGGATTGGCTGGACGACGACCAGTATCGCCACGTCTCCCTGATGGTGCAGGAGATCGGCAAGATGCTGGGCGGTTGGATCAAGAAACCAGAAGGCACGCCGGGGTGATCCTGGGATTGCCCCTTATGTGCGGGGACCGGCGAACAGACCCTCCGGGTGTTGCGTGGGGGCTCCTTCAACAACAATCGAAACAACGCCCGCTGCGCCTACCGCAACAGGAACAACCCGAACAACAGGAACGACAACATCGGGTTTCGGGTGGTGGTCTCCATATTTTGCTCCCGCCGGAAATGCCGGGTGGGGCAAAGCTGCAAGCGGCGCTTGCAGTAACGCTCTTTTCGGCCGAGGCAAAATAGCGCGCCGCGTCCCTGGCCGCGTTTGCCCTCGCCCTTTGCTCCCCTCTCCCTCCGGGAGAGGGTGCCAACGTTCCGTTGAGCGGGGTGAGGGCGAACCGGGCGAAGATAGAACCGGCCCGGCTCCTGGGTCCGTCCCTGAGCCGGGCCACCCGGATTAAAAACCCTTGCGAAGGTGTGCGAACGAGTTTGCTTAAACCTTCGCCAGGGTGGCAATGGTAATGTGTAAGGAGGCTCGATGACCGCTACCGACTTAGAAACAAAACGTCAGGAGTTGGAAAGCCTGCACGCGGCAGGGGTATTGTCGGACGATCTGTACCGGACGGCATTGAAGGGCCTGGAGCAAGAGGCGAAGACCGTTTACAATCAGTGCATGCAGACGGTGACGACGCAAACCAACGTCGCGGGGGACTCCGTGGACATCAACGGCGATGCCAACGTCGTCGGCAGCCATAACGTGGTGCAGCTTTTCAAGGTCTACCAGACCCCACCGGGCAAGCCCAAACTCACCGAAGATGAATTTGCGAAGGTGCTGGCCGACTACCTGGGTTGGGTGCGGCGGGAATATGGGCGCACCCGCCTGCACGGCCTGCAAAACCTGCAACAGACCGGCGCGCTGGACAAGCCCCTCACCACCATCTATACCTCGCTGCGCGTACAACATCGCCCGGCAGTGGAACCAGGCGGCGAAATCGCAAAACGGCGCAGGCGGCGCGAGATGCCTAACGAGCCTGAAGCTGTTGAATCGTCGCCCCTGGATATGGCCGACTTGCTCACCCTGGGCGACCGCATCGCCATCATTGGGAAAGCTGGATCGGGCAAGACAACCTATCTGTCTTTTGTGGCTTCGACGCTGGCGAGTGCGCTGCTAGGGCAGCCGCTGGATGTACGCCTCAAACCACCGCAACCTGGCGCAGCCTTGCCGGTTCCACTGTTGGCCCCGCTGCGTTTCTGGCAAGTTTACCGCGAGCAATGCAAACATGTCAACCGCTATGACAAGCCAGAGGCCGGGACGTTGGGCGAGTTCCTGCTGTGGTTTCTGAAAGCGCGCTACAAGAACTTCGCCGCGGCGGAGGATTTCTTCGAGCGCCTGCTGCGCGGCGGCAAGGGCTGTCTCATCCTGCTGGATGGCCTGGATGAGGTGGTGCAAGTGGCCGAACGCCGGGTCGTGCGTGACGGAGTGGAACATCTACTCACCGTCCAGTATCCCGGCAATCGCTGCCTGGTGACGGCGCGCGAGGCTGGTTACCAGGACGCGCCATTCGGCAGCGACTTTGTGCGCTGCGACGTGCAACCCTTGAACGAAGAACAAATCGCCGCGTTGGTAGGAGCCTGGTGTGGACAGATTTACGCCCAACCGCACGATGGGGAAGTAGCCTGCGCTGACTTGACCAATGTGATTAACCGGCTGAATACAGAGCGCGAGCAGCGCGGCCAACCACCCCTGATCGACACACCTTTGTTGGTGACGATGGTGGTGAGCGTCAAATACAGCCGCCGTGAACTGCCCCGCGAACGGGCCAAACTATACGACGCGTGTGTGGACGTGATCCTCAACAGCGAGTACACCGGACGCGAGGACGACGCGGGAGCGCGGCAGGGTGTCGTGAGCGCGGGCGGTCCACCTGCCAAGCAGCGCGAGTGGCTTTCTTACCTGGCGTTCCAGATGCACCAAATGCGCCAGGGTGAACAAGCCGGAGCCAGTCTGGACGAAGCCGGAGTAAGAGACATCCTGACGCCAATGTTTGAACAGCGCGGTGAACTGGCGTCGTTGGAGCCTTTCATAGCAGCGGCCGGACATCGCGGCGGGTTGTTTGAGGAACGTGGCGGACGCTATCAGTTTACCCACCTGACGTTTCAGGAGTACCTGACAGCGCAGTTTCTCGCGCGGCAGTGGGCGCAGCAGCCGAAGGATTTCCTGGCGCGGGTTGTCACCGAAGAATGGTGGCGCGAGGCCCTGCTGCTGACGGTGGGCAGCCTGGACGCACCGGTACCTTACGAGCAGCGCACGGCATTCATCCAAACGTTGTGTACGTTGGAAGGCAGTATGGGAGTGCGTCTGGCAGCGGCCGAATTGGCGGCGGCAGGGTTGGGCGATTTGCCTGACCCGGAGCCGGTGTTGTTAGAATCAACGAAGGCGCGATTGGCGTCCTTGTGGCGCGCATCAGACTTCTCAACCGCGCCCGCCGCTGTGCGCCTGCGAGCTGGCAACGCGCTGGCGGTGTTGGGGGACGACCGTGACTTCGATGAATTGATCGAGATTCCTGCCGGGCCATTTTGGATGGGCGACGATGACGACGATTGGGCCAAGCCGCGGCACAAAGTGGAGTTGCCGGCCTACATGATCGGCAGATACCCGGTGACGGTGGGACAGTTCCGGCGCTTCGTGGAAGCCAGTGGCTACCGTCCACGCGATCCGGATTGCCTGCGAGGCATTGCCAACCACCCGGTAGTCCTGGTAACGTGGCACGACGCGCGGGCTTATTGCGAATGGCTGACAGAAAAGATGCAAGAGGCAGGGGGCAAGATACGTGTATGGCGCGAAGGAGGTGTTGAAGAGTTTCTCCTTCCTGCTGCTTGCGTTGTGCGTCTTCCCAGTGAAGCGGAATGGGAGAAAGCCGCGCGGGGGACGGATGGGCGTGAGTATCCGTGGGGCAACGAGTGGGACGCGGAGAAATGCAACACAGAGGAAAGTGGTCTGGGCACTACTTCTCCTGTGGGAATGTACCCGACAGGGGCCAGCCCGTATGGATGTCTGGATATGGCGGGGAACGTGTGGGAGTGTACGCGCAGTCTGTGGGGCGAAGGTTGGGGGAAGCCAGATTTCAAGTATCCTTACCGGGATAAAAAGGAGCGAGAGGACTTGGAAGCAGGGGATGAAGTCCTCCGGGTGTTGCGTGGGGGCTCCTTCCACTTCAATCGCGGCAACGCCCGCTGCGCCTGCCG
>FWPV01006103.1_pt1 | contig 23392 bp, 16 predicted proteins | sample 2228371 | NCBI WGS metagenome assembly FWPV01 (sample SAMEA103939776, study PRJEB20133) | metagenome | reverse complement strand
CATCGCATTAACTATACAACGCAAAATTTTTTTGCCATTCGCAGCCTCGGTGCCGCTTTTTTTTTCACAACAGAGGCCACAGAGAACACAGAGCCTACACCAAGGCGAAAAAAAATAACACAGAGCTTCCTCATCTCCGCGGACGTCGTCAGGGACGACTCCTTGCCGAATATTGCTTTTCGTATGTAAAAAAGCTAAAGGTGTCTCGTCGCTGGCGATCCTCGACAGGACACGCTCTCTCTTTGAATGGCCGGCTCGGCAAGGTGGCGCGTTTCATAACTCGTCGTTGGGGCTCCTCGACTTGACCCGTTTTTTGCTTTCTACGTTCTTTAGTCTATCTTGTTATTAACTCCTGTAATGCCTCAGCGAGTCGCTGGTATTGCAAGATGTCGTTATATAATTGTGCCGATATCCGCAGCATACGGTTGGGCGCCTGTGGCCAAAAATGCACCGGCACATCGATACGATAGTGGCGAAATAACGCCTCCTGCAAGGGATCCACGTAATAAGCAGGTATCGGATCGGGATAATCCTTTCCAGCTGGTAAAGGGATCGCAGCCATCGAGCCGATCATGTCGTCGGGGCAAGGAACGTCTATTGCCAATGTCTCACAAAGGAGACGACGTGCCTCAAGAGCCAGATGGTGGTTATGCGACATCAACTCTTCCCATCCTCCAGCCATCAGAGAAGCCATGAAGCGAATTGCCTCGCCGACACTCACATACGCCGCCTGATCGAGCGTTCCAGCCCAAAAGAATTCGTGTTGAAAATCGCTGGTCTCAGGGTGCCATTCTGAGGCCACATGGCTGATGGCCAAGGGGTGGATATCGCGCTGTTTATCGCGCCGCACATATAAAAATCCCGCGCTTTTGGGGGCACACATCCATTTATGGCAATTACCTGTATAGTACGCTGCCCCCAAGCTGGATAGATTCAACGGCACCATACCCGGCGCATGAGCGCCATCTACCAAAACATCTATTCCCCTCGCGTTCAACTCGGCAACGATTTCCTTCACAGGTAAAATCAAAGCGGTTGGACTGGTGACATGATCGATCAGAGCCAGCTTGGTCTTTGTGGAAACGTGCGATAAAATGGCCTCGACGACCTCTCCCGCATGTTTAATTGGAAAGGGTAAGGGGACAACCACCAGCCTGGCGCCGCTACGCTGGGCAGTTATCTGTATGGCATTGCGACAGGCAAAATAATCCATGTTGGTGGTCAGCAATTCATCTCCAGGCTTGAAATTCAAGGAGCGCAAAACTGTGCTGACGCCGTGAGTCACATTGGGTACAAAGACGATATCTTCCACATCGGCATGGATAAATTCTGCCACTGCCTTGCGACTCTGATACTGAAACTTTGGCAGATCGATCACCTGAAATCGCCAGGGATCGTTTTCCAGCAAATCGGTCATCTTGCGGCAGTAGTCGAGCACCGGCAGCGGACAAGCGCCAAAAGCGCCATGGTTGAGATAATCGATGTCTGGATCTATTCCCCAGTATTTAGCAAAAGGCGAACGAGTTATTTTTACACTTGAAGGTTGCATAGGGCTTTTATTCATTTAGGTTCTGCCATTGATTTCGATTAGCCAAAAGCGGTGAATCGTTGCGAATGAAAATCGATCTTGGAGTTTCGAGTGACACTGAATTCGGCAAGTAGTGTTGTTGAAAGACTGGATTGAAGTAGAGCTGTCCGACGAAGGCCCAATCGCCTTTTGCCCGTTGTAAAATTTCTGCCTCGGTAAGCGGCAGCTTGAAATTGGCGATGACGATATCCGGTTTATGAATATCCAGCGAATAGGTATAGTCGAATTTATTATGGCCTGCCATATTGGCGCCAGGAAACGCCGGTCGCCGAGCGACCTCTGGATCCATCTTGCCCAACAAGTCTACTCCAAACCGCTCAGAGAAATAAAACACCGATCCTCCCCAGCAATCAGCCACCTTGCAGTCGGGCGGGGTATTCTTTTTAATTAACAGACCGATGCGAATGTTATCGACGTCGAACTTAAATGGCACCACGATATTTTTATAGCTCAGAGGTGATAAAGGCAGACTGACAAAACACAAGATCGCCAGCAGCCATCTCTTTTCCACAGAAGCCGTGACCGTCCTGATCCCATGGAAACCGATGACGAACAACAAGGGCAGGATGGGTATAAAAAAGCGAAAGTTTCCGAAAGCATCGCCGCCTGTAAACACCACATAGAGGGCATATAGACCGCAGCCGCATAGCAGCCATCTCAGCGATTTTTCCGATCCGCGCAGCGCGGCGAATAGGGCAAAACCGATCAACAGCCAATAATGCCAAATGAACCCCAGCAGGTAGCCGATGCCGGCGCCATATTTCCCCGGCCAACCAAAGGTCTTGAGATAGGCGGTATTGGGCAACCATTGGCCATAATAAGCGAGCCGAAACAACAAATGGCCGGTGGGCAGAAGAAATGAAATTGCCGAATACATCAATACTTTTTTCTTATCTTTATGCATTGAAAAGGAGAAAAGATATAATAAGCCGGCCAGCACCAAGCCATCCGAACGCACAAGAGGGATCAGGCCGATGAGCAGATGCGAAAATAGAGTGGGTGAACGGTGATGTACATCATGCATGACGCGATAGATGATCCAGACGATCAAAAACATGAGTAAAGATGTCTCGAAACCCGATACCGCCCAGGCCAAGATGTTTTTGCTAAAGACAAAAGCAGCAAAGACGAATACAAAGGCCGTATCGTCCACTTTGAGCGTCTGCATCCATTTGCGCAGTGGAAACAGGGTGAAGATTGCCAAACCCACGCTGGTGATTAAAATCAAGATCGAAGTCTTGGACAATGGTATATGCAACACATGCGGTACAGCCATCCACAAAGTCCACAGGAAGGTGGTGTATCCCTCCACCCTTTCGCCGGGATTCCAGACCAATCCATGACCATTGGCCAAATGATAGGCATAACGCATGGAGATCATGGGATCATCGGCGAGCCACCAATAGCGCTCACCGGCGATGATGGCGCTGTGACCGGAAATAACCACAGGCAGGCAGATGGCCGCGAAAACAATGGCGGCTATCACCACCATTCGCGTTGGCTTCATATTCCATCCTCTGATCCTTTTCATCTGCCAGGTAACAATGAGGGTCAACACCAGCAGTAGGATTCCACGGAATAGTGCCTCTTGCGCCAACACACCGATTTGGCTGAATAAATGCGGCCCTAATGTATTTTCAGACAGGAAAGGCAACTTGAGCCAATGACGCTCCGCTCCACTCTTGAGCAACAGGGTGCCGATGGCGATTAGGAAAATACTCAACAGGATGAGAGATAGTACGAACCGTCTCACAACAGGATCAAACCGTTTTTAAATTACCCTCTACGAGATAAACCGAAACTCATTGCGTGACTGCTGACAAAAGTAAAAATATAACGCAAGTTGTTCGAGCTTTGGTGTTCGTATAAAAATGAAATATCTATTTAAAGATAATGAGCGACCACCCAATCGTGATGGATGGGGCAATTAAAATAAGTAAAATTGTCAAATAATTACGATGGTGGCGCTTTAAGATGTCTCGTCGCTGGCGCTCCTCGACATGACATGTTTTGGTGTATTTTTACGGCTCAAAGATGTCTCGTCGCTGCGCTTCTCAACATGACATATCTGTTTATTTTTTCACGCATTGTAGTGAGCATGTGAAACAAATAGAAAAATGTGCTGTCGATGGGTAAAATGATGAGAGATTTTGATCTGTTCATCATTCAATTAATTGTTATTTTTTAAGTTAGATGTTAATTGGCCAACATCATTTTCAAGTTTCTGCCCATGATTTGTTCCATCTCTTTATAGGCATGGGCGATTCCAACTTCTTGTCTTCTTAAACGATAAAACGATTGTAGCCATTGAGCCCTCGATAGCGTCGCTTCCTCATCAAACAGGGAGAGGTCGACATGAATATTGGAGACGCCCTGCGCGTCTATCATACGCGACAACACTTCCACCGAATCGGCTTCTCGACATTGAATCACCCACAGGCGATGGTTACCGTGCAAGTTTTTCTTCGCAAATGAAAGCAGACGCTCGCTTTGTGCTAATGGCACTCGCCAACAGAATTTGCCGTCATAGTTATCGAGAATCAATTGCACCAATACTGTATCGGTGAAGTTGCAATCCAAAATAATCGCGTGTTTACTACAGGTTTTAAGGATATCATTGCCTTTATCATTCACTTTTCCGTCCGGAGAGAAAAGATATTGGCCTTCTTTTATTCGCAGAAAATTGAGACCCAGCCTGGCGAGCGCCGAAAAATAGGTGAGGGGATGATCAAAAAGTGTATTTTCTTGCAAGCCGACGGCTACGGCCACTTTTTGCTCCGCCGCGGCACGGTCCAGAGAGGCACTGTTCGCATAGCGCAGCCAAATATTGCTGGTTTTTAGGATTCGTTCAATATGATTGATCTGCTCGAATAACGTATCGGCGCAACTCATTGACTTTGGCCAAACCAAATTCAAAATCACCATGCGAACCGCATCACGACTCTTTTCTGTCATTCGGTTTTGGAACTCCGCGGACAAAATATCCGAGGCATCGTAGGCTTCATTCCAATCGACCTGATCGCCGTGTTGGAGAAAGAAATAGCCTTCACGTTCGTTGAGGTAGGTTGAGGGCTCCGCTGTGTTTGCCAGAAGGGATAGAATCTCTGCAGCTCTGTCTCCGACGCTTTGCAGAGAAGTAACATTGATCAAGGCGGGCACATCTTCGAATTGATGATAGAAAGGATGGCCGCCGGTGCTATAAAATCCTATGGCAGGTATGCCTTGTTCGATAAAATGGGCATGGTCGCTGCCACCCATGCCCCAGCCGCGTCCTAAGCGCGTTTTTTTTCTCAACGAATCGCTCCACAAAGATGTCAAGGACGGTAAAATATCAGGAAAATAGTTGACGCCGCTGATACCTACGCCGCCATCGCCCATGCCTTCCATGTCGAAATTGAGCATCGCCACGATGTTCCTCGCAGGAAACGGCGGGTGGCAGGCAAAATACTTCGACCCGCACAAACCTTGCTCCTCAGCCCCAAAGGCGACGAACAAAATCGATCGTCGGGGTCTTTCGGGTCTTGATGTAAAAATACGCGCCAATTCCATGACGATGGCGGTGCCAGAGGCGTTATCGTCGGCGCCGTGATAGATATGGCCGTGATGATCCATTCCCGTGTGATCCATGTGCCCGCCGACAATAATATATTGACTGCGTAATTCCGGATCGCTTCCCGGCAAAACGGCGACGACATTCTCACCTTTTCCATCTTTTATCGGTTTTACTTTTGCGTTGATGTGCATCTTTTTATTCAGGGGAAACGATTGGGGTGCCTTGCCGAGATCGCGAAGGGTGTTATCCAAACTTTTAAAAGTGCCAGTAAAGAGATCACGCGCCACTTTTCGGGAGATATTATAGGCGATAAAATTCCTTCGATAGCCCTGCTCGTGAATGGTTCCGCCGCGGGTGGGCCAATCGCCTTTTTCCAGCATCAACAGGGCCACGGCGCCATGGGCGCTGGCCACCGCCACTTTATAGTCGCGTTCGTTGGCGAACTCCCAGTCTCGGCCATCTTGAGGCAGATCGCGATATAGCAAAACGATTTTGCCGCGGACATCCACACCCGCATAATCGTCGCGTCCCAGGTTGGGTTCGCTGATGCCGTAACCGACGAATACCACATCCGTCGTGTAATTTCCCGACCCAGAATTTAAATAGATGGTGAAATCCACACCCTCGATATATTCTATCCGGCCAAAAGAGCCATTTAATAAACGCAGCTGGGACTTTTGGGTTTGTTGGGTTACCAGCATGGGAAATGCTTGGATAAACGTGCCATCATCGCCAGCTGGTTGAAACCCATAAGATTGGAATTGCTGCGCTATCCATTCCGCCGCCCTACGCGCAGCAATGGTACCGGTGCGCCGACCTTGATATTCCGGCCGGCATAATTCTTGAATATAACCGAATGCCCGCTCGCCGCTGAAACGCTCTTGCGCAAAAGCATGAAGATTGATAGAAAGCAGAACTGAGAAAATCACAAATATTATTCGAATGGGCAGTATTCGTCGTTTATGCAACAGAGATCCTTTCTGAAAAAAATAAATGATTGAAGATTGAAAATTGAAGATTAGTGAATACCGATATGGATCCACTCACCTCTCTGTGAAATATGGTCTTGTCCGTACTCTGTCAAGACCCATTGCGGTTCATTTCAATATGTTGCTTCGCTACGGGCTAAATCGGACAAATGAGTATCCTCTTCAATCTTCAATCTGAAATCTTTAAGCCTTGATTTCCAATTCCGCAAATTTCGCCGTGATATTGGCAATCTCTATGAATTTGGCCAGCACGCGATCGGTATCTTGGCCCATGCGATAGGTGTCTTTATCCAGTCGCCCCTCGGGATCGAGTTCGCTGAGCACATTTTTTTGATTGAAATTGGGTTTTTCTTTGGCGTACGGCCAGAGTCGAAAGGAGCCGCCGGTGATTTCATCGATGAGATAAACCTCACCATCGATGAGGCCATATTCCAATTTCATGTCGACGAGTTGGATTTTAAATGCTGCAAAGGCCCTTTCCAGGAGATAGAAAACTTGAGCGTTGATATCGCGCATCTGTTGATATTCTCTGCCTGCCTTGGTCGTAATGATATAGTCGATATACCCTTCATCCAGCATCGGGTCATGAAGTCGATCGTCCTTGTAATGGAACTGGGTGATGACCGGATCAAAATAGGTGCCCTGCTCGATGTTTCCCCAATGGACGATGGAGCCGGCGGCAACGCGACGGCTCACCACTTCCAGGTTTATCTTGAAATCGAGTTTTTTTACCAAGGCAACTTTTTCTTCTGGGGTGGCCACATAATGGGTGCGCACGCCACAACGATTGAGATATTCGAAGATATCGCGATTGGTCTGCCAATCCACCAATGCCTTGCCCTGAATGACGTCGTGCTTGACGCCATCGCCAGCAGTAATATCGTCCTTGAAGCGCATAAAAACCGTCTTGGGATCATCCGGATTGGCATAGATGACCTTGGTTTTGCCTTCGTTGAGTTTGGTCAATTTAGAAAAATCGAGAGACATGGCGACTCCTTATAAACTAAAGATAATGAATGGGTTGGGAAAAGCGCAATGGGCTTGATCTGCCCCACGTAAATGATCACGTGAATCATTATTTTGAAAGTATGCAAAATTAGCATAAATGTCAATAATTTACTTGCTACAAAAAAAGCTCGCGACGTTGAAATCACGAGCTATTAGGAAGATAATTTAAAGATAAAACTTTGTACCCCTAGCAGGATTTGAACCTGCGACCAACGGTTTAGGAAACCGCTGCTCTATCCTGCTGAGCTATAGGGGCATTGCCACTCGGCCGTTATAGGATAAATACTCCCTGCCAAGTTTCTGTGGATGTAGAAATATAGCAAATTTCATTATAATTCGCAACTCATTTCATTCCCAAAGCGGTCATGACCAAGCTAGATGGATAGAACATTATCTTTATTTGCCGACAAAAGTCCTGACCAATGATCCAAAGCAGTGCGATTCAGAGAACGATCAAGCTGGTTGGCTGTCATGGTGCTAAAAAACCGCAAGCCATTTTTCTGCCTCAGCACGCATTTTATCAGCAGCTTTAATTTCTTTGGTTAATGCGGATGCGCAAAAAATACCCGCCGGATCGGCAGCTAGCAAAAGCGAGATATTTTGTAGGGATATACCACCACTATACATGATCAAGAGATTCGGATATACCGATTTCAAAGCCGCGCCGATCGCATACAAGGAAGCGCTTGATGTGATGGCCGGAAATAATTTATAGATCCACTGGTAGGGATACCGCTGCGACAATTCTTCAAAATCACATCCATAGAGCTTGGCTTTTAATGCCAGTTGTTTTCCGCAATCAGCCATGCCGCCGGGAATGCACATGAGGTCGTGTTCAACGCACACACGCACCACTTCTTCGATAAAATCGGCCGAGACGATTCCAGCAGCGCCTGCACGAATGACCTGTTCGGCCTGCTTTGCCGTCATCACGGTGCCGGCCAAAATCAGCGCATCCGGATGTTTCTCTATTACGGCGCTGATGCCCTCAAGGGCCGCCGGCGTCCGCAGGGCGATCTCCAGGGTAATCCCCATGGGAGCGAACGTATCGTAGGCAATGACGCAATCCTCCACGTATTTGGGACTCAATAGAGCCGTCAACCTCTTGTTTTTCAGCTGATTGAATACCAGTTCGGTTTTTTTCATATTATTGCCTTTTGTTAATACTTGAAGGCGGATAGTGCTTGGAAATATTTTAGTCGACGATGGTATTGCTTATTTTTTTGATCATCCATCTCACGTGTTAGCTGAATCTAAACCATGGCCTTAGCCAGATTATTTTCCTACCGTTGCACCCTTGCCGAGCCGCCTTTGGCAAAGGCTTCGACCTCCGATACCTTGGCCATGGTGACGTCGCCCGGAAAAGTGGTGAGCAACGCACCATGGGCCCAACCAAGTCGTAGCGCTTCTTCAGGCTTTCGCCCAGTGATCAATCCATAGATCAAGCCGGCGGCAAAACCGTCGCCACCGCCAATACGATCCAAGACATCCAAACGGCAAGTGGGGCTGACATATTTCTCACCCTCCAGCCATAATACCGCTGCCCAATCATGCCAATTGCTGGAGTGAACTTCGCGCAAAGTTGTGGCAACCAATTTAATGTTGGGGAATTCCTTCACCACATTTTCGATCATCTGGAAAAACTGGTCGGGATCCAGTTTGGATTTGGACGCCACCTGTGGTCCTTGGATGCCCAGTCCCAACTGCAGATCCTCCTCATTGCCGATGAGCGCATCCACATGGCGAACGATATTTCGCAATACGCTCTGAGCTTTTTCGAGGCCTCCGATGGGCGCCCATAATTTGGCGCGATAGTTGAGGTCAAAGGAATTGATTGTACCGTTAGCTTTTGCTGCCTGCATGGCTTCGACGATCAGCTCTGAGGTTGTTTCGGACAAGGCTGCAAAAATACCGCCGGAGTGAAACCAACGAACGCCCTTTTGGAAGATGTCATCCCAATCGAAATCACCGGGCTTGAGCAGAGCGCCTGCTTCGTTGGCACGATTATAAAACACGACAGGCGGCCGCACACCTTGGCCGCGATCGCTATAGACAGTGGCTATGTTAGGTCCACGCACACCATCGTGCTCAAACCATTTATAGAAAGATTGGACCCCCATCTCGCGCACGCGCGCTTGCACCAGTTCGCCAATACCATAATTGACCATGGCAGTAGCGATGCCAGTCTTGAGTCCAAAACAATCGGCGAGATTAGCAGCAACATTATATTCTCCCCCAGAAACGTGGACATCGAAAGTACGCGCTCTTCTGAAAGGCACCACACCAGGATCCAATCGATGCACCAGGGCGCCAAGGGAAAGAAAATCCAGCGCACAATCATCTTTACGGATGGATAACATATTTTCTCTCCTATCTCCTTATTGTTTTATTTACTACCAACACATAGATCCAGCGACGATAAAGCATACCACCAGAAAACATGCCCAGAGGTAGCTCTGCATGATCAGTTTCTTCGACCCAATGTGTTATATACAAAATAATAGCGACAATACCTATAAAGGTCATCACCAACAAGAAAGGTCTTCTTGTCTTTAACAAGTCCCATTTTTCAAAAGATGTCAATGGATTACGTATATCTAAATAGAATATTTCACGATTCGCACCGGTATTGCAATTTTTGCTGTAATGCTTCGAGATGAAAATGAAATATCCTATTTGCCTCATGCCAACCAATCTGTATGGAAGAATTGGCCACGTGGCTTATCCACGCGCTCATAGGTATGGGCGCCGAAATAATCGCGTTGGGCTTGTAACAGATTGGCCGGCAGTTGCGCGCTGCGATAGCCGTCGTAGTACGCCAGGGCGCTGCTAAAGGCTGGCACCGAAATCCCCCATTCAATCGCCTTGGCTACCACCTGGCGCCAGGCTTGCTGATTTTTATCTATGGCTTCTTTGAAATAGGGATCCAGCAGCAGATTGGCCAGAGATGGATTTTTATCAAAGGCCGCTTTAATTCTCTCCAGGAATTGCGCCCTGATGATGCAACCGGCTCGCCATAGAAGAGCGATGTTACCGAAATTAAGCCCCCATTTATACTCTTCGGAAGCCGCGCGCATCAGCTGAAATCCTTGAGCGTAAGAACAGATTTTCGATGAATAGAGCGCTTTGCGAATCATCTCGATGAATTCTTTCTTGTCTCCACTAAAAACCGCTTTCGGTCCACTCAAGATTTTCGATGCAGCCACACGTTCTTCTTTGATGGCGCTTAAAGCGCGAGCAAAAACCGCCTCGGCAATGGTCATGGCCGGAATGCCTAAATCCAATGCCACTTGACTGGTCCATTTGCCGGTCCCTTTCTGGCCAGCTGTATCCAAAATCACATGAACCATCGGTTTGCCTGTTTCAGGGTCTTTTTTGCCTAAAACATGACTGGTAATTTCGATGAGATAACTATTCAACTCCCCTTTGTTCCACTCGGCGAATATTTCTTGCATTTCATCGGGAGAGAGACCTAATATTTGTTCCATGATGAAATAGGCTTCGCAGATCATCTGCATATCGCCGTACTCGATGCCGTTGTGCACCATTTTGACGAAATGACCGGCGCCACCGTTGCCAACCCACTCACAACACGGCGAACCGTCCGGCACTTTAGCAGCTATGGCCTGAAAGATGGGCTTGACCAACGGCCACGCTTGGGGATTACCGCCAGGCATAATGGATGGTCCCCACAGAGCCCCCTCCTCGCCTCCGCTTACACCGGTGCCGATGTAGAGGATGCCCTTTTCCTGCAGCTCGGCATTACGGCGTTCTGTGTCCGGGAAATAGGTGTTCCCGCCATCGATGATGAGATCCCCCTTGTCCAACAGTGGCAACAGCAGGGCGATGAAATCATCCACCGCCTTGCCTGCTTTGACCATTAACATGATCTTTCGCGGTTTTTGCAAACGTTGTACAAATTCCTGCAAACTGTGACAACCGACAATATTTTTGCCTTTGGCGCGGCCATTGATGAAATCATCTACTTTGCTGACTGTTCTATTAAAAACCGCCACACAAAAGCCGTTGCGCTCCATATTGAGAACCAAGTTCTCGCCCATCACCGCTAACCCAATCAATCCAATGTCACATTTCTTCATGATATTCTCCTACTTTTTTAGATGTTATGTATCGTTAATTAATCCCTAAATGCTATATTAACTCGATTGTCGAATTCAAAAATCACACATGAGGTGAATTAGATGGAGCTTAATAAGATACTTAACACACAAGCCGGGTAATCATAGTCTCTGCCCAATAAAGCATCCCTTGTCTCATAGGTGGAAGAGGCTTTGCGTGGAAAGATGCTTCTGAAAAACGTCTATTCATCTTAACATTCATTCTTTGAGTTCTGACTGCGTCAACACAAAGAATTGGCTAAAATAAAGAGCCCCATTCTATTCCGTTTCGTCAAGCTCTACCGTTTCAAAAAGGCTGGTGGATATTGCCTGTACCTAATTTCTGAAGCATCTGGTTGATGAAACAAAACAGGTAATTCCTCTTTATGTATACCATTCCTGTTCTTGATATCATAATTCCACCATGACCTGAGGAGAATACAGATATCAACCCCCTCCGAGGAAATATGTCCCTCCTAAAAGAAGAGGTGTACCCAATGGGTCAAAGTTGATACCATTAGATGGTCATGGCTGTAAACCCACCATCCACGCGGATGATGGCACCCGTGACAAACGACGATGCCTTTTCGGATGCCAACCACAAGGTGACACCAATGAGCTCTTCAGCTTCACCGAAACGATTCATGGGTGTGTGTCGCATGATATCGGCAACACGCTCGGGCGAGAGGATTTTTCGATTTTGCTCCGCCGGAAAAAATCCCGGAGCAATGGCATTGACGCGCACATGATAGGGAGCCCACTCTCTCGCCAGAAATTGCGTCAGATTGTTTACACCTGCCTTGGAAATGCTGTAAGTGAAAACTTTGGATAAAGGAGGCCCGGAAGAAGCGGAGGAAATATTAATAATGCTGCCTCCGTTCTGTTCAACCATGGATTTGCCAAAGATCTGGCAGGTCATAAACATACTTTTAAGATTGACCTGCAGGATATTGTCCCATTCCTCGTCAGTGATTTCAAAGAATGGTGTGGCGGAATTGATGCCCGGCGCATTGATCAAGATATCGACCCGTCCAAACCGCTGCATGACCGCCTGGTGGGCATTCGCTAAATCCTGACGATTGGCCGCATTAACCCGCAATCCCAAAGTATCCACACCCTCTTTAGCCAATTCGCTTGCTCGATTCCTGGCCTTTTCTTCATTCAAATCGAAGATAGCGATATGGGCACCAGCCCTCGCCAATCCCGAGGCCATGGCACCTGCCAATACCCCACCGCCGCCGACAACCACGGCCACTTTGTCATGTAAAGAAAATAGTTCTTCTACGTAACTCATAGATCTCCCGAAATAATTACATTTGTTATCTCACGCGCACATTTGGCCATTTCAAAGAATGTATAATTTTCATTCATCTTATCTGACTTTAGAAAAGAAGAGCGGTTTAATATGGCGTTCCAATAAGTTTTCCTTTACATTTTTTGCAATGATCGCCTCGTTCTTTTCCACTAAATGCAAATACTCTTTTCCCATTTCCGCTGCAATTTTATATGCTACATGAAGCAATTGGCGGAAGTGAAGGTTAAATCGCGGGTTATGAGTGTCATGTCGCAAGGTAGAAGTAAAATCCTCCTCATCCCATTTCATGACTTCTTCAACCATTGGCAATTGGCCGCTGATGATGTGGATGACCGAAGTATAGGGTGCCACCAATTCATCATAACGAACCAGCGCCTGCCGATAGATTTCTTTGGCCATGGCCAGACCTTCGCCGCCTGCTTCTGCCAACCCTATCAGCTCTTCCAGCCAAGTGGTGCCAGCGGTTTTTAAATGGACTCCGGCGTTATATTTTTGTAATATTTTTTGGATGGGTTGGTACAGCGAAAATTTATCGCTGCCAGAATGAATGCTGAGTTTTAAATCCCGTGGCAACGAGAATTCTTTTACGGCCAGTTGAACCACGGCTACGTCCTGTTCGAATTCTCGGCTGAATTGGGCGATATTGCCGACATAATCGATGCCTTTATTGAATTCTCCGCTGAATTTAGGGGCAATGGTATTCAATGGGATGGAATAGTTCGAGATGGCGGCGAGGATGAAAAACAGCTCGATCGGCGATTGCGGTGCACTGGTTTCATCCATCGAGACCTCGACCAAAAATTGATCGTGGCCCTTATGTTCACGAATATGTTGGTAAATACGCGCAGCTTCTTCCACGGCAAGGAGGTATTTACAAAGGATCTTTTGAACCAGATCTTTGGTCACCACTATTTTTTCATCGATGCCTGGGATAGACCAACTACCCAAGTAGTTACTGAGCTTTTTTAACAAGAGTTCCATCCGATTGGCTGCCACTGGTTGGCCGATAAAATCGGCGACATCGATAGTAAAGAAATCGGCGACATCGAGAAAAAAATCGACGGTTTTCATGGCGATGTGATCTGCATCGACAAAATAGGATTCCTTCCAGCCACAGGCCTTGACGGCGTCATCAGCAGCCCAGCGGGTGTCTGCTGGCTGACTGCCGATGATCTGGTGTTCACGAAAAGATTTGTTCCAGACGGGTGTAATCTGAACGCCCTCTTTTTGAGCCTCGATAATCGCCGACAGTTGGGCTTTACCCTGACGGGCAAAACGATCGCCCACGCCAATGGAATATTTTGCTAATTTCATATCGTTCTTACCTTTTATTTGCAAAGTTTATTTTGCGATTCAAGTAAATGATCATTACGGCAAAAACATGCTAAACGAGTAAATAGAATATAATCCGACTCTAAAGCTTATAGGTCTTTTTCGCCAGATCGTAAGCCAATGCGCGGCTCATGGCCTTGGCATCTTCCATGTCGATAATATGCCGTGCGACCAGCCCTGCTAGATAATTACAATCGATACGACGCGACAAATCGTGCCGGGCTGGGATAGACGGGAAAGCGCGAGTGTCATCGGTAAATCCTACGGTATTGTAAATGCCCGCGGTTTCTGTGACGCTCTGCCGATAGCGCTGCATCCCCTCGATGGAATCGTGGAACCACCAAGCAGCCCCTAATTTCAGACAAGGATAATGTCCAGCTAAGGGCGCCAGTTCACGGGAGTAGGTCGATTCATCGAGCGTGAATACCACCAGCGTCAACCTCGGATCGTTGCCATACTTGTTAAGAAGCTCATAGAGATTATGGGTGTATTCGGTCTGTACCGGTATGTCGCAACCTTTATCAGCTCCGAATTTCCTGTAGATCAATTGATTATGATTGCGGAACGCACCTGGGTGAATCTGCATCACCAGGCCATCTTCGATGCTCATACGCGCCATTTCCATCAACATGTGGGCGGTAAAAAGGTCAGCATCTCTCTGGGTGGCTTTACCGTGGAGCGCCTTTTGAAACAGCGCCTCGACTTCCATGGGATTCAATTCATGGGCATAGGGACTAAAAATACCTTGATCGGTAGAAACAGCGCCCATCTTTTTGAAATAGCTGCGCCTATCTTCCAACGCTCGAATATACGTGGCAAACGAGTCGATTTCGATACCACTGACCTCCCCTAACCGCTGAATATTCTGTCGCCAATTCGGATCGAGGATGTTGATGACCGCATCGGGTCGGAAGCAAGGGATGACGCGTCCCTTCCATCCAGACTCTCTTATTTTCTGATGATGTTCCAATAAATCAGTCGCCGCATCGGTAGTGGTCAGCACCTCGATATTGAACCTTTCGAACAGAGCGCGTGGTAAAAACTCTTCACTGGATAGTTTATCACTGATCTGATCGTAAATACGCATGGCAGATTCGCCTGATAGTTTCTCGCGGATGCCAAAGACGAAATAGAGCTCATGATTGAGCCATACTCCCGACGGTGTGCCAGCAAAAAGGTAATAATGGTCGGCGAAGAGTTGCCAGATTTTACGATGATCCTGTTCAACAGCGGTATCGTCCTTTGTAGGGATGCCTAATCGTTCGAGTGGGATGCCCTGAGAATAGAGCATGCGATAGAGATAATGATCGGGGATGAGTAGCAATTCCGTAGGGTCAGGGAAAGGTTTATCTTCAGCAAATAGACGCGGATCGACGTGTCCGTGAGGACTGAGAATAGGCAGACCCTTCACCTGCTCATAAAGATCCCGTGCAATAGCGCGAATCGTTGGGTCTGGATCGAAAAATCGCTCTTCATCAAGTTTCAGTGGTTGCGACATGGAAATTCCGTTTTGGTTAAATGAAATCCTAACTGGTCAACTCCAAAAGCTCATCGGCATTCAGGCTTTAGCCTTTCATCGGATGGCTGTGCCAGAACGAAACCCTGAATGGTGAATTCCCGAGAGTTTTCAGGATTTCAGCCACTTCGGGAATTCAGGCTTTAGCCTTTCACCGAACAGTGATAGAATGAAACCCTTATAGGCGAATTGCAAATTCAAACGAATACGTTTTGTATAAAATATCTTGTCAGTTTTACCAAAGCACAGTTAGCTGAACCAACAGCCTGGCAAAACGCTCTATGCCACTGGGGCGCACGAATTTCTCTTCACCAATTCGGCAGGCAGAATCACTTTTTCATATCCAGTTGTGTCGCGGACTTTGTTTATATTTTGAATCAGTAGCTGAGCAGCCGTCCTGCCAATCTCATAAGCGGGAACACGCACGCTGGTCAAAGGAACGCGAAACGAGCGACAGAAATCGATGTCATCGAAACCGATGATGGAAACTTGGTCGGGAATAGCCAGATTCATTTCGAACAAAGCGTTGGCCAGACCAATAGACACCAGATCATTGTAACACAACACCGCTGTGGGTATATCCGCATGGGAGTCAAACACCCGTTTTCCAGCTTGATAGCCGTTTTCGATATAGGAGCCAGCTTCGACGATCAGATTTTGCGATAGGGGAAGTTGGTGATCGATCAACGCCTGCCGATACCCCTGCAATCGCTCGGCATTGTGCACCGAAAGAGCAGGCCCCATGAAATAGGCGATCTTTTTATGTCCCAGTCCGATCAAGTAGACGACCGCATCGTAAGCTGCTTTGACGTTGTCGATATCCACCACATGAGTCGCATAATTCTGGATGTTGTTCAACATCACCAAAGGATAATTCTCATGCAATAGGTGCACCAGATAAGAAAAGTCTACGCCCTCACCCTGAAGCGGAGAGATGATCAAGCCATCGACGCCGTAATCAATCATCGTCTCGATGCCTTGCTTTTCTTTATGCGGCTCCAACTCGGAACTGGCCAGTAGTACGGTATAGCCATTAACAGTGCAGCCATCGAAGACGCCTTTGACGATACGGGCGTAGTAGGGATTGACGATTTCTTTGATTAATAATCCAATAGTCTTGGTTTTGCGAGTAGAGAGAGAACGCGCCACGTGACTTGGACGGTAGCCGAATTTTTGCACGATTTCCATCACTTTCGCACGGGTTTGTTCAGATATACCTGGCTTGCCGTTAAGAGCAATAGAAACCGTTGCTTTGGAAACATTGGCCAAACGGGCGATATCGGCAATGGTGAGGCGCATCAAAATTAACCGGTTAAAATATATTATCAAATACGGTCGAAAGATAATTGCAAAATCTATTATTTATTGATTATTATATTGTTAAATCACTTTCATTTTAATATTTTCACAACGATCTATTAAAAGACTAAACCGATTTAATAAAAATATAATATTTCTTTTCGCATATGTCAAGTAATTTTTTTTATCTGCGATGAGGATTTTAACACACTTTTGCTTATTTTGTCCTCAACTAAAAACCATGCGACAGTCATCACAAAATCCACAAGAGGGATTATTCTCCAAAACCACTCAATTACCGATCTTCAAATGGTTATCGCTCCACTTAAAATGTTCACCGGCATCGATTTACCAACACCATTTTCTCATAATAAAATGTGTATTTTCCCCTCCATCATCTGGAAATAAACATAATCCGCAACCAGCATCCCAGGAAACACTGGACAAATAAGGTGCATTTTTAATTTGTGGGGAGGCTGCGGATGTATGGCGTGCTCATCGGACGCTGAAGAGGCGCTCCCGCAAAAAATCGATGGTTTTCTCGGCAGCCGTGTCGGGATCTGGCAAAGGCAGAATTTCGGCAGAAATGTGGCCCTGATAATGGATCCGTTCCAAAGACTGAAAAATCGCGCCAAAATCAATATGGCCAGCGCCTGGATACCAGCGGTTCGAGTCGGCAATATGAAAATGATAAAGCCTCTCCCCCACCCTTTCGATACTCTTGGGGATGGATGGCTCTTCGATATTCATGTGGAAGGTATCGAGCAAAAGTCCAACCTGGGGCAAATGCAAATCTTCGATAAACTCCAACCCCTCATCGACGGTATTGATGAGGTCGGTTTCATAGCGATTAATGGGTTCGATGACGAGTTTTACTCTCGGATTGCTTGGGACACATTGATGTAGCGCTTCCTTCAACCATTCACGACATTTCTCTTTTGTCGTCTGTTTAGAGGTACGGCCACGAATCAAACCGATGATGACCATGGCGCCCAAGGCTTCGGCCAGCATCATGTGTTGCTGAATGCGCTGTACCGCTTTTTCGCGTATAGACGGCGAAGGATGCGTGAAAGAGAGTCCTTCTTCTCCATAAGCCTGCCCCGTGCCAATAGCCACTACCTGGAGCTGAAGCTTATCCAATAATCCTTGTAGACTTGCTAAATCCAACAGACTGGGATCACGCACTGCCAGCTCCACCGCATCATAACCCATCTTGCGAATCTTCGCCAGGTTCTCACCCAACCGGCCTTTGTAGGCCAGAGCAGAAAAAGAGGCCGGTTGGGTCGAAAGTACAATGCAACATTTATGAAACATCAGAGCCCCATCTTTGGGATGGCATAAATAGGCCGCCAACCCGGCGTAAAAGGTTCTTTCAGATAGGGTTCCATCTCTTTTTCCGTGCGCATGGTGGTTTTTTCGATGGGCGGTAATTTTCCTGGCGGAAAGGCTGTCAGAATTTCATCATGCACCAACGTCAGATAGGATAGAATGGCAGCGATGACGCGTTTCGCCTTCTGAGCCGAACCTACGGTGGGTCGGCCTACTACGCCCTCAGGCACCGAAGCAATCTCGATGGGTGAATGGCCTTGCCCCTCTGACCAACGACTGGGTCGCCCAAAGGGATCGACGGCTTTGTCGAAGTGGCCATCAGGCAGAAAGCCTTCGACTTTCGTCTCCTGCGCGTAATGCATTTCCACGAACTGCGGTGCCAGCAACAACATCACCGAAGTTTCGGCTTCGTCGGCGTGGACAAAATCGTCGTCCCAGTCACCGCCGCGATCCTTGGTGCGGAAAAATTCGCGCACCGCCCGATGCCAGTCCATGGTGCGGAAAATGCCCGGCAGATTCCACGTCTTTTGCAATTCCTGAATGGCCGCTTCCATCAACCAGGAATGGCCATGATTGTTGACCAATATCTGCTTGCGGAATCCGTCATTCCACAATCCCACCATCACATCGATGAGGATGCGCTTGACGACATCATCCTCTAAATGGATAGTGCCCGGCATGCCGATGTGGTGATGCGGATGTCCGCCATAATTGAGCGGCGGGAAAACCAGGCTGCAAGGTGCACCGCGCTTTGCGGTGAAGCGACGCACGCCTTCCAATATCTGCGTGACCATGAATGTATCCAGCGCCGATACCGTATGATCGCCATGCTGTTCGGTACAGCCGATGGGGATAAAAACAATGTCATTCTTTTTGCGATTCTCGACCACCTGATGGCGAATCGTAGTCTGAATGTAACTGCCGGGCTTGCCGAGCTCCGGCGGCGATGGGATACCATAATCGGCTAAAATCTTATCGATCTCTTCCTGCGAAGCTTCCCAGATTTTTTTCTTCAAGCGGCCGACAGAGGTGTCTTCGAAATATAAATCCGGTCGGTTAGTTGTGAGCCATTTGGTCATGATGGGGTTCCTTTCTTTTATGTCTAACGGTATTCAAAAATATAATCGCATTTAACTAAAGTTTTGATGGTGTGTGATTACACCGATCAACTTGTCGATCTGTCGAATATAATAACGAGAAATTATCACCAGCTAACATGGCCTTTTTTGATGATATCAATATCAAAAATTTAAGTCATGGTATTACCGTGATCTTGACCTGCTCACGGTTGGTTTGTAGCAGGCGAATATGCTCTTCGGTTTGTTCCAGGGTAATTTTCTTGGTGATCAATGGCGTGACATCCATGCCAGCGGCCATGCAACTGATGACATTGGGAAAGGTGCCATGGCCTGAATGACCTTGGGCACCGACCACTTGGGCGCGTCGTACCTGAAACACCTCGCCATTCATAGGGATGCGATCATCGGCGCGAGCCACAATCACCACGGTCGTATTCAATTGGCGGCCTTCCCAGATGATCTTTTCGATATCCGGCCAAACGACCGATGGCAGACCCGTGGCTTCGAGGATGATTTTTGCCCCCATCCCTTGGGTGAGTTCCAACACCGCCGCGGCAACATCGATGCCGGTGGGATCAATGGCATCGGTAGCGCCCATGGCCAACGCCATCTCCCGTCGACTTTTTGAAGGTTCGGAAATGATCACCCGTGAGGCTCCGGATCGGCGCAAGACCGAACAGGCGGCAATGCCCACCGGACCGCTGCCCATGATCAGCACATTTTCACCGGCGCGAATGCCGCCACCTCGTTCGATCACAGCATTATAGGCCACCGAAGTCGGCTCTACCAGGCTGCCAAGCAGGTACATCTTTTCTTCACCGTAGATTTCTCGCAAAGGTTCCAGGCTCCACAAATAGCGCGCATCCATCTTGATGTACTTTGCATAGGCGCCATCGATGGAAAAACCCACTTCTTGCAAGCGCTCGCAGTGGTTGGGATACCCATCGGCACACGGCCGGCACTGTGCACACCACATCATCTCCTCCGAACAAACTGCTTCCCCAGGTCGATAGCGTTTACCAGTGCGCTTGTTAAAGGCTAACTCTCCTGCTTCGACAACCATACCAGAAAACTCATGCCCAAGAGTACACGGAAATGCCGTAAGTCCAGGATAGAGAATGTAACCATCCTTGTCGGTCTGCAGCATGTGGACATCGCTGCCGCAGATGCCACAAGCCTTCACCTCCAAAAGCACTTCCGTTGGACCCGGTACTGGCTCCGGTTTCTCAATCAATTCGATGCGCGGATTCCGCCACACCTTGCTCCCTAGATAGGTTAACTTGCCCTCAATATCTTTTGCCCCTAATTTAAAACCAGGTTTTGGTTGCCAATCGGCAAAAAGAGTGACCGCTCGCATTTCTCATCCTTTCAAAACTAATGTTTAAAAAGTTCATTCAAAAGTTTGTTCTTTCTCATTCACCCTTAACATTCGGTTAAATCCAATACGGATTTACGTTCAACCAAGTATGAAGTTAACTCGATTTTTTGCGGCACCCCAACCTTGCCTTGAATGCGTGATAATAACAGTTTCATGCTTTCTAAGCCCATTTCATAGATAGGCTGATGAATGGTTGTGAGTTCAGTGGGATAGGCGTTGGAAAAAGGCAGGTCGTCATAACCGACCAGAGAAATATCCTTGGGGATAGCGATGTTCATTTCTGCCGCGGTCCGATAGATGATATAGGCAATGGGATCATTACCCGCAAAGATGGCAGAAAATTTCTTGCGCTCCGATAGAATGATGCGGGCGTAATGTTGGTATTGTTTTTCGATGAATCGCTCATCGATGGTGAAAATGATGGATGGGTCGATATCGATAAGGTGGTGTCGCAAGGCGTCCTTGTAGCCTTCCAATCGTGCGCGCTCGCTGCTAAAGAGCGTGCTCAGGGAAATGGCAATGCGGCGATGGCCTTTGCTGATGAGATATTCCGTCAAACGGTAAGCCCCATGATAATTATCAGTAGTGACAAGATCATGCTCGCAACCTGCAATTTCCCGATCTACAAGGACGACCGGAATGTTATTTTGTTTGAACTTTTCGATGATGGCAATATTCTTCGCTGCTTCGGCTGCTGTTGGCATGAAAATCAATCCCGCGACGCCATGCTTGATGATTTGATTGGCGTGGAATTCGGCGCGGACGAACAAATCGTCGGTATTGCACAAGATGATGCTGAAATTATGCTTAGCTGCTTCGTCGCCGATGCCGCGCATCAATTCGGGTGCGTAGCCGCTGCGAATGTCGTGCACCAGCACACCGACAATATTCGACTTGTTCGCCGCCAATTGCTGCGCTTGAACAAAAGTGCCCAGCCTCCTCCGTCGGTAAAGATATCCCATGTTAACCAAATTCTGGATGGCTTGCCGGATAGTAGCGCGCGCCAACCCAGTGGACTGGGCGATCTCTTCCTCAGTCGGAATTTTATCTTCTGGCTTGAATATACCCTGTTCAATCTGTTCGATCAACCAAGTTTGCAGCTGGAAATATTGGGGGATAGGACTTTTACGATCGATGATCATAAAATTTCTCACTTTGCTAATTGTCTATACAAATATACAATTTATTATTTGATTTGTCAATAAAAAAATGCGAATAATGGAAAAATCTCTTCGCTCGATGGGTTTTTCAGCTGGCAAGATCATCTAATTTCATTAGATGGAAGATATCGTAAGGATGTATTTTCCGCATGCCAATGGAGACGGTTTATTACGAAAGGCGAGACCCAATCCGGATATACTGGCAATAACGATCGCGGATGTCGAAGATTAAAAACCGACGTAAAAAAACATACCTCCCCCCTTTCTCACATCAAAACGCTGCCCTGCGCTTCGGTGTCTGCTCCATCCTCGCCTAAATTCCGAATCGAATATTTGCTTCAGTTTGGAAATATCAACTTCAGACACAGAATCAGATTCTGACACTGATAATAATGGATGGAGATTCTACATCCCTTAAATTTTTTATCGGATGCTACAGCTTTTTAACTCCCGGTCCGACAAAATACCAGATGATGAGTCCGATGATTGGAAAGATGATGATGATCAAAATCCAAATGATTTTTTCTAAAGTGGATGCTTTGCTCTGGGCGATACGAACAATGGCGAGGATGTCGGCAATGAGAATCAAAAGTCCGAATAATGTACTTAACATGGTTGGTGCCTCCTGTGTTAATTATCGCTGTCATTAATAGATTTTAAATAACATCTGGTTTTTGTTTACTCGAAAAGTGAAATAATAGATCCCCTTATAGGTGATTGGATTGAGTTTTTGCTTCTCGACACGAAATACAAGGGGAAATCGCTCTTTCTGAAAACTCATCTTCTCGTTTGGTGCTGTCGACAATATTTGCTCCCCGGCAGCGCATCCCGTTGGCATCGCGTGCCCTTTTTGGTGATGGCCTGGCATCGTTGGGATACGCTTTTCTTTGCTGGAGCAATCACCCGGCTGCTATCGCTTACAGAAGTGTTAGTAGATGAGCGATTCAGCGTCGGAGGATTACATCGCTTGCATGGCTGATAGTTTTTTACTGCTTGCTCCAATGATATGGCAATCTTTTCACCTCGCACAGTAGAGCAAGAGGCGCGGTGATATTTCTTGCCGTTTTTGGTTACATAAACGGTTTCATCGGCAAAAGTTATGGAGAAAATGGATGCACTCAATAGATACAGCAACACTTTTATCGCCGGATGTAACATAAATCCCCATGAAAATCAAAAAATTTTATAATATTTACTAATTCATTTCATAAAAATCAAGAATAAAAATTTGCTCTGACAATATTTTTCAAATAGAAAAACAAAATGGACTTTTTTTATGGCACTGGGGTGGAACGCAAATTGGGATACACTGCGTCAAATAAAAATAGTCATGTCAAGATACAAAAAGTCCCCTTTTTATAAACGGGGATTTTGCGCTTCCATGGATATCTTGGAATTGAGAAGGCCACTCTGAGTCAAATAAAAATCATCATGTCGAGGAGTCATGTCAAGATACAAAAGTGAAAATCCCCTTTTTGTAAATGGGGATTTTGCGCTTCCATGGATATCTTGGAAGCGAGAAGGCCACTCTGAGTCAAATAAAAATCATCATGTCAAGCAGCGCCAGCGACGAGACAGCTTTAGCTTTTTTACAGACGAAAAGCAATAAATTGCAAGAAGCCGTTCCTGACGACGTCCGCGGGGATGAGGAATCTCTGTTTTTTTTCCTTTCGCCTTGTGTAAACTCTGTGATCTCTGTGGCCTCTGTGGTGATAAAAAAACGCTGCC
>FWPV01006101.1_pt1 | contig 23399 bp, 16 predicted proteins | sample 2228371 | NCBI WGS metagenome assembly FWPV01 (sample SAMEA103939776, study PRJEB20133) | metagenome | reverse complement strand
GAGGGGTCGTAAGCCTCACAATCCTGGAGACAAAGCTATACATTTATGGATATTTGCACAGAATCAGATCGAGCCGGCAATTGGAAAAGGCCACACACGCGAACATCGAAATGATCTGGTTGAAGCGGCGGTTGCGGCCAGATTTCAAGACCATAGCCGATTTTCGCAAGGATAACAGCAAAGCCATAAAGGCGGTATTTCGGGATTTTACTTTGCTAAGAAAGAAGCTGGATGTATTTGGGTGTGAACGGATAGCCATCGATGGGGGAGCAGATTCAAGGCGTACAACAGCAATAGTCGAAATTTTACCAAGAACAATTTGTTAAAGTTGCTAAAACAGATAGATGAGCCAATCGATAAATATCTTCGCGACTTGGATGATGGGGACAAATAGATCAGCGGGTGAGAGAAAATGCCGATATTCTCAAACGGCATAAGGGGATGATGGAGCATTCTTTTGCAACCATAAAGAATTGGATGGGTTATCATCATTTTTTGTCCAGAGGCAAAGAGAATGTCTCTACGGAGATTAATCTGTTTAGTTTGGCTTGTAACAGCAAACGAGTGTTCAAGAGTGTCGATTTTCAAAAACTTATGGGCTGTGTTTGAAAAATCAAGGGAAACGTGTGACTATTCGGTGAGATAATCTGAAAAAAAATCAAATCAAGTTTGTATTTTTTAAGTAATATTTTTTTGTTGCTATGTTATTTATTGCTCGTTTTCACACAGCCACTAAAGCTTGAACAACGTACGCATATGAAGCGGGCAGGAAAGCCCGCCCTCCGGGTGAGTACCAAAAAGTAGGCGGGTAAGAAAACCCGCCCTCTGGGTAGTGCGGGTTTTTCCACTTCGCCACAAGCTAAAGCTTGAACAACGTACGCATATGAAGCGGGCAGGAAAGCCCGCCCTCCGGGTGGTGCGGGTTTTCCACTCCGCCACAAGCTAAAGCTTGATCAACGTGCAACTTCAGTTCTTGCTGTTTGTTCAAAATGTAAAGTTTTCCAAACCGATGGTGACGCAGCGATATTCGGTTTCGTCCAAAGGAGCATCCGTGCCCGCTCGGTATCGACTGTAGTGTAATTCCACATTCAGATGTAGCAATAACTTTTTGAAGAGATTATCTTCCAAATTGAACACATCCATGGCCAGCATCGCCTTGATCGGTGTCATGGCATTGACCCCGATGCCGCTGGTACGCAAATGCACAGAGCCTTCCCCATCCTCATATCGGCCAGTGCGAATAAAGACGACTTCACCAAGACTGAACTGCCACCCTTTCTTGACGATGACACGGCTATTACTTTTGCCGCCTAAAACATCCTGGCTGAATCGGATTTCGTTCAGGCCGCTGAGATAGTCGAAACTACCATCTTGATTATGGCGGATGAGCATATCCTCCGCCTCGCGACTACAACGAACCGAAAAGACATCAAATCTCCCTCGATCACTTTGATATCTCATGCCCATCTCTATCGCTGCGCCGACATACGCCGTTCGTGGCAGGGGATCGGATATGCCCTCGACATAACTGATCTCTTCGCCGACGTTTCTCAAACTATAAAAGAGACTCGGCGTAAAAACCGGTTTGAAATGTGGCGACATACGGGGCCGCTGCGAAATTTTTCCTACCATTTCCCACAAGGGCAATTGCAAGATCATTCCAATATCCACAGCAGAGGCCGAAGCTTCGCCGTCCCCTATTCCCAGGCCATAAGGGAGCAGATGGGAATGAATGCTCTTAAAATTAACGCCTATGCTACCACAGATGTAATAGTCCACCGAAGCAGCGGCTGTAAAGATGTGGGCTTTTTCCCAATTTTTGAATGAACCTGTGGGTTCAGCACTGGCTTCGCTTGTAATATATTGTCGGCCCCAATCGAGGTATACGAGCTGATAGCCAACTCCCACTGCCAAGGGTAGGTGGCGGCTCTTGCTAAAGTCGTATCCCAAGAGCAAGTGGTAATGGTTATAGATGAAATCGTTGCTATAATTAGGCAGCCATTGGCTATGATTCATTCCAATGCCGAAGTAATGGTATTTAGCGTACAGTCCCAGCGCCGCTGGGTTAAAGGCGACGGCAGCAGCATCGCGATCGAAAAGATTGCCATACGTTTCACCCATGCCGTTCGCCTGGGTGGAAGGGGAGATCAGTAAAAACAAGACCGCCGCTTCGGATACGGCTAAAGCTGGAATGCTAAACAACAAGATACCACAAATCGTCAGGGAAATCCATCGAGACGACGTCAATGATTTCTGTCGCATGACGAACTCCTTTCCAATTTTGTGAAAAGAAATTTTATTATGGCGAGGCCCTAAAAGTTGTTTAGTGAGGTTATGATCCATGATAGTCTTTGATGGTTAGCATGAAAAATAAAGAATCTAACACTTTTACTAATAAAATAATTTAAGTTCCCGTAAAATTTGGAAGGGAATTGAAAAGTATTACTCATCTCCCCATGGATTAAATCTCGAAATGGCGTCTTTATTCTGTATCAACTTTTAAATTTATTTCAACCCATTGGCTCGTTGACGACGGCTCGATTCAATAGGACCAGTTACACCACTTTTAAGCTACGGTGCTTGTGTGAAAATATTCAAAAAAGTGTCATGTCGAGGAGCGAGCGACGAGACATCTTAAAGCACAATAGTCGCAATTAATTGAAAATATTTTACATATTAAAAGATTAGCCGTCAGAATCACAGCGGTATTTTTATCATTTTCTGGGAAAAAATATGGTTTTCGCACACTCACTACTGAGAGTAGATTTGATTCAAATTTTTCCCAACAATTTGAACATATTATCTTTGTACGCATTCACCCCCGGCTGGTCGAACGGATTGACGCCCAACAGCAAACCGCTGATGGCCACGGCGAATTGGAAAAAGTACAGCAGTTGGCCGAGGTGGTGGGCATCACGCCGTTCCAGATGGATGCTCATGTTGGGCACGCCGCCAGCATGGTGCGCCTGGGCTGTTGCACGGTAGGCTTGCTCGTTGACAAAGGCGATATCCTTGTTGGCGATAAAATTCATTTGATCCAGATTCTCCTCCCATTCAGGAATGAGTAATTCGTGCTGGCAGTGATCCGTGATGATGAAGGTTTCGAATAGATGGCGACGGCCGTCTTGTAAGTATTGTCCCATGGAATGCAAATCGGTGGTAAAGGTCACAGAAGCGGGAAAGATGCCTTTGCCGTCTTTGCCCTCGCTTTCGCCGAAGAGTTGTTTCCACCATTCGCCGAGGTATTGGAGATACGGATCGAAGAGCGCGAGGACTTCGATGGTTTTTTCTTTGTTATATAAAAGATGCCGCGCCGCTGCATACGTGAGCGCAAGATTGGTCGAGAGATCACTACTCGCACGGCAGCGTAAGGCCATTTCTTTGGCGCCTTCCAAAAGCGCTGAGATATCGATGCCGGCCACGGCGATGGGCAGGAGCCCCACCGGCGTGAGCACGGAAAAGCGACCGCCGACATCATCGGGAATAACAAAGGTGCGGTAGCCTTCGGCTGTTGCCAATTGCCGCAACGCGCCTTTGCTGCGATCGGTGGTGGCGATGATGCATTGCGACGCCGATGGCGCCGCAACCTTTTTGCGTAAATGGTTGCGTAATACGCGAAAAGCAACCCCTGGCTCGGTGGTGGTTCCGGATTTGGAAATGACGTTTAAATAATAGGACTTGTTTTCCAGATAGCGCAATAATTCCGCCATATAGTCGGCGCTGAGATGATGGCCCGCGTATAGGATCCGCGTCTCTCCGGGATCGATGGTGAAGGCGGGGCGCAGAGCCTCAATCACCGCCCGAGCTCCCAAATAACTGCCGCCTATGCCGATGACTACAAAAACGTCGGCCTTGTTGCGTATCTCCTCCGCTACTTGGGTGATACGTTTGATCTCGTCTGTGTCGATTTTTAAGGGGAGATCAAGCCAACCGAGAAATTCACCCCCGCGGCATCTGTGTTGCAGCAACTCAGCATAGACCTCGTTAATTTTCGGTTGTATTGAAGAAAGTTCAGAGGGCGACGCAAAGCCTTGCAGCAGAGAAGTGTCTATGGAAAGCATGAGAAGGCATCCTCATTTGGGTTCCTACCAATTCGGTTAAAAGCGTATGGTTCTAACAGAGTCACTGGTGAAAAAAAACAACATCCACACCCTCTCGAAGGTGGGGCTCCAAACGTATCCATCATTTCTCTTTTGGGCAGTACTCGACTCTAAAGACCACCACCCTCTCAGGTGCGACGGTTTGGGTACGAACTTGACGAAACTATGCGGTCGATTTTGCTGAAAACATCAAAGATAGATCAGCCCATTTCGTATCATGAAAAAGGAAATTTATTTCCAGAGCTTAGTCAAGATGATACCCAGTAACAGCCATAGAGGGATGGAGACCAACAGCGCCCAGTTCAACCCACGCAATAGCGGCAGCGCTTTGATATGCTCCTTACGTTCCAGTCCGCGTTCGATGCGCAATTTTAGTTCATCTAAATTTACGGGTTTGACCAGATAGTCATAGGCACCGGCGCGCATGGCAGAGATGGCCGAGTCTAATGAGGGATAACCAGTCAAGAATATCACCATCACCGATTTTTCCATCTCTTGGATTTTTTGCAGCAGTTCCATGCCATCCATCTCCGGCATCTTGACGTCGGTGATGACAAAATCCAGTTTACGTTCTTTGACAACTTTCAAGCCCTCCACGCCATTGCGGGCAATATACGTTCGATGTCCCCATTTGTTGAGTACGTCTGGAAGTGTTTCGAGAATGTCTTGTTCGTCATCTACGATGAGAATGTCTGCCATAGTTGGCCTCATAATTTAAGTCGATTTAAATAATTACGCATAATCCATCATTCCGCTAAAAATCAATAAATTGCCGCGGTGCTCATAGGTTTTTTTCCGGCCACGGACAGAGATTTTCAATTACGCATTCGCGGCAATTGGGCTGACGGGCCCGGCATACATACCGGCCGTGCAGCGTCAATAACTGCGAAAAAATAGTCCATTGTTCACGTTCGATGAGTCGGCTCAGATCTTGTTCAATGACTTCGGGGTTTTGCGATTGCGTTAATCCCAATCGCTCGCTAACGCGTTTGACGTGCGTATCCACTGCAATCGCCGGAAGGCCATAGGCATTGCCGACCACCATGGCGGCGGTTTTTCGGCCCACACCCGGCAAAGTAGCCAGTTCTTCCAGCGACTGCGGGACGCGACCACCGTGTTCGGACACCAGCTTTCGGCAGCAGGCGATCAGGTTCTTGGCTTTGTTGTGGTAGAAACCGGTAGAGCGAATCTGTTCTTCGATCTCGGTGATCGACGCGGCAGCTATTTTTTCCGGGGTCGGATATCGCTTGAAGAAAGTAGCCGTTACTTCATTGACCCGGGCATCGGTGCATTGTGCCGCAAGAATTGCCGCTACCAGTAACTCGAAGGCATTGCTGAAATTCAATTCGATCCTCGGGTACGGCGTTTGTTCTAATAGCCGCGAGATGATTTTCTTGACGCGTTCACGTTCCATAACATGCGACAATCAACCCAATATTTTTCAGACCGCCCATTGAAGCCCGATAGTGATGATCTGATAACACCAAACTCCTATGAGACCCCCGTTTAGTTTACACGAAGGACTCTTCGGCCATAGTGCGGTAAAATAACTACCTACCCCTATTACTTTGCACTATTCGGTGCTCATTCGATTTAAGGGTATCATTTATTCGTTGTTAAATTTAAGCTAAAAATGTAAATAATCAAGTTCTTTTTTCCTTAGGCGAATTTTGAAGGGGCGGACATGCTGGAGCAATGGTGGGATTTCTAAACTTGACCAGGGAGAAAACAGAGTGAGTAACCATGGGAGGGATGAAAAAAAGAAAAGGGACGATAGCGATGTGTTGTCAGGGCGCATCTTTAGCGTTTAAAGCCTTTTCTCTTGATGTCAGAGCAAAAGTTGCAAAGCGAAGCTGCAGTGCCATGGTTGTCGTAACAATAGTTGCAACAAAGATGCCTTACTTGGGTTGCGAAAAACGGCTACCGTCCCTTTTTTTAGTCAAAGATTTCGGAATCTAATCCGGAAAAATCGGATTCGGTGGTGGAAGCATCGAAATCCGCCGGATCGAGATTCAATACAATGTGTCCGTCGACCACCGAATAGGGCCAGGTGTTCAGGGGTTTCGCTAAACTGTTAACCGATGAACGCTGATCCTGCTGTCGCACCTGCCGCATTTTTTCCTCGATGCATTGGAAGAGATCGAGGCGTTGGTGGTGAAAGAGATGATTGAAAAAGATCGCAATGGCTGATATTAAATTCGCACTTTGTTTGTCAAAGAGCAAATGGCCGGCAAGCTGAGTACCCGAATACAATCCATGTTGCCGTTTACGCTTCCAGACAGGATAGAAATTCCCTTCTGGATGAGCTTTATTGACGATGATCTGGATGTTGATACCGCTGATGGCTTGGCGCAATTTTTTCGAATCGAAAAAGTCGAGATGATCGATTTCTGTGAGATCACGGCGCGACTTTAACGACGACAGAAATTCATGCAGACTTTCATCGTACTCTCGGAGAGTGATTTCCAACCAGCGCATGAAGCAGGCATTGAGAAAAATATCCAGTTCTTTTTCTGCGCGCTCGGATGGATCGATGACTACCAGTTTGATATCCGCGGCCAAAAAGAGGTCGAGGGAATGGTGCGACAAACTGGCATTGAGATCCACCAACAGCTGCGGAAGATTGGCATCCATCTGTTGGGGATATTGCGCCGCTAATTTTTCAAAGATCAATTCCAAGCCCGATAAGAAATCTGCATTCAAGCGGCCGAAAATAGGTTTCATTTCCTCCGCACAGAGCGGTTGTGCGGGTGTTCGCTGCGCTGCTGTATGGAAGAAAAAATCGGGCCTTATCAATTCGACATTACGATGCTTCAGTGCCAGCAGGCCACCTAACGCAGCGGTTACCGTGGTGCGGCCTACACGACGCGTGCTGCCTGCCACCGCCCATAGCGTCGGCAACTCTTGGTTATATGGTTCTGTTATCACCGCTCTCACCAAACTAATGGTTCATCGGAGCCGAATGTTGCGACTACACAGGCGATGGAGTGTGATAGCATATGCATTTCAGCAATTTTCATACCAAAAACTAAAATATTACCTAAATTAAATTAAAATAAATAATTATATATAAATCAATCAATAGCTAAAGAGGCTGAAAACAGAACATCGCTGTCGTAAAATACGCCACTTTCAGGCAAATTTAGTGAAATGTATCACAAACCAAATGATCAGATTGATCCCCCTATCAATCGTAAATCTTGGCTATATAGCGGATCATTCAAGATTATATTTTTTTAATTTACGTAATAATGTATCTCGATGAATACCCAGAAGGGTAGCGGCCTCGCTTTTATTGCCTCCAGCAATGTCGAGGACTTTGAGAATGTGTTCTCTTTCGACATCTTCTAACAGCAACGATTTGCTGGGTTTGTCCATCTCCGAAACCGCTGTTATTTCGGTTCCCATAAAATGGGAGGGTAGATCGAATTCTCGTATGGTATCCCCATCCGAAAGTACGATAGCACGACGTATGACGTTCGCCAATTCGCGCACATTTCCTGGCCATGGGTATCTCTTCAATGCCATCATAGTTTCGGGAGAGAGGCTCATCGGTTGCCGGCCAAAAAGCTGGGCGAAATCTTTGGCAAAGTGGTCAGCCAGAACAGGGACATCCTCCGTCATCTCTCGCAGTGAAGGCATGTTGATGGTCACAGCATTCAATCGATGATATAGATCGGCAAGAAAAGTCTTTTCCATGATCGCTTGGTTAAGGCCTCGGGTAGTGGCAGAGATTATGCGAACGTCAATTTTACGCGGTTTATTGGAACCTAACGCCTGGAATTCCCCTTCCATTGCACGCAGGAGTTTTGTTTGGGTGGTAATTTTCATTTCCCCTATCTCATCTAAAAATAGGGTGCCACCGTTGGCTTGTTCAATTTTGCCGACCTTGCCATTTGTAGTGGCTCCTTTTTCATAGCCGAACAATTCGCTCTCCAGATACATATCAGGCAAAGCGGCACAATGGACTGTGACAAACGGTTTGTTCGCACGATCACTACAGTTGTGGATGGTCTGGGCTGCCAATTCCTTGCCAGTGCCACTTTCGCCGAGGATGAGCACCGGCAGATCGCTATTGGCGATCTTGCTTATGAGCTTTTTAACATTCTGGATACGCAGAGAATTACCCAGCAAGATTTCGTCTACGGAGAGGGAAGCCTTTGCTTTCCCAACCGATGGTGGCACCTGATCAGTTAGTTGAGCAAAGATTTCCTTTATTCTGCCCAGCAAATCCTCAGTAATCACCGGCTTGAAAATATAATCATACGCACCCAGTTTTATCGCAGCAATGGCCTCATGAAGGGAACTATAGCCCGTGAGCATGATGACGTAAGTTTCTGGTTTTACCCTTTTAATTTGTCTGAGTAAATCGATGCCATTCATAACTGGCATGCGCACATCGGTGATCACGATGTCGAAATCATGACTCTTGAATAAATCCAGCGCCTTCGTTGTACTGTTGGTGGTGACACAATCGAGCTGTTCCAATTCGAAAACATCCTGAAGGGCGCGTAAACAATTATCTTCGTCATCGACTATCAGAATCGGCTTTTCATGCGACATGATTATTTCCCTATTTTAATGTTTCACCACAACAATAGGAAGATAGTTGTTTATTGTGATCTCCATCATCTAATCTTACTTTGATACGCCGAGCGCGAAGGCATGAACGATAATAAACGTCCCGTGTCACAATATTCTGGTGAATCTGAAGCCCAACTGCATGGTACGCAGGATGATCCCAAATCTACTCCCTCCATTTGTATAGCGCTGAAAAATGGCTCAGGTTATCCTTTTTTATAACCATGATTCTTAAAGTAATATTTCAGCCCCTGGCGAGATCAGCATCCTCGTCTGCCGATCAGCTATCTAGTACGCGTTTATGTTTATATCGGTAATGCCTCTAAAAATTGGTGATGATTTCCTCTAGTGCTTCTAAGATATCCTCAACCTGATAATGGCAACAAAAAAGATTATCTAACATTTTTTTAGGATTTCGCAATCAATCAGGCATCAAAAAAATAAATTACCCTTTGGTTAGGATTTCTGAACTCGGATCGATGTAATCCAGAATCCAGATATTTCATCTACCTCGATCGTTTTCTTGTCAGATCTTGTAAAATCGATATGTCAATTTTAAACATGCCTATTTCATATTAGTAGAATTTTTCAACAATAGCAAGTATTTTCTAAAAAACCCTCCCTCTCTATAAAAGATTAAAAACGATTGATAAATATGACTATTTTGACTGAAAATACATTTATATCATTTTTCTAATTTCTGTGTCGTGTGATCCAGCGCCGATATCGATCTTGCATCCTTACTATTTGCTTGCTTTTAAAAGAATAATTCATTATTTTACTCTAAAGGGAAGAGGAGATGACAATACTGACTTGGCGTTTTTTTAAAAAAGCCATCATTGGGCATCAGGTTTCTAAGATAGAACAATTCACTCATTTTTAAAACCTTTTGCAAAATCAACTTTCCTATTGAACCTGATAATATTTTGCATTTACTATCATCAGTGAATGAACTGAATAGAACAATCTGATCACCCTCAATCAGCGACACCGCATTCATCTTTTTTCTTTCCTAAAAGTCATACTTTTTTTCCAATCGCGAATTCAAGTTCCTAATACATATTATGAAATGAAATAATTTCTTTAGATCCTATTATTTTTGCGCACAATGGTTAATGAATGTGGGACAACTATATAAATATCCGACATTTGGTTCCGGTTTATCTTGTTTTGGAATAAAGAAATATAAAGATTTTTTAGCTTGGGTCATTAAGTCGTTTTTCAACGAATAATTTGACATCTGCAGTAATACGGATATATTTGCTGGCTAAAAGTCGCCGTGCCATAGTCTTTGAGCTTGGCGAGGACGATATCCTTTGACGGGCACTCATGCATTTATTAAAAACAGGAGGCAAGGAATGAAGAAATTGTCTGTATCCGTTGGAATCGCTCTATTTGTAATCATTAGCACTATGGATGTTTGTGCAACCATGACCAGGACGGTGGTGGATTCGGTCATTCACTCTTGGAATCGTCAGGATATCACTGTGCCGATGATGGAGGGCGCAAAGGCTGTGGATCTGGTTCTAGATTCTTTGGGTAACAGCTACATTGTCGGAACTAGTTTCACACCCGACAACCAGTTCGACATCGTAACAATTAAATACGACTCGACTGGAAAACAGCTCTGGATGGCCCAATATGACGGCCCGGCTCATGGATGGGACGAAGCTCGGGGAATCGCGTTGGCTGCCGATGGTTGCATCCTTGTGGCCGGAAATAGCCGGGGCGATGATCAGAAAAGCCACTATGTGTTGATCAATTATTCCCCGGATGGTAAAGAATTGTGGCATGCTGTACATGATGGAACAATGAATCTCCCACATCAGGCAATTAAACCGGTCGCGGTCAATAGAAATGGCGATATCTTCGTCTGTGGCAACCTCGAGGTCGATGGCTTTTCTTCTGATTTTCTGATCATGAAATACGCCTCCGATGGTAGCCTCATTTGGACAGCAACCTACAATGGTTTAGGAAACAGCAGTGACCAGGTCCGGACCATAGCGTTGATGCCATCTGGAGAGGTAGTAGTGACGGGCACCAGCGACAGGGGGGATTCTAGTAGTTTTGCAACAGTTCTGTACGATACTCTTGGCCATCAAGTATGGGCGTGCCATTACCGCGGAGAATCTGGATCACTCCACAACCAAGTTGTGGACATGGCCATAGACGGCATTGGTGATATCATTGTCACTGGCCTCAGCCGGGACGCAGTTTCTGCCGTTTATGCCACAGTCAAGTACGATATCGGCGGCAGGGAGGTTTGGTCCACCCGATATAACGGTGACGGAAACAGTGCATCTTATCATGAGCCAGTCGCCCTCATTTCAGATCCTGTCGGTAACATCTATGTTACAGGTTACGACCAGAACGAGTATGGGGTAAACAATTTCGTTACTGTTAAATACAGCCCCGACGGCGAAAGGATCTGGTCAGCCAATACCTCTGGTTTGGATAACACTTCCAAGAAACCGACGGGCATGGCGCTGGATGGGTCAGGCCATCTGATAGTGACGGGTTTCATCATGAATCATCCAGTAAAAGGCGCCAGCATCCTGACGCTGCAATACGACCCATCCGGCAATTTGATCCGGCAAATACCTCTCACAAATTCGGATGATGCAAATGACTGTTCTGTATCGGTGGCTGTCTCATCCAGGAATGAAATATTCATCCTTGGCAATAGAATCCCACAAGGTGGAAATTCGCAATGGCAGGTGATCAAATATGATTCATCCGGCGGTTTGGTCTGGGAGAAAATTTTTTCCGGCAGTGGTTACCGCATGACCTTCTATTGTTCCATGAAAACAACACCAGCCGGTCATGTGGCTGTGGCTGTGGCTGCGTACAACAAGGGCGCTAAAACCGACTGTATGACACAGGTTTTCGATTCCGAAGGGAACAGACTATGGCAGGCTTGGTATGACGGCCCGGCTCATTCTTACGACTTTCCTACCAATCTGGTAGTAGATGCGGAAAACAATGTGTTGATTACCGGCTCGAGTACTGGCGTAAACAATAATGATTTGATCACCATTAAATACAATCCCTTGGGACAGGAGTCATGGTCTGCCCGATATAACGGCCCTGCGAATGGTGCGGATCAGGGCACTGCCCTTGCGGTGGACACGACTGGTAATGTGATTGTCGTCGGCTACAGCATACATCCCGTTTCGCATGCGGATTTTGTCACCATCAAATACAGTCCATCTGGAGAGATGATGTGGTCGGCTCTGTATAATGGCGCCTCGGATTCCTCGGACTTTGCTCGGGCTGTTGCGGTGGATTGTTCAGGGTCCATCTATGTTGCGGGCGAGAGCTTGTGCGAAGGATCAGGCAACGACCTGGTAATCATCAAGTATGATGCCGACGGCCACATGCTGTGGGAAAGACGATACAACAACCCCAACAACACCTCGGACGCGCTAATTGCTCTGGCTCTCGATCCGTGCGGCCATCCCATCCTTGCCGGTAACATCGTCAACAGCGCCAGGAACTACCAATATGTTGTCTTGAAACTCAATCCCGAAGGTGAAATTCTCTGGAGCAGGATTCCTGAGTTCGAGGGATATCTCTCCGCTCTGACGCTGAACCGAGAAGGTCAAATCTACCTGACAGGCAGTGCCTATATTCGCTCAAGTCATGATGATTATGCTGTTGTCAAATTGGATTCAGAAGGAAATGTTCTCTGGCAGACTTTTTCGCAGCGTCCGTCGGAAGATTCCGGCCTCAGCTCTCAGGCAATCACGGTGGATGACAACGGAAACGTCTATATTACCGGAAACATGTACTGGGGTGTTAATTATAATCGCAAGTATCTGATGACCAGCCGCTATTCACCTGATGGTGAACTGCAATGGTTTGTGACAAGTGATGTGGGGGCACAAAACACGGTTAGACCACGGGCGATCGTGTTGGATGCGGCTCAGCGAGTTTACGTCGCAGCGTGGATTCAATCTGATAAACCGCCACTCGTCCTCATGGTTCAGCAATACCTCCAGCCGACCACTGGCGTGACCAGCGCCAGACAGCCGTCGGGTTTCGAGTTTGCACTAAAACCGGCATACCCCAATCCCTTTAATCCAGCTACCACCATCTCCTTCACCTTGCCCTCGACTCAGCTTGTCTCGTTAAAGATATATGATTTGCTGGGCCGCGAAGCAGCCACACTATTTTCGGGAAAACTGGAGGGTGGAGAGCATACGATGCGCTGGCAGGCGGATGGGATGCCCGCAGGCATCTATTTCTGCCGCCTTCAGGCCGGTATGTGGAATCAGATACAAAAATTGATAAACTTACAATGATCCTGATGGGATGTGTTCTGAGCCCAGTAATCGGGACCAGGCTAAGAATCTCATCGTTTGCGAAAGCTGTGGCTCGAACAATGGTCGCCCTACTGAGATGCAAAATGATGACGCATCTTATTTTTTCCAATACGGCGAATACTCTTTAAAAATAAAAAATCTCTCAAGCCGCAATTTTGCGGCTTGAGAGATGGCATTATTTCGAAGAATGATTCTTATGATCGGTTTGGGCAGAAAATTCAATCAATTTTCGTGTCGAACTAAATCGTTACAGTAAAAGCGTGACCTTTGCAATCTATCGATTGACTGCCGTCAGCTAAACGGCGTTTAGACCATTTGACCTCCACGCTTGGAACGGCAGTCTTTCGAGAACTGGGCAACTCATCTGGAACTTTTGTCCGCTTATCTAACCGCGGCCCTTCGATCAACCACTTTACAACTAATGGTGGGCAAACATGCCCGTCCTCCAATGGCATTACTTCACCAGCTCCATCCGCCTTGTCTGCTCGAATCCGTTCACCCGCAATTGATAGAGGTAAATGCCACTCGGCTGGGTAACGCCTTGTTCATCCTTGCCATCCCAGATCGCGGTGTGTTGCCCTGCCGACAAATGACCATCTACTAAGGTGCGTATTTTTTCGCCCTTGATGTTGAAAATTTGCAGTTGGGTGATCCCTGCCTCTTTTAACATAAAATGGATCGAGGTGGTGGGGTTGAACGGATTGGGGAAATTCTGCATCAGGTAGTAATCATCCGGCAATTCTTGTGCTTTTTGGGCGAACCCCATCTCCATAGCCGAGGCATTACCGAAATAGAGTGCATAATCTTCCACTTCGCCATCCACTGCATCGCCTTTATAACTCAATCCGCCAACCGTGGAAAAGCGAAACCGGGCGTAGGTTTTTTTGCGGGTGACGTTGCCAGGAATCCGGAAGGATAAAGGATTAAAGCCCGGTTGCAGGACGGTATCTTTAAAGATTTGTTCGTTGGCATCATCCCAATCGCCATCGCCATTAAAGTCGACCCAGGCATTGAGGTAGCCGCGCACCGAAGCGCGCACGCGCAAAGTTGCAAAGTTGTTGGGGTACAGGGCGCTGGTGAATTGGATGCCATCGTCTTCGTCTATATCCGCCCCGCAATCCTCTTCGGCGTCCACACCGCTGCCAAGATATACCTCCGGATTTAGGCAATGCCGGGCGCCGTCGTTGGCCATCTTGCTCGGATAAGGGGGATCGGGCGCCTGAGCATAGTTGCCAGCTGCGAAAAGCAAAACGCCTAACAAAATAAAGACCGTTGAGAATAGAGTGTTTTTAATCATATGATCAATACCTCCAAAGATTTTTATCCTGAATGTAAAACGACGACATCTGTCAGGATGTTATGACAGATAGATCAAAAAATATTGCTTCTAAAGTGGATTTTTCGACATCTAAATATATATGTGCAAAAAAAGTGCCATGATTTGTAACTTTCTGTGAATATTCATTCACTATTATTCTGGTTATGGGTTTGGAAGCAACTATGCCGGGGAGATTTTTGCCGGCAACCTCCCAGCAGAGGAGTAGATGAAGATCTCCAAAAACGTGTCAGATCGAGGAGAATTCTCTTGCAATTTTGACCAATAACCATTAACATATACCGATCGAAAAATATATGATTTCTATGTTTTGTGCGTATATGATTTTAAGAAAGGGTGAACGATGAAGAGTTTGCTGAGATGGTTGAGTATCTTTCTCGGTGTGTTTGCATCCATTTATGTCTATTCGTTGGCTCAAGAGCATCCTTCGATTCCGATCGTCGGCAACTGGCAGGGCACCCTGGAGATCATGGGGACACGGCTGCGGGTCGTTTTCCGCATCATGGCGGAAGAGACTGGCTATCGCGCCGAATTGGATAGCCCCGATCAGGGCGCGAAAGGGATTGCGGTCAAAGAGGTTATTGTTCGTGGTGATTCATTGCTGCTGATGGTACCGGTGGTCATGGGACAATACGCCGGCCGGTGGCGTGCGGATAGCTCGGACTTTAGCGGTGTCTGGAAGCAGGGTGGCTTGACGCTACCGTTGATATTGAAATCAATCATCACGGTAGATGAACCCAAGAGACCGCAAACGCCACAACGGCCGTTTCCCTATCGAGAAGAAGAGGTGACTTTTGAAAATAAGGCTGCAGCCGTTAAGCTATCTGGCACCTTAACATTACCTCAAGGGCAGGGACCCTTTGCGGCGGTTATTTTACTCAGCGGCTCTGGTCCGCAGGATCGTGATGAACAGATCTTCTACCATCGTCCTTTTTTGATTCTTGCCGATCACCTGACGCGGCAAGGCTTTGCCGTGCTTCGCTACGATGATCGCGGCGTCGGTCGATCGACCGGCCATTTTGCCACGGCGACATCCATCGATTTTAAAAACGATGCGCAGGCGGCATTTTCTTTTCTAGAGTCTCGACCCGAGATTCAGCGAAAAAAAATCGGCCTTCTCGGCCATAGTGAGGGCGGAATGATCGCCACCATGCTCGCCGCCGAAAATCCAAAGGTGGCCTTTGTGATCATGCTGGCTGGCGTAGGCACCCGCGGGGATGAACTGCTGCTCTCACAAACACGACTCATCCTCAAAGCAAACGGTTTGGATGATCTCGCAATAGCAAAACGTTTGCAACAGCAAAAGCGACTCTATCAACTGGTCATCGAAGAAGCAGATACTACCTTACTAAAACAAAAATTATATCAAGAGATAAGCGCTATATGGTCGCAGGAAAAGGCAGATAAAAACGATGCCACAGAACCCACAGAGGAGCTGATAAAAGGGCAAATACGACAACTATCATCCCCCTGGTTTCGCTTTTTCCTCCAATATGATCCAGAGCCTTATCTACTTAGAGTAAAGTGCCCTGTTTTGGCACTGAACGGCGAATTGGATTTGCAGGTACCCGCTTCCGAAAACCTTCGGGGCATCGAAGAAGGATTGCGTAAGGGAGGAAATAAAAAAATCACCACTCAGGTTTTTCCTGGATTGAATCATTTATTCCAAACTGCAAAGACCGGAAGCCCCATGGAATATGCACAGATCGAAGAGACGATATCTCCGCAGGTATTGAGCTATATTGCCCAATGGTTGAAAAAAACAATGTAACCACATTTCTTTTGTGTCGTAATAATGATAGGTAAAACACATTAGATCGAAGCTATTAGACATATGCTCTTCTTCAACGACAAGCCCATCTATTTTCGTGCCTTTTTTTTGCTGTTGTTGGCTTATTTACTGACGATTGCGGGCATTAATCTCTATCGTTTTTTCAGCGCTGTGACCGATGAGAATGTTTTCATTACCGCCCCGGCCCAGCTCATGGTACGGAAAACAGTGCCTGCCCAACTCGTCAAAGTCGTTGGCAAGGATACATCGTTCTCTCAGGAGGGGGTTGCCGATAGCCTTCGCCCCGGCTATTTGGTCCAACGCATTAACGATGAAAAGGTGTGGGATTTGAGCCGAGCACAGCAATTGATCCGCCTGGGCAGAGAACAGGGCATGCTCACATTTTCTGTGCCCCATTTCCGTTCCCTTCTATTATACCGAGTCGATCCTGATTACATTGATGATGATTTCCTTATGCAATTGCCGCCTGCGGTCTTGGTCATCGATATCGCCAAAGGTGGCGCATCGGATCGCGCCGGCATGAAAGTCGGTGATCTTATCTATAAAATTAATGAGCAAACTTTTACCGATGCCAAATCGGCTGATTTGATTCTGCGACAAAATCTGCCGGGGAAAAGCATCGTCTATGAAATATACCGTGGTGTCCAGCCCATTTCTTTGACGGTGAAACTGGCACGATTTGGTGCCCCCATTGCCATTCTCATTCTCATTTTGTCGGGGTGTGTTTATCTTATAGTCGGTTCCTTTTTCGGCCTATCACGTCCCACCCTCAGGCCGGCTCGTCTATTGAGCCTCACTCTGACGCTCATCGGATTTTTTCTATGCGTCATTGGTAATCGTCGCGATTTGGCGCCATCATCGTTCACGTTGCTGCGAGACATCACGTTGAACGTAAGCCTTATCTTGTGTCTGGCGACATGGGTTCAAAGCAGCATATATTTCCCTCAGGAAGTTACCCCGATGGTGAGTAAAAAGTGGATCGCTCGTGTTTCCTATGGACTCGCTGTGGGCGGTGTTGTATTAGCAATGGTGTTTCGTGAACCTCTCTTATTCTTCCTGATCATTGTCATAACTCTGAGTTTTCATTCATTGATATTCTTTTTACACCGTAGGCACTTTTCGCCTGAATATCGCCGCATGGCGCGGTTATTAAAGTTTACCCGTATTTTTGTGGGGTTAGCGGTCATTTTCATTTTTGTGTGGACGCTTTCAGGCCCCCCATTTAGCCGCCATCGGATCGGTTACATCGGTGTGCCACTCTCACTGATACCAATGAGTTATCTCTATGTCATCGGCCGATATCGTTTATTGAACTTGGATTTACGCGTTCGTCGCAATATACAATATAATCTTTTTTCGGCTTTCTGGTTATGTCTTGTTTTGGTTGCATGGATCGCAGTATTTGTTTTGTTGCTCCGCATAGATCTGGATATCCCGCAATTTACATTTACGGGCACGTCGGTGGAGATTATGGATGCCCCTATTTCTGCCCAGGAAAAGCTGGTGTTCGAAAAAGGGGTGATCATGGTAATGATTATCGCGGCATCGCTGGTGATCGCAAGAATATATGGCGCTGGGCGAAGGTTTCTCAATCAAAAATTTCATCGTACCATCTACGATTATCGCCGTACGTTGCACGCCTTGGGTGAGGCGTTGTCTGCCAAATCCAATCTCCAGGAATTGATGAACAACCTGGTGTTCTTTCTTCGCGAGGTGATGCGGCTGAAACGTGTTGGGGTAATTCTATTGCACGAAAGAGTGCCAGTAACTGCCATGATTGGTTTGCAAGAAAGTGCATGGGAGGATTTTGTTTCGGCTTTTTTACCGCGACTATCTTTTTTATGTGCGGCTATGCCGCAGCAGACTCGCTTTCGGGTCGATTATCTCTCGGCAGAAGATAAGGACCTTTTGCGTCCTCTGGCGTTCTCATTCGTCATCCCGCTTCGGTCGGCTGACCAGGTTTTGGGAGCCATCTTTTTGGGTGAGAAACAGGCGGAAACTCCCTATCAGGAAGAAGATCTGGAGCTTTTAGTGGCTTCAGCGCGGCAGGCGGTGGTGGCTGTGGAGAATACGCTCCTTTACGAAAAAGTCTCGCAACAGGAGCGGCTGCGCCATGAGCTGGAAATCGCTAAGCGCATCCAGCTCTCCTCTTTGCCGCAAACCGTGCCCCAAATCCAGGGGATGGATATTGCCGGTCTTTCGCTGCCGGCTACCGAGGTTGGCGGCGATTATTTCGACTATCTCAACGGTCACAACCATGGCGTGACCGTGGTGGTGGGCGATGTTTCCGGGAAAGGTATCTCCGCTGCACTATACATGTCGAAGATGCAGGGGGTCTTGCGTTCGCTGGCCACTGCAGAGTTGACGCCACGGGACTTGTTCGTTCGCGCCCATGCCATCCTCAATCGCGATATGGAAAAACAGTATTTTATTACCGCTCTGAGCGCCCAGTTTCATCGCCAATCGAAAAAAATGATCATCGCTCGCGCTGGCCATCTGCCGCTGTATCATTACCTGGCGGCCAGCAAACGCATCGAAACCATCACCAGCCGCGGCATCGGCTTTGGTCTGAACGACGATGATAGCTTTGAACAGGAACTGCAACAATTGGAGATTCCTTTCGAGCAGCACGATATCATGGTCTTTGTGACCGATGGTATTACCGAGGCGAAAAATAGCCATAATGAAGAATTTGGAGAAGAGAGATTATTTCGCGTCATCTACAACACCATTGAGCAACCCGCAGCAGCCATTTGTCGGGCGGTCATCGAAGCCGTTCAGTTATTCACAAAAGGAGTCGATCAATACGACGATCAAACCATAGTCACGGTAAAAATCATCTAAAAATGGGGTAAACATGGGATTCATCGTATTCGCTAATGCCATGTCTTTTGATTACATCACCTGGGGCATCTGGATGATTGGGTTCATTATCTTAGTGATCTGGATATGGATGCCTTTAAAGGAAATTAGGAGATTATTGGCGGAAAGGAAAGACGTTCATAAACATTTGACCGAGTAGAGGGTGTCGAAAAAGTGAGTAAAAGGGCATTGCTAAAATTTATTCACGGTGTGAAAACCATATCCCATGGAGAAGCCCCAGCGGCGAGCGATCTTAAATGAAATTTAATATAATTAATTGAAAATATTAAACATATAAAATTTTTTTATCAATCAAGATCGATTGCATTCACTACATTTTAGGAAAATATTTTATTCTCTTTTCTCCCTTGATCAGGGAATTTTATACATAAGGATTGGATGTGAACGCTTTTGATTATGCCATTGTATTTACTTTTATGGCAATAACATTTTATGTTGGTTCGATATTCTATCGCTGGGTGGGCAGTGCCGATGACTTTTTCGTGGCCGGCCGCAAGCTGACGCCTTTTATCCTCGCTGCCGTGATCACAGCCACCAACGTCAATCTCTACAGCTTTATCGGCCAGGCTGGTGTTGCCTATAAGCATGGCATTTCCATCATCTGGCAAACATGGACGGGCAATATGGCACTGGTTTTCTCCGGCTTGTTCGTTCTGCCCATCTTGCGAAGATTGCGCATTCGCACCATCCCCGAATTTTTGCAGATGCGTTATAGTGGTGGGGTGCGCACCTTTGTCGCTGCCATCTGGGTGGTACGCTTGACGTTTTGGCTGGGAGTGATTTCTTATGCTGCTGCAGTGGCCGCACAGCCGATAACTGGTTTGCACTCGTTCACGTTTTGGGTGCTGCTTTTTTCGCTGATCGCCGTCATCTATACTACGCTCGGCGGCATGTGGTCGGTGGCTTTTACCGATCTGATGCAATTCCTCTTCATGTTGGCTGGCGCCCTGATCGTCTTGCCTTTGGCTATGAGCCAGGTGGGTTGGTGGCCCGGACTGATAGCCAAACTTCCGGCAGAAGCGCTCCATTTGCTGCCAACGACCGGCACCTATAACTGGAAATTCATCTTGGCCATTTTCATGTTGGGCATCGAATGGGCTTGTGTGGACCAGGGCTTGCTGCAGCGCGCCTTTGGTGCAGTAAACACTAAATCGGTGGCACGTGGATTGGTCCTGGCAGGCATCGTTACCACCCCTTTTGCTTTATTATGGAATTTACCCGGTCTTGCTGCTCGGGTGCTCTGTCCTGGCATCGAACCGGCAGATATGGCCATACCGACCCTCCTGGTGCAGTTATTACCTAATATCGTTTTAGGACTGGTCGTCTGCGGATTGATCTCCTCCCATCTTTCCACCATTTCCGCCAATCTCAACGGTGTGGCGACCATTTTCGCCAGCGATATCTACAGAAATTTTTTGCACCGTGAGGCCACTGACCGTGACGCCCTGCGCATGGCTCGCATCGTGACTCTGCTGGCTGGTGCGGCTATGATCGGTTTCGCTTATGCTGTTCCCAAACTCGGCGGCGTGGTGAATGCCTATCTCACCATTATTGCAGTGATGGACATGCCGCTGTTCATCATTGCGATCGTCTACGGACTGTTATGGCGAAGGGCCAACTGGCAGGGTGCCATCGGCGGCTATGCCATGGGCGCTCTCGCCGGCATCTGTGGCCAATTGTATTTCCATCTCGATTTTAATACCACCACCTTTATCAGCGCGGGTTTCACACTTATCTTCGGCTTTTTATTTACAACCTTTATGCCTAAACCGGCAGCCCCAAAACTGGAAACCATCTGGAAGGCTAAGCAAATCAGCGAAGAAGAACAGATGAGTGGTCATGTCTACCACATCTTTCCGAGGTCGACCGTTGGAAAGATCGGCCTGATGTGTTTGTTCGTCGGTTTGGCGATCTTTATCACCGGCATCGTGTTAAGCGGCATGAAGCGAGAGGAGGCTGCTATCGTAGCGGTGACGGGAATGGTGATTTATTTTCTCGGCGGATTATGGCGGGCCTATACCGATTAATAGAAGTTGGCTTATATTTTGAGGGATTCTTGATATTTACAGGTATTTGTCGATGATGGAAATTAATGCTTCTTCCCCAGGTCGCATCTGTCTGTTCGGCGAGCATCAGGATTATCTGCAGTTGCCAGTGATCCCATGCGCCATCTCGCTGCGCGTGAGTATTAAAGCGACTGGCCAATCGCGGCCGGTGGCGGATTTGGATTTGCCTGATATCGGATCATCCGAGTCGATTGACCTGACCGTGCCATCCTCTTATGTCAAATCCCGCGATTACCTGCGCAGTTCGGTAAATGTGATGTTGCGGCAGGGATATGAATTTTCCCAAGGCATCAGGGCTCGGGTGCAGGGGGATATTCCCATCAATTCCGGCACCTCCAGTTCCTCGGCGCTGATTGCCGCTTGGATAGCCTTGCTGGCCTTTATCAGTCGGCAGCATAAGCAATTGTCTCCGGAGGAAATCGCTAGGCTGGCGCACCAGTCCGAGGTGGTCGAGTTCAACGAGCCCGGTGGCATGATGGATCACTATGCCACGGCTTTTGGTGGAGTGATCTATATCCGCTTCTATCCGCAGATCGAAGTAGAGCAACTACGGCCACAACTGGGCAATTTTGTGTTGGGTGATTCCGGCCAACCCAAAGATACCAAGCGTATATTAGCGCGAGTGAAAGAGGGTGTTTTGCGATTGATGAAAGGCCTTTCTAGGAAGGATGCGCGGTTCTCTCTGCAAACGACCCAATTAGAAGAGCTATATAGATTCGCTTCGATGTTATCATTGGAGGAAAAAGCGCTTTTAAAAGCGACCCTCTATAACCGTGATTTAACGATGCAAGGGGTACGATTATTAACGCAGACAGATGTTGATCACAGAAGATTGGGCGAGTTGCTATGCGAACAGCAGCGGTTGTTGCGCGATGGGTTGCAGATTTCCACTCCAAAAATAGACCAGATGTTGGATGCGGCTATGAATGCTGGCGCCTTGGGGGGAAAAATCAACGGTTCCGGTGGTGGCGGCTGCATGTTCGCCTATGCGCCGGAGCGTGCCGAGCAGGTGGCCGAGGCCATCGCGAACGTCGGCGGCAAGGCATATATTGTGACGGTGGGAGAGGGGACAACAGTAACGATAACCTCATGAAATAAAGAGAACGTATCTACTATTCATCGCTTGTTTAAGAGATTGGGAGAGAAGGCCACAATTTGGCTTTGGTCTTAGGTAGAAAAACCGGCTTTTTAATAAAAGTGAGAGCGGTCATTATACAGTGCCAAATAGCCTATGTTGCCTCCATAGGTTGTTGCAGCTTTAGTGCATTTGTGAAAATAAAAAAAGCTGTCATGTCTTGGAGCGACAGCAAAGAGAAATCTTTGGGTAAATCGCTGCCGAGGTGGCGCAGTCCCAAGAAAATGGTTGGCGCTTTTGCGGAGATCGAAGACGTCCCTGACGATGTATGGCGCCTAACATGATAAAGTCATCCCTGACGACGTCCTGACCACGTTTTATATTCTTGATTCCTTTTACCCGGTTTAACAAAGGGTAGAAAGTTCCCCTTTGCCAAAGGGAGATTATGAGAGATTGGTTTTGCCGTAATTCTCTCCATAGCATCTTTTTAATCTTGTTCCATCGCTTTGTGGTGGAACGCAAAAGAGATCTATTTTGTTATCTCAGGGAAGAAATATTATCATGTCACCCGTTCCGGGTTGAACACCAATTTTTTCTGTTGCTATAAACATTCCACGCCTTCGGCGTTTTGGTATTGATTTCACCGCAGAGCGGCGGCTTTTCGTTCCCACGGAGACCGTGGGAACGAGATTGAATAATTGACATGGATGGACAAGATTGACAGGATAAAAAATATTTTTTTATCTCATTCCATCGCTCTGAGGTGGAACGAGAAGGTGGGCGCTCTGCGTCGAACAAAAATTGTCATGTCGAGGAGCGAGCGACGAGACAGCTTTAGTTTTTTTACAAACGAAAAGCAATAATTGGCAAGGATTCGTCCCTGACGACGTCGGCGGGGAAGAGGAAGCTCTGTGTTTTTTTCTTTCGCCTCGGTGTAGGCTCTGTGCTCTCTGTGGCCTCTGTGGTGGGGAAAAAAAGCGGAGCCGAGGCGACGAACGCCAAAGAAATTAATTGCGCTTGTAAGGTTACGTAGAGCACAAGGTATAACGGTGGGCAAGAATGCCCGCCCTCCAGAGCGCTCTCTATGGCCTCTGTGGTAAAAAAAATTGCCGCCGAGGCGGCGCTCTCCAAAATTTGCGTTCACAAAATTTTATCATGTCACCCGTTCCGGGTTGAACACCAATTTTTTCTGTTGCTATAAACATTCCACGCCTTCGGCGTTTTGGTATTGATTTCACCGC
>FWPV01006100.1_pt1 | contig 23401 bp, 18 predicted proteins | sample 2228371 | NCBI WGS metagenome assembly FWPV01 (sample SAMEA103939776, study PRJEB20133) | metagenome | reverse complement strand
TAAATGCTAAAAGATTTAAGGATATAGATAAAGATTTTTTTTTATTAACCTAATAATTTTATTTAATTATAAATTTATCTATAATTTTTATGATGGATTCAGTCTATTCCATTAATTTATTTTATTTGATAAATGAATCGGTTGTACTATTTAATAAAATAGATAACATCAGCGGGGCGGATATGAAAAGTCTTTTTTCTTCCGAATTATACTGTTTTATATTTATACTCATATCGTTCTTTTCTTGTGAAAAAAAAACCGCCAGCCCCGTAATCGCACGGGTAGGAAAGGCGACATTAACAGTCGACGATCTGGTTAAAAGCATTCCTCAGGAATATAGGAGTCAAATAACGCCGGAACAGAACATCAATTATGTAAAACAATGGATCAATACCGAGCTTCTTTTTCAGGAAGCTTTACGAAGAAAAATAGACCGGGAGCCGGTAATAAGGGACAGACTGAAAAAGATGAAGAAAGATCTTCTTTCAGCGGAACTTATCAACCGGAGTTATTCCAAGGAAAATATTTCAAGTATCGACGAAACAACCATAAAAAACTATTACGAAACTAACAAAGAAAAATTTATAAGAGAAAAGAATGTCGCAAAATATCTTGAAGTCGTGGTTAACGATCTTAAAACGGCATGGTATATAAGCAGGAATGCAAATGCGGAAAACTTTCTTACTTTAGCCGCAGAATATTCCCAGCAACCATATCCTGAAAACAGGAATGTACCCTATACGGCTTTAGACGAGATCCACCCTGAGATTCGGGATGCGATTATTTCGACTAATATCAATTCCACGTCTAGTCCTGTAAAAAGCGATATCGGCTATCATGTGATATTTGTTATTGATAAACTTGAAAAGGGGGGTATATGTAAAGAGGAGGAGATCAGAGAAGAGCTTATAACGCAGATAACGGTTAAAAATCAGAAGGAAAATCTGGAGAAGCTTCTTGCGGAACTTCGACTTAAAACAATCGTGGAATTCAATCCCGATCTTATTAAACAATTAAAGCAATCGTCTTGAAATTAATTTAAACAATATTTTTCCAAATGGGAGCATTGAATCAATGCGTCGTCTTTATATTCAATTGACAATTGTGTTTTTCGTTTTTCATCCGACGGCTCTCGATAGAATTGACGGAATCGCGGCAGTTATCGGAGACGAAATAATATTGATATCCGAACTTCACGCATATACTATGATCCGGTTGGCCGGTATGGGAATTTCTGCCGATTCTGTTGATTTGGACACATATAATTCTAAATTTCTTAATGAACTTATTGATGGTAAGGTTCTTCTTGTATACGGAAAAAAAGACAGTACGATTTCTGTGTCCGACGATGAAGTCGAAAACGCAACCAATAATCATATTTCTATGCTTCTAAGACAAAATAATATGTCGATTGATAGTTTCGAGATAGAATTAAAGCGGCAGCAGGGTATATCTCTATCGAAATTCAAATCGGACGCTCATAGAATAATTCGTGAACAACTACTGAAACAGAAAGTTCAGCAATCTTATGTGAGTACCTATAAATTATCCAGAAAAGACGTTGAGCTTTTTTATACTGAATATCAAGACAGCCTACCGAAAATGGGAGAGAGCATTCTTTTGTCGAAATTATCGCTTTCGGTAGCCCCCACTGAGAGCGTCAGGCAGAAAGCTTATGAAAAAATAAAGTCGATAAAGAAGAGCCTTGACAATGGTGCAGATTTTTCGGAACTGGCCAGATCGTTTTCGGACGGCCCCGAGGCGTCTGAAGGCGGCGATCTGGGATTTGTCGTAAAGGGAAGTTTGAATGATCTGGTGTTCGAAGAAAATGTATTCAAATTATCGCAGGGCCAGATAAGCGAACCCTTTGAAACAAAACTCGGATTCCATATTATAAAGGTGATCGAAAGGAGAGATCAGAAAGCGCATATACAGCAGATATTCATAAAAGTTGAACCGCCGGAGGAATTAATATCTTTACAAATAAACAGAATAGATTCGATACGCTCTTCATGTAAAACACAAGAGGATTTCATAAATGCAGTTAAAAAATACAGTAAAGATCCGGTTACCCAAAAAAGCAACGGTTCCTTAGGCTGGGTATCGGTATTCGAGCTTCCTTCGGAAATCAAGACGGCTATAGACACATTGAAAATTGGAGAAATCACACCTCCAATTACTGAGAATCAGTATGTCTCAATTTACAGAATAGATAACCGGGTTCCCGAAAGAAAACTCACGTTGGAAGACGATTTCCCGATTATCGAAAGAAAAGCCCTCGATATAATCTCTCAGAAAAAACTCGCCGAGCTTGTGTCTCAGTGGAGAAAAAAAATCTTCATTGACGTTAGAATATAAACGGTGCCGGGTATGATTTACGACGTTATTGCTCCTTATTACGACGACATAATGAGCCATGTTGATTACAACCGATGGATAAACCTCATAGAATTTGTCAGCGAAAGTTACTCTCCGGTCGAAAAAATTAAAATATTGGAAATCGGAGGGGGAACCGGTACGCTGGGATCAAGATTAACCAAAATAGGTTATGAATATTATTTTTCCGACATTAGTTTTAGAATGTCGCTTCAGGCTCAAAAAAAAGACTTGCAGCCGTTTTGTGCCGACTGCCGTTGTCTACCGGTTAAAAAAAAATTCGATATGATTATTTTTCTCTATGACGGAATCAATTACCTTCAATCTTTGGATGAGTATAAAAAAGTTTTCTTATCGGTTTCTTCATGTTTAAATAAAGGGGGCCTGTTTTTATTCGATATTACCACAGAAACCAATTCCCGTAAACATTTCACAGATTTAATTGACTATCAGGAATACAGTCGGGTTTCGGTCGTTCGTCATAGTCGTTTTAATAAGAGCAGATTATTGCAGACAAACGATTTTGTAATATTCTGTCCGGTAAGCGGGAATGACAATTTATACGAAAAAAAAACAGAACGTCATATACAGAAAATTTTCTCTCCGGAAGAAATCAAAGGCTCAATACCGTCGGACGTTTTCAGATGTATAGGTATATTCGACGGTTTTTCGCCCAAAAAATACAGTGCGCACTCTGAACGCATCCATTTTTTGCTGCAAAAGATAAACTGATATGATTCAATTTTCTCATGTCTATAAATCATACGACAAGAACAATATAATATTACATGATCTGTCTTTCCAGATAGATAAAGCCGAATTTGTTTTTCTTACAGGAGTAAGCGGAGCCGGAAAGACTACGCTTTTAAAACTTATATTCATGGAAGAGCAGCCTTCGTACGGATCGGTTTATGTATGCGGTTTCGATTCTAAAAGTATAAACTCGAAAACGCTTCCCTTTTTAAGAAGAAAATTAGGCATGGTTTTTCAGGACTTCCGGTTGCTTACCGACAGGAATGTATTCGAAAATGTGGCCTTTGCTCTAAGAGCGATTGGAAAAAGCGATCTTTATATCAAAAAGAAAGTTTTCGAGGCTCTTTCGATAACCGGCTTAAGTCATAAATGTTTTCATTTCCCCAATCAATTGTCGGGAGGAGAGCAGCAAAGGGTGTCGATAGCTAGAGCAATTGTAAACGATCCGTTGGTTTTGCTGGCCGATGAACCTACCGGGAATCTTGACATATCGATCTCGAATGAAATATTTAAATTATTGCAAACCATAAACAGCTGGGGAACTACTATTATTATGGCCACCCATGATCTTAATCTTATCGAGCCGTATCATTATCGTCGCCTTAATCTGTCTTGCGGAAAACTGACAAGCGGATTAGACAATACATGTAAACCTAAAACGGGTTGGAGGAACTGATGTTATTGGTAACCGGAGCCGCGGGTTTTATCGGTTTTCACCTTTGTAAACATTTATTGGACAACGGATATAAAATAGTCGGCATCGACAACTTAAACGAATATTACGACCTGAATCTGAAAAAAGCAAGATTGAAGATATTGAAACAAAAATCTGATTTTATATTCCATAAAATCGACCTGTGTAATTATAGAAAACTTAAAGAATTATTCAAGACATATTCTTTCGATTGTGTCTGCAATCTTGCAGCTCAGGCAGGGGTAAGATACTCTCTGACTCATCCTTTTGTTTATCAGAAATCCAATCTGGAAGGGTTTTTAAACATTCTTGAACTTTCAAAGGATTTTAAGATAAAACATTTTGTTTATGCATCGTCTTCGTCGGTATATGGAAACAATAAAAAGCTGCCTTTCTCAGAAAAGGATCGGGTGGATAAACCAATATCTCTTTATGCTTCAACAAAGAGAGCCAACGAATTGATAGCCTATACTTACAGTCATCTTTTCGGCTTAAATTGCAGCGGGTTACGTTTTTTCACAGTATATGGCCCATGGGGTAGGCCGGATATGGCGCTGTTTCTCTTTACAAAAGCAATCAGCGAGAACCGTCCGATACAATTATTCAACAAGGGAAAAATGATAAGAAATTTCACTTATATAGACGATATTGTCGACGGAGTCAGGAGAATAATAGAAAATCCGAGAAGATACGAAATATATAATATAGGAAACAATCGTGCCGAAACTCTCCTTGATTTCGTTAAAGAAATAGAAAAGTGCCTGGGTAAAAAAGCGTCCCGGAAATATCTTCCGATGCAGCCCGGAGATGTAAGAACAACGATTGCGGACATAAGCAAAATCGGAAAGCTTGGATTTAAGCCTAAAACCAATATTGCCGAGGGCGTGAAAAAATTTATTGATTGGTATAAGGAGTATTACAATATTTAGAAAATAAAATTGAAATTCATAGATGTTTTATTATTAATTGATTTTAATAAAGGAGATTTTCATCAGGTGATTATCGTAATTATTGCAACTCTGACATTATACTGCTCTGCGGTTCTTGCCCAATCGCCGTCGTCTATTGTAAAGAAACTGCCGCCGGAACTCCAACAAAAATATCTTCAGAACGAAAGGCGTCTGTCAAATCTTAACGAAAAGGAAGCGATGCAGTTATTGCAAAAAGAGATCGGTTCAAAGACGCAGGCTGAAAAAGCCGATACGACCTTAAGGGCCGACACTACAAAGTTAAAGAAAATCGCTATCGAAGGTGATACGTTTACGGTATATGAAAAAATCGTACGCGGAGATATAATCCACCCTGATAGTTTTCTGAGCAAGTTGCCGATTTTCGGTCATGAGATTTTTTCCAGAGCACAACCATCCACTTTTGCTCCTACCGACAATATCTCTATACCATCGAATTACATTGTAAACATGGGAGACGAAATCATCATTCTTTTATGGGGCAGGATCAATGAAGAGTATCGGCTGAAGGTAGAGCGCGACGGAGCCATAAACATTCCGAGAATAGGACCGGTTTCGGTGGCAGGATTGACATTTAATAATCTAAAAGAAAACCTTCTCACCCGCCTCGAACAGATCGAAGGAGTAAAAGCCTCAATTTCTATAGGTACAATGAGAACCATAGGGGTATATATAGTTGGTGAAGTAAAAACACCGGGTTTTTATACCATAAGCGCTCTGTCTAATGTCACAAACGCGCTTTTTTACGCGGGAGGCCCCTCTAAAAACGGTTCTTTAAGAAACATTCATCTTAAAAGAAATAAAGAACTGATTGCCGCAATAGATTTATATGACTTTCTCCTCGAAGGTAACGATAGATCTAGTCTCAGACTTCAGGCCGGAGACGTAATTCACGTACCTGTTCTTAAAAAACTGGTTGCTGTTTTGGGTAATGTTAGAAGACCCGCATTCTACGAACTGAAAGGAAACGAAACTCTCGATGAGGTTATATCACTTGCGGGCGGCCTCACACCTTCGGCATGGATCAACACAATACAGATCGAGCGGTTTACCGATAATAACAGGCACCAGATTATCGATATAGATTCAATAAGGCAAAAAATACCTTCCATACCGGTTTGCGACGGTGATGTAATAAAAATTTTCCCCATATTAGAAAAAAATTATAATGCAATATTCTTATCGGGCAATGTTGTAAGGCCGGGGAAGTACGAATTAAAAAACAGGATGCGAATTTCCGATATTTTACCGGATTACCGCTCCCTCCTTCCGGAAACATATCTCGATTATGCAATAGTCATAAGGCAGGATCCGCCGAAATATCTCAACCGGATACAGGCATTCAACCTGAAAAATGCAATCGAGGATAAATCCTCTGAAGATAATCTTCTTCTGCAGGAGCGCGATCATATCATCATTTACAATCTCGATTATTTCGAACCCGACCGGGCCGTTGAGATAGGAGGTTCAGTGACGTCGCCCGGAAGATATAAGCTCCTTGTGGATATGAAAATACGCGACATTATATTACAGGCAGGCGGGTTACGGGATGATGCAAGTAATACCAGAGGAGAATTATATAGGAGGGAATTCAATCCGCAGTCCGATAGCGTTACGGTAAAAAAGATAGACTTCTGCGTTGAATGCGCGATGAAAGACGATCCCCACCACAATCTTCTGCTAACCCGGCTCGACCGAATATTTATAAGAAACAAATTAGGATGGGAACCGGAAAGAAAGGTAACCCTTAGAGGGCAGTTTAACTATCCAGGTACTTATATACTTTTCGAAGGGGAAAAATTGGGAGAGTTGATAGAAAGGGCAGGCGGCTATAAGGCGGATGCTTATCTGCCGGCTGCCGTATTTACACGAACTTCCGTTAAGCAGAAAGAACAGGAATACCTCGAAGAATACGGAAGGCAGATCGACGCGGAAATATTCAGATTGACGTCGGAAATTTCAGCAAAAAAGAATGCGGAAGAAGCACAGGTTCTGCTCGAACAACAAGAAGCGCTTAAGAGAAGCCTTATGAGTATGAGGTTGTCGGGAAGAATCGTTATCGATTTAACAGACGAAAAAAGAGCGGCCGAGTTCCCTCTCGAAGACGGCGACGATATATTTGTTCCGCGTAAACTGAATACCGTCTCGGTGATGGGAGAAGTATATAATCCGTCAACTTTTACATTTAACGCGGATTACAATACTTCGTATTATCTGGAATCCGCAGGGGGAGCAAAACCGAACTCTGATTTACGGAAGATATACATAATTAAGGCAAACGGTAATATAATTACAAATAAAAACATAAAAATCCTTAAGGCAAAATTGGAGCCGGGAGACGCCGTAGTCGTTCCGCAGAAAATCCGCTATTCCAACCCTCATAAGATATTTGTCGATACGGTTGACACAATATTCAAAATATCGTCGCTATTGGCAACACTTGCGACACTATTGGTTGCAATCAATAGTATGTAGGGTCCGTAAGAGCTGAAAACAGGAAATAGTTCTTGATGTTTTTTAATATGTGGTTGAACAAAAGACTATACCTTCAAGGTAGCATCGTCGATACTATCAACTTTGCCAATTGATTGCTGCAGGAGCGGATCAACATAATTACTTATGAATTCGTGTACCTGTTGAGGCGCACGACCGACGAAATTTTCCACATTGAGCAGCCTTTCGATCTCTTCACGGGATAGACCTATCAAAGAATCGTTGGCAATGCGATCGAGAAGATCGTTTTCTGCACCTTCCATCTTTACCCTTTTGGCAGCTTCCATTGAGTGAATTCTTATTCTTTCATGTATTTTCTGTCTGTCGCCGCCTTTCTTTACGGCGGCCATAAGGATATTTTCTGTAGCCATAAAGGGAAGTTCTTCACGGATATGCCGCTCTATTATTTTATTATAAACAGTAAGATTTCCACAAATATTAAGAGCAATAATGAGAGCCGCATCCGCTGCCAGAAACATTTCGGGTATCGAGAGCCGTTTGTTTGCACTGTCGTCGAGAGTACGTTCTAGCCATTGTTCCGAAGCGGTCATTGCGGGAGATGTAGAAAGCGAAATTATATACCTGCATAGAGACGTCATTCGCTCCGAACGCATCGGATTCCTTTTATAAGCCATTGCCGAAGAGCCCACTTGCTCTTTTTCGAAAGGTTCTTCGATCTCTTTCAGACTCTGAAGCAGCCTGATATCATTTGCCATCTTATGAAGAGATTGTGAGAGTCCGCTTAGAAGTGCTGCGGCATGAGCGTCAATCTTTCTGGTGTAAGTCTGTCCTGAAACCGGTTGTATCTTTTTAAAACCCATTCGCTCCGATACTTCCCGGTCGAGTTGTTTAACTTTCTGGTGATCGCCCTCAAAAAGTTCCAGAAAGCTGGCCTGTGTACCGGTTGTACCTTTTACTCCTAAAAAAGGAAGATTTTCTATAAAATCGCTTATCCAGTAATAATCGAGAGTAAGGTCATAAATCCATAGGGTTGCACGTTTACCTACCGTAACAAGTTGAGCGGGCTGGAAATGGGTAAATCCCAGTGTGGGGACGGCCGCATATTTTAATGCAAAATCTTTGAGATTTGAAATAAGCGCTATCAATCGCGAGGATATTAGCTTAAGTGCTTCCCTCATCTGGATTAGATCCGTATTGTCGCTTACAAATGCACTTGTAGCGCCAAGATGAATAATCGGTTTTGCTTTTGGACAACATTCGCCGAAAGTATGAATATGCGCCATTACATCATGACGAAACTGAAATTCCAGTTGCCGCGCCCTTTCAAAATCAATATCATCTAAATGTTCCCGCATTTCCTGAAGCTGTTCATCGGAGATATTAAGACCTAGTTTTTTCTGGGTTTCGGCGAGAACGAGCCACAGCCTTCGCCATGTTGAAAACTTATTTTGCGCAGAAAAGATCCGCGACATATGCTCCGAAGCGTAACGTTCCAAGAGAGGATTACTGTAATGATTGGCCGCATTACACGACATCGGGTTTCCTTTCTCTTTAATATAAGTTCAATTTTTCTGCAAAAAAATATAAATGTTATATATATTAATAAACTTGAATGCTTAATAACACTGTTTTTATATTATTGATGTATTTAAAATGGCATTTGTACGAATAAAAAATCGAGGGACAAATTTCTTTTTTCTCTACCTTTTCATAAGGGAGGCACAGTGAGAGTGCATTGGTTAGAATCAGCATTAATTTTTATCGTTTCTGCCGGGGTGCAGTTGTACGCACAATCACAATCGATAGAAGAGTTAATGGCCAAGGGGCAACAGTTGCTGGAGCGCGGCGCATATAGTGAAGCCGTTACAGCCTTCCGTGCCGTTGTCAGCCGTGAGCCGCAAAATTTCGAAGCTCAGTTCAATCTGGCGTTTGCCTATCTTCAATGGGGACGTTATTCTAATGCAGTAACAGAATTTAAAAACGCACTAAAGTATCAGCCTTCGAATTCGGAGATCTGGTCGAACCTTGCCATTGCATATGAAAACCTCGGTCAGAGCGACAATGCTATAGGCGCTCTTCTGAAGGCGGTACAATACAATCCCGGTAATATCACGGCCAGAATCAATCTTGCCGCAATGTATCATAATGCGAATCAGTTTCAGAAAGCAATAGCGCATTATAAAGAGGCGGTTGCGATAGACGGGTCAAATGAGGAGGCGCTGACCAATCTTGCAAAATGTCTGGTCAGTATAGGTAAATTCTCAGAGGCCAAACAGTATCTTATGAGGGCAATTGCGGCAAATCCCAATAATGGAGAGGCTCATTGGGAACTGGGAAATATATGCTGGAAAAACGAAAATAATATCGATAAGGCCATTAATGAATACAAACTTGCTATCAGTGCAAACCCGTCGGGGGTTGCTTATTACGAAAGTCTTTCTTCAGCCTATGAAGCAAAAGGCGATAGGAACCAGGCGATCGAAACGCTTAAAAGTTCTCTTATATATATCGACGATGCTTTGCAAAAGGAAAAGATGCAGGAGCGAATCGAAAGACTTGAGCTTGGCGATGTACAGAAAGGGAAAGAGACGAGCGGAGAAAAGCTTACGACCAAAAGTCAGATCGACGATTTAAAGAAAGAGTTGCGTACCAAAGAAACAGCCCAGACAAAAACCATCGAGACTGCTCCGGTCGATATTATGGGGGATTTCAAAGATATCAATGCAGCAGAAGACAACTCAAATCCGCTCGATTTGAAAAACGAAGCAAAAAAGAAAAGCGCAGAGAAGAAAGCGGGTAAATAATCTTTGTATTTTTTTTAATCGATATTAAGCGCGTTGAGGGACAAAGAATAATTTTACGGGTTGTAAAGTGATATATCATTTTTTTGTTTTTAATTATTAATGCCTCACTATCTTTCTTATCGTTCCGTTTTAAAAAACCGTTTCGGAAAACCAGTCATTAAGATACCGATCAACGCAGGTTTTTCCTGTCCGAATCGTGACGGCACAAAAAGCACCAAAGGATGTTTCTTCTGTGACAACCGTTCTTTCAGTCCTGCTGCAGAGGTAAAGGCCGAAGAGCCGGTTGAACAGTTATGTAAAGCGGTATCAAGGCTCAGGAAGAATAGGAATGGCGCTTTGATTCTTCCCTATCTGCAACCATTTTCAAATACCTACGGCTCAGTCGATGATCTTAAACGTATTTACGAACCTTTGCTCCAAGAGCCGGGGGTGATAGGATGCGCGATCGGAACAAGACCGGACTGTTTCAGCGATGCCATCTACAGATACCTTGCCGATCTGGCTAAAAAAGCATATATTGTAGTGGAACTTGGTTTACAAAGTTCTCACGATACAACCCTCTCTTTATGCAACCGCGGTCATACATTTGCAGATTTTATTGAAGCGATCAAAACTCTTTCTTCGATCGGGATTGAAACTGTTGCTCATGTAATGCTCGGCCTGCCCGGAGAGACCAAAGAAATGATGTTTTCGACGGCAAATCGGCTGGCGGAACTGCCGTGCAGCGGCGTTAAGATTCATCAGCTTATGGTAATAGAAGGAACTGTATTTGCGGAATGGTACAGAACAGGACGTTTATCGGTTTTCGATCTTAATGAATATGCCGAGTCGCTGTGCGGTTTTCTTTCTTTTCTTCGGCCCGATCAGCATATTCATCGTATAATGGCGGATTCTACAAAAGGAAAAGGGCTAATTGCACCGCTATGGAGTGAATATAAATCGGCCTCGCTCAGATTTATCCATAAATATATGGTTGATCATCACACTCAGCAGGGATCGAATTACATTTCCGGCCTGGCTAGCGGTTGATATCTGATGAAATTGGCAAGGTCCGTTGAGAAAAAGAAACCTACTTTGAAGCCTGCCTGCGACAACCACATCTTTTCCATTGTCAACCCACCCTCAACATTTCCTTCGCCGTCGTAAATGGTCGTCTTAGGCGTAAGAGAGTAAATGAGAGGTTGCGCGATATCCAGCCGGAAAGCATATGTTTTCCAACGATACATCAGATTGACGACGGTATTCAGCCAGGTCTCCTTATCGAAATTTTTTCTTATATTGGTGATATTGAAATCTCCCGTGGAATAGTCCGTGTTGCCGAAATATTTATTGAACCATTTATATCTGCGCCAGAGCAACCCTGAAACCACTATGCTGGCCGATTGATCCTTCATTCCGAACACGGGGATTGACGCAAAAATATCGAGCGCCAGTTCAAAGAAATTTTCCCTTCCGTAAGAAAATCTCTCCCAGGAGAAATCTTCTATCGAACCCCACCATCCTGTTCCTGCCGGAACATTGCGGTCGTTGAGAAAATCGTATCTCATGTGCTGGTAATTGCACAGAAGCGCCGCATCGATGAAACTCATGGGATATTTCCATGGAAAGATATTTACATTAGGATTGATCTGGAACACAAATGTCTTCGATCTCTCCTTGTAATCTACAATGGAATTATTATACCCCCTCATGCCGATAGAATCGACTATCGTAAATCGGGTAAGAACCGTTGTGTTGAAGCGAAATCTTTCCATTTTAAACCAGTTGTAAATACCGTAGAGGCGTATTGTGTAATTGTGAATCTTTTTGGGAGAGAGTTCATAACTTAATGTGTTATTATTCCAGTTGTAGTTGTGCAGTCTGCCTGCATAAAGCCTGAAGTGGGATCCTATTTTATTGTATTCACTTAAATTGATTCCCGCTTGTAAATCGCCTTTGAAAAGCGATCCTATTGCAAAGTCGGTTTGCTGTTGGTAGTCGTCGCCGTCCCATCCCCATAGGAGTAAAGGAGAAGAGAATCTGCTGTCGTTTTTAAGAATCAGGGTTGAATTCGGTCTTGATGTATATACTCCGCCCAGGCTTAGCGAGAATCCCACGGGATATGTTTTATAATATGTTGCAAGAATCGTTTTAAAGTTTCCCTCCCTTATTGCATGCTGTTCATGGTAATCATAAACTGCATCGCCGGAAGCCGGAAGACCTGGTATCCTGCCGTCTACAGGTCCCTGAGCGTCGGCAGTGAAATGCCATGCCGAATAGGTGACATCATAGCTTGTTCTCATACGCTCCGACCGCCAGAGATTTAAACCGAATCTTTGTTCATACTGGTTGCTTGAAGTATAATACTCTGCCTCTTCGGTTTTCTCTCCTGTAAATACATATTTCTTATAAGGCCTGTTCTCCGGTTCGTCGATATCTCCCCACCATGGAAAAGTCTGCCATGATGTATAGGAAGATATTCTGTCGCCTCCGGGGATAAACAGCAGATCCTGGGGAAGCGCGATGCTCGAAAGCGCCGGATTCGAGCCGGTGAAAAAGATACGGGCGTCAATGCCTACTATATATATAAGAAGTAACACTACGCATATAAAAAACGATCTATTATAAATCATAATCTGATTTCCTTCACGTCAATGAGGCAGGAACGGCAATACATAATCGTACGATGCGTAAACCGAAACGTTAAAGCTGTTGCGAGTTATCCAGAGTGCCGATTTCTTAAGCGGATAGTTGTTGCCGTCATTAACGACATTGCCTTTGGAATCGGTAACTTTAGTAAATGGAGCTATTGAATACAGCATCGGTTGAGTAAACTGCAGACGCAGATGGTAGGGGGCTTTTATGTAATGCAGCATCAGTGAGGTATTGAACATCAACTCACGCGAAAGATTTTTTCTGATATTTTCGACGTTGAATTTGAGGCCGGCGTCGTTTCCGCCGTAATATTTTTTCTGAATGGTAAATCTCACATCACCCAGCATGCGCAGGTTCAGACTTAGGTTATGAGGACCGGACGTAAAAAGCGGAAACATGGTGGCGCAGTCGGCGCCAAGGTCCAGAGAATTTTCATTCGAATAGGAGCAGTCTTCATAATACTCTTCCCATCCGCCGTAGCATGTGGTTCTGTTGTATACTCCAGGGCGTTCGAAGTTGCCGTAGCGGGAATACCGGTATCTGAAGAGAAGCGCGGCGTCAAAATAATTCAATGCTCCTCCGAAATTCACACTCATATTCGGATAAGCGTCCAGAATCAGGGTTCTGATTCTTTCCTTACCTATATCCAGTACTCTCAGATTCTTTAAAGGCGCCATCGCAGAGATTGAATCGCTGTAACGAATCGCACCGAAAGTTTTCAGCGCAAACCGTTCGCCCTCTCTCCAGACGATATTGCCGAAAACGGAACCTTCACCGGCGCGGGTAACTCTTGCACGATTATCCTTCACATACCGTCCGATGAAATTTTCGGACAGAGTCATATCAAGAGAGTCGCTACGGCTGAAACGACTATAATCAGTTCTCCAGCGATAATGGATCTGGTGACCCCATATATAACGGAAATCGAAACCGCTCTTTACCCTCGGTAAAGTGGCGCCGCCGTTTAGGTTAATAAAATAGATAGGACCGACGTCATACTCGTCCTGTTTCCACATATCTCCCTGTGTTCCGCGCAGCGCAAACGGGTGACTGCAACCTACTGTTGTCGCTCCCCAAAGAAGCCTCGCCTCCTCCCCTGTAAAATCAAAATTTTTATAATTGCCGCTTTCATAGTGTATAGAATCGGTTTTTGCAAGTTTTTTGAAAGTTATTCTATGATTCAAAGCAAGAGTATTGTTAAAACCGCCGTTGAGCTGTATTCCAAACGGTTTATTTCGAAAAAGCGAACCGAAGGCGGCTTTTACGTCGAGCCGATTTAATGTATGGTTGGATTCATAGAAAAGCGGTAGTCTTCCCCCTGCTGCAATAGAGTATATACTGTCCCCTGTCATGTCGCCTTGAATAACATTATTTCTTATATCCAGGTCGTAATCGATATCGAGATTACCGATAAGTGTTTCATTAAAACGGTGTACATAACCAAAATCATTTGAAATAGAATGCACTGCGGCGAAATTTCTGAAAGTTCCATCTTCGTCTTTGATATCGATTCCGGTTATCGTATAATCGGTGCGGGTATTAGGTTTTTTTACCGGTTCATCTACATCACCCCAATAGGGGCCGTTATAATAAGATGGAGAATAGGACAGATAACATCCCGGCCTTAACAAAAGATCCTGCGGATAAAGCCGCGTGGAAAAATAGGGATTCGAACCGAAATCGGTGACAGGAACCGGATCCTTTGTTGTACTATATGCAACAGATGCGATTCCAATAAGAAGAGCCCTCAGAAAAGAATTTTTTCTCATTTTTCCCCCACTGAAACGATAATCAGGGCAAATAGCTTAATTTAATTATATATTTTTGGATATTATAAAGTAAATTCTTGTAAAGGTAATGAAAGTTTCCATCAAAAGGGTATACTTAAAGCATAGATAATTTATATATGGAAGTGATAGAACGCCGCTCATATACACGAATTACGCTTGCTCTTGACGTCGTCGGAAAGATCAAAGAGGGTAGATGGAAGGGTTATCATGAACTCGCGACAGTAAAGCATAGGATCGATCTGTATGATACTATAAGAATTGAGCCTGCAGAGAGATTGTCAGTAGAGTGCAGCGACCCGAAAGTCCCATGCGATGAACGGAATATATGCTGGAAAGCGGTAACTCTGCTTCAAAAGAAATACCGTATAAACAGGCAGGTGCGGATAGTCATCGAAAAGAATATTCCTGTTATGGGAGGGCTGGCCGGAGGAAGCGCAAATGCCGCGACAACACTTCTTATTCTTAATGATCTTTGGAATCTGAAACTATCTGTCGACATACTCTGCGAGCTTGGAAGAATCCTGGGTATGGATGTGCCGTATTATTTTACATCAGGAACAGCTCTTGATACAGAAGCGAAAGGGATTATAGAACCTTTACCAACATATATAAATCTGAACTTTGTACTTGCTGTTCCCGAGTTTGGTGTTTCTACTAAAGAGGCTTATAGCAATATCGACTATTCTTTGATCGGGAAAAAGAGAGAACTGACACAAAAAATGGTTAATTATTTTCTTGAAAACAACCGTCAAGGTGTCGTATCATCTATTCATAATGATTTTGAAGTTTCGGTATTTGCGCAATATCCTCGTCTGAAGGAGATAAAGAAGGAACTTTTAGACGCGGGGTGCGAAGCTGCGGCGCTGTCGGGCTCGGGGTCGACGCTGTTCGGTGTCGTAGAAGACAGAGAACAGGCAGAGTCTATCAGAAAGAAAATAAATTGCTGTACCATAACAGCATCTACTTTTGTATCATAGATGAAGGTACTAAGTAAATGGAGGTGTATTTTATGGAAAAGCAGACTGAAAAACGCTCAACCGATTTCAGATGGCATAGCCGACAGGAACTCTACGAATATTTCCGGAAAAATTTTGACCTTTCCAAAGAAGAGGTGGATAAGGAGATTGGTGAAGTAATGGCAGTCTTCAAACCCAGGAAAGGCTACGCAATAGAAACCGCCGAATTATGGCAGAAAGTCGGGCTTAATCTCGAATCGAAGAATACGCACAAGCTGAAAGTCGAACATCTCGAATAGGAACCGAAACCGTTTTACGGATGGTAATACATATAACCGAACGGATCCCACCGATTGCGATATGCGTCGTAATAAGAATAATAATCGCCCGGCGCCTTTACAATGCTGAGCTGAAAGAGAGTATTTTTGGTAGGCTGCCAGTTTAGAGACGCCTCGAAAGGCATGTTTTTAAAATAATCCAGTGACTGTAAATTATTGGCCGTCAGATTACCAGTTTGGGAAAAGGTGGAATGTATAGGAAGAGAAAAATTAAGATTAAGTGTAACAGGAGCAGTAAAGCGGTATTGCATCATTGTGGTATACAGGCTCTGGGATCTGATATCATTAACGCCTGATCCGCTCACAGCTCCGAAACTTAAACTATGTCTGATGCTGAAGCGGGAAGGATCAAGAAGAGAAACACTTTTCTGCTCCTCTCCGTTTTGATATGCATCCTTACTCTGGGAAAAAACAGTAATAGACGCTAATATAATCCATGTTACAAAAAAAACTATTCGCATATTCAATCTCCTGAATTAAGATTATTATTAATAATATATAATACGAATAAAAAATTTTCTATATTTAAAATATTTAAAAAAACCATTTATTTTTTAATAATAAAAATACTGTAATTTATGATATGATATAGAAGGAACCGTATAATGAGGTCGGCAAGATACTTTCTATCTTACTATTTATTTTTTGCCTTATTACTAATGGCGTGTACACCGAGAACCGGCCTGCGGCATAAAGAAACCTCTCATGAAAAATGCCCGCCTTTAACTATAGTTAAAAACGACACCATAGCCTATACGATCTCTTTTTCGGATTTAAGTCGCCGCAATGATTTTATCGAATCTTTGAGAAAGTTTCTGGAGCGTTACCCTTTTGCTCAATTACGCAGGGATTCGGTAACCGGTCAGGTGCTGATAAGAATAGCGCCAGTTGAATCGCCTGGCGGAAAAGGTTCTTCTCTCGAATTAAGCCCGGTTGAACCTGTTTCATTCAGTAGCGGCGGTACAACCCCGGCCCCTGCACATCTCCATACCGGCATAAGCTCCATCGATTCTTCAGCAGCCCAATCTCCCGAACCGTTTGATACCATTATTCCGGTTCCCGGCGGGAAACTACGCCTTCATATGCCTATTTCCGCAAGTGACGGAATGCTTCTTCCTCTTATTGCTTCGAATCCGTTTGGATCATCCGATTCTTCAGCGGAGCCGATTCTAACGATCGTCGAAACTACGTCCCGGAAAATCACTCTCCGGATAAACGGCCGCCAATTAGACGGAAAGGGGCGTATAATATCAGCGCTCGATCTTATAGATATATGGTCCGGCTATGTAAAAAAGCATCCGGCAGAGGGTATTGCCATATTCGGAAACGTCGAAGGTATCGCTGATTTTATTGCAGGCAGGGAAGCAGTAATAAGAGGAATGGGGGCGGCAGACAATAAAACGGTTTTTTTACGTTTTTCTCGACCCGACACCACTGCATCAGAAAGGATAAAAACCCCGAGGCTTTTAGGAAGCATTCACGCCGGACTCGGAATATATTATCCTGCCGTAGTAGTAGGAAAAGACGAGCTTATATTAGTTCCAAATGTAAACCGTAAGAGAAGATTCGCATACCTTGATACACTTATCATTACAGCCTCCGAAGACAACAATCCTATACTCTCCTTTTCCCTCAGAAAATACGACGCTCTCATACTCACATTATCGAGCGATGTATCCTATGCTGCTTCCAATCTCGAAAAACAGGCCTCACTATATAAAGTTTCCAATGATCGCTATTTCATTGCCTGTGCTATTGATGACAAAAATGTGAGAGGATATATTGCGTCTCAGATCGATCCGGCGGAGTTGCTGGGAACCGTCGTGAAGGCAAACGGCAAACCAATACCTGCATTAGAAAGTGATTCGGCACCTTTTCCTGTTTTTCCGCAACCTTCCTCCGTTTCTTCTCATGCCGGGCGGCAGATCAGGATACTCTTTCGTAAAGACGATATGGTATCGGAGAGGATTGCCTCGAAACTCTTTGCTGATCTTTCGACAAAAGGCGTCCGGGCGGTTCTTTACCCGGCGACCGTTACGGAATACGAACGCACGATTGTAGAACGCAATTACGAATGCGCTGTGGGATATGTCTCGGACGCTATTCTCAAAGATCCGGCTGAAAGGCTGCGACTCGCAGCCGTCTGGTTCGACGATGATACCGACGAAAAAACACGGATCGAAACATACAGGGAAATACCGCTCTTTTCGATCGATCGGTATTTATTGATAAGAAAACCGGCTGGTCTTTACAGTGGGAGAATAGAAGGAATCTATGCTTCTTACACAAGGCCGGATTGATAAACATGCATTCGATCTGGTCAATAATTAAAGTTGATTCCTGTAAGAAAGCAATCGTCAGATGACAAAAAAAACATCTCTCCGTCTTCAAAACCATAAAACGATAATATTTATATTTATCGAATTATTTTTTTTTGTCTTTTTATCAGGGTTGTTCGGTTGCAGGGAAAAAGCTACGGATATAAAAACACACCCGTTCGGCTCTCAATCCGATACATTTTTTATAGCCTTTTACAATGTGGAGAATCTGTTCGACGACAACCTTGACGGCAACGAATATATAGAATATTGTCCCGACTTATCCAACTGGAATGATGAGATGGTGGAGCGGAAATTCTGCAACATAGCTTCTGTAATTGCCTCTCTGAATCCTTCCGTTATAGGTTTATGCGAAGTGGAAGACAACGACGCGCTCGAAATGCTTAAGAACAAACTTGCCGGATTGGGGGTTTCGTATCCATTCGGCTGTATAGCCGGCTTGGATTCAAAGACCAATACCCGGCCCGCCCTTCTCTCACGTTTTCCGATCGTAAGAAGCGCCGGACATGAAGTTTCTTTTCCAGACGGCTCTTTCAGCCGTCCTATTCTCGAGGCTGAGATTCAGATAAACGACAGGCCGTTTATACTTTTTGTCAATCACTGGCCTTCCAAACGCCGTCCGGAATCTTTCAGGCTAAGGGCCGCTGAGATATTGACGGATAGGATAACGCAACTGCCCCCGGGCGCCGACTATTGTATTATCGGCGACTTCAACAGCAATTGTGACGAATTTTCAACCTTTACAACATCCGGCCATAACGACACACACGACAGCACGGGAATAAACCATCTTCTCGGAACCATTCAATACCTTTGCGCCGGAGAAGCAAGGCTTAAAACAGAACGTGAAGTTATTTCTGCCGCTTTTCCCTCTCATTACGATCTGTGGAGTGAAATACCCGAAAACGACCGGATGAGTTACTATTACAGAGGGAACCGTCAAACTCTCGACCATATAATTATTCCTCCTGCACTTTTCGATTCATCAGGCATTTCTTATGTAGACAACAGTTACTTTGTTTATAAATGGGAGGGAAGGCTTCTTCTGAATGGAATGCCTTTCGGCTGGAAGATGAAATACAAAGGCAATATGAAATTTCATGTTGGAGAAGGATATTCCGACCACCTCCCTATAGCCGCCGCGTTTACCCTTCGACCCTTTACCTTTGCTTCAGAAACTGAGGCCGTGGCCGCCGGTGAGACCGTTGACTCCGCCTCATGCGGCGGCTGGTTCGAATTCCATTCGAACGGATGGATTGCCTGCGACAACACAACATCGCTTGAACGGGACTCGACGCAAAGTGCAAAGGGAAAATACTCCATCCATCTGAAGGCTGCGGCAAAAAACAGCAACAGAACCGTGGCGGCGACTGCAATAGTTGGCCGCGATCTCGACAAAGACGGAAAGATAAGGTTTATGATTCGGGGGAAAGGTACTTTGTGCTTTAGAACGAAGACAGGAAAAGAAAAATGGCGCTACCATTTGCCGGATAACGACAGGTTCTCTAAAGCGGCCAGGTATGTTCCGATTGACTACAACAATTGGCAAACCGTTGTTTTTTCCCCCGCTTCTTCGGTGACTTTTCCAATAGCTTTGGAATTGCGTGTAAGTAAAAATACAGAACTCGATATTTTTATCGATAAGTAAAGCATCCTCCCATTACTTATATACGGTCTTACGGATTACGTTGTCTTCATTTTAGTTGCAGTCTGCAAGACTTTTAATAGTAGGCATAGACGGTAATTTATATCAGCAGACTGTTTCTGCAAAGAATTATTTTAATTGATAGTCTTGAAGGCTTGGTAAAAGAGATTTAATTTGAGCATTGAAACAATTCGATGTTCGGATGGCATTTCGACCGATATTATGAATGATAATAGCTAATCTCTGACGAAAGAGGAGAATGATTTCCGTAATTACCTGTTGCCGACATCCGATCCCTCAATCGATTCAGGAAAGGAATGTCGGTAAAACCATTTTTGCCCCTTACGAATATCTGCCGATCGACGGTACGGGGTGTGCCTCCGTTGCCGCGGTTTACAATTACGGAATCTCGATTGCACGGGGCGATATTATCGTTTTTATTCCCGACGACGTCTATTTCATGAAACCGGGCTGGGGGATAGCGCTGGAAAGAAAATTTTCCGATCCTGTCGTCGCGGGAGTAGGAGTTGCCGGAACACAATACCTCTTCTCTTCAACTCCTTCCCTCACCGCCGCAGGACGGCCGTTTATAAAAGGCCGGATCGTATACCAACTTGACAACGGCGATTTTTTCGCGGTCGTCTATTCTAACGAGTCCGGCGATTTCGACGTTGTTGCATGCGACGAAGCTTTTCTTGCCGTAAGAGCCGGCTTTTTCAACCGTATATATTTCGACCAGGAATTATTCGACGGACGGTATTTCGCCGAAATGGATTTATGTATGCAGCTTCGACAATTCGGCCGGCTGATCGTAACCACGGAAATAGTGGTAAAAAGACGCTCGGCGCCTCAGTTCGACCGGACGTGGCGCGAACACGGCAGACGATTTCTCGAAAAATGGGCCATGCAACTGCCCGCAGGATGCACTAATGCGGTTCCCGACCCGAAAAACATTATTCCCAGCCAGTGTGTAAATCTTCACGGTAAAGCGCCTGTAGAAACGATCTGTTGAAAAAACGCATGTCCAGTAAACCCATACCATCAAAAAATATTCTTTTCTAAAAACTTTTTTCATTTTATTAAAAAAAATACTTGACTTCCGTTTTTTTTGGTATCTTACTTTTAAATGCTGGTATAAAAGAAATAAAAAAAGAGAATGACGCCATGCAGCCCCATAGTCCGGTAAACTCACCGCCCTTGTCGTTAAACCTGCGTTCATCAGTCAAGACGTCCCGACACGCTGACCAATACGGTTGAAACCGAAAAGAAACCAATCGTCCGCTTCGCGGGAGACAGATAACGACAATAACCATAATCATCCTATTAAATTCAAAAGGAAGTACCGTATGTCACCTAAACAAATAACCGTTTTTATCGTATTGCCGCTATGTTTGTACATCCGCACGGCAATAAGTTCTCCGATGGTTAAAATTTTCTCTTACGAGGAGGCGACGCCTCCTTCGAATATTTCGAAACCCAGAATTTATATAGAAAATATTGCCGGCTCGGCGCCGATTTCTAATTTTTACTATTATTACTACTTTACTACCGAAAACAACAAGACGCCGGTTCTCGAAGACTATTATACTCCGAAATCCACTCCGACGCTTGAGTCATTGGGAAACGGGAATTACCGGATAAAGTTTACTTTTTCAGGCGTCACTCTTCAACCCGGGCAGATTTGCCCGAACACCGGCGGTGAGGTGGTAGGTATTCGTTACACGGATTGGTCGCAGGTAGATATATCCAATGATTTTTCGAATAATTCCGGCAACAGTTTTGCGCTAAATCCAAACATACCAGTATATCTGTACGACGGAACTCATATTTACGGGTTCTTCCTGAAGATCCTGCGAATCCGCCTCAACCACCGGCCGTGACCACTTCAAGCGGCTATTTTGCAGTGTTTTCAAAGGAGTATACGGACCTTCGCGACCGTGTGAAGATAACAGGAGGTGACGCCGGATCGGGAGGCTACGCTGAAATAGGATGCGACGATACCCTTTACGGATCGGTACTGTCGAAGGGAAACGTCTTTATACGTGAACGTGCCGGGCTATACGGAGACGTCGCGGCCGGTCAAACGGTAAACAAGCAGAATAATGTTTACATACAGGGTACGGTAAGAAACTACGCACAGATGGAACTGCCGGTATTACGGACGCCGGTTGTTACCCACGGCACGACAAACATTTCGGTTCCGCCAAATACCGCCTATACGCTGACTCCGGGGAACTATAATTCCTTTCATGCCTATGCTAACGTATCCCTTACGATTCAACCCGGAGAATATTCGTTCCGTGAGTTCGTTCTTGAACCGAACGTTACGGTGCTGTGTAATATAGGCGGCAGCGACAGGATCGATATAAACGTAAAGGACAACTGCAGTCTGGGAAACGGGACCAATATTACGCTCCCCGGAGGTATTACAAATTATTATTCGGTCGGTTTCCGCAGTTCTCAGACTTCCCTGTTCTATATCGGCGCCGATGCGACAATAAGGGGGCTTGTGTATGCGCCGGAGGCCGAGGTGCATGTGTATTCGCGGACAAAGATATACGGTTCACTGTATGGAAAACGCGTGGTGCTTGAACCGGACGTGAAACTATGTAAACCGCCGACACTCCTTGGCCTTTACCACTCCGAGGGAGTCATGGCTCCTCCGTTTGATCCGATGGTATTTAAATATATATCGGTTGTACCTGACGTTACAGCAACCATTATTATAACGCCTGTAATTCTATCTGGACAGGCGGTAACAGTGAACGGAAAGAGTCCATCTGACCCCGTATATCTTTCAGAAACCGAAACCGATATAAGCATAATACTCAACCACCCTGAAGCATGTGGAAATACCGAATATAAACTTAAGGTTAAACGTTCCCCAAATTATTCAATATATGTTGATCCGAATTCACCATGTACACCCGGCACTGAAGACGGGACATCATGGACAAAAGCATTTAAAGATTTACAGAGTGCAATAGACATTGCGCCAATAAAAGGGATGGAACTATGGCTAAAAGAAGGAATATACATACCGACAACACGATTAAAGCCTACAGATCCCAGAAGTGCAACTTTTCTCATCCCGCCCGGAACTGAAATCAAGGGCGGTTTCATAGGAACCGAAACGAATGGTGAGCCGATGGGGTCACCATATAACACAGTGCTTTCAGGTGATGTAAACAGAGATGACACCAATATTACCACATGGCCGCCTACCGGTAACGATTTACAATATGTTGATGATAATTTATATCATGTTGTAACGATTACCGGCAATACGAGCAGTAGCTATATTTACCTTGAAAATGTAATTATCACTCATGGATATGCTGATGGTAATGGAAACGATTCTATAGGCGCCGGAATATTCGTCAGGTCAGGTAAGCTGCGACTGGAGTTTGTGGGGATAGTCAATAACTACTCTAAATCATCCGGAGCAGGGATTTATGTGTCGGAAATAGGCGGTCTGGATACATTAAATAATGTTCTGTTTCAGGGGCAAAAGTCAGAAACAGGAAGTGGTGCGGGATTATGTTATCTTTCTAATAAACCTCTTTTAATTAATGCGTCGGTTTTCGACAGCAATACGACAAAAGACACATCAAGCACTGAAGGTGGTAGTGCTATTTATTTTAAAGGTG
>FWPV01003280.1_pt1 | contig 23405 bp, 19 predicted proteins | sample 2228371 | NCBI WGS metagenome assembly FWPV01 (sample SAMEA103939776, study PRJEB20133) | metagenome | reverse complement strand
TGGTTCCGCTCCTTCGAGCTGTTCGAGGAAACCTACCGCCGCCATTTCGCCGGGCACGGCGCCGGGATAGGAGAGCGGTACATCGCCCCGATGTACAACACGCTCATCGCGCTCGGCGGCGAGGTCTATTTGAGCGTGCTGCCGGCGGAGGCGGTGCATCCTTTGGGGACGCCCGAAGAAGTAGAGGCTTTCCGGCGATGAACGGGCGGCTGGCGATCCTCGTTCCGGTGCGCAACGGCGGCGAGTGGCTGCGGCGCACGGTGCTGTCTTGCGGGCAATCGTCGCTCACCGGCGCGGAGGCGGAAGTCCTGGTCTTCGATAACTGCTCGGACGACGGTGCGCCGGAGCGGTTGCCTTCCACCGTAGGCTGCCTCCCGGTGCGCGTCTTCCGCAACCCGCGCGATTTGGGGCGGGTGGGGAACTGGAACCGCAGCGTCGAAGCCGCCACGGCGATGGGCTTCGACTACGTCACCTTCCTGTTCGCCGGCGACACATGGCTGCCCGGAACGGCAGCGGAGCGGCTGCTCGGGCTCATGGTCGAAAGCGGGGCGGATTTGGGGCTTGCGCCGTATCTGATCGTCGACGAACGCGGGCGCGTGCTCCGATGGTCCCCCCGGGTGTCGATCGAAGGGGAGGCGAAAGTTGCCTCCGCCGGAGATTTTCTAGGCGCGCTCATGGCGTTCGGGAGTTTACCGATCACGCCTCTCCAAGCCAACATCTACCGCTTGCGCGGCGACGGGCTGCCGAAATTCGACGAGAGCCGCCCGCTCACCACGGACATGGACGCGACGGTGGAGTACCTCGCCAAGGCGGACGGTCCGGTGGCGGTGACGAACGCCCCGTTTTGCGCCTGGTTAACCCGGGGCGGGCGCGTGTTCTGTTCTTCCGGGCTGGAGGCTTTCATGGCTGACCATTTCCGGCAACTCGAATTCGCCCAGCAGATTAGCGGCAGACGGGTGAACTGGACGCGGGCTAAATCGGTGTTCTTGATCAGCTATCTGCGGAACGCCCTGACCTTCACCGGGTGGCGCAGCGCCCCGGCGGTCATGCGCCGGGCGCTCCAACACGCCGACGCCGTGCCCGGGAGGGTCAATCCGCTCGATATCGCCGCCCTCATCGTACAGCGCCTGGCGCTGCGCAGAAGCTTGGTGCATTTGGCATGAAGTTCCTATTCTTGTCGCTTTGCGCAGTGGCGGCTTTCGCCCAAACCGTGCCGCTTGATTCCAAGCTGTACCGGTTGCTGGAGCGGCTCGGCGCGATGGGATTGACCCCGTCGCAAGTGTGGGCCTTGCGCCCGTGGAGCGTCGAGGAGTGCCGCCGCCAAATCGCCGAAGCCCGGGCTCGCGCGGACGGGGCAAACGGAGAAGCCGCTGCGCTCATCGAAGCCGCTGAGAAGGAACTGGCGCTCTATTCACAGCACAAAAGTGTTCAAAATGTGAACGTCTATGTGCGAATAGGGGCCATTTCCGGCGAGCCTTTGACCGACGGCTGGCACTTCGGGCAAACCTGGATTGGCGAACGCGGGCGTCCTTATGGAGAGGGCTGGCAATCGGTGACCGGCTTCCGCACGAGCGCACGCCGGGGAAGGTGGTTCGCCCACATGGAAGCGGAACATCAGCGCGCCCCCGCTCCGCCCGCTTACAACCCCCAAGTCAGTGCTTTGATTGCCCGGTTGGACGGCGTTCCGGAACAGCCCTGGCGCGCGCCTGCGGGCGCGAACCGCGGGCGCCTGATGGAGGGCTACGCCGGGGTGCGCCTCGGCAACGCCGCGCTGAGCGTGGGCAAACAGGAGTTGTGGTGGGGACCAACCTATGACATGCCATTGAGTTTCAGCACCAACGCGGAAGCCACCTGGAACGGGCGCCTTTCCTCGGTTCATCCGTTTCGTTTGCCGTGGTTCCTGGGGCGTTTGGGACCGGCGCGGGTGGAGGTTGTGTTCGGCAGGCTGAGCGGGCACCGCTACACGGCGCGCCCGTGGTTTAACGCGCAAAAGATCTCTTTCAAGACGACGCCGAACCTGGAACTGGGCTTCACCCGCTGGTCGATCTTTTGGGGCGAAGGGCACCCGGCGACCCTCGGCTCCTTCTTGCGGAACTTCCGCAGCTTGACGAGTCCTCCGGCGTCGGGCGACGTCGATCCGAATGATCCGGGCGACAGGAAGGGCGGCTTTGATTTCCGGTACCGCGTGCCGGGGCTTCGGGACTGGCTGGTCTTGTACTCCGATTCGTACTCCGAAGACGATCCTTCGCCGCTAGCGGCGCCTCGCCGCGCCGGGGTGAGTCCGGGCATTCACTTGACGCGCATCCCGCGCTGGGAGCGTTTCGATCTGCGCCTGGAGGCGGTGAGCACGATTCCGCTGGGATCAAGCTGGAATCTGAACTACTACAACAATCAGTACCGTTCGGGCAATACGAATGCCGGAACGCTCATGGGCAGTTGGGTGGGAAGAGCCGGGCGCGCCTATCAGGCGTGGACGGGGCGTCGCGTGGGCAAGAGCGGAAGGGTCGAGTTGGGCATCCGGCGGCGGCAAGTTGACGGTTCGTTTTTACCGGGCGGGGCGGGGGATACGCGCGGAAGCATAAAAGCAGTCTTCGACCTGCGCCCCGAATTGTCGGCGGAGGTCTTCTTTCAGGTCGAGCGTTACTGGGTTCCCGTCTTGGGCGGACCGAAAAGGACAGTTTCCGGCTGGACGGCTTTGGTTTGGCGTCCGTTCGCTAGGGGCGAAGCGAGAGAGCAACCATGAGAGGCATCCTGATCCTGGTACTTTGCGCGGCGGCTGCGCCGGCGCAGATTGCGGACAAACTGAAAGAATCGGCCTGTTCGGGGCCGCTAGCGGCTTTTTTGCCGGAATGTCAGGGCCCGGCCGGCGGCGGCTTCGACGCAAGCGTGGCGCCGCGCCCCCGGGCGCTCGACGTCACCCCGCTCGCCGGCGCCGATACGGGGCAGCAAAAAGCTGAGGCGGATAGACCCAAGCCGTTGCCCGCGCCGGCGCGCGAATCCTACGCTCACGGCACGGAACTGCAACGGCTGGCGGCGTCCTCGCTCGGCCATTCGCTGCCGGTCTATGGAGCGTCTCTGTTCGAGCACGTACCCGCCACGTTTGCGCCGGTGGACCGCATCCCGGTGACGGCGGACTACTCCATCGGACCCGGCGACGAAATTCTGCTGCGGGTGTGGGGGCAGGTCAATCTGAATCTTTCGCTGCCGGTCGACCGGCTGGGCGAGGTGTACATTCCGCAGGTGGGGAGCCTGCGGGTGGCAGGGCTAAAGTACGAGAACCTGAACGGCTTTCTGCATTCCCATCTCAGCCGTGTATTCCGTAACTTCGAGATGAACGTCACGATGGGCCAACTGCGTTCGATCCAAATCTACGCCATGGGCCACGCGCGGCGCCCGGGAACCTACACGGTGAGCGCGATGAGCACGCTCGTCAACGCTCTGTTCGCTTGCGGGGGGCCATCGGCGCAGGGGTCCATGCGGCGAATCCAACTCAAGCGCGGCGCGGCGGTGGTGACGGAAATCGATTTATACGATTTATTGCTGCGGGGGGATAAGACCAAGGACGCTTCGCTGCAACCCGGCGACGTGGTTTACATCCCGCCGGTGGGCCCGCAGGCGGCGGTAGGCGGCAGCGTGAGGACCCCGGCCATTTATGAATTCAAGGATCCGGCGAGCGTGGCGGACTTGATCGGCTTGGCGGGCGGTCCGTCGATCGCCGCCGACGTGAACCGGCTGCTGCTCGAAAGAGTGGCCGAAGGCGGGGTCCGACGGACGCACGAGTTGAAGCGGCGCGAGGATTGGAGCCGTTTTGAGGTCCGGGACGGCGACATTCTGCGCCTGATGACGGTGAACCCGCGTTTTGAGAATGCGGTGACCCTGCGCGGGAATGTGGCCAATCCGGGGCGCTTTCCTTTCCGCGCGGGTATGCGGCTGAGCGACATCCTGCCGGACAAAGAATCCCTGGTCACGCGCGACTACTGGCGGCGCCGGAACACATTAGGATTCACGCCGCCCGAAGACGCTATTCCCGGACCGCCGGGGGCGGAATCCGTACGCCCGCACGCGCCGGTGAAACTGGATCACCGGCTGCCCGAGATCAACTGGTCGTACGCGGTGATCGAGCGGCAGGACCCGCGGGACCTGACCACGCAGTTGATTCCGTTCCATTTGGGAAAGCTGGTGCTCGAGCGGGACCGCAGCCACGATCTGGAGCTCAAACCGGGCGACGTCGTGACCATCTTCTCGCAAGCCGACATCCGGGTTCCGGTGGCGCAGCAGAACCGCTTCGTGAGGCTCGAGGGAGAGTTTCACCGGGCGGGCGTGTACAACATCCGGGCGGGCGAAACGCTGGCGGAGTTGGTGTCGCGCGCCGGGGGTTTCACCAAAGACGCCTATTTGTACGGAGCGGAATTCACCCGGCTCTCGGTGAAGCAGGAGCAGCAGCGGCGCCTGGAGCAGTTCGCGAACGAACTGGAGCGCGAGATCGATGAAATCGCCCGCAATCAACTGGCGTCGATGACGGGCGACAAGGCGGCGGAGCTATCGGCGCGGCTGGCTTACGAGCGGCGTTTCGTCCAAAACCTGCGGTCGATTCAAGCCACCGGACGGATTGTGCTGCAACTCGACCCGGAGAAGCCTGACCTCTCGCGGCTGATGGCGCTGCCGCTTGAAGACGGCGACCGTTTGTATATCCCGCCGCGTCCCTCGACGGTGCACGTCATCGGGTCGGTCTTCAACCCCAACACGTTCTTGCATGAAGGCGGAACGACGGTGAGCGGTTACCTGACGAAAGCCGGGGGGCTGACCCGGAACGCCGACTCCAAGCGGCTCTTTATAATCCGCGCCGACGGAACGGTGGTGGCGAAAGGCGGCCACACCGGCGTGGGCGGGAGGAAGTTCGAGAATTTGCGGCTGAGTCCGGGCGATGCGATCGTCGCGCCCGAATTCGTCATGAAGACGTCAGTGTGGAAGGGCGTGCGGGAGTGGTCGCAAGTGGCGGCGCAGTTCGCTTTGGGCGCCGCCGCGGTGAACGTATTGAGGTAAGGGGCGGCAATGTACGCGGAGCAGCAGACGGTGGAACGGGCGGCGGGAAGCATCGATCTGGTGGACTTGTGCTGGATCCTGGCGCGCCGGAAGCGGGCGCTCGGGTGGGCGTTGCTCGCCGGCTTGGCGGCAGGCGCAACCGTGGCATTCCTGTTGCCGGATATGTACACCGCGAAGGCGGTCATCCTGCCGCCTCAGCAGCAACAGTCTATTCTGTCAGCGCTCGCCGGGCAGCTCGGGCAGATGAACCTGTCAGCGAAAGATCTGGGATTGAAAAACCCGGCGGACCTGTATGTCGGGATCCTCAGCGGGCGGACGATCGCCGATCGAATTATCGAGAAATTCAATTTAAGGCAGATTTACAAGAAAGACACGCTCGAGGAGACGCGCAAGAAGCTTGAGCGGCGGACCACGCTCGAAGCGGGCAAAGACACGCTGATTACGATTTCCGTCGAGGATACCGACCCGGTGCGGGCGGCTGCCATGGCGAACGCTTACGTCGAGGGTTTGCAGGCGCAGAATAGCAAACTGGCGCTCACGGAGGCGGCTGAGAGGCGGTTGTTTTTCGAACGGCAGCTCGAAGCCGAGCGGAAAGCGATCGCCGGGGCGGAAGCGGAGCTGAAAGCCATGCAGGAGCGCACCGGCATGCTGCAATTGAACGGTCAGGTGGAGGCTTCGATCCGGGCGATCGCGCAGACGCGGGCGGAAATCGCGGCGCGGGAAGTGGCGTTGCAGCGGTTGCGCGCCGGGGCGACGGATCAGAACCCGGAAGTCGTCCGGATGGAGACCGAACTGCGGGCTCTGCGAAAAGAGCTGGCGGCGCTGCAATCGGCTGCGCCCACGGCGGCGGGCGATCCGCTGTTGCCGGCTGGGCGCTTGCCGGCGGCGGGGGTCGAATACCTGCGCGCACTGCGCGAGATGAAGTATCACGAGGCGCTGTTCGAATTGCTGGCGCGGCAATATGAGGCGGCGCGCATTGATGAGGCGAAGCAAGCCCCGGTTATCCAAGTGGTGGACCACGCGGTTCCCCCCGACAAACGCAGCGGTCCGCTGCGGTCGCTGATCATCGCTGTGGGCGGGCTCCTGTTCCTGGCGGCAGCCGGGGGATGGGCGCTGGCTTCTGAAGGACTGCGGAGAATGGAGTCGGATCCGCTGCGGGCGGAACGGCTCAACGAGATTCGGTCCATGTTGCGCTGGGCGCGACGGTCATGACTCTCGTGCGCATTTTGATGGGCGCTGTGCTCATCCTGTCTCCTTTTCAGGACACGTTCCTGCGGAACACGCCGCTGCGGATGTTGGGGACGTCGTTCGCCGTGATACCGCTCTTTGCGCTGGCAGCTATCGACATCGCACGGTGGCTCGCGGCGCGCGAGAAGAAGGTGAATTGGAAGATGGCGGCGGCGGGAGTGTATTGCGCGGCGGTGACGTTCGTTCACCTGGCGGCGTTCGGTGTGGAGTGGCACGGCGTGAACCTGCTGGTGAAATCTTTCAACCAGGGCTTGATGTTCGCCCTGGCGGCTTATGTGGTGTTCCGCCTGGACTGGTACGGGTTCCCGTACTTGCGGGTGTGCGCGCACACGGCGTTCGCCATCTGCGTCGCCGGCATCCTGATCCACGATTTGAACCTTTTCGGTATGCGGGGGTTGCTGGCGAATCCGATCTTCCACGCGACGGACAATCCCGACACGCGGTGGCACGGGTTGTGTCCCGAGGCGAGCGTGCTGTCGCTTTCCACGGGGAGCCTGGGATTGTTGAGCACGGCGTGCGCCCGCCGTTGGTGGACGCGCACGTTGCTGCTGGCGCTGACGGCAGTGCTACTTGCCGGCTCCGGCTCCAAAGGCGCGGTGTTGTCGCTGGCTTTGGTGTCCGTGCTGGTTGGACTCTTCGCGCGCGGCTACCGGCTCCGGGTGGCGCTGGGGTGCGTTTTGTTATTGCCTGCGGCGTACCTGGGCTATCTTCGCCTGCAACAAATGGCTAGCGCGGAGGCGATCCAACAAAGCACCACCATGGCGACGCGGGGCAGCTTGTTTTTCTGGACTGCGGAAGTCGTGGCGCATCATCCGTTGGGGGTAGGATTCGGGGGATTCTACCACGCTTTCACTTTCTATTTGCCGCGCGCGATGGACCGCATGTACCGCGCATCGCCTATGCTGCTCGATTTCGGGGAAATCCAAGGGTATTTGTCGAGCGGTCAATACGCGGGCACGAAGACGCTCGTGTTCGACCTAGCGGTGTATTTCGGGATTCCGTTTCTGGCGGCGTACGGCGTGTTTGTCGTCCGGCTGTGGCGGGCATGTCAGGCGATGCGGAAGCCGGTGTTGCTGATCGCCGTCGCATTCGTATCGGCAGGCTTCAGCACCTACGGGGGGTCGCCTGCGCGTTATGACACGATGGTGGTGCTGGGCGCGGGGTGGAGCCTATATCAGAGGTGGCGTAACAACCGGGCAGCGGCGCTCAAGGAGACGTGACCGGGGCAGGGACGAGCGTCCACGCGTCGCGGCAAACCAGAATATCGACGCTGGTGGGGAGGAGATTCACGGGATCCCTGTAAGGGGAGACGTTCAAAGGCAGCCAGGCTTCAAGGGAGCGCCCCAACTTTTGTCCCGAGAACAAGACGGGCATGTCTTCGGCGGCAAGAGGGGTGCGGTACAGGAGCAAGTCGGAGATTTGGAGTCCCGGCGCGGTGTCGGAGCTGGCGATGCGGAGGGAATCCGAGGCGCCCTCGGCGTTATGGAGCACGGCGGATTGGGCGCCGTTAAGGAACAAAATGGCCATGCGCCGTTCAGCGTTATAGGAGAGGACGACATGGGTGCGGCGATCGCCGGGGCGCGAAGCGGCGGCTGATACGGCGCCCATCTGAGATTCGAGCGTGAAGCGCCCGCCTTGATATTTGAGGCTGAGCGAGGAAGCGCGCAGGACAGTGCTTGGGGCGGGGAAGTCGGGGGCGGAAAGCCAGAACGCCACGGTCCAGGAAGAGAGAGCGGTGGGCGGAGTCAAAACCAGGAAGTCCTGGCACAGGGGGTTCCCCGCGAAACGCCAAGCCCGGGCGAACAGCCGGGGCGCCACAGGAGGCGAGGACTCGCGTCCTGAACGGAAGTAAGAGACGGGAATGGCGTCGAACATGGCGCGATGTCCGGCGTCGGTGGGGTGGAGTCCGTCGCTTGTGTAGTCTTCGAGCCAGCGTCCATAGCCGTCATCGACGGCGCTGAAGAAGTCCCAAACCATGACGCCCTCGGCTTCCAACTGATCGAGGAGGTCGCGGAGGAGGCGGCGGTGGTTGCGGTCATAAGCGTTGTTGGGAATCGGTCCGGCGACGATCGGGACGGCGCGGATGGATTCGACGCGGCGGATCAGTTCGCGGGTGTTCTCCAGGTACTCGCGCAACGCCTCTTCGCGGCGGGAGAAGAACAGCTCGTTGACCACCGAGGTGGCGAGGACAACGTAGCCTGGGCGGAGCGGCTCGACATCCCGGCTGAACCGGGCGAGGCTGGCTTGGGTATTCGTTCCGCTAATGGAGCGGTTATAGATGACATAGCCGTAGGGCTTAAGGGTGGTTGCGAGGCGTCCCGCCCACGACCACTCCGGGCGGGAGGCGCCTGCGCCGGCGGCGGTGGAGGAGCCTAGAACCACGATGCGGAATTGCCGCTGGCTCCAATCGGGATCATGGGTTTCGCCGTCGCCGTAGGCTCTGGCCATCGCCGGGCTGAGGGCGGCGAGCAACACGAGGCACCGGAACAAAGGGCTGCGAGTGTCAGTCAGCATGGATGGGTAAGGAGTTGGGCACGGGAGTTTGAGCGCCTGCCTCCGGCAGAAGCGGAAGCAAAGCCAGGGTCACACGCCGGCTTACGGCGCGGTGGCCGGCGGCGCCGAGGTGGACCGGGTCGGCGTGGAATCCGGCGACATCGAAGCGGTGGTCGGCGGGCGGCGCCGGGATGTCGAAACAATTCAGGAACTCGAAGCCGAAGCGGGAAGCGGCGGCAGGATAGAGAGGCGCGACGCGGCTGCGGTAGTAAGACGCCAGAGGGTCGGCGCAAGGCAAAGGGCTGAGCATCACGACGCGGCCGCACGGTGAAGCGGCGACGGCTTCGAGGAAGGAGAGAAACTTCTCTTCGAACGTGGCCAGGTTGATAAGCGGGTGGAGGAGCAGGGCGTCGGCGGCGCGCTTACATGCGCCCCAGAACCGGAAAGGCGCTCCGCGCCAGGACACGCCTTCGAATTTGGGAGGATCGTCCCCGTGACGGCTCGCCTTCTTGGATCTCCGCCGCTTCTTCTGCCGCAGCCACTTCACGAAGGAAGCCTGGCTTTCGTAATGACCCACCTGAAGGACGGTGACGTGCGGACGGAAGCGATTGCAGGCGGCGGTTACCCGTTCCGGATGAGTGAGAGGGACATGGGTCAGCAGCTCGAGATCGGCGGGCCGGCCCTGCGCGGCGAGCATTCCTAAGACGACTTCGGGTATGGCCGCATCCCGCCCCACCAGATAGCCGGCCAGGTGGCAGCCGCCCGCCATGAGGATGCGCGGTTTCATGGGCGAATCCTTTCGCCGCGGCTCGCCGCGGCCACTTCGCCGCAGGGAATGGTGGGAGGTTCGAGCAGCCTCTCCAGATTGGCTCTTTGGTTATACCGTTTGGCGAAGAAATCCTGGGCGTTTTCGACCAGAGCGCGCCGTTCGGGGGGCGCGTCGAGCAACCGGGCGATGGCTTCCGCCATGGCTACGCCGCTCTCGGCGAGAAGCGCATGCTTGCCCGGCTCGAGCCCGGCGCCGTCGAGTCCGGCTGCCGTGGAGACGACCGGCAGACCGTGGCAGATGGCGTCCAAGGTCTTGAGTTTGACGCTCACGCCCCGCCGCATGGGGTTGACGAACACCGCCGCGGTTCGGTAAAGCGGCTCGAGGTTGGGCAAGTTGACGTGGACCTGGACGCGCGGCGCGGCGCGGAGGCGGGCGATGAGCGCTTCAGCGCGCGCGCCGCGGGTGGAGCCGGCGACGCAGAGTTCGTACTCGGGCCTACGGGTGAGCCAGGGATGGACTTCGCTGAGGAACCATTCCAATCCTTCGAGGTTGGTGGGTTGGAATAGGTTTCCGGTGATGAGGACCCGCTCGCCGGCGCCTTCGCGCGGAGGGCGGAGTGGACCGGGCAGGGCTGCCGGCAGCCACGCCGCCCGTTGTCTGGCTTCGGGGCGCGCGGCGCGCCAGCGTTGGAAGTGGTCGTAGGAGATGAACCAGAGGTCGCTGGCTTTGTCGAACACAGAGGGTGAAGTCCGCCGGAATCGCCGGGCTTCCTCGAGGTAGTAGAGTTTGCGCCACCAGGATTTTTCGGAGCGCGCCAGGTCGAGGAAGTAGGCTGTTTCGTCGTTGTGCACGCGCAGAATAACGCGTCCGGCGTCGAGCTCCGGCGCATCGAGCACCGGGGCGACGTACTCCTGTTCCAGCAGCACGACATCGTAGCTGCGTTGGAGCTGGAAGCTCGCTAGCCCGCGCCGTGTGCGCAGTTGCAGCGGCTCGCGGCTCAGAATGCCGAAGGGGTTCGGAGAGCGCCGGACCAGGGAGAGAGTTCGAACTTCTTTCGCCGCGGCGAGGTAGTGCGGGGGTGCGGGAAGTTCTTTGACGGTGGCCACGGCGTCGACTTCATGCCCTATTTCGCGCAGAGCCCGGACCCTGCTCCAAAGGTCGATCCTGCCGCCATGGTGCGGCGGGACGGGAAAATCATTCCACACATGGAGGATTCGGAGACGCTGCAAGGCGAGGCTCCTCAATATGCCCCGTCGCCGCTCAATACGACGCGCACAGTTTTCAAGATGATGGCGATGTCGCCCCACAAATTCCAACGGGTGACATAGGATTGCTCCATGCGAAGCCGCTCGTCGAAGTTGATGCGGCTGCGCCCGGAGGTTTGCCACAGTCCGGTGAGCCCCGGCCGCATGGCGAGCACAGTGCGAAACTGTTGGGCATAGGCGTTCACTTCCCGCTCCACGCACGGGCGAGGACCCACAAGGCTCATTTCCCCGAGCAGGATGTTCCAGAACTGGGGCAACTCGTCGAGCGAGAAGCGCCGCAGAAGACGCCCCACCGGCGTCACACGCGGGTCGTGCTTCAACTTATGGCAGCGCTCCCACTCGGCTCGCGCCTCAGGGTTGCTTTCGAGGTAGCGCGCCAGTTGCGCGGCCGCGTCCTGGTACATGGTCCGGAACTTCCAGAGCACGAACGGCTTGCCGCGCCATCCCACACGCGGATGCGCGAACAGCACCGGACCCGGTGAGGATGCCTTCACCAGGATGGCGCAGGCCAGCAACAAGGGGCTCAAGAAGATGAGGGCGAACGCCGCGCCTGCGATGTCCAGACCTCGCTTCATGGCCAGCGCCGCGCTGCGCCCGACGCCCGCCGGCCAGTCGAAGCCGGCGGGCACTGGAAGGGGCGCGGCGCCGCCCTCCACGGCTGCGCCCAGGTTGATCAGCGACCGGGTTTGTGGCGGCAAGATTCCCACGCCGCCGCCACCCAAGGTTTCAACTGCTTCGCTCACGGAGAGCTTGCTCCAATATGCGGTAGAGTCCGGCCCGAAACCGCTCCGGGCTGAACCGTTCGGCGCTTTGCCGGACAATGTTTGGATCATATCGGTGGCCCTTTTCCTCGAATTGATCGATGGCGGCTTGGATGGCCTCGACGCTCTGCTCGCGGAAGAACTCACCGTTCACCCCCGGAGTCACGATGTCTCGCGCTCCGCCTTCCCCGTAACAAATCACCGGAGTGCCGCAAGCCTGGGCTTCGGCCATCACAATCCCAAAGTCCTCTTCGGCCGCATAGAGGAACGCTTTAGCACTTTGTAGGGCCTCCAGTAGTTTTTCTGAGGGCGCGTAGCCGAGAATCTCAACGTTCGGTCCGGCTAACGCCCGGCACCGCTTTTCATCCGGACCCTTGCCAATCACCAGCAGCTTTCGCTGCGGCGTCCGGTTGAAAGCTTCGATGATCAAGTGCACACGCTTATAGGGAACCAGCCGGCTCACGGTTACGTAAAAGGCCGCCCTTTTCCGGGGGGCGGGCCGGAAATAGTCCGTATCTACCGGGGGTGGTAAGAGGAGCGCCGGACGGCGGTATACCTTGCGGATCCGCGACGCCACAAACGTTGAGCCGGCTACAAACACGTCCACGCCGTTCGCTGTCCGGACATCCCAGATGCGGATATAGTGCAGCAGGAGCCGGGCGAGGATTCCGGCGATTCCCTGATAGCCTGCGGTTTCCCGGAGGTATTGATTTTGTAGATCCCAAGCGTAGCGAATGGGACTATGGCAATAGCAGATGTGCAGTTGCCGCGGGGAGGTCAAAACCCCTTTGGCGACGGCATGCGAGCTGCTCAGAATGACGTCATAGCCGCTGACGTCCAGGCTCTCGATGGCCAGCGGCATGAGCGGCAGGAGGGCTCGGTAATGGCGGCGCGCTCCAGGCAGGTTTTGTAAAAAAGTGGTTCTGGGCGTCCTGCCCCGCAGCCGCGGGCGGTCGGCGTCGGGCAGGAAATCGACGACTGAAAAAAGATCGGCTTTCGGCAGGACGGCGAGGAATTGCTCTACCACGTTCTCTGAGCCCGACCACACCGTCAGCCATTCGTGGACGATCGCCACGCGGCGGCCGGCGAGCAAGTTCTCAAAGCGTTCCGGCCAGTTCACGGTGGCCGCGTCCAGGGTTTCATGCGAGTGCGCGAGAGAGATTTCCGTGGTCGACATGGGCGCCTTCCAAGCGGCTCGAAACGCCGCCGCCAGGTTCACCACACGAGGTAGTGGCGCGGGCGGCCGCAAACGTCTCAGCGCTCGATGGGCTTATCGGCGCCGGTCCGCGTTCCTTTGCGGCCGGCTATGGATGAGCCGCCGATGAACGCGGATGAACGCCGATCGTGGAGGGAAGTTCATCGGCGTTCATCGGTGTTCATCCGCGGCCGGCGATGTGAGAGGAATTGCGCTTGGCGCAGGTCGAGCGCCGGGCAAGCGAAAGGGTGGGTTCAGGTGAGCGCGAAAAGACGAATTGGCGAAAGAGCCACATCAGGCCGTCCCCTTCAGCCCCCGTCCCCATCAGCCCCCACGGTGGCCGCGTCCAAGGCTTCAAGCGAGTGCGCGAGAGAGATTTCCGTGGTCGACATGGGCGCCTTCCAAGCGGCTCGAAACGCCGCCGCCAGGTTCACCACAGGAGGTAGTGGCGCGAGCGGCGCAAACGTCTCACTGCTCGATGGGGCTTATCGGCGCCGGTCCGCGTTCCTTTGCGGCTGGAGAGGGGTCGGCCCGGAGGAACGCAGGTTAACGGGAATGATCTGGAGTCCGGGTGGGGCGGGGCTGAAGATCCGGTCCCAAGCGGCTCCGGGCGCAACGGAGTGTCATGTCAGAGGAGAGGCCGCAAACTTGCTGAACATCCGCCGGTAGTTCAGGGGCGTTACTCCGACTAGGCGTTTGAACAACCGCCGGAAGAAGGAGACGTCCGAATAGCCCGCTTCCGCGCTAATTTCTTCGACGGGCATGGCGGTAGTCTCCAGCAGCCGCTTGCCGTGTTCGATCCGAAGATTCTGCAAATAGTCGATGAGAGAAACCCCGGTGGCGGATTTGAAGCGGCGCTTCAGGGTTCGTTCCGGGATCCCCGCCATGTTGACAGCGCGCGTGAGTGCGTCCTGGTCTTGAAAGTGATCCTTGAGGATTCCCTCAATCTTGCGCACAAGGCCGTCGCCGTGAGGGAGCGGACGGACGAGCGCGGCGTAGGGCAATTCGCCCTCGTCGTGCCATTTCAGCAAATAGACTTTGGCGATCCGCAGCGCCTCGCCCGGTCCGGCATGACGCGCGATGATGTGGAGCGCCAAATCATGCCACGAGGTGGCGCCGCCGGCAGTTACGATCCGCCCGTACGGGTCGGCGTAAACCAGATTTGGGGCGGGGTCGAACCGCACTTTGGGAAAGCGCCGCCGGAACAGATCCTGGTACGCCCAGTGTGAGGTAGCCGGACAACCATCGAGCAGCCCTGTTTCCGCCAGCAGGATGGCACCGGAGCAGGCGGAATAGATGGTCGACCCGGCGGCGTGTCTGCGGCGGATCCAATCGACCACGGCTGGGTAGCGTCCTGCCAGGCTCTCGTCGGGTCCCAGCCAGAGCTCGGGCAGGATCAGAATCGGGGCTGCGGGCTCATCACTCACCGCGCAATCGGGATTCACCGGAATGCGGTTGCCGCAGGTGAAGAGCTTGCCGTCGGGCGATACGATGCGAACGCGGAAGTAACACCGCTCGCCGCCGGCGCGCACCAAGGTCTGCCAGACGTTCCCCGCAGCCAGCAGGACGTCCAGCATTCCATACAGAGCGGATCCAGCCGTTTCCGGAATGGCCAAAATCAGGACATCGATGGGAAGAGAGCCGGTCTGACAGCTTGCCATTTCTAGATTGTGGCATAAACAGCATCTTTCTGGCAGATACGCATCTTGTGGGATCACCGGTCCTGCCTCAAACTGGGTGCAGATCAAGAGTGGCGAAACAAGCCGCAATTGAAGAAAGGATGGAGAGCATATGACCAATACGAAAAACAACGAAACGACCATGACTCGCTGCATCAACGGAGTCGACCTCGACACGCTGATGGGGACGGTGAACGCGATCAAGACCCAACCGGAGCTCGGCGCCTGCCGGTTCCGAGCGACGAACAAGTGGTTGGGAGGCAACCACAACCGCAGTTGCGTGACTGGCTTTTACGGCGCCATGCAGGAGATGCAACACAAGCAGGCTTTCCTGATGTATGCCGACGAACCCCCGATCCTGGCCGGAAACGACGAGGGGGCGAACCCCGTGGAGCACCTGCTCCATGCGCTGGCTTCTTGCCTCACCACCAGCATGGTGGCTCATGCAGCCGTGAGAGGGATCCGGATCGAGGAACTTGAATCGCACCTGGAGGGAGACATCGACCTGCGCGGCTTCCTCGGGTTGGCGCCCGACGTGCCGAAGGGGTACACCAATATCCGCGCCAAATTCCGGGTGAAAGCGCGGCCGGAAGACGTTCTGCGGATCAGAGAGCTTGCGGATTTTTCGCCGGTGTTCAACACGATCATGAACGGCGCCAAAGTGGACGTCGATGTTTCACTGAAGTAGAATCCGGGATCCGAAAGGGACGGCCTGAACTGGCTCTTTCGCGAATTTCGCGAAGCGGACAGACAGCCCTGCTGTGTTCACACTTTTGGCGAAAGCGCCCCATCAGGCCGTCCCCATTAGTCTAAATAAATGGAGAAGCTCCAGGCGTCCCCAGGGGTGGGGACGCGGCGAGCTAAAGCTCGCGCCACAAGCACCGCACCCCGTGGCGCAAGTACTCGTGCTTGCAGCGCCTCCACTCATGGAGGCGCCTAGCGTGCCCATGAGTGGGGACACCGCAAGCTCGGGCCGACTGGGGTCGGCCGGGACGGCCTGATGTGGCACTTTCGCGAATTTCGCGAAGGTGTCAGACGGCTCTGCTGTTTTCGCAAATTTCGCTGTTTTGCACCCCTGGGTCGAGGCCTTTCTCCCTGGCAAGGCCGATCTGCCCAATGCCCGCCAGAATCGTCTTATTAGTTTGCTTCCGACCGATGCCGTCCCCGGGGGGCCGGGGCCACGTCTTTCCGGTGATGCGACAAGACTAGTGCTTGCATTCAAGCTCCCATTGGGCCCAAGTTTCTCAAAATTCTCGAACGTGCCAGACGGGTCTGCTGTTTTCGAGCCTTTTGCGAAAGCGCCACCTCAGGCCGTCCCCATCAGTTCCATCAGTCTTCCCATGATTCATTGGCTGCATCCGAAATCGCCGTACAATGGATGAAGAGGAGCCACCGATGACGACCAGAGAAGCGCTGCACCAGCTCATCGATCAGCTGTCTGAGGACCAGGCGGACTTGGCGCGGCGCTGGCTTGAAGACCTGCGCGACGCCGCCGATGCCGACGGCCCGCCGCTGGATGCGGCCGCGCTCGAGTCATTAGACCGCGGGCTTGCCGATGTTGCTGAAGGCCGGGTGAAGCCTCTCGACCAATACGAACGCGAACGCGGCCTGTGAGCTACCGGGTCGTCATCGCGCACGAAGCGGAGAAGATCCTCGACCGAATGGACCGGCCGACGGAGAAGCGCATCCGCACTCGGATCATTCAACTCGCGGAAGACCCGTTTGATCCCAGGCTCTCCGCGCCGTTGACCGAACGCGCGGGCGTCCGCAAGTCGTGCGTTGGCGGCTGGCGGGTTCTGTTCACGGCCAACCGCTAAACGAATACCTTGGCTGTGCTTACCGTCGATACTCGGGGTCAAGTCTACAAACACACATGACGACCGGCAATTCTTGAGCCAGTGCCTTGAGGTTCAGGGCGAGGCGGATGGCCCGTGCGTCTGCATTCCACGCCACTTCCTGGACGACCTTCCGTATGAATTCGCGCTTGCCATTCGGATCCGGCAGCGGCGGAAGCTGCATGAGCGAGCAGAGCGCGACTGCGGCGCGCGCCGGCCGCCCACGCGTGCGCGGGAAGGCTCGCCCTGGATCCATCAGGATCGATCGCACAGTCTCTTCGATGTCGAACGCGTGAACCTGTTTCCTTTGCGGGGCCCACTCCCCGGGGGGCCGGCCCCATCAGCCTCCCACCCACGGGGCGGGACGGGGACAGACAGCTCTGTCCACTCCGCGAACTGCGCTTCGGGACAGAGTAGTCTGTCCCCTTGGGTGCGTTGGGTCCGAAAGGGACGGCCTGAACTGGCTCTTTCGCGAATTTCGCGAAGGGGACAGACAGCCCTGCTGTGGTCACACTTTTGGCGAGAGCGCCCCATCAGGCCGTCCCCATCAGTACCCAGTATTGGGGTGTGACACATTGGAAGGGTATGGATTCAAGGCAATGCATAGCCATAGTGGGCGCGGCTGGGGCGGTCGGCCGCGCGACCATGGATGAATTGGAACGGCGCGGGGCGCGGGTAACCGTGATCGGCCGCGATGAAGCGAAACTGCGTGAAGCATTTGAAGGGAGAGCGCAGATTCGCGCAGCCGACCTTCTGAATATCCAACAAGCCACGGAGGCGCTGGAGGGGGTGACCAGCGCCGTCCATGCCGTGGGCCTCCCCTATCCGCAGTTTGAGCTGCACCCCGTCCTGATGCGCCACGCGTTGGAAGCTGCGCGGCGCGCCGGGGTATCCAGGATGCTCGTGGTCTCAAGCGTGTACTCATACGGCAGTCCGCAGACTCGCCGCGTGTCTGAAGAGCACCCGAGAGAACCCGGGACTCGCAAGGGGCGTTTCCGGAAGGAGCAGGAGGACGCCGCAATGGAAGCGCATGGCAAGGGTGGACTCCACACCGCGGTGTTGCACCTGCCGGACTTTTACGGACCCTATGCTGCCAACAGTCTGGCGGCTGTGATCGTGCAGTGGGCAATGCAGGGACGCACGGTCAACTGGCTCGGCGATTTGGATGCGCCGCACGAGTTCGTCTTCATCCCGGATGCCGCCTGCACGATAGCAGATGTTCTGGAGCGTGGCGAGAGCAGTTTTGGCCGGCGGTGGAATCTGGGCGGTCCCGGAACCATCACGGCGCGCGAGTTTATTCTCCGCGTCCACGCGGAGTTGGGCCGGACGGTCCGCATGCGCAAAGTAGGCCTGCCGCTGTTGCGGCTCATGGGGCTTTTCAACTCCATGATGCGGGAACTGGTCGAATTGTACTACCTCGGCGTCACGCCGGTCATCCTGGACGATACGGCCCTGAGCCGCCATCTGGGAGGGTTGAGGAAGACCCCTTACGAAGAAGGCATCCGCCGCATGATCGCCTGGATGTCTTAACCGGGGCCGTCCCGATCAGCCCGCCCATCAGCCCGAGATCGTCGGGTTTGATTCTCTTTGGAGTATTGCCAGAGGGCGCGGTCTAGCTCACGCATAGATACTCCGGAGTTGTGAGCCAGATTCCGGCAGAACTGGACGTAAGCAAACCAGAACTCGAAATTGCACTCATGGCAACAGCCTGATGTGGTACTTTCGCGAATTTCACGAAAGTGTCAGACAGCTCTGCTGCTTTCGCGAATTTTGCCGTTTTGTGCCCCTTGGGACCAAGGCCCTCTCCTTGTCAAGGCCCATCTGCCCTATGCCCGCCAGAATCTTCTTTTTACATTGCTTCCGGTCAGTACGGCCCCCGGAGGGCCGGGGCCACCTCGTTCCGGTGAGGCGACAGGGCTAGTGCTTGCATTCAAGCTCCCATTGGCCCCAAGTTTCTCAGAAGTCGCGGAGGTGTCAGACGGGTCTGCTGTTTTCGCGCCTTTTGCGAAAGCGCCACATCAGGCCGTCCCCATCAGCCCCCATCAGCCCATCAGCCCCACATTTTACGTGACCCAATTCGGGGCGTGGCGAAGCCGACCGTCCTCATGATAAGATGCTGCCAATCTATGGGGCTTCGTCCTGGGGACACGCTGGGAGCTTATAAGATCGTGGCGCTTCTCGGCAAGGGAGGCATGGGCGAGGTGTATCGCGCCACCGACATGCGCCTCCATCGGGACGTGGCGATCAAGGTTTCGGCGGAACGTTTTTCGGAGCGATTCGCACAGGAAGCCCGGGCCGTCGCGGCGCTGAATCATCCCAACATCTGCACGGTTTACGATGTTGGTCCCGATTACCTAGTAATGGAGTACATCGACGGGACCCCCGTTGGGCACACTCCCGACGTGCGGAAGCTCCTCGACTTGGCGGCGCAGATTGCGGACGGCATGGCGGCGGCGCACGCAGCCGGGTTCATCCATCGCGACCTCAAGCCGGAGAACATTCTCGTCACGCGCGACGGTCGAGCGAAGATCCTCGACTTCGGCTTGGCGAAACGCGCGGCCGGTCCAAACTGCGAAAACGATCCGGCTGTAACCCTGACGGATCCCGGGACCACCGTTGGCACGGTGGCGTACATGTCGCCGGAACAGGCGCGCGGCGAGCAGACGCTCGGCCCGCAGTCCGACCAGTTCTCCTTCGGGCTCATGCTGTACGAGATGGCGGCGGGGCGGCGGGCCTTTCGCCGGGGGAGCGCCGCCGAAACCATGGCGGCGATCATCCGGGAAGCGCCTGAACCGCTTCCGCCGGAGACACCGCCGCCTTTGCGATGGCTGATCGGGCGGCTGTTGGAAAAGGACCCGGCGGACCGCTATGATTCCACCCGTGATCTCTACCGCGAACTGCGGCAAATGCGGGAGCGGCTGTCGGAGTCCGCGACGGCGGCGTCGACTGTGCCCGTTCTCCCCAGCCGACGCCGCCGGCTGTGGCGCATAGCGTTGGCGGTGATTGGTCTCGCGGCGGGCGCCGGACTTGCATGGACTCTGCTTCCCAGGAAGCCGGCAAACGGCATCGCGGGCTACAAATTCACGCCCATATTGAACGAACTGGGGGCTGTGTTTGATCCCGCATGGTCGCCTGACGGGAAGAGCATCGCTTATCGCGCCATCGTTCGTGGCCGCAGTCAGATCATGGTTCGCCCACTGGGCGGCCGCTCGCGGTTGCAGTTGACGGCGGGGAAAGAATACGCTTCGGAGCCGTTCTGGTCTCCGGATGGAAAGTTCGTGTATTTCCTGGCGGGAGGGAGCCTCTGGGCTGTGGGTGCGGCGGGAGGCGCGCCTGAAGAGGTCTTGCCGGATGTCGTGTCTTCCGTTTTGAGCGGGGGCTCCGGCGCTGCCGTCCACCCGGACGGCAAGACATTCGCCTTCCAGCGCGGCGGCAAGCTCTGGGTGGGACGCGATCCCCGTTCCGGAGCCGAGCCTCCGCGAGAGTTCGGCAAGGCGCCTTACGAGGGAACGGGGTTGGTGGAAGGCTTCGCGCCGGACGGCTCGAAACTGGCGGTCATGAAAGGGCGTGATCTCTGGGTGCTCGACTATCCCTCCGGCGAGGCGCGCCGGTTCGCGTTCGGCACGGCCAGCCGCATGAGCTGGATGCCGGACAGCCGCAGAGCGGTCGTGGCGGCTGATGCCGACGCCAGTTCCCTCTGGCTTCTGGATACGGTGACGGCGCGGCGTTCAAAGATCGTCGCCAGCCCGACTCCGGTCATCGGTCCCAGCGTGTCGCCGGACGGCAAACGCCTGCTGTTTACCAGCGGCACTTTCAGTTGGGACCTGATGGAAGTGGAGATGGCCAGCGGGCGCGTACGCCGCTTCGAAGTGAGCGGCCCGGTAGCCAGGTTTCCCGCCTGGGCGCCATCCGGCGCCCATCTCAGTTTCGTCGCGCTTCGGCCGGAGGCAAGCACCATCGACGATGTCCCCATCGGCGACCAGCCAGGCGGATTCTCGCGAACGCTCTTCACAACCGGTAGAGATGCGGAACTGCGGGGATTGCGTTGGTCGCCGGACGGAAGCCGGCTCCTGTTCGACATGCTGGAACGGGCCAGGACGCGGACGATGGTCCTCAATGCTTCGGGAGGCTTGGCCCTGGCGATCGACGATAAAGCCGAAGAAAGCTCGGATGCCGTCTGGTCGCAGGACGGCCGCTGGGTGGCCTATCGTCGCCGAGCCGGGCAGGACTGGCAGCTTGTCAAGACGCAACCCGGTTCGGCAGTAGAGCCTGTCGTGCTGCAGACCTGGGCCTCCGGAGACAAGGACAAGGATCGCCGGCCGCGGGGATGGTCGGCGGAATGGATCCTCGCCGATGCCGGAACGGCCGGCCTCTACCTCATCTCTTCCGATGGGAAGCGCGAGCGGAGACTTTCGCCGCGCCCTCTCGATGCGCGGGCGGCTGCGTTGTTTTCCGGGGATGGACGCCAGGTCTGGATGCTGCTTCGGCCGGATGCGGACGGCCCCGGCGGCTGGCAACTGGTCACAATCGACATACACGCTGGCATTGAGCGCCGGGTTTCGGACGTGGATTTGCCACTGGACATAACGGGTTTCGCCGGGATCAGCCTGCACCCCGACGGGAGGCGGTTCGTGGCCTCGGTGCCCAGCTTTCATTACGGGATCTACATGCTGGAGGGTTTCGACAAATAGTAGCGGCTGGCCCGACGTCCGGGTCGCGGGCCGCCGGGAATGCCGCGAAGCTTTGGTTCTGAGCCGCAGGCCAGTGGCGCCCAATACACCGGGCCACACCGCCCCGGCGCCGGAACCGGGTGAGCTTGCAGACGGATTGACCGTGGAGCTGAAAAGCGAGGGCCACACCGCATTGGGAACGGGCGCTGCACGGCAAGCCCGATGCCGTCTGCGCTGGCCGAGCGCGGATCTACGCTAGACTGTAGTGATCCGGTCTGCCTGGCCGGGGAGCATGCGACGATGAGCGCCGTCAGCGAAATCGCGCCTCCGATACCGCCCGCTGCGGCCGGGTGGGAGATTACGGTTGAGACGCCGGGGCGTCCGCCCAGCCGGATCCCGCTGGACCGCGTGCGCTACACGATCGGGCGCACCGGTCGGAACGACTACAGCGCCCCCGGCGACCCCTTGCTTTCACGCCAGCACGTCGCTCTCGAGTGGGACGGCAAGTGGTTTGCTGTCGACCTCGGAAGCAAGAACGGAACCCTGTTGAACGGGGAGCGCCTGGCCGTCCGGCAGCCGCTGAAAGATGGCGACCGGCTGGAGGCGGGCCGCCTCGTCATTGTACTCCGGCGCATCACCGGGCCGTCCAGCGGCGCCATCTTCTTCGAGGATCCGGCGCTCTTGGAGGGCACGGTGGTGATGCGGCTGGACGAGATGCGGCAGACGTGGCCGGATTCGCTGGGCGTCGTAGAGCCAGGGTCGAAAGCCGCCAAAGAGCGGATGGCGGCGCTGATCCGCGCGGGCAACGAACTGGTGGGGCACCAGCCTCTGGAGGAGCTCTTTCCGACCATCCTTAAGCTGGCGCGTGAGTCGGTGGGCGCGCAACGGGGCGTCCTGCTGACGTTGGAAAACGGCGAACTGGTCGCCCACGCGGCCGAGGGGGACAACTTCCGGATCAGCTCGGCGGTGCGCGACAAAGTGCTTCATGAGCGCGCTTCGATGCTGGTGCAGGACGTCGGGCTGGACCAGGCGCTGTGCGAGAGCCGCACGATTGTGCATCAGCGCGTGCGCAGCCTAATGGCGGTGCCGCTGCAAACCGAGAGCGCCGTGATCGGGCTGCTCTACGTCGACACCACCAACCTGATGCGACCCTTTTCGCCGGAGGACCTCAGCCTGCTCACGGTGCTTGCCAACACCGCCGCCATCCGCATCGAGCGCGCCCGGCACGCGGAATTGGAGCAGGCCGAGAGATTAATGCGGCGCGAACTGGAGCAGGCGGCGGAGATCCAGCGCAGCCTTCTGCCGCCGGGCGCACCCTCCTTGCCAGGCCTCGACGTGGCCGGGGACAGCGTTCCCTGCCGCTCGGTGGGGGGCGACTACTTCGACTACTGCATGGCGGCCGGCGAACTGCCTGGCTTCATCGTCGCCGATGTGGCCGGCAAGGGACTGCCGGCGGCGCTGCTGATGACCAAGCTCCAGGCGACGGCGCAGTTGGTGGCCGAGGAGGAAAGCGACCCTGGCGTGATCCTCAGGCGGGTGAACCGCAGCATTTCGGCGCGCTGCCCCAGCAACCGGTTCATCACGTGCGTGCTCGCTTGCGTGAACCCCGTCACGGGCGAGCTGAGCTGGGCCAACGCCGGCCATAACTCGCCGCTGCTACTGCGCGCTTCCGGCGGAATCGACGTGCTCACGGACGGCGGCCCGCCGCTTGGGCTGTTCAAGGACATGACTTATCAGACCCTGCGCGCCCGGATGGAGCCGGACGACATTCTGCTGCTGTTCACCGACGGCATCCCCGAAGCGCGCGACGCCAACGACGAGGAGTTCGGCGACGAGCGGCTCATGGCGGTGCTCCGGTCAGCGCACCGGGGCGCGGCGCGGGAGGTGCGGAACGAGATCTGGCGGTCGCTGAGCGCGTTTCTGGGAACCACACCGCCGAACGACGACATCACGCTGGTGGTAATCCGGCGCACGACGCCGACCGGGACGCCGGCCGCGCCGACCGGGAAGGCCTGATGTGACACTTTCGCGAATTTCACGAAGGTGTCAGAGCGCTCTGCTGTTTTCGCAAATTTCGCCGTTTTGCACCCCTGGGTCAAGGCCTTTCTCCCTGGCAAGGCCGATCTGCCCTATGCCCGCCAGAATCCTCTTTTGACATTGCTTCCGGTCAGTACGGTCCCCGGAGGGCCAGGGCCACCTCGTTCCGGTGATTGGAGAGGGCTAGTGCTTGCCTTCAAGCTCCCATTGGCCCCATGTTTCTCAGAAATCGCGAAGGTGTCAGACGGGTCTGCTGTTTTCGAGCTTTTTGCGAAAGTGCCACATCAGGCTGTCACCATCAGCCCAGGCTGTCACCATCAGCCCGTGTGCCTCGGAAAACCAGCCGGTCAAAACCGGACAGCGTCCCCGTAATCTTGCTCTCGTGCTTCGCGATAAACTCATGCATGGCG
>FWPV01006099.1_pt1 | contig 23410 bp, 21 predicted proteins | sample 2228371 | NCBI WGS metagenome assembly FWPV01 (sample SAMEA103939776, study PRJEB20133) | metagenome | reverse complement strand
GATCATCTCTCTGAGAGGTGGACAAAGTTCTCATGGTTTGGCCTAAAAGGAATTCTGCACGAGGGAGACGGGTATATCTTGCAGGATCAAGTCAACGCCAATGGGCTTGAACTCAATGAGGTACTCAACTCACTAGAAGGAATAATAATAGTTAGTGCCGAGCCACCACTTAACCGGAGAGGTCCAAATTTTGGGGCGGCCCAGAAATTCTCACAGTATCGGGACCTCGAAAATGTGTATCCCTCTCAGATTGATATGATCAAAGACATCTGGGACAGCGTGCCCGCTGAGGAAGACGAAGCGGAGGCAGGGGAGCAGTGATGGAGTTCCGGATCGCCGACACTTTCACCGACAGTCTCGGCCGCCTGACCGCGCAGGAGCAGAAGGCGGCCAAGACCACCGCCTTCGACCTGCAACTGGACCCGACCTCGAACGGGCTGTCGTTCCACAAGCTTGACCGCGCCAAGGACTCGAATTTCTGGTCAGTGCGGGTGAATGCTGACATCCGGATCATCGTCCATCGCACGGCCTCCAGCATTTTGCTGGCCTATGTCGACCACCATGACGACGCGTACAAATGGGCCGAACGCCGCAAGATCGAACGCCACCCGACCACGGGTGCCATGCAGCTTGTCGAGGTGCGCGAGCGGGTCGAAGAGGTGGAAATCTTCAAGCCCAAAGAGGTGGCCGCAACACCGGCGCCTGCCACCAAGCCCGCGGCCCGCCTGTTCGACAATCTGCGCAAGTTCGAACTGATGGCCTTTGGCGTGCCCGAGGAATGGGTGAACGACGTTCGGGCAGCAACCGAGGACACCCTGTTCGACATCATCGAGCACCTGCCGCAAGAGGCGCAGGAAGCTCTGCTGAAACTGGCTGTGGGCGAGAAACCGCAACCGCCAGAGCCTGCTCCGGTCGAAGCCGACCCCTTTGCACACCCGGACGCTCAGCGCCGCTTCCGCGTTCTGACCAATGCCGAAGATCTGAAGCAGGCGCTGGACTACCCTTGGGACAAGTGGGCGGTGTTCTTGCATCCAGCCCAGGCTGACCTGGTCGAACGATCCTTTTCCGGTCCGACCCGGGTTTCGGGTTCGGCCGGGACCGGGAAAACCATCGTGGCGCTGCATCGTGCGGTCCATCTTGCCCGCGCCAATCTTTCCGCCAAGGTCTTGCTGACGACGTTCTCCAAGCCGCTGGCGAACGCCCTGCGAGCCAAGTTGGCCAGCCTCGTCGGCAATGAGCCCGCGGTTTCGGCGCGGATCATCGTGAAGGCGGTGTCGGCCGTTGGGTATGACCTGCACACCGAACGTTTCGGGCAGCCTCAGATCGCCCCAAGCGCGCTGGTCAAGTCGCTGATCGAAAAGGCAGCGGACGAGGTGGAAGGGCACCGGTTTTCCACCCAGTTCCTAATCGGAGAGTGGACCGATGTCGTGGACGCCTGGCAACTTCGGTCGTGGGAAGATTACCGCGACGTGTCGCGCCTCGGGCGGAAGACCAGGATCGGCGGCAAGCAGCGGGAAACCCTCTGGGCCATCTTTGAACGCGTCCGGGCCGGGCTGCGGGAACGTGGTGTTGTGACATGGTCGGACGTCTTCGGCCGTCTGGCAGACAGTTTCAGCCAAGGCAGCACACGCCCCTACGACTTCGCCGTGATCGACGAGGCGCAGGACCTGGGTGTGACCGAGGCGCGGTTCTTCGCCGCCATGGCAGCAGGGCGAAGCGACGGTCTCTTCTTCGCCGGAGATCTTGGCCAGCGCATCTTTCAACAGCCCTTTTCCTGGAAGGCGCTTGGCCTTGATGTCCGCGGCCGCTCTTTCACCCTGCGCATCAATTACCGCACGTCACATCAGATCCGCACACATGCCGATCGACTCCTGCCGTCAACCGTTTCGGATGTGGATGGCAACACGGAAGGGCGGCGCGGCACTGTGTCGATGTTCGACGGACCTCCGCCGATGGTCTTGGCCTGCAACGATGAGGGTCACGAATGTCGCGCGGTTGCAGGATGGATCACGGATCGACTGAAGGAGGGCTGCGCACCGCGCGAGGTTGGTATTTTCGTCAGGTCTGACGCGGAACTGAAACGTGCGCGAGCTGCCGCGAAAGCTGCGGGCGTTCGCGCGGTCGAATTGAGTGAAAAGGTCGAAGTGGAGGACGGGGCAGTCGCCATCAGTACAATGCACTTCGCGAAGGGGCTGGAGTTCCGGTCGGTGGTGGTCATGGCCTGCGACGACGAGGTGATCCCGCAATCAGAGCGGATCGAGTCAGTGGCTGACGACGCGGACCTCGAGGAAGTCTACAACACGGAACGGCACCTGCTCTACGTTGCCTGCACAAGGGCGAGGGATTACCTGCTGGTGACCGGCGTAACTCCCATGTCGGAGTTCGTCGACGACTTCCTCAAGGGCAACTGACCGACGAGGTGGGACTGCCCCCGTCCTCTGGTTCCTCCCTGGCCCCGAACGTATGCGGGGGGGCGCAGCGCGGCATTTCGCTAGCGACAGGCACTTTCACCGGGGAATCCACTTGGAATCCACTTGCCGGGTGATCTGGAAAAAGCGACTCGTTATCAAGGGCTTGTGGAGCCACGATCTTGGTGTGCTGGATTCTTTTGCGGAAGCCAGGGAATCCACCTTGCGGAAGCCAGCCAGCGGAAACCACCTGCTGGGAAGCCATTGCATCCGCTTACATTTCCCGTTTGATAAAGCTGCCCCCTTGATCATCGAAGAATTTCGCCCTGAGGACACCCTCGCGAGCGCTTTCGTTTTCCCGACATCGCGGGTCCCGATCCTGCCGCTGCCATCGCCTGGCGCGCGCATCGGCTTGTCCGCCCTGCCACAAACGAAAGCCACCCAATGGATCTGATCTTTGCACCGAGCCAGATTGAGACTTGGACGATTGACCGGCTGCGGCCCTATGACCGCAATGTCAAGATCCACGGCAGCGACCAGGTGGCGAAGATCGCGGCCAGCATGGCGAAGTTCGGCTGGACCGTGCCCTGCATGGTGGCCGACGATCGCGGGGCATGGCCGGGACCGAGCGGCCACCATGCTGAGGCTGAAAGACACGCCGGTGATCCGGCTAAGCCACCTGGACGAGGCAGAACGCCGTGCCTACCGCTTCACCGACAACAAGCTGACTGAGCTGGGCAAATGGGACGAGTCCATGCTGCGCGCGCAGGTCAAGGGCAGCGGCTATGAACTGCGCCCATAGCCACGCGTCAGGTCGCGCAGGCGGGTCAGGATGGCTTCCTGTTCCAGCGAGACGCGCCAGGGGGCACCTTGGGACAGACCACCGGTAGTGGCGACCATCGGCATGTCGGGTTCGTGATGCTCGGCCACGATCGCCATCGCCCATTTTTCGAACTGGCGTTTAGGAACTGGCCCTGCTTCGGACAGGCGGATCGCGTGGTGCCTGGGATCAGCCTTGATCTTAGTATAAAGCGCCTCGACAGCGGCCTGCGGCCCTTCCAGCACCTGCGCGAACCAGTCATCGTAAAGCATGAGCGCGCCGGTGATACCGAGGTTGGCATTCTTGATACGCGCAACCTTCAGGATCTCGGCCAGCGCCTCGTCGTCCTTGCCCTGCCTCGGCAAAAGACTGTGACTCCGGTAGATCAGGCGATAGCAGGCGACGGTTGCGGCCGCCGGTTCGGCAGTCTTGGTGTCGGTGCCCATGTCTCACTCCCCATGCGCGAATTTGAATCCCTTTGGCGCGGGCCCAGTTCAGGGCACGATCACCCCACGTCCGGCGAAGCGGCGGTTCTTGAAATCGTCCAAGGCCACATTGATGTCGTCCAGACTGTACTGGGCGTAGTGCATCTTGACCTTGCCGTCGGCGTTCAACTCCATCAACTCGACCAGTTCGGTAAAGTTGCCGACCAGGCTGCCGCCGATGTTGATCTCGTTGATCACCAGATGCGCGGTCGGGACCTCGATCTTGCCGCCATAGCCGATCATGATCAACTCGCCCCCGGGCCGGACCATCTTCCAGCACAGGTTTTCCACGCCAAGCTCACCCACGAAATCCATCACCACCTGCGCGCCGCCGCCGGTGATCTGCTTGATTTCCTCGACGATGTTCGGCCCGCCATCCAGCACGAAATCGGCGCCAAGTTCCTTGCACAACGTGCGCGCAGCCGGTTCACGGTCGACCGCGATGATGCGGCAGCCTGAGATTTCGTGGAGGCATTGCAGTGCGATATGGCCAAGGCCGCCCACTCCGACGATCACGCAATAGGCTCCCGGCCGCAGGCTTTTGGCGGCCTTCTTCGCAGCGCGGTAGGCGGTGATGCCCGCATCGGCCATCGGGGCCACGTCTAGCGGCGTGACGTTGGGGTTCAGCTTGATCAGACTGCGTTCGGAGGTCAGGAAATATTCGGCAAAGCCGCCGTCCAGACCAAGGCCCGGGAACAGGCTGTGTTCGCAGTGCATGTCGTCGCCATAGCGGCACGACAGGCAGATGCCGCACGTCCGGTGCGGGTGGCAGATCACCGTGTCGCCATGCTTGACCGAGGTGACGTTCGACCCGACATCTTCTACCCAGCCGGCGTTTTCATGACCCATGATATAGGGCAGAAGATTGCCGCCCTGATCCATGATGTCCTTCCAGACGCCTTCGATGATATGCAGGTCGGTGCGGCAGAGACCCGCGGCCCCCACCTTCACGATCACATCGTTGGGGCCCATGATGGTCGGGGCTTTGACCGTCTCGATCTTCAGCTGGACGTTCATCGCCGGGTCGTATTCGTAAAGTCTGGCAGCTTTCATGTCAGCGCCCTTTCTGTTCGTGAGTGGTCATTTCCGGCCAAGCTTTTCTGCGCCGCCGCCCAAAGCCCCGCCTGCAGTAGGATCCTCGTCTTCCTTTAGATCGGCTATCAGGGTTTCCGTGGTCAGGATCAGGGTCGCCACCGAGCCTGCATTCATCAACGCGGCGCAGGTCACCCTGACGGGATCGACCACACCGGCCACCATCAGATCCTCGAACCGGCCCGTGGCGGCGTTGTAGCCGTGATTGCCGATCATCGCGCAGACCTTGCTGACCACGTCGTTCGGTTCGGCCCCGGCGTTGAAGGCGATCCGGGCCAGCGGCAGGGTCAGGACCGACTGGACCAGCTCCACCCCCTTGCGGATGTCACCCGCGACGGTCTGGGACAGCGTCGCCAGTGCCGGGGCGACACGGGCCAGGGCAACGCCGCCGCCGACGAGCACCCCCTCTTCGGCCGCCGCGCGCACGGCGTTCAGCGAATCCTCGATCAGCTGGATGGTGCGCTTCTGTTCGACCGGGGTCACGCCGCCCGCAAGAATTGTCGCTGTCCCGCCGCAAAGCTTGGCCAGCCGTTCCTGCAGCTTGTCCTTGTCAATGTTGGGCGGCGCAAGGTCATAAAGCCGCTGGACCTGCGCACGGCGGGCAGCAATGGCCTGGGCGTCACCGTGGCCCCGGATGATCTTTGTGTCGGACTGGGTGGATTCGATCCGGTCGGCCCCGCCCATGTCATCGCGGGTGATCGCCTCAAGACTGTCGCCCAAGTCGCGCGACAGGACCTTGCCGCCGGTCAGGATCGCCAGATCCTCCATCATGTTGCGACGCCAGTGGCCGAACTCAGGCGGGTGGACTACCAGAAACTTGCCCGGCCCCTCTTTGCCAAGCAACGTCATCAGCACTTCGGGCGAAGTTTCCTCGGACAGGATCACCAGCGGGCGCTTGTCGGCGGCGGCGATCTCTTTGGCCGCCTCCAATTGGCTGGCCGTCTTCATCTTGATGTCGGTCAGGACGATATAGGGGTTTTCCACCACGGCCCGCATCGCATCAAGGTCGGTCACCATGTGGTGCGAGATGTAGCCCCGGTCGAAGGCCATGCCGTCAACCACGTCCAGGGTCGAGACATTCCCGGTGCCGTAATCGGTGGTGATCACACCTTGCGCGCCGACGCGGCGGAAGGCTTCGGCCACTAGCGACCCAAGGTCGGCATCAGACGCGCTGATCCGGGCCACGGCGGACAGCATCAGATCATCTGTGGCAGGCTTCGCGACCGAGCGCAACGCCGAGGTCGTCGTCTCGACTGCGAGGGCTATACCACGACAAAGATCTACCGGCTTGGCTCCCTTGTCGATCAGCGCAACACCTTGCTGGATCATCCCGTTGGCCAACACGATTGAGGTCGTCGTCCCGTCGCCCGCTACGTCATTGGTCTGCATCGACACTTCGCGCACCACCTGAGCGCCCATGTTCTCGAACCGGTCGAAAAGCTCGATCTCCGAGGCGATGGACACCCCGTCGCGGCTGATCAGCGGTGTGCCGATCGGGCGGTCGATCATCGCGTTCATGCCCATCGGGCCCAGTGTAGACTCCACTGCGGCGCTTAGCCTTTGCACGCCGTGGGCCAAGGCGCGACGGGCATCATTTCCGTGAATCATCATTTTCGGCATGGTCTTCTCCTGCGCGCAAGTACCGGGGCCTTGGGGCCGCTATTGAAAGGTTCTGGTCGAGTTGGCCCCGTCAGGCAGGTCGGCGGGCACGAAGTCCACCAGGACCGGCACCTCGCCCGACAGGTCGGCCTGCTTGTAGCGGGTGGCCTTCAATCCCCGGCAGAGCGAGCCCGAGAATTCCATGTTGATACGTACGGACCGCAACAGCTCCATGTAGGCGCGGAAACCTTCTGCGGTCAGCGGTGCACCGTCATAGTCCGGCAAGGCCCGGTCGGAGGGCTGAAGGGCCAATCCCTTGGCCTTCAGGATCGCCAGATAGCGACCAGCCTGGTGGGCGTCTTCGGGGTCTTCAAACGTGACGGCCTCCAGTTCGGCCAGCGTCATGTCGACCAGCCATTCCGGGGAATAGGTCATCGCCTGCAGTGCCTTGATCACCACTTCCTGGCGGCGCTGAAAAGCCTTGCGGTCGAACTTTTCGCGCAAGGCAGACAGGTCCTCGCCAGGATGAAGGTCCTCGAACACCGACCCGAAACTGCGGCCGGAGTTGATCGCCGCGCTCATCTCCTCGCCCGACATGTGGTCGTGCAGCGTGATCACGGCCCGCGAGACCCAGGGCAGGACCTCGACCTCGCGTTTGATGCTTTCGGCCATAAGGAAGGCGAAGTTGGGCGAACACCAGTAGGTCGGCAGCCGGAAGCCGATCTGCACCTCCCGGGGGTCGTCGTCGTGCAAGGAAGGGGTGATGGACACCGACTCCACGAAACCGAGATCCGTCACGGCTTCGTCAAGTTCGGGGTCCATCACCAGATCCAGCCGCGCCCAGACCTGCTCAAGCGGGGGACCTGCTAGCATTTCTGCGGATAGATGCGGCGCGACTGGCATGGGGGTCACTCCGCCGCGATCATCATCGGGTGCTTGGCGAACTCTGCCTTGCGGGCCGCGATGTCGATGTTGTAGAGGCGGGCAATGTTCAGGCCGAGGATCTTTTCCTTGATCTCGTCCGTCAGCTGGATCCCAACCCGTTCGGCCGAGATATCCTCGGGGATCTGGCAGGCCCAGAACTTCTCGACCAGCCACTTCGGCGTCCAGATCGCATAATCCGACCCGAAGAAAAGCTTCTCCGGCCCGATCCAGAAAAGCAGTTCCGCGATGACTTCGGCGAAGTAGCGCGGCCGGGTGTGGATGAACGGCAGCACCACGGCAAGGCCCGCGTAGACGTTGGTTTCCTGGGTGGCGATCCAGCAGAAGTCGTCCAGACGCGGCAGCCCGGCATGTTCGATGATCCAGTTCAAGTTCTGGAAATCGGTCGCCGCATAGTCGACGTCATGCACGTCGAACGCGTCCTTGTTCAGCGGGATGATCGTCGGGCCCTTATGAACGTGGATGTTCTTGATGCCCAGCTTGTCGCACAGCTCGAAGCACTTGTAGGCGTCGGGGTCGTTAAGCCGCCAGCCCTTGGAAGACCCGTTCCATTCGGCCGTGTACATTTTCACGCCCTGAATGTTGTAAGTTTCCTTCATCCAGTGGATGTATTCCAAGGCTTTCTCGCCATCGCGCGGGTCGAAAGATCCGTTCACAATGAAGCGGTTGGGGTACTTCTTGGCCACCGAGTGGTTGCGCTCGATGGTGTTGAAGCCGTTCTTGTAGAAGTCCTTGAGGTAGGTCGAATTCAGGATGGCGATGTCATCCGGCCCGTCGATGAACAGGTCTTTGTAAAGCTGCTCTGCGGAGTACTTTTCGAACTGCGATTTCTCCCACAGCTGTTCCTTGGGGGACAGGTTGGAGTGGTAGGCATAGAAGCAGTCGATGAACTGCTTGCCGTGGATGTTGGACTGATTTTCGGGGCTGCCATCCCAGAAATGGGTATGGCCGTCGACCACGAAGATCTCCTTGCCTTCAGGGGTGATGTACATGGGAACTGCCTTTCAAGCTTCGTGGATGGCGTGGCGGAAAAGGGCGCGGGGGGCTGGCCCCCGCGTGCGGTGGGAGATGCGGGAGGTCAGATGAACTCGAGCATCTCGTTCATGTCGCCGTAGAGGATGACGGTGTTGTCATCGGCGCGGACCATGCGGCCGTAATGCGTCGACGAGTTCACCTCGAACAGTTCGGCCGTCATTTCGCGGCCCAGGTATTCGCTGATCTCATCCATCTTGAAGATCATCTTGCCTGTCCCGTCGATGCGGATCAGCGCCGGGTTGTAGGTCACGGTGACCCCCGGCTGCTGGTCCATGAATTCGGCGATGGCGCGGGCCTCGACCGAGTCTGACATGGTCACACCACACTGATGCGAAACGGTTTTCTCGAAGGTGATGTCCTTCATCGACTTGAAGATGTTGTCGTGGCTGTTGTCGCGAGCGATATTCGACATGATGTTTCCTTTCAGCGTGAGAGGTTGAGTTCGCCAAGGATCTTCGCGAACCGCTCTTCAGAGACCGCGCGCGCCTCGTCGAAACTGACCGGCTTGGCGTGGGCCTGGCTCCAGATCGGCTGCATGTTGCGGGCGGCCTTTTCGGCCAGGGCCGCATGCTTCTTGACCCAGGACTGGAAGAGCGTGCGGTTCTGCGCGCCGAACTGTTCGTCGTTCACCAGGAGGTAGATCAGGTCGATCGTGTTCGCGAGGTTGCGCTCGTAGTCGCCCTCGGCGGCCGCAATGACCGAGGGGGTCATGAAGTCGTTGTTGGGCGCACCGGCCTGCATCAGGAAGCCCGAGCGGAACAGCTCGCCCACCAGCGGCTCGAAGATCAGGTTGGTGGCGAAGTACTGCTCCAGATAGTCGGTGCAGCCCATGATCGTCTCGACCGCCTCGCGGGCGCCCTGCCAGATCGGATCTTCCAGCCAGGCCTTCTTGCCCGCCTCGTCATCCCAGCCCGCGATGTCCATGCCGATCTCGGCCAGATACAGCGTGATGTCCTGCGACAGCCGCAGCTTGTAGGACGAATTGGTCAGCGTGGCGTTGTTGATCATCTGGGTATAGCCGTAGCGCTGCGCCTGCATCAGGCTGGTGCCAAGGCCGAATTCGGCGTGCTTCCATGCCCCCAGATGCTTTTGCAGGACCTTGCCCCAGGCCGCGTCGAAGGCGTGCTGCGCGCCGGACTTGCGGCCGTTGCTGATGACCGACTGGACCATCACCTCGATGCGCGACTGGCGCTGGTAGTGGGTCCGTTCCCATTCCTGGTCGGGGGCGCGGAAGGCGTGCCAGTTCGAGCTTTTCGCCTTGGTGCTGTCCTTCTCGTAGGCGCCCTTGCCATTCGGGAAAGCGATGATCCAGTCTTGGATCAGATAGCGTTCGGGATCGGGCTGGACGTCCACGGTGACGTCCTCGTAATGGGTGGCCCGCTTGCCGCGAGGTTCGAAATAGCGGTAGCGCCGGCTTTCGCTGTCGGCAAACCGCGCGGCACCTGCCGCCCCCGATCCGACCGAGCTTGATGTGGCAACCATGTCTTTCTCCCTGTTTGTAAGGCTTTGGCCTGTTGTTGTCAGTGCGCCTTCACGGGCGCGGAGGCGGTGGAGGTGGTGAACTTGTCAAAGAAGGTCCGGTCCGGGTCGAAGTCCTGCAGGAACAGCACCGGCTGCAGCGCGTCGATCATCGGCGGCGGACCGCAGGCATAGGCGTCGGCGTCGCCCTCGATGCCCATCCGCTTCAGCTCGGTCCCGACGACCTGGTGGACAAAGCCCTGAGCTCCGGTCCAGCCGTCGTCGTCCTGGGCATGCGACAAGACCGGGATGAAGGTGATCGCCGGGTTGGCGGCTGTGATGGCCGCGATCCGGTCGAGGTAGAACAGGTCGGCCCGGGTCCGCGCGCCGTAGAAGAAATAAACCGGGCGGTCTTCGCCGCTGGCGATGTGGTCGTGCAGGATCGACCAGATCGGCGACATCCCCGAGCCTGCGGCGACCAGCACTATGGGTCCGGTTCGGTTTTCCCGGCGGAAGCAGGATCCGTAGGGTCCGGTGACGGTGACTTCGGCTCCGACTTCGATCCCGCCGCTGTCAAGCTCGCCGGAGAATCGTCCTTCGGGGTATTTCTTGATGATGAACTTGAGGGCTTGGCCTTGGTCCGGCGTATTTGCCATGGAGAACGAGCGTGTAATCGTCTCCCCCGCTTTGGTTCTGACGGTGATGTCGACATATTGTCCGGCCCAGAATTTCATGGGTGAGTCCAGCGCGATCTCGATCGACCGGATGTCGTGGGTCAGGCTTTCCTTGGCGCTGATCCGCCCCTTGAAGGACTTGACGGCGATGGACTTCGACAACAGCTCTTCGTCGAAATTCAGAAGTTCGATCACCAGGTCGTCCTGCGCGAGGGATCGGCACAAGAGGATGCCGCCATTCTCGCGGTCGCCATCGCTCAGCGCGAAGGTCGAGTATTTCAGGAGGTCAACCTCACCCTCGACCAGGTTGCACTTGCAGGCCGAACACTGGCCTTCCTTGCAGCCGTGCGGCAACGAGATGCCTTGCCGGAAGGCGGCGTTCAGGATCGTTTCGCCTTCTTCGACTTCGAACTCGACCCCGACGGGTTCCAGACGGACAGTGTAGGTATCGGACATTTCCATGGGCCTTTTCAGGACATGTTTTCTTGGACCGTTGCCCGGACGGGCAACGGCTGTGGGGGTCGTATGGGCCGGATAATCCGGCCCATACCTCTAGTGGTTAGTGGCAGGGGTTGATTGTGAACCCTTTGGCGTAGTCGGCGAGGTGCGCCTTGCGGGTCGCCTCATCCATGCCGCGCAGCGTGATCAGCGGCGAGCCGAGAGTGTGGCCGCGCACATGATCCAGCGTCCACATGTCCTTGTCGTCAAAGCGCAGGTGCGGCTGCGGGATCAGGGTCTTGCCGTCGGAACGGACAAAGTTCAGATCCACGATCGCATCGGCCAGGTCGACGCCGTGGTACAGCGTTTCCCATTCGCGCTTGCCCGAGAAGCGGCCCATCGCAGGCGTCGGACGCCCTTGATACTCGTCCGCAAAGGCCTCGACTGCGGTCCAGCGGTCGATCTCGTGCGCGAAGGTGTGCAGCTGTCCGTCGATCTCGTCCACCACCATGTCCTCGCGGATCAGGCAGGGAACCAGGCAAGACCAGCAGCGGTGCGGATAGACGTAGCCGACTTCCTCATTGAAGGTGATGACCTTCTGACCCGGCTTCGACAGTTTGGCGTACCACTTCCAGAACTCGCCGAATTCCGAGTACCAGCCGGGATACTTGTGCTCGAACCACTCGAAGTCTTTCTCGGTCTGGGCTTCGATCCGCCAGAAGTTCACCGGCCAGCCCACCGCGAAGAATTGGCCCACCTTGTGGACATAGTTCTTCTTGGTGATCCGCTCCCAGGCCAGGGTCACGTCATCGTGGTGGATCTTGATGCCGTACTTCTCCATCGGAAGCATGTAGGTCCGGTAGTAGTCCTCATAGACCCAGCGATGCCACATCTCGGCATAGCTTTCCTTGGTCTTGTCGCGGTCGGTGGTGCCGTATTCGATGAAGGTACCGATGGCGGCGTCGACGATCGCGTGGTTCTGCCAGAACGCGTATTTCATGTCGCGTTCGATCAGAAGGTGGTTCTCCGGCTCTTTCAGCGCGGCCATCATGAGGGAGTGGCCGTTGCCGATGTGGCGGGATTCGTCCGACTGCACCGACAGGAACACCGTCGGCAGCGCATAGTCGCCGTTGCGCGCCGCTTCCGACGGCATAGCCACGAACAGCGTGTTCGTGAACGCGGTTTCGGCCACGACGGTCAGATACATGCAGGCCGCCGTCATCGCGTCGCCGGTGAGGAACGCCTCGCCGAACTGGCGCCCGATGGTGGTGGCATAGCACTTGCCGAACGCCTCTTCGGTGATGTCGAAGCCGGCCGGATCGATGTAGTTCTCCATGTACCACTTTTTCAGGTTCATCTGAATCGTGGAGTGACGGAATTCATCGACCATCTGCATGGTAAAGCCGGTCCGCAGATCCTCGCCAGGTGCCAGGCGGCTGACCATGGCCATGGAGCGGGCCGCCGAGATTTCCGGGAACGGGATGATCGCCAGGAACAGCTTCATCCATTCGACCCAGCGGGGTTCCACGTTGCGGAACATGTCGCCGCGAAGGGCGGCATCAAGCGCGCCGTAGACGCGGTTGTCCTTTTCCTCTTGCATCGAGAAATAGGACCGCAGGACTTGCTTCATCGGGTCGCGCGGCGCCTTGGTGATCTTGTAGTCGGACGGATAGGTCATTGCTTCCTGCACATAGGAAGGATTCCATCCGAGGTCCGAGATCTTCTTTGTCGCATCGGCAACAGAAATGCCCTTCTGCGACGTAATCTTGTTCAGCGTCAGTGTCGACATTGTTGCTCACCTTTTATGTTGGGATTGGCGTGGGCATTGTCGTCGGCAAAGGTCCGGGGAACCGCAGCTTCATCTGAAGCCATGGCTATGCAACACGTTGGATCATTTTCACAGATTGTGAATTTCATTCGCAACGCAAGGCCTCCTATCCTTCGTTCTTGAACTGCATGACCGCGGTCAGCAGCATCTTATTTGTAGGAGCAGCCTAGGGTGCGTCGTTCCGCGAAACCTAATGGAAATTTGAGTGTAACGCTTTGTGACACGATCGTAACGGATCATTACACTTCCAGTTTCGATGCAAAATAATCCGCCCAATCCCTAGAGTGTATGGTGACGGGCTGCCCCGTCGGAAAGTCATCGAAGCAACCATGAACGACGCGAACGAATTCTCAATCCAGATGGCCGAGCTGCAGCGGATGCGGGTCGCCTTGGTCATTCTGCTAAGCCAGGAGACGTCCAAGCTGCTCAGCCGCCGCCAACGGGTGGCCGGCAAGGAGATCGAGCTGCTGTGTGCCGAACGCGATCTGGGTGAACAGCCCGGGGATGACCGCAGGGTGCGGGCTCTGGACGTGCTGCAAGGCCAGGACCGCGCAGCGAAGGCAGAGCTTGCGGAAACCGAGGGCGAGATCAGGCGGATGGAAGATGTCCTCGCCAAGATCGATGCCGACATCAGCCGACTTTGCCAGGCCTGAAGGAAATGCCCATGAAGGACGAACGCGCGCATCTGCAACTTTTCGACCTGATCGCCAGAGAGTGGCAGTTGCCCTCGCCGACGACAGAGGTGCTGTTCAATGCCTCCAACACTGCCGTTGCGTTTGGCTGTGCCGATGGCAGCATCCACTTGGCCAGCACCAGCGACAAATCCTCGCCCAATCAGCGCACTCGGCGCGCGCTGGACAGCGGACGGGTCACGATTGCACCCCGCGAGGGTCAGATCAGCCCGCTGCGCAAGGCCGACCATACCGATGGGCGGAGTTCGAGCATCGGGCGGCACGGGCAGAATAACTTCACGTTTGCCAAGGAAAGCGGACGCATCAACACGCTGACCCCTGGCGGGATTTCGGTCCATCTGCCTCACCGAGCGGCCGGCCCGATCGAGGCGGTTGCGGCCCGGCCTGATGGTGTGGTCATCGCTTGGGCAAGCGGGTCGTCAGTGCAGGTTGGCACTGGCGTAGATGACCAGACCCTTACGCATCCGGCCCCGATCCACGCCATAGCCTGGAGCCCCGATGGCAGCACATTGGCGGTAGCACATGCAATGGGGTTGATGCTTTGGACTATGACGAACCCCCCGGTCGCCCGGGACATTGCCCTCCCCGCAGTCCCGGTCGCAATCGTGTGGAGTGAAGACGGGATGCATCTTGCGGTTCTGCTAAAAACCGACGGTTTCTGCCTGGTCGCGGATGACGGGACCGAAATGCAGCATTTCGGCAGCTTTCCGGCAACGGTCCGGACTGTCGGCTTCAACCTTGCCAGGAAGACCGTCGTTGCCTCTGGCGCATACCGACCTGCTGCTTGGTCACTTCAGGGGCGGCGGAACCTGATCAGCGGCAAGTCCGGCCTGATCTTGATCGATGCGATTGCCACCTGTCCGACGCGAAATCTGGTTGCAGTCGGCTACGCGAACGGCCTGGTCAGCTTGGCCGAAATCGGACAGCCGACCGAGATCTTGCTGCGGGAAAATACGGGTGCGGCGATTCGAGACCTTGCCTGGTCCGGATGCGGAAATTTCCTTGCCCTGGCTGGGGTGGATGGCTCTGCAGCACTTGTCGAATTTCCTGAAGCCATGTTCAAACCCACGGGAGAGTGACCATCATGCCGATACCCCAAGCAGCCGAGCTTACCGAAGAAGAGCGCAGCAAAGATGCGTTTTTTCAGCGCATTGCTCTGATAGGCGAAGAGATGATCGCGGCGCATGGCAGAGAGTTCTCAACGGGCGCATTTGTGCTGGCCGCACGCTGGATCAGCGAAGGGCGGATGGGGGCGAAGGGGCCGCAGGGCGGGCAGGCCCGCCAGAACTGAGCGTGCGGCGACCGGGGCAAGTGTAACGCTCTGTTACAGATCGGCGGATCTGACAGCGCAGAGAACAATGATTCGGGCAGAATTTGTTCACTGTGTTAACGTGTTTTTCTGCTGACCAAGAATAGTGCGACCAAAGGCACCCAAGGACGGCATCGGGGAGGAACGGGGTTGGACATCTTTTCCAAGAAAAGCGGCCCGCGCGCAGAGGATGTAGAGGCCCGGCAGCATCTTCAGCGCAACTGGGGTACGATCGAAAAGCTGGCCGACACCCTCAGCGGCGGCAAGTACTCGGCCGACAAGGCCAAACGGGCCGCGCCGCCGCCGCAGCCGGAAGGTCTGATCATCGTCGACCAGGCAGGGCCGCGCGTGGCCGATGAGCCCGAGCCTTATCTTCGGATCAGCTCGAATGGCCGCATCGTCGTCGCCGATGCCCATTCGGGGGTCCAGGTCCATTTCCTGGGGCAGTTGAAGCGGATTGACGGAGCAGTTCGCTTTCTACTGGCGTCGGCCGAAAACGGGTTCATCAGCCCGCTGGCACCAGACCTGCAGACGAAGATCGAAGATCTGGCAGGCCGGGTGATCAACCGGGACTATCCAGAGGAAGAACTGGCACGTGACCTCAAATCCAGGCTTGGGATCGAATGACCCTAATCATTCGGTCACGGCATAAAAATGCGCAAAGGCTACCCGTGCCACTTTGAAAGTGGCTCGAATTAAATCCACGGGAGGGGATTTAATTATGAGTTCGAATAAGCACTCGCGCAGCTCGGGCTCGAATCTCGGGTTCGACTTTGCCACCTTTGACCCGCGCGAGACCACTAAGGCGTGGAATCGCTTTATGGCCAATCGCAATACGCCCAGTCTGCCGTTGACCGGCGTTCGGTCCGTCATTTTCCAATCGTGGCAAAGATCCAATACCGTCGGCGTAAAGCCCGAGCAGTTCGCGGCACCGGTTCTGGAAAATCGGCTTCCTGTCAACAAGTCGGCGCATGACAATGCCGAATTGCGCCGCGCGACGCTGGCGTCGCTGAACCAGATCGGTGCCTTGCTGTCGGGCGCAGAAGCGATGCTGATCCTGACCGACCGCAACGGGGTGATCCTGGATACCGTCGGCGACACTTCGACCCTGACCAAAGCCAGCAAGATCAACCTGACCGTCGGCGGCGTCTGGAGCGAGGATGCCGCCGGAACCAACGGCATCGGGACAGCGCTTTACATGGGCGCGCCGGTCTATGTGCATGGCGACGAGCACTTTTGCGAGGGCATGAAAGCCTGGAGCTGTGCTGCCGCCCCGATCCGCGATCCGGTCGACCAGACGATCATCGGCATCATCAACCTAAGCGGGCTGACCACGATCTTTCAAAAGCACAACGCCGCCTTTGCCGCTACTGCGGCGCGCGACATCGAGGTGGCCATCGCGCAAGAGCAATCCCTGCTCAATATGCGCCTGATGGAAGAGACGATCGGACACTTCCCCAGAAGCCTCGGTCCGAACGAAGGCCTTGCGATCATCGACCGGTTCGGTCGGCTGATCTTCAACCGCAACTGCGGCGATACGGTTCCCAAGCTTGGGCAGAACCTGGGTCTCGGGGCAAGGTTTCTTGAACTGCCGGACGGGTTGTCCGAAGACACGATCCTGCGGGCCTTGCCTGACGGGCTGCGCTGTCAGGACATCCGACTGCTGAACATTGACGGCAACATGAAGGGGGCTGCGCTGATCTTTCGACAGTCGGGTACCTTGCCACGCTCGCAGCATGCCTTGCTGTCGCGTGAGCCAGTGGCTGACCTGCCTGGCGTCTCCATCCCGGAAAGCAACCTCAAGATCGTTGGTCGCAGCGAGGCGATTCTCTTGGCGCTGGACACGGCCAGTCGGATCGACTTGGCGGATGCGGCCATTCTGATCGAAGGTCAGACCGGTGTCGGCAAGCAACTTTTTGCCCGGTTGATCAATGCGCGCATCGCGACCCCAGTCGCCAAGGAGTTCACGACAATCAATTGCGGCGCGGTCACCGAAAACATGTTCCGCGACCGCCTGCTTGGGTCCGAGCAAGCCGGTGCCGGCATGCTCTTGTGCCTGGACGAGATCGGCGAGTTGCACCCCGAAAATCAAACGCTGCTCTTGCGCCATCTTGAGGAGCGGCTCATTCGTCTAAGCGGCCCGGACCATCCCGACGGGACCTTGGTTCTCTTGTCGCTGACCAACCGGAACCTGCAAGCCGAGGTCGAGGCCGGACGGTTCCGCCGCGACCTCTTTTACCGGCTCAGCAGCACGGTCCTGACGATCCCGCCCCTGAAGGACCGGGGTGACGATGTCCTGTTGATTGCCGAACATTACAATCGCAAGGTCGCACGCGAAACCGGACGCGAGGCGCTGGTCTTCAGCGAGGAGGTTCAGGCGGCTCTGCTTACCCATTCATGGCCGGGCAACGTCCGCGAACTGCGCAACGCGATCATCAACCTGCACGCCCTGGCCAAGTCCCGGCATGTCACGGTCGCCGATCTGCCCCGTGCCGTGACCGCCCCCGCGCCAAACCCGGTGGACCCGTCGCTTCTGGCCTCGCATGACCGGCTTCAGGCCGGGTCGGTCTCCCTGCGAATGGCCGAGGTCCTGTTGATCGAAACCGCGCTTACCCAGCATCGTGGCAACCTGAGCAGCACGGCCAAGGCCCTGGGAATTTCCAGGCCCACGCTCTATCGCAAACTTAACGACTACGGGATCGGTGTCCGATCCGACGACACCAAGTCCTGAGCCGGATCCAGTTCATTCGACCGTGCGTGCCAAAGACCGCCCAGCCGTCAAGCCGGACACCTTCTCGACAATGCTTTCTGCAGAGATGCCGAAGTGGCGGTAAAGCTCAGCAATCGTACCGGTCTGCCCGAAATGCTCGACCCCAAGGGGAATCGTCCGGTGCCCGCAAACCGAGCCAAGCCAGGCCAGAGTTGCCGGATGGCCGTCGATCACCGTGACCAGATGGCAATGCGGCGGCAGGTCCTGCAGCAGCGTCTCGACCGCTGACCGGGCATCCCGTCGCCCGCGCGACCTTGCCCGTTGCGCCGCCGTCCACCCGGCGTTCAGCCGGTCCGCCGAGGTCACCGCCAGCACCCCAACGTCGCGCCTGGTGTCGCCGATCATGCCCGCCGCGCGGATCGCTTCGGGTGCCACGACGCCCTGATAGGCGATGACCACATCACAGTTCGGCCCGGGCTTGCGCAGCCAGTAACCGCCGTCAATTGCCCCCTGGACAAAGGCCTGATCCGCCCGCCGGCCCGGCTGTTCGATCGGGTTGGTGCTCAGCCGCAGATAGACCGAGCCGCCGGTTTCATCCCGCAGCCAGGTGCGCTCGTCCGGATCGCCGTCGCCCGACCGCTGCAGATAGCCGAAAGCCCATTGCAGGATGACCGCCAGCTCATCCGCGAAGGCCGGCTCGAAGGCAGCCAGACCGTCCTGCGACATCCCGATCAGCGGCGTGCCGATCGACTGGTGCGCCCCGCCCTCGGGGGCCAGCGTCACGCCTGACGGCGTGCCCACGATCATGAACCGCGCATCCTGATAGCAGGCATAGTTCAGGGCATCGAGGCCGCGCGCCACGAAGGGGTCATAGACCGTGCCGATTGGGATCAGGCGCTTGCCAAACAGCGCATGCGACAGCCCGGCGGCGGCCAGCAGGAGAAAGAGGTTCATCTCGGCGATGCCAAGCTCGATGTGCTGGCCTTCGGGTGCGAATTCCCATTTCGCGGTGGAAGCGATCTTTTCCGCCATGAATGTATCGGCCCGCGCCGTCCGGGCAAACAGCTTGCGCCGATTGACCCAGGGCCCCAGGTTGGTCGTGCCGGTGACATCTGGCGATGTTGTCACGATCCGGCGGGCCAAATCACTGTCGCCCTTGCCCAGATCATCCAGGATCTTGCCAAAGGCCATCTGGGTCGAGATCTCGCGGTCTGATGCCAAGCCGATCTCGGGCACGGCTACGGCGCTGTCGTCCAGGCGACGCGGGCCACCCTGAAAGAACGCTACTCGGTCCAGAAACGCCTGCAGCGCAGCCGGGTCCTTGACCGTGGCGAAGCGCTCCCATTCCTGACCTTCGGACACCTGCATATGCGCCTGCCACTCCGCCATTTGCGCCTTGGTCATCAGCCCGCCGTGGTTGTCCTTGTGCCCGGCGATTGGTGTCCCCCAGCCCTTGACCGTATAGGCCAGAAAGCAAACCGGCCGGTCATGGTCGATGCCGGCAAAGGTTTCGGCCAGCGTGGTCACGCAGTTGCCGCCCAGGTTTTCCATCAGCGCCGCCAGTTCCGCGTCACTGCGCCGCGCGAGCAGGGCCGAGACCGGGCCCTGATCGCCGAGATCATTCATCAGTCGCCCGCGCCAGACTGCTCCGCCCATGAATGTCAGTGCTGCGTAAAGCTGGTTGGGGCAGTCGTCGATCCACCGGCGCAAGGCATCGCCGCCCGGCTCTTCGAACGCGGCGCGCTGCAGTTGGCCATGTTTTACCCGCACGACATCCCAGCCGAAGGCCTCGAAGATCCGCTCGACCCGGCTCCACAGACCTTCGTGAACCACGCCGTCAAGCGATTGGCGGTTATAGTCGATGATCCACCAGCAGTTCCGCAGGCCGTTCTTCCAGCCTTCCTGCAGCGCCTCATAGACGTTCCCCTCGTCCAGTTCAGCATCCCCGACCAGTGCCACCATTCGGCCTACGCGCACGCCGTCCCCCCACGGCTTGGCCTGCACGTAATCCTGCACCAGCGACGCGAAGGCCGTGATCGCCACGCCAAGCCCCACCGAGCCGGTGGAAAAATCGACGTCGATCCGGTCCTTGGTGCGGCTGGGATAACTTTGCGCCCCGCCAAGGCCGCGAAAATTCTCCATACGCGCGCGGGTCTGGGTGCCCACCAGATAATGCATCGCGTGCAGCACCGGGGCCGCATGCGGTTTGACCGCTACCCTGTCCTCTGGCCGCAGGGCCGAGAAGTAAAGCGCCGTCATGATCGACACCATCGACGCGGACGACGCCTGATGTCCGCCGGTCTTGATCCCGTCCAACTTGGGGCGGATATGGTTTGCATGGTGGATCATCCAGTGCGACAGCCACAAGAGGCGTTGCTCGACCGACTTCAGATGCTGCACGTCGGCTGCGGTCATGGCGGATTGGCCCCTTGCTGTACTGAATGCGACACTAGCGCCAAGAGCACGCGTTTTCCTGCCTTTCTGTGCCGCCACGATGATATGTTTTGGCGATAATCGTCAAAAGACAGGGATTCTGGAATGCAAATAGCCAATGTCGATCCGCTGAACCTTTCGATTCTGCGGATCCTGCAGAAGAACGGGCGCGCCACGGTCAATGACATCAGTGAAAGCGTAGGGCTAAGCCCGTCGCCGGTGGCGCGCCGAATCCGGCTGCTGGAAGAGGCGGGCATAATTGCCGGCTATGCGGCCCGGATCGATGAGGCGGCGCTTGGCTACGGCTTTTCGGTGTTTGTTTCGGTCAAGCTGGACAAGCAGGTCGACGAAGCCCTGATGCAGTTCGAAGCGGCGATCCAAACCTTTCCCGAAGTGGTGGATTGCTGGCTGATGACCGGCAACCGCGACTACTTGCTGCGCATCGCAACGAGCGGCCTAACCGAGTTTGAGCGGTTCCTGGTCGGCAAGTTCACCAAGCTGCCTGGTGTAGCCTCGATTGAAAGCTCGATCCCGCTACGCCGGGTGAAGGTTGGACAGGCGCGCCTAGCCTGAGCTGATGGACCTTGGAGTGCCCTAACGGAAGTGGTCCACCAACTGGGATTTGATGATCCCACTTTTTGGAGGACCCGAAGATGGCAGGAAAGCGAGAGAAGCCCGAGGACATTGTGCTGAATCCGCGGCAAGTTGAGGTGCTGCAGGGTCAGAGCAAGTCGGTGCGGGAGGCAGTTCGTCAGATCGGCGTGACGGTGCAGACCTACTATCGATGGCGCAAAGAGTATGGCGGGATGAACCGCGATCAGTTGAATTCGCCAAAGGCCTTGAGGCACCGCATCTTTGCTTCGATCCGGCTTTGGACATGGTATCCGGTCCAACGCTTCCAGAATGCACGGCCATAGTGCCGAATGGCGCGGAGGGTTTCGTTGCGAGCGCATGCTGCCGGACAGTCCTCTTTCCATGGTCGCCCGCTCTTGCGGAGGGGGATGATCGCGGTGGCCTGCCGGTCGATGATGGCGGTGTGGCAGCGGCGCGTGTCATAGGCGCCATCCGCCGTTACGCTGCCGATCTCCTCACCTTCGGAGTTCTGGTCGAGCAGTTCTTGAGGCACGGGGCTGTCGCCATCGCTGCTGGGGGTAAACTCCACGGCGCGGGTGTCCGAGGTGGCGGTGTCCATGGCCAGATGCACCTTGCGCCATTGGCGTCGGCCCAGAACGCCACGCTTGCGCGCCTGCCATTCGCCATCGCCGAGGAACTTGATGCCGGTGCTGTCGACTAACAGGTTCAGGGGGCCGTCGGCGCGCCCATAGGGGATCTGGACAGCCGAGGTCTTTTGCCGCCGACACAGGGTCAAATAGTCCGGCACCGCCCAGTCGAGGTGCGCCGTCTTCAGCAGGCTGGCCACCATGCCGGTCGTTTGCCTCAGTGGCCGTTTGAACAGGACCTTGATGGTCAGACAACTGGATCGCCGCATCCGAGAACACGTCAGGTTGGCCGGGGCGGCCGTCAGGCGGCGCGAGCCAAGGCATCTCCTTGTCCAGCCAGACCGGCAGTGACCCACGCTTGCGCAGCGAAGACGTGTAGCTGGACCAGCTCGTGGTACGGTACCAGGCGGGTGATGGCTTGCTCATGCAATCGGTCTAACCGCATGGATTCACGATGTGGATCGTCCTTGATCAGAGTTGTGCAACATGTGTAACCGCCCCTTGCGCAAGAGGGTTGTGAGCTGGTTCCGGCGCGTCGTCGGGTGCTGACATGTGTCCGGCCTCTGCTGCGGCCATCGTCGTGCCGCGGGCCCGTATGGTGTCCGCGGGTCGGGTCCAGATCAAAGCCGCGTGCTCGATGGCACTCTGTTGCGCTCTGGGTCTCCCGATCCCGTCTCACGACCGTTGCGCCAAACCTCTCCTTGCCCTCTTTCGCTCCGACGTCCTCGCGACCGACGGTGGCTTATGCCGCCGCGACCGGAGACTGGTAGACGCCACCGCGAGCCATCAGGGCCCAGACGATGCGCGCCATCTTGTTCGCCAGCGCCACCCGCACCAGCATCGGCGGCTTGCGCGTCAGCATCCCGCCCAGCCATGTGCCCGGCCGGGCGGCGGCATGAACGTGCCGCTTGATGATGACGCTGTTGGCCCCGATGATCAGCAGCCGTCGCAAGGAGCGTTCGCCCATCTTCGTCGTGGCCCCGAGGCGCTGCTTGCCGCCGGTCGAATGCTGGCGTGGCACCAGACCCAGCCAGGCGGCAAAGTCGCGTGCCTTGCGGAAGGTCTCGGGCGGCGGGGCCAGAACTGCAATGGCCGTGGCGATCAGGGGGCCGATGCCCGGCACCGTCATCAGGCGCCGCGCGACCTCGTTCTCCTTGGCCCGGCGGGCGATCTCGGCATCGAGCCTTCCGATCTCCGCCTCCAGATGGGTGAGGGCTCCGACCAGCACCTTCAACGTTGCAATGGCATCGGCGGGCAGGCAGCTCTCCGGGTCTTCGACGATGGCAATCAGTCGCGCGGCGTTGGCTGCCCCCTGCGGCACGATCCGGCCAAACTCACCCAGATGGCCGCGCAGCGCATTGATCGCCTGCGTGCGCTGGCGGATCAGCAACTCGCGGATCCGGAAGACCATTGCGGCCCCCTGGGTCTCTTCGCTCTTCACGGGCACGAAGCGCATCGTCGGCCTCTGCGCTGCCTCGCAAATCGCCTCGGCATCGGCAGCATCATTCTTCTGCCGCTTGACGAAGGGCTTCACGTAAGCAGGCGGAATGAGCCGCACCTCATGGCCCAGCTTCCCGATCTCCCGGCCCCAGAAATGCGCGCCACCGCAGGCTTCCATCGCAACACCACAAGGTGGCAACTGGCTGAAGAAGGCCAGGACCTGATCCCGCCTAAGCTTCTTGCGCAGCACTGCACGACCAGACGCATCAGCGCCGTGCGCTTGGAACACATTCTTCGCCAGGTCGAGCCCGACCGTGATAATCTCCGACATGACCGTCCTCCTTTGTGGATCCTCACAGACCAACCCTGGCACACCGATGCCGTCGGGGGGCGGTCACATCATCAACGCCAGACTGCACTGGCCTGGGGTTACCCCGGTAACTCTGCAACAATGAAAATCTGGACCCCCGCAGGTTGGTCGGAGATCATGGACATCCCCGTGCGGTGGGCAGCCAGCAGGTTGCGGACAGACTCTGGCGCAAGCTGACGGACTGCCCGCCCCATCCCGGGTTTCAGGTTGAGGCGGTAACCGGACAAGGGCATGCTGCAGCGGATAGGACATCGATGTAGCTGGAAGCCACCTCTTCCGGTGCGCAAGCTCAGTTCGGCTATGTTGTGGTGCCCAAGCCAGCGGCAAGCGCAATGCAAAGAGCCAGCGCAGCCACCTCGCGAGCAGCCTTATTACCCCAGCTTATTCACCGAATACGCGCTTTCAGTCGGCTCGGGAGCGGGTCGGGGATGGTTTCGACCTCTTTTGCGGATTTGGG
>FWPV01006098.1_pt1 | contig 23413 bp, 23 predicted proteins | sample 2228371 | NCBI WGS metagenome assembly FWPV01 (sample SAMEA103939776, study PRJEB20133) | metagenome | reverse complement strand
TCCCATCCCGAACAGGACAGTGAAACGACTTAGCGCCGATGATAGTGTGGATTCCCATGTGAAAGTAGGTCATCGTCAGACTCCTTACAAACAACAAAGCCCTCCTCGCGAGGGCTTTGTTGTTTCTGGCGCACGATCATGACCTGCTTGAACGAAGTGACAAGACGCTCGCAACGCGAGCGTCTTGCGGCGGAGGCTAACTTCGATTGCGAAGTTAAGCGCCGTAAGGCGCGGCCGGAGGCAAAGTAGGTCATCGTCAGACTCCTTACAAACAAACAACCCTCAAGTGAAAACTTGGGGGTTTTTTGTTTCTGCCGCACTCATCGAGTATCCTCTCGGACAAACCTATTTCCAGGAGGCGCGTATGAACAGACAGATCCAGGAAGCCTACATCGTCGCCGCAACCCGCACCCCGGTCGGCAAAGCGCCGCGCGGCATGTTCCGCAACACGCGACCGGACGATCTGCTTGCGCATGTGCTGAAGAGCGTGCTGGCGCAATGCGAGAACCTTGAGCCGGGCGCGGTGCAGGATGTGATCGTCGGCTGTGCGATGCCTGAAGCGGAGCAGGGAATTAACGTGGCGCGCATCGCGTTGTTGCTGGCAGGGCTGCCGCACGGTGTGCCGGGCGTAACGGTGAACCGCTTTTGCGCATCGGGGTTGCAGGCGGTCGCAATGGCCGCCGACCGCATCCGCCTCGGCGAGTCGGACGTGATGATCGCGGGCGGGGTGGAGAGCATGAGCATGATCCCGATGATGGGCAACAAGGTGGCGTTCAACTCCGAGATATTCGCGCGCGACGAGAATGTCTCCATCGCGTACGGCATGGGGATCACCGCCGAGAAGGTGGCCGAGCGCTGGAAAGTGTCGCGCGAGGCGCAAGACGAGTTTGCCTGCGAGAGCCACAGGCGCGCGTTGCAGGCCATCGCCACTGGCGCGTTCCGGGCCGAAATTACGCCGTATGCCAAAATTGAACATCAGCCCGATCTCGTCGCCCGCGAGGTGCAGCGCATCGTTCGCCAGGCGGCCCGGGACGAAGGCCCGCGCGCCGACACGACGCAGGAGGCGCTGGCAAAACTTCGCCCGGTGTTCTCGAAAGAAGGCTCGGTGACCGCGGGCAACAGCTCGCAGATGTCCGACGGCGCGGCGGCGGTGCTGCTGTGCAGCGAGGCAGCGCTGAAGCGCTACAACCTCACGCCCATCGGCAAATTTCTCGGCTACGCCGTGGCGGGCGTCGAGCCGGAGATCATGGGTATAGGCCCGAAGGTGGCGATCCCGCTTGCCTTGCGCCAGACCGGATTGCAATTGCAGGATATGGACTGGATCGAGCTCAACGAAGCGTTCGCCGCGCAAGCGCTGGCGGTGATTGGCGACGTCGGGCTGGACCGCGAAAAGGTCAACCCGCTCGGCGGCGCGATCGCGCTGGGCCACCCGCTGGGTGCGACCGGCGCGATCCGCACCGCGACCCTGCTGCACGGCTTGCGCCGGCAGAAGCAGAAGTACGGCATGGTGACCATGTGCATAGGCACCGGCATGGGAGCTGCCGGGATATTCGAAGCCATCTACTGAGCGCCCGTCGGATAGGGCTTCATCATGGCAGACGAACCCGCAAACAGAGCCTTGAGCCGTATCCCTCGCGGCGTGTGGGTGCTCGGCTTCGTCAGCATGCTGATGGACATTTCCTCGGAGATGATCCACAGCCTTCTTCCCCTGTTCATGGTCACCGTGCTGGGGGCGAGCGCACTCGCGGTCGGGCTGATCGAAGGCCTGGCCGAATCTACAGCGCTGATCGCGCGCGTGTTCTCCGGCGTGCTGAGCGATTACCTCGGCAAGCGCAAATGGCTGGCCGTGATCGGTTACGGGCTGGGCGCACTGACCAAGCCGCTGTTCGCCATCGCCAGCAGCACCGGCATGGTGCTGGGCGCGCGGCTGCTGGACCGGGTCGGCAAGGGCGTGCGCGGCGCGCCGCGCGATGCGCTGATCGCCGACATTACACCGGAGTCTGTGCGCGGTGCGGCCTTCGGCCTGCGTCAGTCGCTGGATACCGTCGGCGCATTCCTCGGCCCGCTGCTGGGAGTCGGTTTGATGCTGCTGTGGGCGAACGACTTCCGCGCGGTGTTCTGGGTTGCGCTGATTCCCGGTCTGCTCGCCGTCGCTTTGCTGGTGTTCGGTGTACAGGAGCCGAAGCGTCGCGATGGGGAAAAGATGGTCAATCCGATCCGCCGCGAGAACCTGCAGCGATTGAGCGCGGCCTACTGGTGGGTGGTCGGCATCGGCGCGGTGTTCACCCTCGCGCGCTTCAGCGAAGCATTTCTCGTGCTGCGGGCCGACCAGGGCGGCATCCCCCTCGCGCTGGTGCCGCTGGTGATGGTGGCGATGAATGTGATCTATGCCGTGACGGCGTATCCCTTCGGCAGGCTCTCCGACGGTATGAGCCACATCAAGCTGCTGGTGCTGGGGTTACTTGTGTTGATCGCCGCCGATCTGGTGCTGGCCACCGACGACCACTGGGTCACGGTGCTGCTCGGCGTCGGGTTGTGGGGCGTGCATCTGGGAATCACGCAAGGCTTGCTCGTGCGCATGGTCGCCGACACCGCGCCTGTCGATCTGCGCGGCACGGCTTACGGTTTTTTCAACCTGATGAGTGGCATCGCGATGCTGGCGGCCAGCGTGCTGGCCGGTTTGCTGTGGGATCAGTTCGGTGCATCGTTCACCTTTTATGCAGGCGCGCTCTTTTGCATCATTTCCCTGCTGGGGCTGCTCTGGCGGCCTTCGGCATAGCGGGCTGCGGTATCATGCGGTCATGAATATCACGCAAGCACCTTCTTCTGCGGATGAGTTCGCTCGTCATGTCACACCCCACTTCGATGTAGATCACGCCTTGATAGAACATCTGAACGGGGAATGTCACGATTGGGCGGGCATGGACGGCGATGCGCTGCAGCAGGCGTTGCGCGCGCAGGGCGAGGAATGGCATGCGCTGGTGGCGGAGCGCTGCCCGCACCTGTTCGCCGCGGCGCCAGTATTCGTTACGCAGGCGCAGAGGCGGCAGATGCATGCGGTGATTGCGGCGGTGGAGCGAGTGGTGGCGTTGCCGGGATGGTGGCAAAGTCAGCTCTCCTCCCCAGTAAGCGAGGCGGGAGGCGCGCACCCTCTCCTCAATCCTCTCCCGCAAGCGGGAGAGGAGGCAAGCGTGAAAGGCAATTTACAATCTCTGGGCGTGTTCTACGGCTACGACTTTCACCTCAACGAACAGGGCGCACACCTGATTGAAATCAACACCAACGCAGGCGGTGGTTTCCTCAACGCGCTGCTGATAGCCAGCCAGCGCGAGGCGGAACTGTATGGCGCGGAGGCGGCGGAAGCGGATCTTGAGCGACAATTCATCGACATGTTCCGCAACGAGTATCGGCTCATGCGCGGCGATGCGCCGCTTGATGCCGTCGCCATCGTGGACGAGCAGCCGGAGTCTCAATACCTGTATCCCGAATTCCTGCTGGCACAGCGCATGTTCGAGCGCGCGGGCATCGCGGCGCAAATCGCCGATCCCTCGGAATTCGAGATGCGCGACGGCCGGCTGTACCTCGACGAACGGAAGGTCGACCTCGTTTACAACCGGCTGACCGATTTTTCGCTGCGGCAGCATCCCGCGCTGCGGCAGGCATATGCCGAAAGGGTCGCGGTGGTGACGCCGAACCCCGCGCACTACGCGCGCTATGCCGACAAACGCAACCTCGTACGCCTGAGCGATGCGGATGGATTGCGCGCCTTGGGTGCGAGCGAGGCAGATGTTGCGACGCTGCTCGCGGGCGTGCCGCAAACGCGGCTGGTGTCGGGCGCGGATGCCGAGCGGTGGTGGGAGGAGCGCAAGCAGTGGTTCTTCAAGCCGGCCGAGGGCTACGGCAGCAAGGGGAGCTACAGCGGCGCGAAGCTCACCAAACGGGTGTTCGAGGAGATCATGCAGGGCGGCTACGTCGCGCAGCGCATCGCGCCGCCCGGCGAGTGCAAGGTTTGCCTGCCGGGCATGGAGGCGCAAATGCTCAAATACGACGTGCGCTGCTACGTCTACGGCGGGAAGGTGCAACTGGTCGCCGCACGCCTGTACCAGGGACAGACCACCAACTTCCGCACGCCGGGCGGAGGCTTCGCCCCGGTGCGGGTGGTCGAGTAGAATCCACGCATGTTGATCTATTCCTTTCTTGCTATCGGCATCGGCGCGGCGCTGGGCGCTTGGGCGCGCTGGGGGCTGGGCCTGTGGCTCAATCCATCTTTGCCGGAGCTGCCGCTGGGTACGCTGTCTGCCAATTTGGTCGGGGGTTACCTGATCGGGCTGGCGATCGCGTTCTTCCTGCAGCATCCCGGCCTATCGCCGGAATGGCGGCTGTTCATCATCACCGGATTTCTCGGCGGATTGACGACCTTCTCGACATTTTCGGCGGAGACGGTCACGCTGCTGTTGCGTGGGCAGTATCTGTGGGGTGCCGGCATCATCGCGGCGCACCTCGGCGGCTCGCTGCTGATGACCGTGATGGGCATTCAGACCATTAAGTGGCTACAAGGAGGGCAGTGATGAACAAGCTGACTTTTTACGTTGCGGAGAAGCAGAACCATGCGGGCGTGCTGTTCTACGAATGGTTGCTGAAAGAGGCGCGCGAACTCGGCGTGCATGGCGGCTCGGTGTTCCGCGCCATCGCCGGCTTCGGGCGGCACGGCAGGCTGAACGAGGACACCTTCTTCGAACTGGCCGGCGAACTGGCGGTCAAGATCGAGTTCATCCTCGACGACAGGCTGGCCGACCAGTTGCTGCAGCGCGTGAAGGGGCAGAACGCCGAGGTGTTCTACACGCGCTACGCGGTAGAGGCGGGGATACTCTGACCCTCGCTACTTGATCCGCATCCCCGGCTGCGCACCGCTGTCCGGGCTGAGGATGTACAGGCCCGGCTCGCTGCCGGAGGCGGCCAGCACCATGCCCTCGCTCATGCCGAACTTCATCTTGCGCGGCGCGAGGTTGGCGACCATCACCGTCAGGCGGCCCTTCAAGGCTTCCGGGGCGTAGGCCGACTTGATGCCGGCGAACACGTTGCGGGTCTTCTCCTCGCCGATGTCCAGCGTCAGCTGGATTAGCTTGTCGGCGCCTTCCACATGCTGGGCATCCACGATACGCGCCACACGCAGGTCCACCTTCATGAAGTCGTCGATGGAGATATGGGGGTTGTTCTCGGCTTCGGTCATGGCTTTCTTCGTCTCCTGTTGCTGGTGTGCGGCATGGCGCTGTTCCGAGTGCGCCTGCGGCTGCAGCGATTCCTGGTTGGCGGCGACCATCGCTTCGATCAGTTTGGGGTCGAGGCGGGTCATGAGGTGTTCATAATTATTTATGTGATGATCTAGGAGATCGTGGTCAAGTGAGCTCCATGACTGAACATTGGTGTTCAGAAACTCACCAACCTTAGAGGCGGTAACAGGCAGTATTGGGTATAAATATGTTGAGATAGCCTTGAACATATTTAATGCAGTTGTGCATACCTCATGAAGACGTGCTTGAGCCTCTTCCCCTTCTTGCTTGGCCAATTCCCAAGGTTTGAAATGATTCACATAAGCGTTAGCTACTTCCGTTAATTGCATTACAGCCCGAAGAGCTTTGCTGTAATCGCGAGATTCATAGAATTCAGCGATTTTCTCTCGGGAGGCAATTATGGTTTCGCGTGCTCCATTAAGTTTCTGTCCAATTGCAGACGCATAGAGGGTTGCCTCGGAAGAGGTTATTGCTTGGCCCTCTGATCCTGAGGGATCTCCATATTTGACTGTGCGGAGTGCTGCAATATCGCTGTCACTCATTCGCCCCAACTTTCCTTCAAAGCGCTTTGTAATGAACCCCGCACAGCGACTGGCGATGTTGATGTACTTGCCGATCAGGTCGCTGTTCACCTTGGCCACGAAATCCTCGAGGTTGAGGTCGATGTCTTCCATCGTGCCGTTCAGTTTCGCGGCGTAGTAGTAGCGCAGGTATTCGGTGTTCTTGATGTGGTCTACATAGCTGCGCGCGGTGATGAAGGTGCCGCGCGATTTGCTCATCTTCTCGCCGTTGACGGTGAGGAAGCCGTGCGCGAAAAGTTTGGTCGGCGTGCGGAATCCGGCGTGTTGCAGCATTGCGGGCCAGAACAGCGCGTGGAAATACAGGATGTCCTTGCCGATGAAGTGATACAGCTCGGCGTCGGAACCTTGTTTCCAGTAGTCGTTGAAGTCGATGCCGGTCTTCGCGCACAGTTGCTTGAAGCTGCCCATGTAGCCGACCGGCGCATCCAGCCACACGTAGAAATATTTGCCCGGCGCATCGGGGATCTCGAAGCCGAAGTAGGGCGCGTCACGCGAGATGTCCCAGTCGGACAGTTTGTTCTCGCCTTCCGCGCCCAGCCATTCCTGCATCTTGTTGGCGGCTTCGGCCTGCAATGAACCGCCGCGCGTCCATTCGCGCAGGAAGCTCTGGCAGCGCGGATCGGACAGCTTGAAGAAGTAGTGGTCGGAGTTGCGCAGTTCCGGTTTGGCGCCGGATACGGCGGAGAAAGGTTCGATCAGGTCGGTGGGAGCATAGGCCGCGCCGCATACTTCGCAGTTGTCGCCGTACTGGTCCTTGGCGTGACACTTCGGGCATTCACCCTTGATGAAGCGGTCCGGCAGGAACATGTTCTTCACAGGGTCGTAGAACTGCTCGATGGAGCGCACCTCGATCAGTTTCGCTTCGTCCCGGAGCGTGCGGTAGATGCTTTGTGCGCTTTCCTTGTTTTCGGCCGAGTTGGTCGAGCCGTAGTTGTCGAAGTTGACGTGGAAGGCGGAGAAGTCGTCGAAATGCTCCTGCCACACGCGGGCGATCAGCTGCTCGGGCGTCACGCCTTCCTTCTCGGCACGCAGCATGATGGGCGTGCCGTGCGTGTCGTCGGCGCACACATAGTGGCAGGTGTGGCCGCGCATCTTCTGGAAGCGCACCCAGATGTCGGTCTGGATGTATTCGACCAGGTGGCCGAGGTGGATGCTGCCGTTGGCGTAGGGCAGGGCAGAGGTGACGAGTATCTTGCGAGAGGTCATGGGGATGTCGCCGGAATGCTGGGAAGGCGCGAATTTTAGCAAATCGCGCGCTGCGGCTGCGAATTGTTTCGGCGTAAGAGGTCCCCCATGCGGGGGATTGCGGAACGGTGGAGGCTCCTGCAGCATGAGCCGCATGTCAGCCTTGTCAGGAAATCCCCCCCTGTTTGCGCCGCAACCCGGATCGGGCGCGGATGCGTCCGCCATCGTCGATACGCTTGTTGTCGATAGAATGGGGCGGCCGTTGCGCGACCTGCGCATCTCGGTTACCGACCGCTGCAATCTGCGCTGCACTTACTGCATGCCGCGCGCGGTGTTCGACGAAAACCACTCCTTCCTGCCGCGCGCCGAACTGTTGAGCTTCGAGGAGATCGAGCGACTGGCGCTGCAGTTCGTCCGGCTCGGCGTACGCAAGATACGCCTGACCGGGGGCGAGCCGCTGCTGCGGCGCGGCGTCGAGCAACTGGTCGAGCGATTGGTCAGCTTGCAGGCGGCGGACGGTACGCCTGTCGAGATCGCGCTGACCACCAACGGCGTGCTGCTGGCAAAAAAAGCCCAAGCGCTGAAGGACGCCGGACTGGCCCGCATTACCGTCAGTCTGGACGGTCTCAGCGAGGCTACCTTCCGGCGAATGAGCGATTCCGAAACGCCGGTGCGGACAGTGCTGGACGGCATCGCCGAGGCGCAGCGCGTCGGGCTTGCGCCGGTCAAGGTCAACATGGTGGTCAGGCGGGGCGTGAACGACCATGAGATGGTGGCGATGGCGGAACACTTCCGGGACAGCGGCATCGTGTTGCGCTTCATCGAATACATGGATGTCGGCTGCACCAATGGCTGGCGCATGGACGATATGGTGCCGGCGCGCGAGATGCTGGAACGCATCGCCGAGCGCTATCCGTTGCGGCCCGCCGATCCGAACTACACCGGCGAGGTTGCGGAGCGCTGGCATTACGCCGACGGGGGCGGCGAGATCGGCGTGATCGCCTCGGTCACTCAGGCGTTCTGCCACGAATGCACCCGTGCGCGGCTGTCCACCGATGGGCGGCTCTACAACTGCCTGTTCGCCACGGGAGGACTCGATCTGCGCCAACCGCTGCGCGCCGGCGTGGCGGAGAACCGGCTGGCCGGCCTGATCGCAGCGGCCTGGAGTGATCGTGAGGATCGCTATTCCCAGTTGCGCCAGGCCGGCGTGAGCACCGTGGCGCTGAAGAAAGTCGAGATGTCCTATATCGGAGGCTAGTCCGGCAGGCGGTTTGTCAGGCGGCCGTAAGGTTTGTTGCGGAAAAGCGACACTTTTTCGATTAGGTTCACAATTCTGTAACACTTGGGCGCGCGGATGGGGATAATGCGCGGCAGAATTCTCTGATATGCCGAGAATTTTCGAATGGCCGGCATCCATGCCGGTGTAAACGGAAATTTAACCAAGGAGTTTTAAATGCAAAAGAAAATCATCGCTCTGGCTATCGCCGCAGCAGTCTCCGCACCGGCCTTTGCCGACAGCAACGTCACGGTCTACGGCGTGGCTAGCGTGTCCTATGACATGACCAGCACCGGTGGCGCTGCGGGTTTTAGCAACAACAAGGTATCCAGCAATACTTCCCGTATCGGTTTCAAGGGCAACGAAGATCTGGGCGACGGCTTGTCCGCGATCTGGCAGATCGAACAGCTGATTTCCATCGACGGCGGCCAGGGTGCGGCTAATTCCTTGGCTACCCGCAACACTTTTGCCGGCCTGGCTGGCGGCTTTGGTACCGTGCTGCTGGGTCGCCACGACACGCCCTACAAGATCGCGACGCGCGCAATGGACGTGTTCGGCGACGGCATCGCCGATAACCGCGGCATCATGGGCGGCGGCGTGAACACCGTGGTGGGCGGTCGTACTGCAGGCACGAACATGGCAGCTGGTACGGCTGCAACCGGTGCCGGCGCATCCTTCGATGGTCGCCAGACCGACGTGGTGGCATACATCAGCCCGGCAATGAGCGGTTTCACTGGTGCGATTGCGTATGTCGCGGGTGCGGAAGGCCAGACGGCGGCAGGGCAGGACAAGGGTAGCGCATGGTCGCTCGCAGGCCTGTATGGCAATGGCCCGCTGAACGTCAATGTGGCATACGAGGTTCACAATATCGGTAATGCGCCCGGTACGGTCGGCGTCGCGGCATTGGCCGCCGGCGTCAAGGAATCTGCATGGAAAATCGGCGCGAGCTATGCGATGGATGCTCTGACGATCAACGGCGTGTATGAGAAGTCCAACGATAACTTCGGTGGTTCGATCATTGCGCCGGCAGCAGTTGCTGGCTCCAACGTGCTTGGCCACCGTGCTTACTACCTGTCCGGCAAGTACAACTTTGGCGCCAATGCATTCAAGCTGGCCTACGGCAATGCGGGCGACAATGCGACCCTCAACACCGGGGCGAGCCAGGTGTCCGTCGGTCTTGACCACAATTTCAGTAAGCGTACCACCGTGTATGCGCTGTATACCCAGTTGAGCAACAAGGCAGCGGGTACCTATGCACTCGGCAACGCCGGCATTGGCAACGGCACCGTGTTCCTGAATGGCGCTGGTTCCAAGCCTTCCGCATTCTCGCTGGGCATGAAGCACACCTTCTAATCCCCAGCACCCGCAGGGGTGCGATGGCTTAGAAAACGAACGGGCCTCTTCGGAGGCCCGTTTTTATTTTTGCCCATTCGGGCTATTCTTCATGCGAGTTTCTTCCGTTACCCTACGCCCCCATGAACGACCAACAACTGCTGCGCTACGGCCGCCACATCCTGCTCGACGAGATCGGTATCGAGGGGCAGCAACGGCTGCTGGATGCCTGCGCGCTGATCGTCGGACTGGGGGGGCTGGGCTCGCCGGTTGCGCTGTACCTTGCCTCTGCGGGCGTTGGCAGGCTGGTGCTGTGCGACCATGACACGGTGGATATCAGCAACTTGCAGCGCCAGATCGCGCACCGTACCTCGACTGTCGGCCAGCCCAAGGTCGAGTCGGCGCAGGCGGCGCTGCACGACATCAACCCCGAGGTTGAGTGCGTCGCGCTGGCCATCCGTGCCGACGAATCGCAACTGACCGAGCTGGTCGCGCAGGCCGACGTTGTCCTCGATTGCAGCGACAATTTCGCGACGCGCTATGCGGTGAATCGCACCTGCATCGCGCAGCGCAAGCCGCTGGTGTCGGGGGCGGCGATCCAGTTTTCCGGTCAGGTCGCGGTGTTCGATCATCGTAGTCCTGAGGCCGCTTGTTACAATTGTCTGTTCCCCGAGGACAGTCAGGCCGCCGAATTGCGCTGCGCGACGACCGGGGTGTTTGCGCCGCTGGTCGGCATCGTGGGTAGCCTGCAGGCTGCCGAGGCGCTGAAGCTGCTGTCCGGCATAGACCGCGGCCTGAGCGGCAAACTGCTGACGATAGACGCGCTGGATATGCGCATCCAGCGCAGCAACCTGAGCCGGGACGAGTCCTGTTGCGCCTGCGGCGGGAAAGACTGAAGGTATACAGATGAGCGAATTGAGCCATTTTTCCGAATCCGGGCGCGCGCGCATGGTGGACGTGGGCGACAAGGCCGGCACCCGGCGTGTCGCCGTCGCCAGCGGCGTGATCCGCATGCAGCCAGCGACGCTGCAGCGCATCCGTGACGGCAAGATTGCCAAGGGCGATGTGCTGACCGTGGCCGATGTCGGCGCGGTGATGGCGGCGAAGCGCACGCCCGACATCATCCCGATGTGCCACTCGATCGCGCTGACCGGTGTCGAGGTCGAGTTCTCCGAAATCGCCGAGCCGGATGCCGAAGGCTGCGTCGGCATCCGGGTGTGGGCGACCGCAAGTTGCGTCGGCCAGACCGGTGTCGAGATGGAGGCGCTGTGCGCCGCGAACGTCGCGTTGCTGACGATCTACGACATGTGCAAGGCGATAGACCGCGGCATGCGCATCGAATATGTGCAGCTGGAAGAAAAGCGCGGCGGCAAGAGCGGCGTCTGGCTGCGAGGGGTGAATCAATGATCAATGTGTTGTTGTTCGGACCGGTCGCCGAGCGGGCCGGCACGGCGACGTTGCAGCTCGGGCATCGATCTGGCCTGACGCTGCAACAGTTGCGCGACGAACTCGCCGCTGGTTATCCGCAGGCGTTCGAGATTGTTTGCTTTACTGCGGTGAACGGCGAACAGGTTCGCGATTCGCAGATTCCATTGGCGGACGGCGATGAGATCGCGTTCATGGCGAAGTTTTCCGGGGGTTGACATGCAAGGAAGCAAGGATGCGGTGCGCATACAGCAGGAAGACTTCTTGCAGGACGAGGAGATACGCGCGCTGCGGGCCGGCTCGAAGCGCATCGGCGGCATCGCCACCTTCCTCGGTTGCGCGCGTGACTTCTCCGAAAATGGCGAGGTCACCGAACTTGGTTTTGAAGCCTATGGCAGCATGGCGCTGGCCGAGATGAACAAGCTGCGCGACGAGGCGATAGCCCGCTTCGGCCTGATCGATGCGCGCATCGTGCACCGCATCGGTCAGATCGAGGCGGGCGGGCAGATCGTGTTCATCGCCGCGGGCGCCGAGCACCGCGGCCCGGCATTCGATGCCTGCCGCTGGATGATAGACGAGCTGAAACAGCGCGTGCCGATCTGGAAAAAGGAAGTCTCGCCGCAAGGCGACTCATGGGTCACGCCGCACCCATGAAATACCTTTGTACAACTACTGCGCTTGGTGATGCTTTGTCGAAAAACGCCTCGAAATCCTCATGTATAACCACATACACTCCGGTTTCTCGCCGCTTTTCTTCGCGCCTGACCGGCGCTCGTGACGTCGTACAAAGGTATTTATGAGCCCGCCCGTCTTCATCTTCGTTGGCCACTCCGGTTGCGGCAAGACCACGCTGGTCGAGAAGCTGATCCCCGAGCTGACCCGCCGCGGCCTGCGCGTCGCAACGATCAAGCATGCGCACCACAAGGTGGTGCTGGACACACCGGGCAAGGATAGCTGGCGTTACAAACAGGCGGGGGCTTCGATGAGCATGCTGGTGACTTCCAACGAACTGCAATTGGTCGCCGAGGCGGTGGACAGGCGCGAGCCGGCGCAGTTGGCGCAGCGCTTTCTCGGCGAGGCCGACATCGTGCTGGCCGAGGGTTTTTCGCATGCCGCCGGGGAGAAGATCGAGGTGCTGCGCAGAGCCTGCAACAACGAGCCGCGTTGCCAGATCGAAGATGGCCTGATCGCGATGGTCTCCGACATGGACGAGGTCTATCCGCAGTTGCAGCATTTCGGGCTGGACGATGCGGGCGGCATCGTCGATTTCCTGCTGGCGCGCTCCGGGCGATGATCTCCGACTGCACCGCGGTCATTCTGGCCGGAGGCGATTCGCGCCGCATGGGACAGGACAAGGCGATGCTGCCGCTCGGCGGCAAGACGCTGTTGCAGCATGTCTCCGACTCCGTGGTGCCGATGTTTTCCCAGGTAATCGTCAGCGTGCGCGAGCCGCGCGCCGGGCTGGACTTGCCCCAAGTCTGCGATGCCTTGCCCGACGGTGGGCCGCTGGCCGGTTTAGTGGCTGCATTGGAGCGGATCGAGACGCCGTGGCTGTTCGCGGTCGGATGCGACATGCCGTTCGTGTCGCCGCAGGTGATTGAGGCGCTGGCGCTCCAGCGCGCCGGGCATCAGGCGGTCGTGCCGGTGGTGCAGGGGCATCCGCAACCGCTGGCGGCTTTCTACGCACGCGATTGCCTGGATGCGATACGCGACATCCATGCGGGCGGCGGCAAGCAGAGTCTGCGCGCGCTGCTGGAGCGGCTGGATGTCTGCTATGTGGATGAGGCGCAGCTTAAGGAATTCGATCCGCAGCTGCGCAGTTTTTTCGATCTGGATACGCCGGCGGATGTCGCGGCGGCAAATGGAGTGAGTTGATGGAATATCTGTCGGTGGGCGCGGCGCAACGCTGCGTGCTCGAATCGGTTTCGACGCTGGGTGCCGAGACCGTCAGGCTGGAGCACTCGCTGGGGCGGGTGCTGGCCGAGGACATACGCGCAAATCGCGATCTACCGCCTTACGACGTGTCGGCGATGGACGGCTTCGCGGTGCGCAGCGCCGACCTGGCGAACGGTTCCATTGAACTCGAGGTCGTCGAGGACATCAAGGCTGGCGACATGCCGACCAAGGCCGTGCAGCCAGGTCAATGCGCGCGCATCATGACCGGCGCGCCGGTGCCGCAGGGGGCGGATGCAGTCGTGCGGGTCGAGGACAGCGAGGCCTTGCCCGATGGTCAGGTGCGTTTCGTCAAGGCGGCCCCGTCCGGCATGGACATCCGGCTGCGCGGCGAAGGCATGCGCAACGGCGATGTCGTGCTGGCGGCGGGAACGGAAATCACGCCGGGCGTGGCTGGCGTGCTGGCGACCGTGAAGCGCGCGCAGTTTGAGGTGTATCGCCGCCCGCGCGTCGCGATCCTGTCCACCGGCAACGAGCTCGAAGGAATCGACGAGCCGGTCGACCCGGACAAGATACCGGATGCCAACAGTTACGCGCTGATGGCTCAGGTGCAGGCGCTGGGGATAGAGCCGGTGCTGCTCGGCATCGCGCGCGACGATCCGGCCGAACTGGAACGCTACCTGCGGCAGGGGCTGGAATACGACGTGCTGCTGGTTTCCGGCGGCACCTCGGTCGGCGTGCACGACTACGTCCGCCCGACCGTGGAGGGACTGGGCGTGCGGATGAAATTCTGGCGCGTCGCGATGAAACCCGGCCATCCGTTGGCGTTCGGCGAGCTCGAACGTGCCGACGGCACGAAGACCTTCGTCTTTGGGCTGCCCGGCAACCCGGTGTCCAGCATGGTGTGCTTCGAGGAATTCGCCGTCCCCGCGCTGCGTGCGATGACGGGCCATGCGCGCCCGCATCGCCGCACCGTGAGCGCGCGTCTGGCGCATCCGGTGAAGATGCGTCCGGGCCGCACCGAGTTCGTGCGCATCCTGCTGAGCCAGGACGAACAAGGCTATGTTGCGACCTCGACCGGCAATCAGAGCAGCGGCGCGCTATTGTCCATGGCCAGGGCCGACGGGTTGCTGGTGGTTCCGCGCGACAGCAGCGGACTATCGGCAGGCGAGGCCGTGACCGTGCAATTGCTCGACGGCGCGGATTTTCAGGATGAAGCAGGATACAGGGAATGAGCATGGAAAAGGCACGTATCGGCATATTGACGATCTCGGACCGCGCCAGTCGCGGCGAATACGAGGACAAGGGCGGGCCTGCGATTCATGCGTGGTTTTCACGAGTGCTGACCTCGCCCTGGGAGCCGGTCGCGCGGGTGATTCCGGACGAACAGCCGCAGATCGAGGCCGCGCTGATCGAGTTGTGCGACATCGAGGGGTGCGGTCTTGTTGTCACGACCGGCGGCACCGGACCGGCGCTGCGGGACGTCACGCCGGAGGCGACCGGGGCGGTGTGCGAGAAGATGATGCCCGGTTTCGGCGAGCTGATGCGCGCCGCTTCGCTGAAGTTCGTGCCGACCGCGATTCTGTCGCGCCAGACCGCCGGCATCCGCGGCCGCAGCCTGATCGTCAACCTGCCCGGCAAGCCTTCGGCGATAGATGACTGCCTGAATGCGGTGTTCCCGGCGATTCCCTATTGCATCGATCTGATCGAAGGCGCATATCTGGAATCCGATCCGGAGCAGTGCCGCGCCTTCCGTCCGGCGCATGCGAAGCCGAGATCGTAGCGGCGCGTATATAATCTTCAGGACATGCGGCGTAGCTGTCCGCGAATACTATCCTTAGCCATGTGAGGTCGCTCGTATGAGTCGTCTGTTGTTGCTGGTCGCCATCGCCGCCGTGATCTATCTGCTGATCCGTTCGTATCGCAGGAAGAGCGAGGCGCCCGGTAAGGACGAGGCTGCCGAGGATATGGTGCGCTGCGCCCATTGCGGCGTGCATCTGCCCCGCAGCGAGAGCATCAGGGCGGGAGACAAATTCTATTGCTGTGCGGAGCACCGCGATGCCGAGCGCGGCTAGCATGGAGTTCTCTCCGGCGTGATGGAAGATCGTTCGATACCGGGTTCGCCCGCCGTCGATTTCTGGCGTTCGCTGCGGTATTTCAGCCTGTACCGGCTGGTGCTGACCAGCTTCTTCGTATTCCTTGCAGGGGCGTTCGGCTCCGACCTGTCGCTGGGGGCGCGCAACTGGCAGATATTCTTCGACACCAGCGTGATCTATGCGGCGGCGGCGATGCTTTCCTTCGTGCCGTTGTGGCTGCATCGCCCGCGCTTTTCCTGGCAGCTGGCCAGCCAGATCGGCGTCGACATCGTCGGGCTGTCGGTGCTGTCCTATGCCAGCGGCGGGATCGAAAGCAATATCGGGCTGCTGTTGCTGGTGTCGCTGGCAGCCGCAGGGATGATCAGCCGCGGACGCATCACGCTGTTCTTCGCCGCGCTGGCCAGCATCGCCGCGCTGCTGGAACATTCGTATGCGGTGCTGCACGGCGATGCCTATGTCTCGCAGTATGCCCAGGTCGGGCTGTTGTGCGTGTCCTATTTCGCGGTCGCCTGGCTTGCCCATGTGCTGGCGAAATATGCCGTGGAGAGCCAGCAGCTGGCGCAGCGCCGCGCGCTCGAACTGGCCAGCCTGGCAGAAGCGAACCGGCTGGTGATGCGTGACATGCAGGACGGCGTGCTGGTGGTGGACGAACATGGAACGATCATGCAGATGAATCCGGGCGCGGAGCGGCTGTTGCGCAAGAGCGTCAGTCCGGGGGCTGTGCTGTCGGAGAGTTTTCCCCTCCTGTTCGGCCAGTATGCGATGTGGAAGCAGAGCGGCGCAACTCCGCGGGATATGCTGCAGCTGGGCGGGGGCGCGCAGGCAAGGCTGCGTTTCGTCTCCATTGATCGCGATGAGGCGCGTGGCGCGGTGATTTTCCTGGAGGACATGCAGCGTGTGCAGGCCGAGGCGCAACAGATCAAGCTTGCCGCGCTGGGCCGGCTGACCGCCAATATCGCCCACGAGGTGCGCAACCCGCTGTCATCGATCAGCTATGCGACCGAACTGCTGCAGGAGGAACTGGGCGATGCCAAGCAGCAGCGGCTGCTGCAGATCGTGCTGGACAACACCCGGCGCATCAATCGCATCGTGCAGGACGTGATGCAGATCAACCGGCGCGACCGGGTGCAGCCCGAGCGATTCGGGCTGGATGCAGCGCTGCTGGCGCAGGTCGACGAACTGGAGCAGGCCGAGCGCGTAGGGCGCGGCGTGCTGACGGTGTCTGGGGGGGCGGGGACGATAGTCTCATTCGACCGCGGCCATCTGCGCCAGATATTATGGAACCTGTGTCGCAACGCGTTGCGGCATGGCAGCGGACTGCCAGACAGCGTGCGGCTTGTGGTCGGGATGGAGCAGGATCGGGTGGTGCTGGACGTGCTGGACGATGGCCCCGGCATTCCTGTCGAGCAGCAGGGCAAGCTGTTCGAACCTTTCTTTACCACAGCGAGCGACGGCACCGGGCTGGGGTTGTATATCGCACGGGAGTTATGCGAGGCGAACGGCGCGCTGCTTGAATACCGCGCGGAAGAAGGGCAGGCTGGCGCCTGTTTCAGGATAACGTTCGCAAGCCTGCGACAGGATGGGCAGGAGCATGTGCATGGACAATAGGACAAGGAACCGGGTGCTGCTGGTCGACGACGAGCCGGACATCCTGGAGTTGCTGGAACTGGCGTTGCTCAAGATGGGGCTGGAGGTAGATCGGGCCGGCTGCGTAAAGGAGGCGCTGGAGCGTCTTTCGAAGCGCCGCTATGACCTGTGCCTGACCGATATGCGCATGCCGGATGGTGACGGGCTGGAGGTGGTGCAGCATATCGCCCAGCGCAACCTGGATGTGCCGGTGGCGGTGATCACCGCCCACGGCAACACGGAGAACGCGGTCACTGCGCTCAAGGCGGGCGCATTCGATTATCTGGCCAAGCCGGTCTCGCTCGACCAGTTGCGCACGCTGGTGAAATCCGCGCTGACGCTGCCTTCGGCGGCGGCCGCGCCTGGCCGGGGGTTGCTCGGCGCAGCTCCGGCGATGCAGAAGGTGCGGGATCTGATAGCGCGCGTCGCGCGCAGCCAGGCGCCGGTGCATATCACCGGCGAATCGGGCAGCGGCAAGGAGCTGGCGGCCCGGCTGATCGTGCAGAGCGGCTCGCGCAGCGACAAGCCCATGGTGGCGGTGAACTGCGGCGCGATTCCGGAAAACCTGATGGAGAGCGAGTTTTTCGGCTACCGGAAGGGGGCGTTTACCGGTGCGGACAGCGACAGGGACGGTTTCTTCCAGGCCGCCGATGGAGGCACGCTGTTTCTCGACGAGGTGGCCGATTTGCCGCTGGCGATGCAGGTCAAGCTGCTGCGCGCGATCCAGGAAAAGCGGGTGCGCAAGGTCGGCGCCACCGCCGAGGAGCCGGTGGATGTGCGCATCATCAGCGCGACCCATCGCGATCTGGGGACGCTGGTGCAGCAAGGCAAGTTCCGCCAGGATTTGTATTACCGGCTGAATGTGATCCAGATCCAGATGCCGCCCCTGCGGGAATTGCGCGAGGATATTGCCGAGATTGCCAGGCAGACGCTGGAGCGCCTGCGCGACGGTTCGCCTGTGCGTTTCTCCGGCGAGGCGTTGCGCGAACTGCAGGCTTACGATTTTCCGGGAAATGTGCGGGAGCTCGAGAATGTCGTCGAGCGCGCGCTGGCGCTGTGTTCGGGCGGGCTGATCACGGCAGACGACCTGCAACTCGTACCGGCGGCCCAGGGCCGCAGCGAGCCGGCCGAGCTGGGCGACAAATGTCCTCTGCCGGAATACCTGGATCGCGTCGAGCGGCAGGCGCTGCTGGAAGCGCTGCAGCGCACCAATTTCAACCGCACGGCCGCCGCCAAGCTGCTGGGGCTGACGTTCCGCACGATGCGCTACCGCATGGAGCGGCTGGGCATCAAGGACGCGAATGGCGATGCGGACGGACGAACCGATGCGCATTGATGAGCGGGGGCTGCTTGCCGGCGGCGAATATGTCCCGTCGCCCAATTGCGATCCGCGCCCGCCGGGTGAAATCGAGTTGCTGGTGATACACAACATCAGCCTGCCGCCGGGGCAGTTCGGCGGCGACGGCGTGCGGCGGCTGTTCACCAATACGCTGGATGTCGATGCCCATCCTTATTACCGGACCATCGCCGGCCTCAAGGTGTCGGCCCATTTTTTCGTGCGCCGTGACGGACATGTCGTCCAGTTTGTCTCCTGTCTTGATCGCGCCTGGCATGCCGGCCTGTCCTGCTGGCAGGGTCGGGAGCGCTGCAACGATTTTTCCATCGGCATCGAGTTGGAGGGCGCCGACGAGTCGCCCTACACCGATGCGCAGTACGAATCGCTTCAAGCCCTGACCGCGGCCTTGCGAGCGGTCTATCCGTTGCGTGGCATCGCCGGGCACAGCGACATTGCCCCGCAGCGCAAGACCGATCCCGGTCCGAGCTTCGACTGGATGCGCTATCTGGCGGGGCTCTCTGCGGCATGGCCGCCGATCCGCCGAATTGGGAGAAATATATAGGCCTTTTTTCCGCTTGCAATATTTTCCTCGAACACTACAATTAGCTCCGCCGCTCAAAAAAAATACTAGATATAGTGGTTTTTCGTTTTTCGGGCTAATCAAGAATTCAAGGGAGTAAGCTTATGCTGCACGCCGTAGCCGCCGAGGGTGTCGCCATGTCTCCGATGCATGCCGCCGACATTTCAGATTCCATCCAGTCCCATCCCAGCACGCTCGACCAATACAAGGTAATACGCCGCAACGGTTCCGTGGTTCCGTTCGAGCCCAGCAAGATTTCCATCGCCCTGACCAAGGCGTTTATCGCCGTCAATGGCGCGCAAGGCGCGGGTTCCGCCCGCGTGCGCGAGCTGGTCGAGCAGCTGACCGGCGGCGTGGTGTCCGCGCTGATGCGCCGCCAGCCGCACGGCGGCACGCTGCATATCGAGGACATTCAGGATCAGGTCGAGCTCGGTCTGATGCGTTCCGGCGAGCATGATGTTGCCCGTGCGTATGTGCTGTATCGCGAAGAGCGCTCCCGCTCTCGCGCCAAGGCCGGAAGCGTCGAGCCGGCGCATGTGATCAACGTGGTCGGCGCAGACGGCGTCGCCCGCCCGCTGGATCTCGGTCGCCTCACCGCGCTGGTGGTGTCGGCCTGCGAAGGGTTGGGCGATGTGGTCAGCCCGGAGGCGGTCATCAAACTGGCGATCAAGGATCTGTACGACGGCGTGTCGCAGCAGGAGGTCAGCAAATGCCTGATCCTGGCGGCTCGCTCGCTGATTGAACAGGAGCCTGCCTATAATTTCGTTACCGCGCGCCTGCTGCTCAACAATATTTGCAGCGAGACGCTGGGCGAGGAAATCGCGCCCGGCGAGATGGCGACGCGTTATGCGGAATATTTCCCCGAATACATCAAGCGCGGCGTCGCGGCCGAGCTGCTGGACGTGCGCCTGTCGCAGTTCGACCTGCCGCGCCTCGCCGCCGAGCTGGATGCGTCGCGCGACCTGCAGTTCGGCTATCTGGGCCTGCAGACTCTGTACGATCGCTACTTCCTGCATATCCAGGGCAAGCGCATCGAGTTGCCGCAGGCGTTCTTCATGCGCGTTGCGATGGGGTTGGCGCTGAACGAGATCGACCGCGAGGCGCGCGCGATCGAGTTCTACAAGCTGCTGTCCAGCTTCGATTTCATGAGCTCGACGCCGACGCTGTTCAATTCCGGCACGCAGCGTTCGCAGCTTTCCTCTTGCTACCTGACCACCGTCGCGGACGACCTTGATGGCATCTACGAGGCGATCAAGGAGAATGCGCTGCTGGCCAAGTTCGCGGGCGGCCTGGGCAACGACTGGACGCCGGTGCGCGCTCTCGGCGCCCACATCAAGGGCACTAACGGGGAATCGCAGGGCGTGGTGCCGTTCCTCAAAGTGGTCAACGACACCGCGGTCGCGGTGAATCAGGGTGGCAAGCGTAAGGGGGCGGTGTGCGCCTATCTGGAGACCTGGCACCTGGACATCGAGGAATTCCTCGACCTGCGCAAGAATACCGGCGACGACCGCCGCCGTACGCACGACATGAACACCGCGAACTGGATCCCTGACCTGTTCATGAAGCGCGTGATGGAGGGCGGCGAGTGGACGCTCTTCTCGCCTTCCGATGTGCCGGATCTGCATGACAAGTTTGGCGCAGACTTCGAGCGCGCCTATACCGGTTACGAGGCCAAGGCCGCCAGCGGTGAGCTCAAGCTGTTCAAGAAGATTCCCGCGCAGAGCCTGTGGCGCAAGATGCTGACCATGCTGTTCGAGACCGGTCATCCGTGGATCACCTTCAAGGATCCGTGCAACATCCGCAGCCCGCAGCAGCACGTCGGCGTCGTACACAGTTCCAACCTGTGTACCGAGATTACCCTGAACACCAGTGACACCGAGATCGCCGTGTGCAACCTGGGTTCGGTCAATCTCTCCGCCCATCTGACTGCGGACGGTCAGATCGACCATGACAAGCTGCGTCGCACCATCGGCACGGCGATGCGCATGCTGGACAACGTCGTGGACATCAACTATTACGCGGTCGGCAAGGCGCGCAATTCCAACCTGAAGCACCGCCCGGTCGGCCTGGGCATCATGGGCTTCCAGGATTGCCTGCACGACCTGCGCATCCCCTATTCCTCGCAGGAAGCAGTCGAGTTTGCGGACCGTTCGATGGAAGCCGTGTGCTACTACGCTTACTGGGCATCCACCCAGCTGGCCGAGGAGCGCGGTCGATATGCCAGCTACCGCGGCAGCCTGTGGGATCGTGGCATCCTGCCGCAGGACTCCCTGGAACTGTTGCGCCAGGAGCGCGGCGGCTATGTCGAGGTGGATACTTCGGCGACAATGGATTGGGATGCCTTGCGCGCGCGCATCAGGCAGTTCGGCATGCGCAATTCCAACTGCGTGGCGATCGCGCCGACGGCGACGATCTCCAACATCATCGGCGCATCGGCCTGCATCGAACCGACCTACCAGAACATCTTCGTGAAATCCAACCTGTCCGGCGAGTTCACGGTGATCAACGAGCACTTGGTCGCCGACCTCAAGCGTCTCGGACTTTGGGACGAAGTGATGATCGCCGACCTGAAGTATTTCGACGGCAGTCTGGCGAAGATTGATCGCGTGCCGCAGGAGTTGCGCAGTCTCTATGCGACCGCGTTCGAGGTCGAACCGAGCTGGCTGATCGAGGCCGCATCGCGCCGCCAGAAGTGGATCGACCAGGCGCAGTCGCTGAACATCTACATGGCGGGGGTATCGGGCCGCAAGCTGGACGAGACCTACAAGCTGGCCTGGCTGCGCGGTCTGAAGACGACATACTATCTGCGTACGCTGGGCGCGACCTCCGCGGAGAAATCCACCGGCCGTGCAGGCGCGCTGAATGCGGTTCCGGCGAGCGGCGGGGTTGCGGAAGAGCCGAAGTTCTGCTCGATTGACAACCCGGAGTGCGAAGCCTGCCAGTAGGCAGGTTCGCACTCCGGGTTGCGGCGAAGACTAACCTTCAGGTTATGTCGTAGCCACAACCGTCCCCGCCGCAAGGCGGGGGTTACGGCGGAGGCTCAGATGCGCGTAGCGCATCGGAAGCCCCGAAGGAGCGGCGAAGCTACGGCCGGTTTGTACGAAACCGGCCGAGGCAGGCCAGAATAAAATTTAAGTCTGCGCCTCGCGGACTATGAAATATGGACGGAAGTGTCCGATAAACACGGGAGATGAATACCATGCTGACATTCGAAGAAGACATCAAATCGTCCGCAATGCCGTTTGGCGCGATGCGAACTCCTTCTGCCGCACTGCGGGATGAGTTGGCGGAGGCTGCAGTGCCGGCCTCCAGCGGCCGTGTGCGTGTCGAGGACAAGGCCATCATCAATTCGCGCGCCGACGTGAATCAGCTAGTGCCGTTCAAGTACAAGTGGGCATGGGAAAAGTACCTCGCCGCCTGCGCGAACCACTGGATGCCGCAGGAAGTCAACATGACTGCGGACATCGCGCTGTGGAAGAGCAACAAGCTGAGCGAGGACGAGCGCCGCCTGGTCAAGCGCAACCTCGGATTCTTCACCACGGCGGATAGCCTGGCCGCAAACAACATCGTGCTCGGCACCTATCGCCACATCAGCAATCCCGAGTGTCGTCAGTTCCTGCTGCGCCAAGCTTTCGAGGAGGCGATCCACACGCATGCTTATCAGTACATCGTCGAGAGCCTGGGGCTGGACGAGGGTGAGGTGTTCAACGCTTACCACGAGGTTGCCAGTATTCGCGCCAAGGACGAGTTCCTGATTCCGTTCATCGAGACGCTGACCGACCCCGCATTCAAGACCGGTACGCCGGAGGCGGACCAGAAGCTGCTGCGCAGCCTGATCGTGTTCGCCTGCATCATGGAAGGCCTGTTCTTCTATGTGGGCTTCGTGCAGATCCTGGCGTTGGGTCGCCAGAACAAGATGACCGGCGCTGCCGAGCAGTACCAGTACATCCTGCGCGACGAGTCCATGCACCTGAACTTTGGCGTGGATGTGATCAACCAGATCAAGATGGAAAATCCGCATCTGTGGACAGCGGAATTCCGCAACGAGATTCGCGGCCTGTTCCAGAAGGCGGTGGAGCTGGAATACGCCTATGCGGAGGACACCATGCCGCGCGGCGTGCTGGGGCTGAACGCCGGCATGTTCAAGGAATACCTGCGCTTCATCGCCAACCGCCGCTGCCAGCAGATCGGCGTCGAAGTTCTGTATCCGGGTGCAACCAACCCGTTCCCGTGGATGGCCGAGATGATCGATCTGAAGAAAGAAAAGAATTTCTTCGAGACTCGCGTGACTGAATACCAGAGCGGCGGAGCTCTGTCTTGGGACTAATGATGAGTCCTGAACTCATGAGTCATGATCCAAGAAAGCCCAGGCGACCATCGGGTCGAGAGGCAAGGAGGTATTGATCGACGCGTCACCGTATCATGCGGTGGCGCGTTGTTTTGTATTCGGCATATTTTAAGGAGCGTGTCGCAAGTCGGGTTGGGGGCAAGCTTCATATCGCCATCGGCTGGATTGGAAAATCTCGGTTCAGCAGATGGATAATGTCTTCTGGCATGCCGCATTGCGGTATGCTTGAAGGGTAGCAGGGGCAGGTGTTGTATTTCATTAACTTTCATTATCGCAAGGAGGTTGAAATGGCAGCAGAGAAGAAAACCAAACCAGCAGCAAAGAAAGCCGTTGCGGCCAAGAAGCCCGCAGCGAAGAAGGCGGTAGCCAAGCCCGCAGCGAAGAAGGCGGTAGCCAAGCCCGCAGCGAAGAAGGCGGTAGCCAAGCCCGCAGCGAAGAAGGCGG